>Ga0214473_10011484_pt1 | contig 10398 bp, 19 predicted proteins | sample RVTome_7_FD_203509 | JGI IMG/M metagenome (GOLD analysis project Ga0214473, IMG submission 203509) | Soil microbial communities from uranium-contaminated site in the Upper Colorado River Basin, Wyoming, United States - RVT98D197 | ecosystem: Environmental > Terrestrial > Soil > Contaminated >... | reverse complement strand
CCGGGAACACGATGATGGAGGCGGCGAAGATGACGGGCATCACGCCGGCCGTGTTGACGCGCAGCGGGATATGGGTGCTCTGCCCCCCATAGATCCGACGACCCACGACCCGCTTTGCATACTGGACCGGTATCGGCCGTTGGCCCAAGGTCATGACGATGACCCCCGCGACGACCAGCACCATCAGGACCAGGATAGCCAGGAACGTCAGGGCCCCCATCTCTCCCGTAGACAGAAGTCGCCACGTATTCACCATCGCCGAAGGCACGAGGACGATGATCCCGGCAAAAATCAGAAGGGAGATCCCATTTCCGATCCCCCGCTCGGTGATCTGCTCGCCCAACCACATCAGGAAAATCGCCCCCGTGGTCAACGTCACGGTGGTCATGAGGCGAAACCCCCAGCCGGGGGCCGGCACCACCACCTCGCCCATCGGGCTTTGCATGCTCTCCAACCCAATGGCGATCCCCATGGCCTGGATGGCCGAAAGCAGGACGGTTCCGTACCTGGTGTACTGGCTGATTTTTTTCCGGCCTTGTTCACCCTCCTTGCTGAGCTTCTCGAGGGCTGGGGAGACGACCGCGAGGAGTTGCAGGATGATAGAAGCGCTGATGTAGGGCATGATACCGAGGGCAAACACGCTAAGACGGCGCAGGGAACCACCGCTAAAGAGATCGAAAAAGCCGAGAAGCGTCCCGCCGGCTTGATTGAAGAACGAGGTGAGGGCGTGGGCATCGATGCCGGGCGTGGGGATATGGGATCCGATCCGGTAGACAATGAGCGCGATCGCGGTGTACACGATCCGCTTCTTGAGCTCCGGAACCCTGAAGATATTACCAAAACCTTCGATCATGCGCCGATGACCTCGATCTTCCCTCCCGCGGCGAGGATCTTCTCGGTGGCCTGCTTGGAGAACCTATGCGCAGAAATGCTCAGCGGCTTCGTCAGGACCCCTTCGGCGAGGACCTTCAACCCAGCTCGAAGGTCTCTGACCAGCCCCATCTCCCGCAGTAGGCCCGGGGTAACCTTGGTACCCGGGTCGAGCCGCTCCAGGTCCTTCAGGTTCACGATGGCGTAGACCTGCCTGAACCGGTTTGTGAATCCCCGCTTCGGGACTCGGCGATGCAGGGGCATCTGCCCGCCCTCGAACCACGGGTGGATATGGGCGCCCGAGCGAGCCTTTTGGCCCTTCTGTCCTCTTCCGGACGTCTTTCCGTGCCCCGATCCGGTACCCCGGCCGACACGCTTCCGGTCCCGGCGGGCGCCTACTGGCGCCTTCAGCTCATGCAGCCTCATGCCTCGCCTTCCCCATCGATCTGGTGCACCTCCACCAGGTGGGAGACCTTTGCAATCATCCCTCGAATGGTCGGAGTGTCGGCGCGCACCACAGACTGATCGATACGCCGCAATCCCAATCCGGCCAGCACTTGGCGCTGATGGGTCCGCCGCCCAATCATACTCCTGCGCAGGATAATACGGAGACCCTTGCCCATCCTACGCCCCTCGGGCTACAACAGCTTCGAAAATCACCCCGCGTGCGCGGGCCACTTCTTCCGGCGCCCGCAGCGACCTCAGGCCCTGCAGGGTGGCCTTTACAACATTGTGCGGGTTGTCCGAACCGAGGGATTTTGACAGCACGTCCTTTACCCCAACCGCTTCCAACACAGCGCGGGCTGCCCCCCCGGCCACGACGCCGGTCCCTTGAGAAGCCGGCTTGAGCATCACCCTTCCCGAGCCGTACCTGCCTAGGACCTCATGGGGGATGGTAGTTCGCATCAGCGGTATCTGGATCATCTGCTTCTTGGCACTTTCAACCCCCTTGCGAATCGCCTCCGGCACCTCGTGGGCCTTCCCCAAGCCGATTCCCACACGCCCCTTCTGGTCCCCCACAACGACAAGGGCGCTGAAGTGAAACCGCCGCCCTCCTTTGACAACCTTAGCGACTCGGTTAATCTGAACGACGCGCTCGACGAGGTTCAAGGAGTCAGAGCTGATTCGCTTCAACGCTTCTCCTTCGCTACCGGCTGATTGAGCAACGAGATGGCCATGGACAACCCCCTTGGGTAGGACGGCGCTGTTGAAGAGATCGGTTCCGGCAGGCGAGTCACGCTCGACATTAGAACTTCAGCCCTTTCTCTCGAGCGCCGGTGGCCAGCGCTTTGACGCGCCCGTGAAACTTGTATCCGCCTCGATCAAAAATCACTCGGTCAACCCTCGCCGCCAAGGCTCTGGTCGCCAATACCTCCCCGACCAATCTGGCAGCATCGGTCTTGTTGATCGTCTTGGCTTTTTCCTTGACCTCGTTGGAAAGGGTAGAAGCCGCCGCCAGCGTCTTGCCAAGCCCATCGTCGATGATCTGGGCATAGATATGGCACGCGCTCTTGAACACACACAGGCGTGGGCGTTCCGCGCTCCCGACGACACGTTTCCTTATCCGACGGTGCCGTCGTTCTCTGCTCGTTGTTTTTCCCCCGTAGCCAGCCAACCCAAGACCTCCGAGGCGCGATGCGGCCTACGCGCCGGCCTTTCCAGCCTTACGGCGAATCCGCTCGTTGGCGTACTTGACCCCCTTGCCCTTATACGGCTCGGGTGGCCTGAGACTCCGGAGCTTGGCCGAAACCTCCCCGACCTGTTGTTTGTCGGGCCCGGAAACCGTCAGCAGATTTTGATTCTCCACCCCGATCTTGATCCCCTCCGGAATCGGAAAGACGATAGGGTGAGAGTAGCCTAACATCAGTGTCAGGTGACCTCCCTGGACCGAGGCCCGATACCCGACCCCGATCATTTCCAGCTTCTTTTCGAACCCCTTGGTCACCCCCTCCAACATGTTGGAGACCAGCGTCCGGGTAAGCCCGTGAAGAGAACGATGAAGCTTATTGTCCGAGGGGCGCACGCAATGCAGCACCTTGTCTTCCGCCTTCACGACCATCGAGTGATGCAGGCGAAGCGACAGCTTTCCCTTCGGTCCCTCCACCGAGACGTACCCTCCGGCCAGCTCCACCTTCACCCGGTCCGGAATAGGAATCGGCTTCCTTCCGATGCGAGACATATTCCACCCACTCGTTGGACGTTCGGCGTTTCAGGTGTCCTCAAGAAAAATGTTTGCTCCCAGACTATCGGCGCAACCACAATCCGCGCTTACCAGACGTGGCAGAGCACCTCGCCGCCCACCCCGCGCTCTTTCGCAGCACGCTCCGTCATGAGTCCCTGCGAGGTCGAGAGGATCGCTACCCCCAAGCCGTTCATCACCCGAGGCAAGCGCCGCGAGTTGGCGTACACGCGAAGTCCGGGTCGGCTCACTCGGCGAAGGCCGGTGATGATTCGCTGATTCCCCTGACCGTACCTTAGGTAGATGCGGAGGATCCCCTGCGTGTCAGATTCGAGGACTTTGAAGTTTTTGATGAATCCCTCCGCCCGAAGGATCTTCGCAACCTCCACTTTCAACCTGGACGTCGGGATGTCGACCTTGTCGTGGACTGCCTGGTTGGCATTCCTGACCCTGGTCAGCATGTCCGCGATCGGATCGGTCATCATGGCTGGTTGGCTCCATGCTCTACGGTTCGCGTTCGGAACTCGAGGCTCGAGGACGTTCGGGACGTCGACCCCTGAGCGCGCGGCGCTCCTACCAACTCGCCTTGACCACACCGGGGACCTCTCCCCGGAGGGCCAGGTCCCTAAAGCAGATCCGACACATCCCGAACTTTCGCATATAGCCGCGCGGTCGTCCGCACAGCCGGCAGCGGCGATACGCGCGCACCTTGAATTTCGGCTGACGCTGGCTCTTAAGGACTAGTGATAGCTTTGCCATGTCCTATCGTGACTCCAATCTCGTGTAGCCTTCAGCAATCAGCAGTCAGGTTTCAGCAAAAAGAGAAGTCCCCAAGAGGCGGCACACACGATGTCCCAACCAAGGGATCACTCGTTCCCCGCCCACTCTCATACCCCAGCCAATCGCTGATAGCTGACCCCTGAAAGCTGCACTCTCGGCTAGCTCTTCTGAAACGGAAATCCGAGATGGGCTAAAAGCGCCCGGGCTTCCTCATCCGTCCTGGCCGAGGTCTCAACGGCAATGTCCATCCCTCGGACCGCGTCCACCTTGTCATACTTGATCTCCGGGAAGATGAGCTGCTCCCTGACACCCAGACTGTAGTTGCCTCGGCCGTCGAATGACTTGGCCGGAACCCCTCTGAAGTCCCTGATGCGGGGAAGCGTCATATTGAGGAACCGGTCCAGGAACTCGTACATCCGATCCCCTCGCATAGTGACCTTGCAGCCGATAGGCATCCCGACCCTCAGCTTGAACCCCGCTTCAGACCTCTTGGCGCGGGTGACAACAGGTCTCTGTCCCGTCACGGCTGAGAGCTCCTCTACGGCCGCGTCGATCACCTTCACGTTTGCCACGGCCTCTCCCAGCCCCATGTTGATGACCACCTTCAGGGGGCGAGGTACCTGCCAAACATTCTTATACCCGAACTGCTTCATCAGGGCAGGGGTAATCTCCCGGCGAAAGCGCTCGCGGAGCCGGGGCACAACGTGCGGCTGCGCCTCAACCGTCTTGGCGGCTTTCTTTGCTCCCTTCTTTGGTTTCGCGACTTCCGCCATTCGTCCCTCTTCTAGTGCCGTTCCAATTAACTTCGCCTAGCGGCCAGGCTTCCCCCCGGGACACTCCCTGTCCGAGACCCCGGGACGGGCTCCCGGACCGGGACGACGTACCTGGAAATGTACGCCGGGTACCCGCGCAGTGGGTGCGGCCCGGGCGCCGCGCCTTGCTATGCTCGTTTCTTGGACCGGCAGGCAAGCCACCATCTTAGGGCGAAATAGTTGGACCGGCACTAGTCAACCACCTCGCCGCACTTCTTACACACTCGTACCTTCCTGCCATCACTCAGGTGGCTGGTGCCGACTCGCACAGGCCGGTCGCACTTGTTGCACACCAGCATAAGGTTCGAGATGTGAATCGGGTTCTCACGCTCGAGGATGCCACCCTGTTTCGAGGCCGCCCCGGGCTTGGTATGACGCTTGACGAGGTTGAGCTTTTCAACCAGGGCTCGGTCTATCTTGGGGATCACCTTCAAAACCTTACCGCGCTTCCCCTTATCCTTCCCGGCGATCACCATTACCGTATCATTCTTCTTGACCGCGCGCCCGTATTCGACCGCCATGATTATCCTCAGAGAATGAGCCCTCCCAGACGTGCGATCGTAGCAGACCCACGATCCACGACCTGGGAGCCAACACCGATGCTCCTCGTGTTAGACCACCTCTGGCGCCAGGGAGATAATCTTCATGAACTGAGCGTCACGGAGCTCTCGCGCTACCGGGCCAAAGATCCGTGTGCCGACCGGGTTATTCTGCTCGTTCAGGAGCACAGCGGCGTTTCGATCGAATTTGATGTAGGATCCATCAGGGCGCCGAAGTTCCTTTGAGGTCCGGACCACCACGGCCCTCACCACATCACCTTTCTTCACCGAGCCCTCCGGGACCGCTTCCTTGACGTTCGCGACAATGATGTCGCCCAGGCGAGCGTACCTCTTCGCCGATCCCCCCAGCACCTTGATCAAAGAGATCCGCTTGGCGCCGGAATTGTCGGCCACCTCCATGATGGTCCTTAAGCCGATCACGTTTGTCTACCTTACCTGTCTCCATCCCGGTGCCGTTTGACCTGGCAGCGAGGGCCTACAGCTTACCGTTAGCCGTTGCAAAGGACTGGTCATAACGAACCAACCGTCGCCCCTGCCTGCAGCGCGCACACCCGATCAGACGGCTGCTTTCTCCAGCACTTCCGTTATACGCCAGTGCTTCTCCTTGCTGAGGGGCCGAGTCTCCACGATGACCACCTTGTCACCAATCCCGCAACGATTCTCCTCGTCGTGGGCCTTGAACGTTGTCTTGCGCCGGATCATCTTGCCGTACATCGCATGACGAACGAGGCGCTCCACCATAACCACGACAGTCTTGTGCATCTTGTCGCTGACCACGACCCCCACCAGTGTTTTTCGGCGGCCTCGTTGTCTCTCCTCGGTCATTGTGCCTGCTCCGCCGCTGGAGAGGCCTGCTTGCGGGCCAACTCACGCAGCACAGTCTCTCCGCGGGCGATCTCCCGTCGGAGTTGTCGGATGCGCGATGGGTTCTCGAGCTGCGTGACCGATGCCCTGAGCTTCAGCTTGAAAAGGTCATCCCTGAGATCGCGAAGCTTCTGGTCCAGCTCATCCGTGCTCAGTTCGCGAAACGCCTTGGCGTCCATCGTCGCGCTCATCCGGCCTCCATCCTGCGAGACACGAAGCGCGTCGGAATAGGAAGCTTATGGGCGGCGAGACGCATCGCCTCCCGTGCATTCTCTTCAGTCACCCCTTGCATTTCGTAGAGAATCCGGCCTGGCTTCACCACCGCCACCCATCCCTCCGGGGCACCCTTCCCCTTGCCCATCCGTGTCTCAGCCGGTTTCTTCGTCGTCGGCTTATCCGGAAAGATTCGTATCCACACCTTGCCGCCCCTCTTGATATGGCGGGTGACGGCGCGCCGTGCGGCTTCGATCTGCCGGTTCGTGATCCAGGCGGCCTCCAGGGCTTTCAGGCCGTACTCTCCGAACGCTAACGTCGAGCCGCGGATGGCAACTCCTGTCCGGCGCCCCCGGTGTTGTTTACGGAACTTGACCCGCTTGGGTGCCAGCATCGTGCTCAGCCTTTGATCGGGGCAGGCCCCCTGGGCCGCCGGAGTCGATCCAACGGCGGGACCTCCCGCTCCTGCTTGGCGAGCAGCGTTTCGGGAAGCACCTCACCCTGGAAGACCCAGCACTTGACCCCGATCAGTCCATAGGTGGTCTTCGCCTGAGTAAATCCGTAGTCGATATCGGCCCGCAGGGTATTCAGGGGCATCCGCCCCTCGCGGTACCATTCTCTCCGGGCGATCTCCGCCCCGGCCAGACGCCCGGCGCACGCAATCTGAACCCCCTGGGCCCCCAGCCGCATGGTAGACTGAACGGTTTTCTTCATGGCGCGCCGGAAGGCCACCCGACGCATGAGTTGAGAAGCGACCTGTTCGGCAATCAACTGGGCGTCCAGTTCAGCTTTCCGAACCTCCAAGATATCGAGCTGAATCTGCTTCTTGGTCATGCTGGAGAGCGCAGATTTCAGTTTCTCCACCTCCGAGCCTTTCTTCCCAATAATGATGCCTGGTCTGGCGGTGTGGATAAGAATGCGAATCTGATCGGCCTTCCGCTCGATGTCGATGCTGGACACCCCGGCGTGATAGACCCGCTCCTTGATGAAACGGCGAAGTCTCAGATCTTCGTGAAGGGTGTCCGCGTACCCTTTGGTGGCGAACCACCTCGACTTCCACGTCTTGATGATACCGAGGCGGAACCCTACGGGGTGGACTTTCTGCCCCATCGCACCTCCAAGGCTCGCTGGCTCATAGGTCCTCCGAGGAGGAAAGCTCCAGCGGTCAGCATAAACAGAATCAGGTTACAGTTCTTTCTCTTTCAGGACGATGGTGATGTGACTGCTCCGCTTCTTGATCGGCGTTGCCCGTCCCATGGCACGAGGCCGCATTCGTTTCGTGGTCGGGCCTTGATCCACGAAGGCCTCCTTGACAAAAAGGCGGTCAACGTCTTTGGCCCCGTGGTTGTGTTGCGCGTTGGCCAGGGCCGACTTGAGGATCTTCTCCACCACCCGGGCTGCATACTTCTTCGTAAACTTCACTGTGTTGAGAGCCCGGTTGATGTCATGACCTCGAATCAGGTCAACGACCAACCTCGCCTTTCGGGGCGGAATTCGTATGAACCGGCCAACGGCACGGCACTCCATGTTTGATTCGATCCCCGTTACTTCAGCGCCGTGGAGCGCGCGCTGTGTGCCCCATGTCCGCGAAAGGTCCTTGTTGGGGAAAACTCCCCCAGCTTATGTCCGACCATATTCTCGCTAATGTATATGGGGATGAATTTCTTTCCGTTATGGACCGCCAGCGTGTGCCCCACGAATTCAGGGACAATGATGGACCGCCGGGACCAAGTCTTGATGATCTTTTTGTCCCTTGCCTCGTTCATCGTTTCGATCTTCTTCTGAAGCTTGGCGTCCACATACGGACCCTTCTTCAATGATCGCGACACGCTCACCTCCGCCCGAGGGTTTCAGGTTCCGAGTTCCGGGTTTCGAGGCAAAGGTCAAGGGTCCCGCTCGATCTTGTTTTCAACCCGGAACCCGAAACGCGGAACTCGAAACTTATTTCCTGCGCTTCACAATAAACCGATCGGAGGATTTCCCCTTCTTCCTGGTTTTGCGCTCCACCTTGCCCCAGGGACTGCAGGGATTGCGGCCTCCGGAGGTCTTTCCCTCGCCACCTCCCAGTGGGTGATCGTGGGGGTTCATGGCCACACCCCTCACTGAGGGCCTGATCCCAAGCCATCGGGACCGACCGGCCTTTCCCAAAGAGATATTCTCGTGATCGGGGTTTCCCACTTGGCCGATGACCGCCGTACAGTCAAGGGCGATCCGGCGCACCTCCCCGGAGGGAAGCTTCACCAAACCGTACTCGCCTTCTTTGGCCAGAAACTGTGCCCCGGAGCCGGCACTTCTGGCCAATTGAGCTCCCTTGCCGACCTTTAACTCGAGATTATGGAGCGTCATCCCGACCGGAATATGTCGCAGTGGGAGAGCGTTCCCCACCTTGATCTCGGCCTCCGGACCAGACATGAGCTGCTCCCCGACCTGAAGGCCGGCAGGGGCAATGATGTATCGCTTTTCGCCGTCTGCATAATGAAGGAGAGCGATCCTTGCGGAGCGATTCGGATCGTACTCGATCGACGCAACCTTGGCCGGCACCCCTGTCTTGTTCCGGCTGAAATCGACGAGGCGATACATTTGTTTGTGCCCGCCGCCACGATGACGGCTCGTCAGCCGCCCCGCCGCGTTCCGCCCGCCGGTCTTCCTGAGGGGACGCAGCAAGCTCTTTTCCGGTCTCGTCCTGGTCAGATCGGAAGAGTCCAGAACGCTCTGGAAGCGACGGCCCGGCGATGTCGGCTTGTAGGTTCGGATCGGCACTCTAGACTCCCTCGAAAAACTCGATGCTGTCCCCCTCTTTCAGGGTCGCCACCGCTTTCTTCCAATCAGGGGTCCGACCGACAGAGCGGCCGACCCGCTTTTTCTTGCCCTTCATTGAGAGGGTGCGGACCTGGAGAACTTTCACGCGAAAGAGCGATTCAACGGCATGCTTGATCTCGATCTTGTTTGCATCACGGGCCACCTCGAAGAGGTACTGGTTGACCTGATCCTTCAACTCGGTCCCCTTCTCCGTGATGATAGGGCGGTGGATGATCTGATGAGGCTGCCTCACGGCTTCCACGCCTCCTCCACCATGCTGAGCGCTGCCCGGGTGATGATCAGGGTCTCGTGCTTGAGGAGATCATAGACATTGAGCCCTTGCACGGAGAGCAGCAGGACATCCCGAAGATTGCTGCAGGACTTAGTGGCCACATCGTCTCCCTGCACTCGATCCATCACGATCAAGACCCGCCCCTTGACCCCCAACCTTTGGAGCAACGCCTTGAATCCTTTGGTGCTCGGGCGCTCCTGGGAGAGGTTCTCCAGAATGATGAGGCGACCCGCCTGAGCCTTCGAGGAGAGCGCGGCGCAAAGCGCAGCAGCCCTGACCCGCCTCGGGACGAGATAGGCATAGCTCCTGGGCGTCGGCCCGAAAACGGTGCCCCCGCCTCGCCACAGCGGCGACCTCCTCGTCCCGGCCCGAGCCCGGCCCGTTCCCTTCTGCTTCCAGGGTTTTTTCCCGCCCCCGCGGACGTCCGATCGCGTGCGGGTCGAGGCGGTACCCTGTCGGCGCTTGGCAAGCTGCATCCTGACCACGTCGTGAACCAGGTGCGGCCTTACGACGGCACCGAATACCCCCTCGTCGAGGGCGACCTCCCCTGCTATCGCGTTGTTCATATCCACAACCTGGGCGATCTTCTGCGCCATCGGATTATCTTCGCTTCAGGATGGTGAGCAGGCCACCCGCAGGTCCCGGAATCGCACCTCTCACCAGCAGGAGGTTCTGCTCGGGGATAACCTTCACCACCTTAAGGGCCTTGACGGTCGTCAGCGCCCCACCCATTCGCCCCGGCATATGATGCCCTTTGAAGACTCGAGAGGGAAAGGACGACGCACCAATGGAACCGGGGGCCCGGTGGAACATGGAGCCGTGCGTTTCCGGACCGCCAAGATAGCCCCACCGCTTGACGCCGCCCTGAAACCCCTTCCCCTTGGAGGTCCCGGTCACCCGGACCTTCTCTCCCACCTCGAAGAGCGCAACGGTCAACACCTGGCCGACAGTGTACGAGGGGGGCGCCGCCGACTCGAGCCGGAACTCTCGAAGGTGTTTCTGCGGAGCCACCTTGACTTTCTCGAAGTG
>Ga0214473_10011483_pt1 | contig 10399 bp, 10 predicted proteins | sample RVTome_7_FD_203509 | JGI IMG/M metagenome (GOLD analysis project Ga0214473, IMG submission 203509) | Soil microbial communities from uranium-contaminated site in the Upper Colorado River Basin, Wyoming, United States - RVT98D197 | ecosystem: Environmental > Terrestrial > Soil > Contaminated >... | reverse complement strand
GGGGGTCGCGAACGACTTCGGGGTCGTGCTCGCCGGACGGCTGCTGTGGGGTGTCGGCATGGGCACGATGTGGGTCGCCTGCACCGCGTGGCTCCATGACGCCACCGGTGAGCATGCGGCGCGAGCGCTCGCGATGACGACGGCCATCGTGGGGATCGGCGCGCTGCTCGGACCGGCGTTCGCCGGGTTCATGGCCGAGGCGATCTCGCTGGGAGCACCGTTCTTCGTGCTCGCCACCGTGGCGTTCGCGATGACCCTCGCCCTGCTCCTGTTGCCCACGCAGGTGGGGCGGCACCCGGAGCCGGGCCCGCCGTTCACCGAGATGCTCCGAGCGGTTCGCTCCGACCACCTGATGCTCACCAGCATCGTTCTCACCCTCGCGGTATCGATGGCTTGGATGACCGCCGACCTCCTCGTGCCGCTTCGCCTCGACGACCATGGGTACTCGGCAGCCGAGATCGGCATGGCGCTCTCGCTCGCGTCGGTCATCTTCGTCACGATGAGCGCCCTCACGGCCAGGCACGCCGAACGGTACGCGACGACCCGCATCTCCGCTGCGTGGACACTGGTGACGGGCGCCGCCATCGCGATCGCCGCCGCCAGCACGTCGGTGCCCGCGACCCTGGCCTTCCTCGTGATCTGCGGCGGGGCATCCGGCGTGCTGATCGCGCTCACCTATCCGCTCGGGGTGATCGGTGCACGACGAGGACACTTCTCGGTCGCGATCGTCGGAGCGCTCCTGAACATGGTGTGGGCAGGCGCGGGACTCGTGGGTCCGACGGTCGGCGGGGGGCTCGCTCAGGAGTTCGGGGATCAGACGGCGTTCTTGGCGATCGCCGTGATCGCGGTCGTGAGCGCCGGGTGGATGTGGACCCGGCGCGATCGCGAACCCGCAGACCCCGTGCATGCGACAGAGGCCTGACGGTCAAGAGCCATCCGTGCGAGCGAGGAGGGTCAGGCTCCGTCGATCAACGACGACGAGGGATCCCACACGAGTGAGAAGCCGCCGGGACCCGAGGGCTCCAGCGGCTTCTCGAAACGCACGTTACCGGGCCACCCGCGAACCGGTCAACCCGAGCACCGGAATTGTCACTCTTTCTCGGATGGTCAGCGAGCCGGGGCGAGTGCCTCCGGCATCCAGGAGGCGGTCTGCGGCTCGACCCCAGGTGTCGCTCGGGACCCGGCCTCAGGCGGAAGTTCGACGCCTCTGAACGCCATCTGCCAGTGCAGCACGATGTGAGCGACGATCGGGGCGAGCACGTTCCCCGTCAGGAGGAACGCGAGGGCCTGCAGTCCGCATCCCAGCAGCGCTCCCATAAGCCTCGGCCTGGCCGCTGCACCCCGGAAACCCCGGTAGCCGAGATGGTGGACGACGATCACCACCAACGCACCGACGACGGTGAACGCACCGGCACCGATCTTCGGCCAGAGGGAGTCGGTCCAGCCCAAATCCTCGGCCGCGTGCCAGACCGCGAGCACCGGCAACGTGGCGAGCAGCAGCGCCTCCGCGATGCCGTAGATGACGCCCTCCCACGCGAGCTGCATCGCGAGCGCCGAGCCGTGGCGCCGCTCATGTGGCTGGAGCCTCCGCACCCCGGGGGCGACCACGAGACCGGCGACGAGACCCGCCGCGATCGCCCACACCCAGTCAGTGGTGGCCAGGTCGACGAACGAGGTCTCCGACCACGACAGGTACCCCGCCGCAAGAGCGAGCGTAACGACCGTGAGCGTCGCGACGTATGGGGCCCGTGGAACGCGCAGCAGGTCGGTGACCACCCATGTGACCAGGAACGCGACAAGCAGGATCACCCCGAAGGCGACGGCTGCCTCGAGCGATCCGAACGACGGATCTGCAGCGACGGGCATGAGGACTCCCTTCGTCTCGAACCCTGCCCGGACCCATCCATCGTGCCCTTCGGCGCCACCGACGTCTGAGGCCATGAGGCTCTGCGGCTTCGGGACCGAGGCCTTCGACAGCCAGGTGGTCCTCCTCCTGTGTGCCTCTTGGGTCCGCCCCGCGAGCACGATGGGTCGATGCGACGATCAGATAGGCTCGACGGACCGCGCCGCGACGACGTGAGACTGAAGATGCCCCACTCGGGCGGGGTGGACCCTCAGCTCTGGAAGCCGAGCCCGATCCGGTCGAGCAGGTGGAGCCACGGACCCGTCCGGCCCGTTCGGTCCTGACGGTCGTACGCTCGGATCGTCGCCTGGATCCCGAGCCAGCGCACCGGCTCGGGCGGGAACGGCAGCGACTTCTCGCGTACCATCCGCAGCGCGGTTCGCTCGGTCTCGAGCGCATCGACGAGATCGAGACACGTCATCGCGCCGAAGCGGGTGGCGCCCACGCCGAGCCCCGTGTAGCCGGCCGAGTACGCGAGCCGTCCGCCGAAGGCCGACCCGAACGTCACCGAGAAACGGCTGCACGAGTCGATCACCCCACCCCATCGGTGCGTGAACCGCAATCCTTCGAGCTGCGGGAACGTCGCGAAGAAGTTGCTCGCCAGCCGGCGATGCACCCGCTCGTCCTGCTCGAACGCCGGCGCGGTCCGGCTGCCGAAGTGATAGGTGGCGTCGTAGCCGCCCCAAAGGATCCGATCGTCCGCAGACAGCCGGAAGTAGTGGAACCGGTTCGCGGCGTCGCCGAGGCCCTCGCGACCGCGCCAGCCGATCGCCTCGCGCCGCTCCGCGGACAGCGGCTCGGTCATGAGCACGTGGTCGTAGACGGGCACGATGCGCGAGCGGATCCCTCCGACGAGGGGTGCGAACGCGTTCGTCGCCAGCACGACCCGACGCGCGCGCACGCGTCCGCCGTCGGTGCGGAGCACGAGCTCGGCACCGTCAGGGTCGATCGCGCGCACGGGGGTCCGCTCGAAAAGACGCACCCCGCCCGCGAGCGCCACATCGCGCAGACCCCACGCGAGCTTCGCAGGATGCACCAGCGCGCTGCCACCGGTCAGCTTCAATCCTCCGATCACCGCGGGCGACCGCACGATCTCCTGGATCGCCCGACCGTCGAAGAACCGAGCCTGGGTCCCGTCCGAGGACCAGCCCGACGCCGCCTCGGCGAGTGCTTCCAACTGATGCGCCCGGCGCGCGAGGGAGACGTATCCGGTCTCCTCCCACTCCGCGTCGATGCCGTGGCGCTGGATCGTCTCGTTGATCCCCCGGAAGTTCTCGAGCCCCTGTCGTTCGATCTCGTCGATCTCGTCGGGGAACCTGGCCGCCCCGTTCTCGTGACCGTGGGTGAGGGCGGCTGCGCAGAAGCCTCCGTTGCGACCCGAGGCGCCGATGCCGACGACCCCGCCCTCGAGCAGCGCGACGCAGCGCCCTGGATCTCGTTCGAGAGCCTCGACCGCGGCCCACAGGCCCGCGAAGCCGCCTCCGACGATCGCGAGGTCGGCGCGAACATCCTCGTGGAGCGCCGGTGCAGGCTCAGGACGCGCCGGATCGTCGAGCCAGAACGGCACCGGGCGGGCCCCCTCCAGAACGCGATCGGCATCCATCGCGCCAGCCTATCGAGGCCCGTCCCGGGGCCATCGCCCAGTCGGGGCCACCGGTCGTACCCGGGTCGAGGTATCGGGGGGTGTGAGACGAGCCCTTCGACGCATGTACGTCCGGCCGTGGCATCGCGACACTGGCGCCATGGACGCACAGATGCCTTTCTGCGACGAATGCGGGACCGTCGGCGCGATGCTGTCCGGGGTGCATCCCGGCGCGGGCGGCGTTGTCCGCTGGACGATCTATCGGTGCGGGCACACGCGGACCGAAGTGATCCTCGAAGGGGTCCCCGCCGGTGACGAGCCCGACCTGCTCTCCACCTCGCTCAGCACCGACTGAAACCTGCACTCGTTCGCCCGGACCGCCGGGCGTCGTTGGAGCCGCGCCACGTGCTGACGGGCGGTCGGTCGCCCCGGTGAGAGCTCAGGGTGCCTCGACGGCGCCGAGGTCGGGGGCGTCGCCCCGCGGGCGGCCGAGGATATCCGTGGGTGGTGCGAACGCCACATCGGCCAGCCCCACGCCGGCGCCTTCGGAAGGCACCGCCCCGTACGTGGTCACCAGCCGAACGAACGCATCGCCGATCGTCCGGTCTCCGCTCGCGAACGCCGAACCATCCCACCACGGGAACGTGATGTCGCGCTGGTCGGTCGGCAGTCCGGGGTCTGCGATCACCGCATCAGGGTCGTCGTCGGGACCCAGCAGGTCCCCCGCCACCGGTCCCTGCGCGTTCCAGTAGAGGTTCCGGTCGAGCACCGCGCCGTCCGTCGCCGAGCCACCGGACAACGACCCCATCGTACCGGTCGGGTCGGTCCAGATGTTGTTCGCGAACAGGAGGTTCTCGTTCGGCGGGTTCTCGCCCTTGGTCCCGATCGCGAACGCGAAGGCGCTGGAGGGCAGGTCGCCTGTCACCGTGTTGTTGACGAACGAGACGTCCTTCGCACCGTGAACCGAGAAGGCCGCGTACGCATGGTCGGGGCCATCGCCGATCACGAGGTTGTTGCGGACCAGCACGTCGACGGCCTCGTGGTAGGGCGCGCCGTCGTTGCCGATCGCGATCAGGCTCGACTCGTCTCCTTCGTAGTGCGCGAAGACGTTGCGCTCGATCGTGATCCGCCGGCTGCCGAGCTGTCCGTCCGCCTCGCCGCCGCTGTCCTTCACCACGATGAAGTGCTGCGAGACCCGCGCATCGGGCCGACCGCTCGCGGTGAAGTCGTTGAAGAAGACGTTGTCCGAGATCTCGACATCCGTCGCACTGTTCACGTCGATGTGCTGCTCGCCCTGGCCCTGGTCGGATTGGTTGTAGAAGACGTTGCCGGCGACCACGACGCCGGTCGCGCCGCTACGGATCTTGAGCAGGTCGTCGCCCCACGAGTCGTGGAAGACGTTGTTCGTGAACGTGATGTGGCTCGGGGCGCGCGTGCCGTCGTCGCTGCCCGAGACGTAGACGAGCACGCCCGTGGCGTCCGGTCCGGTCTGCGTGAACTCGAACCCGGTGAACACGAGGTTGCTCGCATCGGTCCCGACATCGACGGCGGAACCGTCGCTCCGGAGCGTCGCGCCGTAGTCGTTCGCGGCCCGAACCACGGTGGGCGTGGCGAATTCGCGGTCGACCGAGTTCGAACCCTCGTACACACCGTCCGCGGCGAACACGGTGCAGCGGTCGTCCGGCACCTCCCCGACGGCGTGCTCGAGCGTCGCCCACGGATCGGCCCTGCTGCCGGTGCCCGAATCGTCGCCCGACGGCGCCACCCAGCGGACGCAGGCGGCAGGCTCGGGCACCACGACGCTCGCGGGCGCCGTATTCCCCGACGCCAAGGAGGCGGTGGACCCGGAGCCCGTGCACGCGACGGCTCCCACCACGAGGACGGAACCCGCGAGCAAGGATCCGGATCGACGCATCGACGCCCAGTGTCCGACATGGACGTCCGTACGCCATCCGTGCACGGACCCGCGACGCGTCCCCGCGACGTCAGCTTCTGGGGGCCACCGTGACCGTCGCGCGCACCACGTCGAGCCTGCTGCTGTCCCCTCCCGACACGGCACGCAGGAGAACGGTCTTGGTGTCGCCGATCGGCGCACCGGGCGCCACTCGCACCTTGAGTCGGATCTCGATGCTGGAGCGCGCGGCGACGTCGATCGTGTAGACCGCGTACGCGCGGCGAAGCGGACGCGTCCCGGCCACCTGATCGGTGATGTCGCTCCCGTTGAGGAAGTAGTGCACCCCGAAGTTCCACTCGCGATGCGTGCCCGTCAGGAAGAAGGTGTCGTCGATCTGAGAGCGGTTCCGGACACGAACGAGGAACCGCGCCGCCTCGCCCCGGTGGAGATCGACCCTCCGGCCCTGACCGTCTCCGGTGTCGTTGTAGATGCCCGCACCGACGAACGGACGCCCCCGGCTCACCGCGATCTCTCCGTCCGGGCGGTACGCATCTCCCGGGTCACCCGGGAGCCCCCACACGCCGATCGGGACGTACCGTGCGGATCTCGTCCCGATGCCCAGCTGGCCGAGCCTGTTGGGCCCCCAGCACTTCACCCCTCCGACAACGGTCAGGGCACACGAGTGCCCGCCCACGGACAACGCGGCCGCACCGATCGTGAGGTGCGACACGTCGACGGGCGTGAGGCTGTCAGCAGTCGTCCCGGTCCCGAGCCGGCCCCAGTGGTTCCAGCCCCAGCACTTCGCGCCACCGGCCTTCGTCACCGCGCAGGTGTGGGCGTTGCCCGCCGCCGCCGAGACCACGCCGCTCGCCAGACCCACGACGTCGACGGGCACGCGCCGGTTGGTCTGCGTGCCGTCCCCCAGCCGGCCGAACTGGTTGTATCCCCAGCACTTCACGCCACCCCCGGTCGTCACCGCGCACGTGTGGGAGTCGCCCGCGCTGATCGACGCGACACCGCTCTGCAGGCCGACCACGTCGACCGGCACCAGGCTCCCGTGCGCCGTGCCGTCCCCGAGACCGCCGCTGCCCCAGCACTTCACACCTCCGGCGTCCGTGAGGGCGCACGCGCGGCCGCCCCCCATCGCGATGGCGACCACGCCGCTGGACAGTCCGACGACGTCGGTCGGGGTGACGTCCGTCTCCGCGTCGCCGTCGCCGTCGGGCGACCCCCAGCACTTCACGCCGCCTCCCGTCGTGAGGGCGCACGTGCCGTTCCCGCCCGACTCGACGGTGGCGACGCCGCTCGCCAGACCGACGACGTCGACCGGGAGGGTACGGGTGAAGGTCGTCCCGTCCCCCAGCTCGCCGTAGTCGTTGCTCCCCCAGCACTTCACCGCTCCCCCGCTCGTGACCGCGCAGGTGTGAGTCCCGCCGGCCGAGATCGCGATCACGCCGCTCGACAGACCGACGACGGGCACCGGGATGGCGCTCCTCGTGGTTCCTCCGTCCCCGAGTTGACCGCTGCCGTTCGCGCCCCAGCACAGCACCCCGCCGGAGACCGTGAGGGCGCAGCTATACCCGTGGCCGGTCGATACCGCGGACGCAGTCTCGGCGAGCGCGGGCGGCGCCACGACCCCGAGCAGACCCACAACCATGGCGAGCACCGCCGAAATCCCAAGGAGCCTGCGGCCCAGACGTCCCCGTGTCATCGCATCCTCCTTCGCAGCCCGTGCGGCGTGGAGTGAGCGGCGCACGCCGCTCGCGGTTCGGCCTCCGCACCGATCATGCGATCGCCGGTGATCGGCGGCTACGGCCGATGGTCACTGTCCCGGGGGGCGTCGCGAGCAGGTGCCGTCTTCTGCCGGGTGCGCGTCACGCTCCTGAGCGCCGGCCGAAGGCGCGGCCTCGGGGTACGCTCGACGCGAACGACGGTCGGCGAAAGGGGTGCAGAGCTTGGAGCGCCGCAGCGCCGGGCTCCTGGTGTGGCGCCGGCGGGACGCCGCGATCGAGGTGCTCCTGGGACACCCGGGCGGCCCGTTCTTCGCGAGGAAGGATGCCGGTCACTGGTCGGTCCTCAAAGGGGAGATGGAGGCCGGCGAGGACCCGCTGGCGGTCGCGCGCCGGGAGTTCGAGGAGGAGACCGGGTTCGCTCCGCCGCCGGGCGAGCCGATCCCGCTCGGAGAGATCCGCCAGGCAGGCGGCAAGGTCGTGCAGGCGTGGGGCGTCGAGGGCGACCTGGATCCCTCCCTCGCCGTGAGCAACACCTTCGAGATGGAGTGGCCTCCGCGTTCGGGCCGGACACGGGAGTTCCCCGAGATCGACCGGGTGGCGTGGTTCGGTCTGCGGGCCGCTCGCGCGACGATCAACGCTGCGCAAACGCCGTTCCTCGACCGCCTGGAATCAGGTGCTCCGGGGCTCACCCACGATCAGCGGTCCCGCGACTCCACCTGACGCTTGAGACGAACGAGCCGTTCGTCCCATCCGGCGCCGACATCCACCATCCAGCCGAGCGCATCGGTAAGTGGTCTCGGTGTGAGCTCGTAGCGCCGGCCACGCACCTCCCCGTGACCGGCCACCAGGCCGGCCTCCTGGAGTACCGCCAGGTGCTTGGCGACGGCCTGGCGGGACACGGGAACGCGTGAGGAGAGCTCCGCGAGCGTGACCGGCCCCGCATCGGCCAGCGTGCGGATCACGAGCCGCCTGGTCGGGTCGGAGAGCGCCTGGAACACCGCGTCGGGCTCCCTCATGCGGCCGTGCCTCCGGACGCCGCCGCGAGTGGGCCCGTCTCGCGGATCCGCACGCGCGTCCCCTCGTCCACTCGTTCGAGGGTGATCTCGACGGTCGACGGCTCCCCCAGCTCGAGGGTGAACCCGGCGCCTCGGTGCTCGCGCCAACGCCACGTCATCCGCCGGAAGCGCTCGACGACTTCGACCGTCCCCCGGCGAACCGAGCCGTCGGCGAAGCGGAAGATCACCGAGCCGTCGCGCTCGGGTTCCAGCCATGCGTCAGCGCCGAACCACGCGGAGAGCGCACCCGGGTCCACCACGAACCCCCAGACATCCTCGGGCGCCGCACCGATCGTCTCCTCATGGACCTCCGTCGCCATCCGCTCCTCCTCACGTGCGCTTCGGCAACCGAACGGTTGCCGAAGCGCGATCGGACCGCTACCGTACTCGGCAACCATTCGGTTGCCGAGTCTACCCCGAGGAGGCCACGAGCATGAGCCAGCCGATCCCGACCGTCGTGGAGCCCGGTGAACGTGGCGATCAGGCGTTCGACATCTACTCCCGACTCCTCCGGGAGCGAGTCGTGTTCCTCGGCGGGGAGATGACCGGCGACCTCGCGAACGTCGTCGTCGCGCAGCTGCTCTTCCTCGAGGCGGAGGATCCCGAACGCGACATGGCGCTCTACGTCAACTCGCCGGGGGGGGATCTGACGGCGCTGTTCGCGATCTACGACACGATGCAGGCGGTGCGCCCCGAGGTCGCCACGTGGTGCATCGGCCAGGCGGCGAGCGCCGCCGCCGTCCTGCTCGCGAGCGGTGCGTCGGGGAAGCGCTACGCGCTCCCACACGCGCGCGTGCTCCTGCACCAACCCCACGGCGGCATGCAGGGCCAGTCCGAGGACATCCGGATCCACGCGATCGAGTTCGTCCGGCAACGCCGGTTGATGGAGGAGATCCTCGCGCGTCACACGGGCCAGTCGCTCGAGAGGATCCACGACGATCTCGACCGGGACTTCATCCTCGGACCCGAGGATGCGAAGGCCTACGGGGTCGTCGACCACGTCGGGCAGCGCACCGACGTGTAGCGACCGGCTCACGCCGGCGTGGGGGGCACCGGAGGCGGCATCACGACCCGGGTATCCCGGTCGACCGGCGCGCGCCGCGCCGCGACCGCGAGGGCCCCGAGCCCGAAGATCGACACCAGCAGCCACGTGAGACCGCCGAGGACCGGGACCAGCGCGAGCACGCGCACGATGAGCCAGCCGATCAGGAAGGCGGCGTATCGAGACGACGGGGGCTTCATCACGAACCGGCCGACCCCGTGGGCACCCACCACGTACCCGATCGTGTAGACGAGCGCGAGCGCCAGCAGCACGAACAAGCCCAGCGGGATCCCGACCACAGTGACCAGCAGCAGGACCGCGGCCACCGGGAGCAGGAAGAAGAACAACGCCCCGATGCCGATCGACGCCCACCTCCGGTCGCGAGCCGCGCGCGAGACCGCCGCGTCGAGCGCCGGCGCGAACAGGAGCAACAGGAGCCCGAGGACCAAGGTCGAGACCGAGTACCCGATCCACCAGACCAACCGGCTCACGAAGCCGACCTCCCCGATGTCCAGGCGCCCGGCGATCTGTTGCTGGTCACCCTCGACAACGGCTCCCTGCTCGATCTGCGGCGTCTGCTGCGTGACGAGGTTGCCGCCGACCTGCGCGCCTGACCGCAGCACGACGTCCCCGTTGAACACGACCACGTCCTTGTGCACGACCCCCGAGATCTCCACGTCGCCGTTGAAGACCACCAGGCCCTGGTTCACGGTCCCGTCCACCGTCGCCGGTCCGTCGAAGATCACCGCGGCGCCCACCGTCTCGCCCTCGGGAACGATGAGTCGCCCGTGGAGCACGATCTGGTCGTCGTCCCCGGTGCTCGATCCGCCGGTCTGGGCGGATGCCGGACCGCCCAGCAGGACCACGAGGAGCGACGCAGCCCCGCAGACGACGAGCGCCGCGCGAACGCGCCGACGCGCATCGCTCATGCCGGACGATCCCCGTCGACGTGGGTCCGTGAACCTGATCATGTCGTCCCCCTCCGGAACCGTGCAGGTCTCTCTCCTTTGATACACGCATGGCCGCCTCTCGCACAAGTGGGTCTCGCTGTCCGCGACGCGGGGCTGGCCAGAAGCGCCGCCCGGGCTTACGTTCGAGCGAGCGGGGAAAGGAGCCGGGAATGAGGGGCGACAGGGTCGAGATCGTGATCGACACGGGGGACGGCGTTCGCACGTACGAGGTCGAGGCGG
>Ga0214473_10011482_pt1 | contig 10399 bp, 6 predicted proteins | sample RVTome_7_FD_203509 | JGI IMG/M metagenome (GOLD analysis project Ga0214473, IMG submission 203509) | Soil microbial communities from uranium-contaminated site in the Upper Colorado River Basin, Wyoming, United States - RVT98D197 | ecosystem: Environmental > Terrestrial > Soil > Contaminated >... | reverse complement strand
TTTGGAAATAAGAGGGATTTTTCCCACGCTTTACGAAGCCGATGGGCGAATTGGGAAAGACAAAGCCATGGGTCTTCCTCTGCCGAAAAAGGCTTTTCCGATTAGAGTGTGATGGATTCATTCTTAAATCACTTCAGCCTTCCTCTCAAAAAAATCGATGACGCCCTGAATCAGTCTCTTGGCGCGCGGGTCCCTGTCGTTACAGACATTATTCGCTATTCCTTGCTGGGGGCTGGGAAAAGGATCCGGCCGCTGCTCTTTGTGCTTTCCTCTCATCTTTGTGGATACCAAGGGGGGGATGTTTACCGACTCTCGACCGTCTTTGAGTATGTTCATGCCGCATCTCTGCTCCACGATGATGTGCTCGACAACGCAGACCTGAGAAGGAGTAAGCCCTCGGTTCGACAGGTGTGGGGAAACTCCGCAGCGGTGTTGGGAGGAGATTTTCTGTACGCGGCGGCTTCCGCCGTCGCGGTGGAATGCGGAAACCTCGAACTCATACGGCTGCTCAGCGATGTGCTGAAACGCATGGTGGAAGGCCAATTCCTGGAACTGGAGCACACCCACAACTGGAAAATCACAAAAGCGGAATACATGGAAATCATCACAGCCAAAACAGCGGCTCTCATGGGCGCAGCCTGTAGCTCCGGCGCCATGGTCGCCGGCGCGGATGAGAAAACAGTGCAACATCTCGGGGAGTTCGGGTCGAATCTGGGCATCGCTTTCCAGCTCATGGACGACCTTCTGGATTACACCTCTTCTGAGGAGGTCTTTGGTAAGCCCGTGGGCAAGGATCTCAAAGAGGGGAAGATCACTCTGCCTCTTGTCTATTTTGTCTCAGAGCTTCAAAGGGGTGAGGTTGAGCGCCTTGCTGAGCTTTTCAAGAGTATGAAGGCGAGCGATCAGGATTACGAAGAGGTTATCCGGCGGGTGAGAGGCCATGAAGCGATCGAGCGAGTTCGATCGGAAGCGTCGGAGTATGTGGCAAGAGCGGGAGAACTTCTGAGGCTCTTCCCAGCCTCGGAGGTCAAACAGGGTCTTCTCGAGCTTGGGGCCTATATCCTCACAAGACGCCATTAAACCAAGGCGGGATGTTCTTTTTTTCTTGACACCTCGTAAGGGTTAGAAATAAGTTATCGCTTTATTCTAGGCGCAGGCTTGCCTCCTAATTTCCACACGCTCCAAAATTCTAAAACAAGCGCCACCAAAGGAGATCCGTCGTTTCAAAACGGAACTGCGCCAGCACCATGAACAGTTTATGGAAAGTTCAGGGTCTCTCAGCCCCGTCGGAACTTTCACGATCCGACACGAAGAAAAAGAAACCAAAAGGAGGATGATCTATGGCCGATCTTATTGCACCCCATGGCAAACAAGAAAAACTGATGCCTCTCTTGCTCGCGGGGAAAGAGCTGGAGGCGGAAACCAAAAGAGCGAAGAATCTCAAACACATTACCGTCACCACCCGGGAAACGTCCGATGCCATTATGATGGGAATCGGTGCTTTCACGCCGCTGACCGGTTTCATGACCAAGGCGGACTGGAAGGGCGTTTGCGACAAGTACACCATGGCCGACGGCACGTTCTGGCCCATCCCGATCACGGTCTCCACCAATGACGAAAGCGTCAAGGCGGGCGACGCGATCGCTCTGGACGACGAAGAAACAGGCACGACGGTTGCCACGATGAGCGTGACCGAGAAGTACACCATTGACAAAGAGTACGAGTGCAAGGCCGTTTTCAGGACCAACGACAAGGAGCACCCGGGCGTCGAAAAGGTCATGGCCCAGGGCAAGTATAATCTAGCCGGACCGATCAAGGTGTTGAGCGAAATCTATTATCCCGAGCAATTCAAGGGGCTCTATCAGAGGCCGGCGGAATCACGAAAGATCTTTTCGGACCTTGGGTGGAAGAGAATTGCGGCTCTTCAGCTCCGCAACCCCATGCACCGCTCCCACGAATTCCTCGCCAAGATCGCCGTGGAAGTCATGGACGGCGTTTACATCCACCAGCTGGTTGGAAAGCTCAAGGCAGGGGATATTCCCGCTGATGTTCGCGTCAAAGCCATCCAGGTTTTGGTGGACGGCTACTTTGTGAAAGGCACGATCGTCCAGGGAGGGTATCCCATGGAGATGCGCTATGCCGGCCCAAGGGAAGCTCTGCTTCATGCCGTCTTTCGCCAGAACTACGGCTGCAGTCACATGATCATAGGACGCGATCATGCGGGCGTGGGAGATTACTACGGTCCCTTTGACGCTCAGAAGATCTTCGACGAGATCCCCAAGGGAGCCTTGAAGTGCCAGAATTTGAACATCGACTGGACGTTCTGGTGCAACAAGTGCGGGGGCATGGCTTCCATGAAGACCTGCCCTCACGGCAAGAATGACAGACTCCTTCTTTCCGGGACAATGGTTCGAAAGACGCTGTCTGAGGGCGGCCAGCTGCCCGTGGAATTCTCAAGACCTGAAGTGGCAAAGGTTCTCCAGGAGTACTACCAGAACCTGGAGGAAAAAGTGGAAATCAAATTGCATGGCGCTGCGACAGGCGATGTGAAGAAACAGTGAGTGCGGGCACCTGTCTTCTATGTCTTCTAGACTTCCTCACCCTATCCCTCTCCCCTGCTTGGGGAGAGGAGAAAGGGGAGGGGAAGTGGAGCAGAAAATCTCTCCTCATGTTCGTTTTTTCTTGACACCTCGAAAGGATTGGAAATAGATTTAATGCTTCTTGAAGGTGAACTGCACCCTGCCAGGTTCATCCACTAACGCAATATACAAATTAGAGTTTGAGACGGGCCTCAAAAAGGCTCGATCTGTAAGGAACGGAGACGGATGCTGCCATTGCCGGTTGGATATGCCTATGAGCGAGAGAACCTGATTGATGGCCGGTTCTTCATTCTCATGTGGATCGAGGCAAAGGCTTGTCTCCAAACATGACCGCTTTCTTTATGCAAGAAGGCGGTTTTTTGCTTGTGTACTTAGCCTCATTGACTAAGGAAATACATCACTGAAAGGAGGTGCCTGAGAGGAGTACGTTTTCTAGAAGCAAACCCAAAGCAACTTACTAACAAGTCAATTTAGGAGGTGTTATAATGCCAAGTTATGTGATCACCGAGAAGTGCGACGGTTGTAAGGGGCAGGACAAGACAGCATGCATGTACATCTGCCCCAACGACCTGATGGTCCTGGACAAAGAGAGGATGAAGGCTGAGAACCGCGATCCTCAAATGTGCTGGGAGTGAATGTGCTGTGTCAAGATCTGTCCCCAGCAGGCCATGGATGTTCGTGGCTATGCGGATTTTATCCCGCTTGGGGCCAGTGCGACACCCCTCAGAGGATCTGAGGACATTATGTGGACGGTAAAGTTTAGGGATGGTTCCATTAAACGGTTTAAGTTCCCCACCAGGACAACTCCTGAGGGGGCGGCCGATCCGCTCGGCGGTTTTGGAACCCATGATGATTTGAACAGCCAGGCTCTGGCCACTGAGCCGGCGTCCCTGGGACTCAAAGAAGTTCCCACTAAAAAATAAAGAAAGGGAGGTGAAGATATGGCAAATTGGGAAACTGTTGTAGTCAATACCGACCTCCTGATCTGTGGTGGGGGGTTTTCAGCTTGCGGCGCCGCAACAGAGGCGGCCTATTGGGCCAAAAAGAAAGGTCTTAAGGTCACACTGGTCGACAAGGCCGCTGTAGACAGAAGCGGTGCTGTGGCCATGGGTCTTTCGGCCATTAACCAATACGTGGGCCTCAGGGATGGGGAGAACACGGCGGAGGATTACATCCGTTATGTTCGGAGTGACCTCATGGGCATCTCCAGGGAAGACCTGGTTTACAATATTGCCCGCCACGTGGATTCTACAGTCCACCTCTTTGAAAAGTGGGGACTCAAGATCTGGAAAGACGAGAAGGGCAAGTATGTCCACGAAGGCCGGTGGCAGCTCATGATCAACGGCGAGTCCTACAAGGTCATCATCGCCGAGGCAGCGAAGAACGCGATCGCGGCCGCAGGCGGCGAGATCTTCGAGAGAGTCTTTATTGTCGACCCTCTCATGGATGGAAACAAGTGTGTCGGTGCGGTCGGCTTCAGCACACGGGAGAACAAGTTCTACGTGTTCAAGGCTAAAGCGGTCATCGCCGGCATGGGCGGCGCCGTGCACGTGTTCCGTCCCCGGTCCGTTGGAGAAGGCTTCGGCCGATCCTGGTATCCGCCCTTCAACTCCGGATCCAGCGCTTATTTCACGATCAAGGCCGGCGCCGAAATGACCTGTCAGGAAGTGCGGTTCATCCCGGTCCGGTTCAAGGACGCCTATGGTCCGGTCGGGGCATGGTTCCTCCTCTTCAAGTCCCGTGCAGTGAGCGCAACCGGCGGCGACTACATGGTGGTGAGAAAGGCGGAGCTGGAGAACTGGAAGCCTTATGGCCTGGTCAAACCGATTCCGGCCAACCTGAGGAATTATCTCGGCATGCTCGACACGGAGCTGGGCCTTGGCCCGCTTTACATGGAAACGGATGAAGCTATCAAGAACATTGCTGCACAATTCAAGGATGATCCCAAGGCCTTCAAGAAGAAGATGAAGGAACTGGAAAGCGAAGCGTGGGAAGACTTCCTCGACATGACGATCTCCCAGGCCATCCTCTGGGCGGCACAGAACCTGAAACCCGAAGAGAAGCACTCAGAGATCGCCGCTTGCGAGCCCTACTTCATCGGCTCCCATTCCGGCGCCTCCGGTGCCTGGGTGAGCGGTCCTGAAGACCTGCCCACTCCGTACAAATGGGGCTACGCCAACATGACCACCGCCGAAGCGTTGTTTGCAGTGGGCGATGGTTCCGGTGCCTCCAGCCACAAGTTCTCCTCCGGTTCCCATGCCGAGGGAAGGATCGCCGGCAAATCCGCCATCAAGTACATCGTCGAAAAAGGCAAAGAGCCCAAAGTCGACATGGCCGAGGTGGAGAAGCTGAAGGCAAAGATCCTGCTTCCTCTGGATCTCTGGGAAAAGCACAGCAAAGAGACGACCGATCCGGAAATCAACACCAACTACATGGTGCCCAGGCAGTTCCTCCACAGGCTCCAGAAGCTCATGGATGAGTACGCTGGGGGCGTGATCTCCGGTTTCAAGACCAGCAAGGCTCTCTGCGAGAGAGGTCTCGAACTGATGGCTATGCTGAAAGAGGACTCGGCGAAAATGGCTGCCCGCAACCACCATGAGCTCATGAGGGTGTGGGAGAACAACCAGAGGGTTATGCAGGCTGAGGCTCACATTCGCAGCATCCTTTTCAGAGAGGAAACCCGTTGGCCCGGTTACTACTTCAGGGCTGACAAGCCGAAGATGGACGATGCGAATTGGAAGTGTTTTGTGAACTGCCAGTATGACAGCAAGACCGGCCAGTGGAAGATGATGAAGAAAGACATCTGGACTATGCCCGGTGTATAGCGGTTCACTTTAGTTCTTGTTTCATCGAAGCCCCGGTTGCTCTTTTGCATCCGGGGCTTTTTTTGATCTGAGCATGGGCTGGGTAAACAGTGTGCTGTTTTGGTTTTCGCAGTCGGGGTGCCCCCCGGGGTACTCTCTTCCAAGTCCCAACATTTCTTTTCCCTCCGCAACCGCCCCCAGGTTTCTGATAGGACCCAGCCGTTGTCCAAGGGCATCACAGTTGTAGCTGAGGCTCTCCTTTGGGGCTCCTTCGGGGCGGGTCCAATAAGTGCGGCGATGAACGGCGGAGTTCTGATAAGCCCTGGTTGGGACTCTCCAGAGACCACCCCGGGGGGCACCCCGACTGCTCTTAGCTCTCTGCTCTAAGCTCTTTGCTGTCTCACTTTTGGCTTGCACTTCTTTCTTTTTGTGCTATAGGATTCACGCGAATTCCAAATCATAACGCACTTCCCTGGAGCGGATTCCGGCTTGAGAGAGTCACTGGAGGGGAGAACGGAGGAATAAACCGTGGAAGAAAGAGAAGTCATGAATGTGGACGTCCTCTTCGTGGGAGGGGGTATCGCCTCCCTCAGTGGGGCACTCCATCTTTCCAACTTCATTCGCCGGCACAATGAAAAGGTGGATGCGGAGGGTCAGGGGAAAAAACTTGAAGAAGTGATGATCGCTGTCATCGAGAAGGGCGCCTTCGTGGGAGCCCACGGCATCTCCGGCGCGGTGATGAATCCTGTTGCTTTGAAGGAGCTGGTGCCGGATTTCATTGAGAAAGGCGCGCCTCTGGAGGGGGAAGTCAAGCGAGAGCAGGTATGCCTTTTGACCAAGGGAGGCCGAATCAAAGCGCCTATTACCCCTCCTCCCTTGAATAACCACGGGCATTACGTGGTTTCTCTAGCCCGGTTGACCGAGTGGCTCGGGAAACTGGTGGAAGAAGCCGGCGTTTACATGTTTCCCGGATTTGCCGGCACGGAGGTCCTCTATGAGAACGACCGTGTAATCGGGGTCAGGACCGGAGACAAGGGAATTGACGCGGATGGAAGCAAGAAGCCAAATTTTGAGCCAGGAATCGACCTTCATGCCAAGGTAACGGTCTTTGGCGAAGGATCCAGGGGAAGCCTGACAAAGACGTTGATCAAAAAGTTCAAACTGGACGAGGGGAAGAACCCCCAGGGTTATGTCGTGGGGGTTAAAGAAGTGTGGGAAGTTCCCGAGGGCCGAATCCAGGCGGGCGATGTGATCCACACCATGGGGTACCCTCTCAAAAGCAACACCTACGGTGGCGGATTCATTTACGGCATGAGGGACAACAAGCTGTCTATCGGCCTCCTGACAGGGCTTGAATATGGAGATCCGTTTATGGATCCTCACAGGGAGTTCCAGAGACTCAAACAGCATCCTTACATCTCCGGTCTCCTCAAGGACGGAAAGGTGATTCAGTACGGAGCCAAGACCGCGCCCGTGGGAGGATACTTTTCCGTGCCCAAACTCACTTTCCCGGGCGGGCTTCTTGTAGGAGATTCGGCCAGCCTTTTTATCAGCATGAAACTCAAAGGTATTCACGCGGCCATGAAATCAGGCATGCTGGCGGCGGAGACGATCTTTGCGTCCATGCTGAAAGACGATTTTTCAGAGAAGGCGCTTGAAGCGTATCCCAATGCCCTCCGGGAGAGCTCCATAGGCCGGGAGCTTTACCTGTCCCGCAATTTCCACCAGGCTTTTCAGAAGGGGTTGTGGATCGCCCTCATGAAAGCAGGGTTCCAGTTTGTGCTGGGCGGGAGAATTCTCAAGGCTCGACTGGAGACAAAACCGGACCACATCCATTTGAAAACGGTTTCAGCCTGTTATGGCAAAGAAGCGCTCACGGACGAGGAAAAGGGAGACGTCAAGTATGACGGGAAGTGCACCTTTGACAAGGAGACGGATGTTTACTATTCAGGAACAACGCACGAAGAGAAACAGCCGCCCCATCTGAAAATCCTGGATCTCGAAACGTGTTACAACCGGTGCACCAAGGAATTCCAGAACCCCTGCGTGCGATTCTGCCCGGCCCATGTGTATGAAATGGAAGTGGACGAGCAAACCGGACAGCGCCGGATGAAGCTCAATTTTTCGAACTGTGTCCATTGCAAGACGTGCGATGTGAAAGATCCGTACGAGAACATTAACTGGGTTCCGCCAGAAGGAGGAGGAGGGCCGAAATACACGGTGCTGTAATTTTACTCTGGATTTTTTTCTCTTCCGCAAGTATATAAGGCCAACCCGACCGGGTATCCCTGCCGGGATACCCATCCTGTCTCAATGAACATTTCGATGGCAGAAAGGAAGCTCCTTCGGAGTCTGCAGGGAAGGAGTTTTTTGATTACATCATCCTAGGAGGAGAAGCATGGCAAGCACAGACACCCAAAGCATCCTGGTCGTCGGTGGCGGCATGAGTGGTATGACGGCCGCAATCGAAGCAGCGGAAGCGGGATATGACACCTACGTGGTCGAAAGAAATCCCTACCTTGGAGGAAGAGTGGCGCAGCTCCACAATTACTTCCCCAAACTGTGTCCGCCCCTTTGCGGGCTGGAGATCAACTTCCGGAGGATCAAACAGAATCCGAAGGTACGCTTCTTTACCATGGCGGAAGTGGAGGGGGTCTCCGGGTCCGAAGGGAACTTCGATGTGTCGATCCGACTGAACCCCCGATACGTCAATGAAAAATGCACGGCCTGCGGCAAGTGCGCTGAAGCGTGCTCCATGGAAGTGGAAGACTCGTTCAACTACGGAATGAATAAAAGGAAAGCGGCCTACCTTCCTCATGACATGGCGTTTCCCATGCGCTATGTCCTGGACCCGGCCCTGGTGAAGAGCGGGGAAGCCCAGAAAGTGAAAGATTCCTGCCCTTACAACGCCATTGAGCTGGACATGGCCGCCAAGACCGTGAATCTGAAGGTCGGGTCTATTGTTTGGGCCACCGGGTGGAAGCCCTACGATGCCAAGAAGCTTGAGACTTACGGTTTCGGCCAGTATCCTGACGTGATCACCAATGTGATGATGGAGCGGCTGGCCGCCTGGACAGGCCCCACGCAGGGAAAGATCATCCGCCCCTCGGACGGCCAGCCTCCGCAGAGCGTGGCCTTTGTGCAGTGCGCGGGATCCAGAGATCAGAATCACCTGCCTTTCTGCTCGGGGATCTGCTGCCTTGCTTCCATGAAAGAGGCCACCTATGTGCGCGAGCAGTACCCGGATGCCAAAATCTATATTTTCTTCATCGACATCCGCGCCACAGACCGTCTCGAAGACTTCTACGTGAAGGTCAAGAGTGATCCGAACATCCATTTCTTCAAAGGAAAGGTGGCGAAGATCACTCCGGACGGGACAGGGAAGAAAATGGTTCTGAGGGTGGAAGACACGACGGCTGAAGCCTTGCAGGAGGTGAGCGTGGACCTGGTGGTTCTAGCGACGGGCATGCAGCCGAACACGTCCGAGACCAAAGTTCCTGTTCAGGTTCCCTACGATGACTACGGGTTCGTGGCCGGGCAGGCCGCCAAGCCCGGCATTTATGCTGCCGGATGCACCCGGACACCGACCGGCGTTGTCGAAGCGGTTCAGGACGGCACCGCCGCAGCCCTCAAAGCCATTCAATCCATCGCCAGGAGGTAATGCTCAATGGAAAAGAAGATTGCAGCCTACATTTGCTCAGGATGCGGCATCGGTGATGCCTTGAACATAGAAGAATTGGTCGCCCTGACCACAGGGGATCTCAAAGTTCCGATCTGCCGGACTCACGCCAACCTATGCAGCCAGGAGGGCGCAGCCCTGATCAAGCAAGACATGGACAAAGAAGGGGCGAACGCGCTCATTATCGCTGCCTGCTCTCCAAGGGTCATGTACGACGTTTTCAACTTTGAGAACTGCATCGTCGACCGTGTGAATCTGAGGGAGCAGGTGGCCTGGTCCCAGCCCGCCGGAGACGAGAACACCCAGATGATGGCCGCGGACTATCTTCGTATGAGCGCGGCCAAAGTGGCCGCCATGGAGTTGCCTGTTCCGTACAAGCCGGAAAAGGAGATTTCCAAGACCATTCTCGTGGTGGGAGGGGGTCTCGCAGGCATGACCTCTGCCGTGGAAGCGTCCAAGGCCGGTTATTCGGTGGTTCTCGTTGAAAAGGAGACGGAGCTCGGCGGCTTCCAGAAGAAGGTGGGGCAGATCGCCACCTTCCCTTACAAGGCGGTTGTGGACAATCCCCTGAGCCAGCTGATCAATGAAGTGACCTCAAGCCCCAAGATCAAGGTCTACACCGGAGCCAAGCTGGAGAAGACCGTGGGAGGTCCCGGAGTGTTCGAGGTCTCGATCAAGCAGAACGGGACAACAGCCCAGGAAAACATCGGGGCCATTGTTCTTGCTGCGGGATGGCAGCCCTATGACCCGACCAAACTCGACAAAAAACTCGGATTCGGCGCCTCCCCCAACGTGATCACCAACGCGATGTTCGAAGAGAGCTATCTCAAGGGAAAGGTCACCCGGCCAAGCGACGGGCAGGGGGTTTCGAAAGCCGCTTTCCTGCAGTGTGCAGGAAGCCGTGATCCTCAGTATCTCCCTTATTGTTCCACCGTGTGCTGCAACACCTCCCTGAAGCAGGCCCTGAAGATCAAGGCGGAAAACCCAAAAGCCGACGTGTACGTCGTTTTCAAGGAGATGCGCACACCAGGACAGGCGGAGGATTTCTACCGCAAAGCCCAGGAGGAGGGAGTCATTTTCATCCGTTGCCAGTCGCCGGAAGTCAAGGTGGACGGCGGGAAAGTGACGGTGGAGGCGCTGGACGAGCTTCTGGGCGAAACGGTTTTGCTGGAAGGGCTGGATCTCGTGGTCCTGGCCACCGGCATGGTCCCTGTGACGGCGTTTGGGCCTGACATCAGCCAGGAGGCGAAGCCCCAGGAAGAGAAAAAAGAAGATAAGAAAGAAGAGGAACTCCTGGTTCCGCCCGACATTATCCG
>Ga0214473_10011481_pt1 | contig 10400 bp, 9 predicted proteins | sample RVTome_7_FD_203509 | JGI IMG/M metagenome (GOLD analysis project Ga0214473, IMG submission 203509) | Soil microbial communities from uranium-contaminated site in the Upper Colorado River Basin, Wyoming, United States - RVT98D197 | ecosystem: Environmental > Terrestrial > Soil > Contaminated >... | reverse complement strand
GGAGGCGCCGCAGAGCACCGGCACGATGGAGCCGGAGACGGTCGCCTTGCGGATGGCCTGCTGAATCTCCTCGTAGGAGAGCTCCTCGCCGGCGAGGTACTTCTCCAGCAGCTGCTCGTCGTGCTCCACCGCCGCTTCGATCACCTCGTGCCGAACCGCCTCCACCCGCTCGCGGTACGCCTCGGGCACCGGCATCTCGGTGAAGGTCTTGCCGAGGGTCTCCTCGTCGAAGACGACCTCGACCCGGCGCAACACGTCGATGTGGCCGGTGAACATCTCGGCCGAGCCCACCGGGAGCTGGATCGGATACGCCTTCTTGGTGAGCCGGTCGCGGATCATGGCGACGCAGCGGTCGAAGTCCGCGCCCACCCGGTCCATCTTGTTGGCGAAGATGAGGCGGGGCACGCCGTAGCGGTCGGCCTGGCGCCACACCGTCTCGGTCTGCGGCTCGACGCCGGCGACCGAGTCGAGCAGGGTGACCGCGCCGTCGAGCACCCGAAGCGAGCGCTCCACCTCGACGGTGAAGTCCACGTGGCCCGGCGTATCGATGATGTTGATCCGGTACTGGGTGCCGTTCCGGAGCCAGAAGCAGGTCGTGGCAGCCGAGGTGATCGTGATGCCCCGCTCTTGCTCCTGCTCCATCCAGTCCATGGTGGCCGCGCCCTCATGGACCTCACCGATCTTGTAGGTCTTGCCGGTGTAATAGAGGATGCGCTCGGTCGTAGTCGTCTTCCCGGCATCGATGTGGGCCATGATGCCGATGTTACGATACCGTTCGAGCGGAGTCTGACGGGCCATTGCTTGTCCTCGGGTGCTGGGGGCGGTCCGCCCAGCCGTTCGATCCAACGAGAAGGCCAACCAATACCACCAACTAAAAAGCGGGGCGACCGATCCCGGGGTGACCCGGTGGTCTCGCTCCGCGCGCATCCGGGCTCGAGGCCCTGGATGGAGAGACCCACAGGGTCTCCTCGCGTTGTCATTCAGAAGACGAGAGGTGGGGGCCCAGTGCCGCCACGTCATCCGATGTCGTCGAGGGAAGCTGGCGAGAGCGCCGAAAATCCCAAGCCCGGTAAAATTAACGGGATACGTGTGCGTGTCAACCCTTTTGGAGGCGGTGATGTCCCTCGCTCTGCTCGGGATGAGGTACACCGAGCATCGGGCCGACGCGCCTGCTTACCAGCGATAGTGCGCGAACGCCCGGTTGGCCTCGGCCATCCGGTGGGTGTCTTCCTTCTTCTTGATGGTATTCCCCTCGCCCTTGGATGCGAGGATCAGCTCGGCGGCGAGCCGCTCCGACATCGTCTTCTCGGTGCGCGCGCGGGCGAAGGAGATGAGCCACCGCATCGCCAGCGCCGTGCGCCGGTCGGGGCGGACTTCCACCGGCACCTGGAGCGAGGCACCACCCACCCGGCGGCTCTTCACTTCCAGCGTCGGCTTGGAGTTGTTGACCGCCTGCTTGAAAACCGCCACCCCGGGCTGACCGGTGCGCTCCTCGATCATGTCCATGGCCGAGTAGAAGATCCCTTCGGCCACGCTCTTCTTGCCCTCAAACATCAGATTGTTCACGAACTTCGAGACGGTCTGGCTGTCGTACCGCGGATCGGGCGGCACCGGCCGCTTTACCGCCTTGTTGCGCCGGCTCACTTCTTACCTCCCTTGGCCCCGGCCTCCTTGGGCCGCTTCGCGCCGTACTTGGACCGGCTCTGGCGGCGGTCGTTCACGCCGGCCGAGTCGAGCGTCCCGCGCACGATGTGGTACCGAACGCCCGGCAGATCCTTCACCCGGCCGCCGCGGATGAGCACGATCGAGTGCTCCTGAAGGTTGTGCCCCTCGCCCGGAATGTACGCCGTGACCTCGAAGCCGTTGACCAGCCGCACACGGGCCACCTTCCGGAGCGCCGAGTTCGGCTTCTTCGGCGTGGTGGTGTAGACCCGGGTGCACACGCCACGCTTCTGAGGATTGGAACGGAGCGCAGGCGCCTTGTCCTTCGCTTCGACGTCTTTCCGGCCGCGCCGGATGAGCTGATTGATGGTCGGCATAACCTTGGAGCTGAGTTCGAGATCGATGCCCGTTTCGGGCGCAGACCTGGAAATTTAGGCGGCTCTGAGACTTGGGTCAAGTTGTCACCCTGAACCCAGTGAAGGGAGCCAGGCCTGCTTATGCCCCCTGCGCTTCGCTCAGGGTGACAAGTCTGCTGTCTCCTGCCCTCGTCCCGCCCACCTCCATCGCCTTTTGCCGCGCCTCTAGGCGTTTTGAAAGGCAGACCCCCTTGCAACCCCGTACGAAACCTCGCGTTACCGAGGGAGGGTCCACGGCCCCTTCCTTGCCCTTCGTGCCCACGTCGGACTACCTCGTCCGGCCGCAACCCCGTCGTGCGGAGTCCGTCGTGCACCTGTCTCGCGTCCTCGCCATCCTTGCCGCGGTCGCCACCGTCGGTCTGGGCCCCGCAGCCGCTCAGGAGGCGCCCTGGAAGGACTTCTCCGAGGTCACCAAGGGATCCGACGCCGGCACCGGCATCTTCTCCGTCTATTACAAGCGCGACCAGGTCCTCCTTGCCCTCACGCCCGAGCAATTCGACCGCGACTACCTGCTGGTGACCCAGCTCGCCCAGGGCATCGGCGAGCTCGGCCTCGACGGGGGCGCGTCGATCCGCTCCGATCTGGTTCGCTTCCACCGGCAAGGGGACCGGGTCGAGCTCTGGGTCGTCAATCCTCGTTTCGCCGCGGCGCCGGGCTCTCCCATGGCGCGGACCGTGGATTACTCCTTCGGCCATTCCGTCGCCCACTCCTTCCCGATCGCGACGGTCCGCGATCCCGAAGAGAACCAGGTGCTGCTGGAACTGTCGCCCTTTCTCCTCTCGGACTGGGCCGACGTCGGCTCCACCCTTCAGAACGCCGCCGCGAGGCGGAAGGTCGTCACTACCGTCACGCTGGACGACAAGCGCTCCAGCCTCCAGGGGCTTCGCCTCTTCCCGGCAAACCTCGAGGCCGAGGTCCGGCTCACCTTCCAGAGTCCCCGCGACATCGGGCTCGAGGCGGTCTCCGACTACCGCTCGATCCCGATCGGCGTGCACTACTCGCTCCTCGAGCTGCCGGCCTCCCCGATGCGGCCCCGCCATGCCGACGAGCGCGTGGGCTACTTCATCTCGGCGTTCAAGGATTTCTCCCGCGACACCGCGGAGGGCTTCTTCGTCCGGTACGTGAACCGCTGGCGGCTCGAGAAGCGGGAGCCGGGCTCCAGCCTCAGCGAGCCGGTCCGTCCGATCACCTTCTATATCGACCACACCGTTCCGCTCGAGTGGCGGCCCTATGTCCGGGCTGGAATCCTGGAGTGGAACCGCGCCTTCGAGAAGGCCGGGTACCGCGGCGCCGTTGAGGCCCTCGATGCGCCCGACGATTCGGCCTACAGCGCGGCCGACGCCCGCTACTCGACCGTTCGCTGGACCGCCACCAACCGGTCGGTCTACGCCATCGGGCCCACCAACGTCGATCCACGGACCGGTGAGATCCTGAACGCCGACATCCTGATCTCGGCCGGGTGGATTCAGAGCTGGCGCGGCGAGTCCCGCGAGTACACCTCGCCGCTCGCCTCGGTGCAGTCGGCCTTCGCCTTCGACTCGGCGGCTCTCTCCAGCGGCGACCCCTCGCTGTTCTGCCGCTTCGGCGAGGGACTCGATCGCCAGGGGACCGTCGCCCGCACGCTCCTCGCCTCCCGCGGCGCAATGCCGGCCGGCGGCGCGGCGCCGCGGGAGTACATCGGGCAGGCGCTCAAGGCGCTCGTCATGCACGAGGTCGGGCATACGCTCGGCCTCCGGCATAACTTCCGCGGCTCGGCCGGCGTCACCAGGGAAGAACTGTCCAACCGCTCGCATACCGAGCGGCACGGCCACGGCGTCTCGGTGATGGACTACGCGCCACCGGCCCTGGCGCTCGATCCGCGGCGCCAGGGCCACTTCTACTCTCCGACGATCGGCAGCTACGACAAGTGGGCCATCACCTACGGCTACTCCGACGCCGATGGCGCGACCGATGCGCGGCAGCGTGCCGGCAAGGGCGCCGGTGCGGAGAGCTCCGGGTGGACTCCCGACGTCGAGATCAACGCCCTACGGGCAATCGCTTCCCGGGCGGCGGAGCCCGGGAATCTCTACGCGAGCGACGAGGACGCCGGGTTCGGCGCGGCGGGGCTCGATCCCACCGTCTCCCGCTACGACATGACCGACGACCCGCTTGGCTGGGCCAGGGACCGGGTTGTGCTGATCGACCGGCTGTTCGATTCACTGGAGACCCGTGTGGTAGCCCCGGGCCAGGGATACGGCCGGCTTCGCGCCGCGTTCACCGACCTCCTCTCGGACCGGTGGTACGCGCTCCTGGTGAGCACCAAGTACCTGGGCGGCGCGGCGACGGCCCGCGACCATCGCGGCGACCCGGATGCTCGGCCCGCGCTCACCACGGTTCCCGCCGACCGGCAGCGCGAGGCCCTCGCCTTCATCGCCGAGGCCGGCTTCGGGGAGCGCGCGTTCAGCTTCCGTCCCGAGCTGCTCAGCCGGTTGGCACCCGAGCGGTGGATGCACTGGGGCGCCTCGCCCGCGGCGCAAGGCAGGGCGGACTTCCCCCTCCACGACTGGGCACTGGCCCAGGAGGGCTCCCTGCTCAACCAGCTGCTCGATCCGGTGGTCCTCTCCCGGGTTCGCGACACCGAGCTTCGCGCGGTGCGGGGTGAAGAGACGGTGGGGATCCCCGAGCTCTTCGGGACGCTGACCCAGACGATCTGGGCGGAGCTGGGAATCCGGCCCGGATCGAAACCGGGCCCGGCGCGCAACACCGGGTCGGTGCGCCGCGACGTTCAGCGGCTGCACCTCAACGCGATGGTCCGGATGGTGGTCGGCCCGGCACCCGGAACTCCCGAGGACGCCCGCGCACTCGCCCGGGCAACGCTGGTGGACCTCGAGGGCCGGCTGGCGCACGCGCTCGACGACGACCGGGCATCCCTCGATGCCTATACCCGCGCCCACCTCGCCGATTCACGCGAGCGCATCGCCCGCGCCCTCGAAGCGCAGATGATCCAGACTCCCACCGCTCTCAGGTAAACGACGATGCTTCCGATCTCATCTGGTGACCCTTCACCCCTCATGCTCACCGCGCTCTACCTGGCAGGGATCCTCGGCGGCTATGCGCTCTCGACCGCGCCCGAAGAGTGGCAACGGGCGTGGCAGACGGTGCAGCAGGCCTGGACCCGGCGCCGCGGGGGGTAGCCTCCCGCCCCGAGGCGCGTAACCTTCCCGCATGACAGGAATAGCCGCCTCCACTCCACCACTCCTGGTTCGAGGGCTCCGCAAGCGATACGCCGACGTCGTTGCCGTGGACGGACTCGATCTCGAGATCCGGGCCGGCGAGTGCTTCGGGCTGCTGGGACCCAACGGCGCCGGAAAGACCACCACCATCGAGATCTGCGAGGGACTCACCGAGCCCGACGAGGGCGAGGTGCTGGTCCTCGGCCGTCGCTGGGGGGAGGACGACCGCGAGCTCCGAGAGCAGCTCGGGATTTCCCTCCAGGAGACCCAGTTCTCCGAGAAGCTCACTGTCGAGGAGACGGTGCGGCTGTTCCGCAGCTTCTACCGTCAGGGCCCCTCCGCCGAGGAGGTCATCGGGATGGTCCAGCTCCAGGAGAAGCGGGCCGGACGGGTCGGCCAGCTCTCCGGCGGACAGCGTCAGCGCCTCGCCCTGGCCTGCGCGCTGGTGGGGGACCCCGCCCTGCTCTTCCTCGACGAGCCCACCACGGGGCTCGACCCCCAGTCGCGGCGACAGCTCTGGGAGCTGATCGAGCGGTTCAAGGCCGATGGCCGCGCCATCCTCCTCACGACTCACTATATGGAAGAGGCCGAGCGGCTCTGCGACCAGGTCGCGATCGTGGACCACGGCCGGGTGATCGCGCTCGGCACGCCACGGGAGCTGGTGGCCTCCCTCAGCGCCGAGCACGTGGTGGAGTTCGCCGCGGCCCCCGGAGCGCCGGTGAGCGAGGAGGCGTTGCGCCAGGTGGAGGGCGTCGCGGCTGCGGTCCGGCATGACGACACGTACAGAATTCGGGTCGCGGAGCTGCATCGGACCGTCCCCGCGCTGCTGGCGGAGCTGCGCCGGCAGGGCGTGCAGCTCACCGAGCTGCGCACCCATTCCGCCACGCTGGAGGACGTGTTCGTCGAGCTCACCGGGAGGCATCTCCGTGACGAGTAAGACTCGAGGCTGGCGGAGCCATCCGCTGGTACAGCTGACCTTGGTCCGCTACCGCGAGTTTTTCCGGGAACCGGAGGCGGTCTTCTGGGTCTTCGTCTTCCCGGTGCTGCTCACGGCTGGACTCGGGATCGCGTTCCGAAACCAGGCGCCGGGGCGGACTCCCGTGGCGGTGGTCGAGCGCGGCGCGGCGTCCAAAGCGGTGGTGGACGCGCTCACCCCGAGCCCGGACATCCTCGCCAACTCGTTAACCGAGGCGGCGGCGGCGGATGCCCTCCGGACCGGGATGGTGGCCCTCGTGGTCGTGCCCGCCGATGGGACGGACAGCGTCGAATACCGCTTCGATACCGAGCGGCCCGAGAGCAGGACGGCCCGGCTGCTGGTAGACGACGCGCTGCAGCGGGCGGCCGGAAGAAGCGACCCCGTGGGAGTGACGGACCGGCAGGTGAGCGAGCCGGGATCGCGCTACGTGGACTTCGTGGTGCCCGGGCTTCTGGGGATGAACCTGATGGGAAGCGGGATCTGGGGACTGGGCTTCGCCATCGTGGACGCCCGGCGCAAGAAGCTCCTCAAGCGGCTCATCGCGACGCCGATGTCCCGGACCCAGTTCCTGGCGTCGTTCGTCCTCTCGCGGCTGACGATGCTGGTGATCGAGGTAGGGGTTCTGGTCGGATTCGCCGTGTTCGCGTTCGGGGTGCCGCTCAGAGGATCGATCCTCTCGCTGCTGATCATCTGCCTGCTCTCCGCCCTCTCGTTCGGGGCCTTGGGCCTCCTGCTCGCCTCCCGAGCCCGCACCGTGGAAGGGGTGTCGGGGCTGATGAACCTGGTGATGCTCCCCATGTGGATCTTCTCCGGGGTCTTCTTCTCGGCCTCCCGCTTTCCGGACGCCCTCCAGCCGTTCATTCAGGCGCTCCCGCTCACAGCGGTGAACGACGCGCTTCGGGCGAGCATGCTCGAGGGGGCCGGGTGGGATCGCCTGGCACCCGAGATGGCGATCATCGCCGCGTGGCTGGTGGTGAGCTTCGCGCTGGCGGTTCGCCTGTTCCGCTGGCGCTGAGGCGGCGCGACGGGTGCGTCGCGGCAATGATTGCTCACGTCAGGCGGGAACACGCCTGTGGCGCCGCTGAAACAGCAGCCTCGAAACAGGCTCACCGCCGTGCCGCAGGTGCAGCAGATTGCAGCGACGGAACATATTGCCACTTAGCTACTTACCGCTCGACAGCGCATCCCGTTCGGGGGCCGTCACTGGCTCGGATCGTGCGTACATACGGCGCACGCCGTCACATCGCCTGAAGGTCGCGTCCGCACTCCACGTCCGAGACTTTCCCATGTATCTGGTCGAGATCGAGGCAGGTCGGGAAGCGCTGTACGATTCGGTCGATGCCCTCGCGTCGGCCATCCGCCGCGGCGACGTCGGCGCGCAATCGCGGATCTTTCACCGCGCCTCGTCGAGCTGGGTGTCGATTACGGTCCATCCCGAGTTCAAGAAGGCCACCGCCTCGCGGGAGAGCGAGCCGCTGCCCCCGCTCGCGCGGAGGCAGTGGACCTTCTACGGAGTCGAGCCGAGAGGCCGCGAAATCGACGAGCCGCCCGGGACCGATGGCTCCGCCGGGCAGACCTCGGGCGAGTCGAGCGCGAGCCGCCGCGGCCTGCGAGGCCTCCTCGGCCGCGCGTTCCGCAGCCTTTCACCCACCCCCAAGACTCCCAAGCCTTCAGGCTCCTGATCCTCCGCCCCACCGACTGATCCCACCGATGGCCGGCCGCGCGCCTTGACAGGCACGGCCGCGTTTCGAACATTGGCGGTACCGTGAAACGCCATTCCAAATCCGTATCGGTCCGGCAGGTCGCCGGAACGCAGTCCGTGGTCCGCGCGCTGCGGATCCTGCGCGCCTTCTCCGATGCCCGCCCGGAATGGAGCCTCGCCGACCTGTCCCGCGAGCTGGGGCTCAGCAAACCCACCGCCTTCAGGCTGCTCTTCGCGCTGGAGCATGAGGGCCTCGTCGTGCGCCATGAGCTCGTGGGCGGGTACCGGCTCGGTCCCGCGGCGATCGAGCTCGGCGCGCGGGCGCAGCGCGCGAACAGCGTGGCGAGCGCGGCGCGCCCCGAGCTCGAGGCCCTCACCCACGCTACCGGCGAGACCTCCAGCGTCGAGGTGCTCGCCGGGGAGGAGACGCTGATTCTGGACGAAGTGCAAGGCGGGCACCTGATCGGCACCTCCCCGAGCGTGGGCACGCGCTGGCCCGCGCACGCCACCTCGACCGGCAAGGTCCTGCTCGCCGCGGCGGTCGAGGCGGATCGCGAACTCGTCCGCCGGATGGCGCGGCGCGCGGGTGGACGACTGCGCGGAATCACCCCCTGCACCATCCGGTCGGCATCGCGATTGAGCGCGGAGCTCTCCCGGGTAGCCAAGCAGGGCTACTCGACGGCGATCGGCGAGCTCGAGGCGGGGTACGTCGCCCTGGGGGCGCCGGTTCGGCGGCACGACGGCAGCGTCGTCGCGGCGATCTCCCTCGGCGGACCCAGCACGCGGTTCACCGACGCGCGGCTTCCCGGACTCATCAAGTCGGTGCGGGAGTCCGCCGCGCGGATCTCCCAGCGACTCGGGTGGGCCCCGATGTCCGCGCCCACTCACGCGAGGCGCTCGGCCTCCTAGCGCCCGCACACACCGGCGAACCATGTCCCGCCAGTGATGGGAATTACCGAGTTCCAGACCCCTTGCATATCCCGCAGGCGGAGATCGACGTGGCTCCGCGGTTGACGCATGCGCCGCCCTTGGAGGAGTCTGCCCGGCGCCGTAGATTGCCGCCGAGTGGACGTGGGGGCGGCGCAAGCCCGTCTGGAGCCCAGAGAAGCAGGATGAGCGAGTACCTCGTGGAAGTGACGCCAGGAAGGGAGCTGCTCTACCGGACTCCCTTGGCGCTTCGCGTGGCCATACGCAGCGGGGAGATTACGGCGGCCTCCCGCATCTTTCACCGCGCCACCTCGAGCTGGGTCGCGATCACCGAACATCCGGAGTACCGGAAGGTTCAGGCGGAGCTCAACCCCCCGTCCTGGCTCGATCCACCATTGCCACCCGAATTGGTGGCGCCACCGCCTGTCCGGCAGAAACGCGGATTCTTCCGCAGCCTCGCCGAAATAGGAGCGGCGCTCGCCGCCTCGGGCTGGGCCTCGATCAAGAAGCACCTCGGCTCCGGCGGCACGAAGCCCGTCACGTCCCCGAAGACCGCCGTGTCTTCGAAGCCCGTCTCCTCGATCCAAGCCAGCCAGCCCGCCCAGCAGGCCAAGCCGCAGAGCTCGGGTCCCACCCGTAATCGCTGGACCTTCTTTCCCTGATTGCCGAGCCGCCCGGGCCCTGGCCCCGCAGATCGCATGACCCGACCGGCCGGCCGCCCCGTACCACGGTGAGAAGTCACTCACAATCAACGACTTGGCCGCTATCCCCCAGCGGGCGCGCGTCTTGCCCCCGCTTCCGGGGGCCCCCCTTGGCCAAGCGTAAGCCGAACTGACAGCTGAAGGCACCGCTGGCTCCGAGGGAGGCTGGGAGGGCATTCCGGGGAGGGGTGTTCACCGCCACGAGGGCTTGCGCGAACATGTCCGCGTCGGGTTCCGTAAGGACAGGATCACAGCCTGCGCCCCACCTGATCCCCGGCGAGCGGGTCACGCTCGCGCGGGACCTGTCGGACTTGCTGGTGGAGTTCTCCCTCGCCCTCGGCCACCAGTCCGCCTACCCGGACGGCCACCCAGTGCTGGTCACCGCCGCGGAGCGACTGACCCATGCCCTGACCGGCGTCCTCGCCCGCCGGAGCACGCTCACTCTCGGCATCGCCCGCCGCCAGTTCGTCATCGATGGAGTCGCCACCGACCCGGGGAACGGTCTCCTCGGCAACCTCGCTCAACGCTTCCACCGCCACCGCATCGCCGCGGTGCGCTTCGATCGCGGCATCACCCAGGCCGAGATCACCGGGCTGCTCGCCGCGCTTGGCACCGACCCGCGACGGGATCCCGGCCCCCTGGGGTTGCAGCCGGAGGAGGTACGCCGCTGGTCCAGCGCCGAGCTCTACCCGGCTCAGTACAATCGGCTGGAGCTGTCCGAGGACCCGGCATCGGAGGCCGACACCGAGGGCGAAGCGACGGAGATTCAGCTCTGGCTCGAGCTGGCCCGCGCTGCCTTGCCCG
>Ga0214473_10011480_pt1 | contig 10400 bp, 8 predicted proteins | sample RVTome_7_FD_203509 | JGI IMG/M metagenome (GOLD analysis project Ga0214473, IMG submission 203509) | Soil microbial communities from uranium-contaminated site in the Upper Colorado River Basin, Wyoming, United States - RVT98D197 | ecosystem: Environmental > Terrestrial > Soil > Contaminated >... | reverse complement strand
AATTTGTTCTTCAGCCTCAGAGCTTCCTCCAACAGTTGAGACACCCATTCCTCGTCCCAGTTTCTGATCCTGTCGTCGAAGCACATTGAGTCGCCGGGCATGTTCTTCTGGCCTCCTGCAGTGTACCTTATCTCCATGACCATATATCAAGTTTATTTGAAGGAATGTGTTCATTTGACCAATCTATTCACATTTGACAACGATATTGACCATCGCATGTCCCCCAATCTGCAAAGTATTTATAAATCAAAAGACGTTCGAGCATGCGATGACGGCCCGTCAGGACGATGCTGGCTCACTCAAATTGGATGATTTGGACATTGACATCCTAAGGAGCCTTAACGAGAACGGACGCAAGAGCTTCCGGGACATCGCCAAGGAACTGCACGTCTCTCTCACAACGGTCTCGAACAGGGTCAGGGCGATGGAGCGGGCTAGCGTGATCCAAGGCTACATGCCCATCGTCGACGCTGCGAAGCTGGGTTACGACATCATGGTGGTCATAGGCATCAAGGTCATCCACGGCAGGATTGTGGAGACCGAGCGCGACCTCGCTAAGGAGACGGGTGTTTTCGCCGTGTTCGACTCGACCGGGGAATGGGATGCGATCGTGATGGCCCGCTTCCAGAACAGGGGTGAGCTGAACACTTTCGTCAAGAAGGTCCTCGATCACGAGAACGTCGACAGGACCTACACGCAGGTGGTCCTGAACGTCACGAAGGACGAGAAGAGGGTCCTCGTCTGATGGCTTCTGGCGAGTTCGCAGTTTATTATATGTAGATGTCCTCCGATAACGTACCTACACACTGACTAGCTGTGTTTGGGAAGGGAAGATCAGCGTGGTCCGTTGCGTCATTGCCTGTTTAGTAGCCGCATCTGCGTTCGCATCGCTGCTGTTCGCAGCGGCACCGTTCAGCGCGGGGCAGAGCGACCAGATAGATATCATCTCGGACTTCTCCCCGGCGCTAGATACCTACGACCAGGGACAGAACTTCTCGGTCATGCTCACTGTCACGAACGCGATGCTCTACAACCCGGACTTCACCAGCAAGGTGATGGTGACCAACATCTCATCGTACTTCTCTTGGCTTCCGCCCAATACTTGGCTTAGGAAGGACGTCTCCTCGAACTCGACTTGGCTGAACCCTAGCGAGTTCGCGACGTTCACCATGAGCATGTCGATCCCGGCGAACGCCACGCCGAGGACTCACAGCTACGCCTTCAGGGTAGAGTATCTCTGGTTCACTGAGAACACCTCATGGGGCGTGAACGGGCCGGTGGTCTGGCAGAGCATCACGTATCACGACTTCGTGGTGATCCAACCCACCGTGGCGCCGAACGACGACAAGCCCGTGGATTACATACCTTTCATCAGCGCGATTGCACTTCTGTTGGTCATCGGATCAATAGGGGCGTACCTCTACCACACTAGGTCGAGGGACAAGGGTAAGAAGCCGATTCCCTTGAGTGGCGTTGACGCGCTCGGGCTTACTGAAGTGCCCGTCAGGAACAGCTCTGGATATCCGGTCATCCTCGCCATGCCGGGGGAGCAGTTCCCCGTAGAGAGGGGATTCATATACCTCGTCAAGGAGAAGAGGCCAGGGATAGCCTTCACCATGTTCAACGAGGCCACGACGCACGGGGCCAAGGGGATGCTGGTCGCCAGGGAGCACCCCAACCGGCTGAAGCAGATGCACGAATTCGATGCGGCGAAGATCCTTTGGCTCACGCGCAGGGTCGGAGTGAACCATATAGATCCGACAGAGCTGAGCCTCCTGAGTCTGGAAGTAACGAAATTCGTGGAGGGCGTCCCCAAGTCCGTGGTGCTCATCGAGGGCCTGGAGTACATCATCACCCAGAACGATTTCGAGACGGTTCTAAGGTTTGTCAATCACCTGCATGACTTCATCCTCGCCCGCGACAGCGCCGTGATCATCGTCATTGACCCGAGGGTCCTCAGCGTCCGGGAGCTCGCGCTCCTCGAGCGGGCCGCAAGGATCGTCGAGCCCGTGGAGCACATCGAGACGAGGCAGGACAGGCTCGAGACGGAGCTTGAGGCCTAGCCGCCGTGCGTGTTCTAGACAAAGTCTAAATCGGCGCAGGTGATACCGAGCTCAAGGGTAGGCCAGTATGGACCTGGCCTGGGTGCGCTCTTCGTCCAGAGGGATGCACGGCGTAGCTACAGCATTGGCTTGCAGATGACCTGATTTGAGCGAAGATGCCACCCATATGATAGCTCGGGGGGCAGGATGCCGTCGACGGGGAGGAGGTCGTGGAAGTACAGTCTAGCTGTACTTGTTCTCTTAGGCTTAGCCGCGGTCATCCCTGCTGGCGGAGATCTTCCTGTCGACAAGTTCTCGGCACGACCCCCAGAGACTCCTTCAACCGTCCAATATCAATGGCAGGAGGTCAGCGGAGTCCTCGTTCCGAGGACTTCCGCTGCAGTTGTCGTCCTGCATGACGGGGACATAATGATCATCGGCGGAACCACTCCCGATGGACCGACGAAGAGCTCCGAGGTATTCGACATGAAAGTGGGGGCGTGGAGGCCCGGCCCAGTCATGGCCACGAAGCGTACGGGGCACACAGCCACCCTTCTGAATGACGGAAGGATCCTGGTCGCAGGAGGTGACACTGGATCAGGGACGACTTCGAGCGCCGAGATCCTGACCGCAAGCACTTCGACCTCGACTGTCACGCCGAGCATGACTTTCCCCAGGTCCGGCCATGCGGCTATACTCCTAACGGACGGAAAAGTCCTCGTGGTGGGCGGCTCCGACTGGATCTCTGGCACATGGAAGCAGGCCGAGATGTACGACCCAGCCCAGAACAAGTGGCTCCCGGCAGGGGCGATGGCGAATCCGAGGGTGTTCTTCACATTCGAGAAGCTGGCGGACGGCAGAGTTCTCGCGGTGAACGGCGACCTCATCGGCACTAGCGAGATCTATGACCCGGTTACGAATTCCTGGGGAGGTGCCGCTCAGATGTCCGCCAAGAGATACTATGCTGCCTCGGCGATCATTGACGGAGGAAAGGTCCTTGCTGCAGGGGGATTGCTCTCAGGTTCACCTCTCAAATCAGCCGAGCTCTACGACCCTGTGTCGAATTCGTGGACCCCCACCGGGAGCATGTCCGTCGCAAGAGCCAGTTTCTCCCTGACAAAGATAGCCGGCGGCGCAGTCATGGCGGCCGGATCGTACAGCAAGCTGGGGACCACCATGACGACTGAAGTGTACTATCCGTCGAACATGACCTGGGCGGACTCACAGCAGATGATTCACTCGAGAGGGGGACACGGGTACGCCGCGCTCTCTAACGGGACCGTGTTCGTCATATCAGGGTGGAGCGACGGAAAGCTTACCACCTCGGTAGAGGCGTTTGCCGCACCTCCGATCCAGAAGCCCAAGTACTGCAGGCCGATCGACCTAGTGCCCCTCGTCCAGGCGGCCACCGAGCTGCCAGGACACTCTGGGAACGGGCTGATAGCGAAGTTGCGTGCGGCTCAGGCGCATTATGACAACGCATCTCTCGAAGTCTGCCTCAATGTGATGAACGCGTTCTACAACCAGGTCAAGGCGTTCGCTCAGAGCGGACATCTGATTGAGGAGCACGCGGTCGCCCTCTACGACGGATACGCATCCGTGGTGACTTGCATAGGGGGAATTCCGCGTGCCCCGACGGCAGAAATGATGCTTTGAGACGACCCCAAACACGCAGTCTCCGCACGTTTTCGAGCGGTGAAACTCCGCCGTTTTCTATGCGTTTCATTTGTTATTCTGCGTCTGACAGCGATGTCTGACGGGAATAGCTTCTGTCAGACGCACGACATTTCCCTAGCCCATTAAATACACGAGTTTGTAATAATGCAGACCAACTCAATGGGATGCACCAAGAGAGGAGGTGATTGTGATTAAGATAAACAAGAGGCTGCTCGCATTGGCCCTCGTGGCTGCCGTGCTCATCGTGGGCGCGGCAACGATTGTGTCGTTGACCGGCAATGACAAGCCGAACGTGACGACGAATCCGATGGACAAGATCCAGCGGCCTCATAGAACTCCAGTGACCCCCGTGACTAAGATTTCTGATGTGCCGGCTTCGTCCAGTGACAGCCAGACGCCGCCGACCGAAACCGATGAGCCTGCTAATGACACAGGACCAGGCAACAACGGGAACGGCAACGGCAATGGCAACCATAACGGAACTGGTGACGCCAAGGCACACGGACTCGAACGCGCGATAGAAGTGCACGAACGTAACATCGCCAAGCACGCTGACTCAACCGCCAAGGCTAACGCCAATGCGGACGCGCATGCGGATCCGAACCATGGACTCCAGAACTCTCTGGCGAAGCTTAACGAGAATCTCGACAAGATGACCGAGAAGCAGGACCAGGGTAACCTCGAGAACCAGAGCCACGGGAATGCCAATGGACACAAGTGAAACATTTGAGGAGCGGAGACCAAAAGAGGCATGGACAGGCGTGCGGAAGATCGACACCGGAGCGATCCGATGGTGACGTTCGCGAACGGACCATCTTCGTGATGTCCGCACGGGCTGGTTGGACCGCCTCGCGGGCTTGCCGCTCCTCAGAATCTTCTTATTTTCAAGCTCTAATCTCAGCCTGAGACCCCGTCATCAAGTGGCTTGGGCGCGGTATGTCACGCCGGGCCTGTACGGCTCGACGATGATTCTTGCGGACTTCCAGATACCCGTCAGGTAGTACTCATACTCGCCTACCCTGTGGAAGGTCGCGCTCCAATAGTCCCCAGGGGCGATCAGCAGCCCGCTCTGGAACATCCCGTCCGGGTGCTCCCCCGCCTGGTCCACCTTGCCGCTCCTTATCGCGATACCGGGCGGAGGAGCCCAGGCTCGGTTGACCCAGACGACCTTGGTCCCTTCGACGACCTTGAGAACAGGCGGCATCACGTCATGGCCGAGCAGATCGACATACGCTTCAAACCTTGGTGGCGGAGGAGGAGGTGGCGGCAGATACTGTGCGGTCGAGGCAGGCTGTAACGGCTGAAAATAGGTCTGAGGGGCGACCCTCACCTGAGCTCGCCGTCTCTTTGGCCGCGCGGCGATGACTATCGCTGGAACGGCGATCAGCACCAAGAGCAACAACAGGAAGTTGAATATGCCCAGGTCGTTGAAGATGAAGTTCTGGACATCCTTGAGGAACTGGGCGAATACGCCATCGGGGGGAGCCTCGTGGACCGGAATGTCGAGCATTGCGGATTCGTAGAGGGACCCGTCCACAACTGCGTAGGCCTTCAAGTAAATCGTCGAGTTGTATCCAGGCGCCTGGATGTCGTTGACGCTAAACCTGGCCCACGTTGTGCCACTGAAATCAGGAGATGTCTGGGTTAGGCTGCTCGACGACAAGCCCCATGTCAGGTAAGTACGCGATATCGCTCCGGGGCTTCCTCCGCTCACGAGCCAGGAGATCGAGAATGTCCCGTTGAGCCGGACATAATCGGGGCTGGTCGTTATCGTAATCGTGGGGTCGGCTATCCGGTTCACTGCAGTGAAGGCGTTCACGATTCCCCAGCCGGTCGCCGTGTCGTATCCCGTCATGGATATGTCCGATGCAGTGGAGTTGATGACATCGCCTATCTCGGCGGTGGTGAGCGCCGGGTTGACCGAGAGCATAAGCGCGGCGACTCCTGCGACGTACGGCGCGGCTGTCGATGTGCCGGATAGATCATGGTATCCGTCCCCTCCGCCCCGAGTCGAATATATCCCGACGCCTGGGGCCATGACATCAAGTCCGTCCCCGAAGTTGCTGAAGCTGGCGCGTCTGTTCGTGTTGTCGATCGCGCCTACCGCTATCACGCTCGGATACGCTGCTGGGTAGCTGATGATGCTCGAGCCGCTGTTCCCAGAAGCGGCGACTGTGACGACGCCGTTGCTGGTGGCGTAGTTGATGGCGTTCTGAAGAACGGTGGACGCGCCGTCCACTCCGAGGCTCATCGTTACGACGTCAGCTCCGTGGTCCACAGCCCATCTGATGCCGCTGGCCACCGTGGAGTCAGTGCCCTCGCCAGAATCGTTCATCACTTTCACGGCCATCAGCAACGCCTGGGCCATTCCTGCAATGCCGATGTTGTTGTTGGCGACCGCGCCAATGACGCCCGCGACATGAGTCCCATGATATGTGTAGGTGTTGGCAATGAACCTTCCGAGGTCGTCGTATCCGTTCGTGTTGTCATCCATCGGTATCCTGTTGCCCGCGATGAAATTGTAGCCATGGTAGCCTTCGGAATCGTTCCACATGTTAGCTGCGAGGTCTGGATGGTTCCAGTCGATCCCTGTGTCCAGTACTCCGACAACAACGTCGTGCGTGCCACGCGTGATGTCCCATGCCTCGAATGCGTTGACGGTATCGAGACCCCACTGAATGGAGATACTCGGGTCGTTCGGAGTGAACAGGGAATGGACCTTGATCTCGGACGAAATGCTCAACACACCCGGGATCTCGGCAAGAGATCTCACAAACCGATCGTCCATACCGGCCGAGCCTAAGGTCATTATCCCAGAAGAATCGTCTGAGAACAGCACCTTGATGCCGCGCACGAGAGCAAGGTCCGACACTCTCTGGACAACCCCATGACCGGCTGTCTCCACGACCATGTTCGCGGCGCTGTCAGTGATGCTCACTATCGCTGAATTCGCAGGCGATTCGTTGGGCCCAACGTCCATGCTCGACTTTGGCACCCCACAGAGCAACACGGAGATCACTGCGATTATTGACAGCAACACCAATGACCGCATGCAGGACCTTCTTCTGAAACGTGGGACCGTGCAATACTTGGCCTTCGGTCCCAGTAATGTGGCATGCTAGCCTTTCCACGCGATAAATAGGTTGTGGCTTCATTACCGATTATGATTTTTCGTGCCTGGGACTCGCCAGAGACAGCTGAACAACCTTGAATAGTCCCGAAGCATGTTAGGCACGCAATGGACGCACTCCAGGCGCTTGTCCTAGGAATAGTGCAAGGGCTCACGGAATGGCTGCCAGTCTCCAGCTCCGGCCACCTCGTGATCTCTGAGGAGCTGCTCGGCCTCCCCGCAGGAGAGAACCTCGTGTTCGACCTCGTGGTTCATCTTGGAACGTTGCTGGCAGTCTGCGTCTTCTTCCGGCTGGAGCTATGGAGAGTCATCAGATCATTGTCCTTGCGGAGGGCGGCCAGGGATGCCCAGGAGGAGGTGCTGCACACGCTCGGGCTCCTGCTGATCCTGGGCACAATCCCTGCGGCAGTCGCCGGAGTCCTGTTCTCGAACAGAATTGAGGGAATATTCGACATCCGCCTTGTGGGGTTCGCGATGATAGTGAACGCCGCGATGCTTTTCCTATTCGAGAGGATCGGCTCGAATGGCACGCGGAAGACCGCCAAGCTGCTCGATGCAGCGGTCATCGGGCTGTTCCAGGCGGTGGCCATCATCCCGGGGATCTCGAGGAGCGGATCGACCATTGGAGGGGGGATGATCAGAGGTCTGGAGCGAGAGACCGCAGCGGTGTTCGCGTTCTTGCTCTCAGTCCCGACACTGCTGGGGGCGTTCGCATATGGCATGTTGACTCTGGATAGGTTCGACGCCGATCTCGTAACCGGGGCCGTTGGATTGGCCACCGCCTTCGGGGCCGGCATTGTTTCGATCGACTTTCTCCTGAAGGCCGTCAGAACAGGTAAGCTCTGGATCTTCGGCGTCTATTGCGTTGCTGTTGGGGCGATCGTGATCCTGCTCACGCTCTAACCGCATTCCAGCTCCAGCGAAACCGTCAATCTAAACGGGACCGTTCATTTCTCGCCCTGCAGGGCCTTCTCGATCTCGATTGCGAACTCGATCTTCGTCTTCTCATCTTGCTCCCGCTTTCTCTTCATCCTCGGCATGATGGCGAGTATGGCGCCGACAATCGCAGCTGCGACGATCGCGAGGTAGAGCCAGTTTTCCTTTACATACTGGACAAGGCCTGGCTGTGGGTCCTTCGCGGTCGGGTCCGTCTGTGAGGCGTATTCCTGGAGGTTCGTGTATCCGTCCCGATCGTGATCATCGCTTCCACTCTCGAGCAGTGACATGAAGTACTTGACCTCCCACCAATCCGGCATGCCGTCACTGTCCAAATCGATGATCGAATAGACCGCGGTGAATGCCGATGCGGTCTTGTTGTCGTTGTCTCTCACGATCAACACTATCTTGTACAGGCCCAGGGTCCTGAACTTGAAATCCTCCCTCTGGCCGTAGAGATTCGAGACGGTCTCAGCCACCGTGATGGACCATGTGAAGTTTGTTATCATTCCGTCAGAATCCGAGGATCCACTCGCGTTCAGGTTCCACCACGTGCCGTTGGACACCTCGTCCGGGAGAGGTGATATGACGGCGACAGGGTCGCCGGCAGCAAGGGCGTTCGCTTTCCTCGGGGGGGCAGGCACCTCCCAGAGCGCGGGGCACAGTGCAGGCGCGAGCATTGCAGCGAAAAGGAGGACCGCCAGAGATGTGCCGATGAGCGTAAGAATCTTTATGATTATGCCTCCTAAGACTGGTCTCAGGCGCCGTCTCTGGAGCATCCCATCGAAGATACTCATCCAGCACAAGAGATAGTGTTACGGATACCCCTGTCACATTATATCACTTTCTGACTTCCTTCGACAGTCTCTTGTGTCGGGGGAACACTAATTCATAGATAGAAACAATCTTCTGAGACGTACGCACTTACCATGGTTGGCATGGGGCAATGGCGAGAACCAAGGACAAGATGTTTGGATGTCCGGCCTGCGGATACAGGGTGAGCTCCGGCGAAGAGGTCTGCCCACGCTGCGGGAACGCTTTCAACAAGGAGACCAAATTCGAGTGCCCGTTCTGCGGTGAATTAGTTGAGAGGGGGGCCAAGTCATGCGAAGCATGCCATGTCAACTACGGTGAGTTCAAAGAGAAGACGGAGGCCAGAGGCGGAGACGACAGCATAGACTCCCTGCTTCTTGAGATCATAAAGCTTGAATCGACGTCGGTCAAACGGGACGACAAAAGGTTCAGCTGTCCGAAGTGCGCCTGGATGCTCGATGGGGGGGAGGAGAAGTGCCCCAAGTGCGGGGAGAGCTTCTCCGGCGATACAAGTTTCCAGTGCCCGATCTGCGGGGCATTGGTGAACCCAGACGCCATCAAGTGCCCTGAATGCGGAACTGGCTTCAGCGAAGATGAAGAGGCTAGGGCATCCCAGCATGAGGGGGCAGAGTACAGCCTGGATGAGATCGCCACCGCGGCGGCCCAGATGCCTTCTCCATCCGAAGAACTCGACACCCCGATGCCTGAAGAGGATGGGCAGAGAAAAGGGAGAGAGAAGGAGGATGTCCAGTCCGTGACCGACAGGATATCTTCAACCTTCGGCAAGATCGCAGAGGCCATGAAGGTAGAATCGAAGCCTCCACCGACTCCGTCACCACCTCAATGGGAGAAGCCTGTCGAGGAGATTGCCGTGGAGCCTGAGTCGACGAGACCAGCACCTGCTGCTGACCTGTCTACCGATGAGGAAGCGAAGGAGACTAAGGCCGAATCAGAGGCGCCCCCAGCTCAGACCCCTCCCAAGAAGACCAAGACAAGGAAGCTAAAGGCGAAGCCCCAGGAAGCAACACCGAAGTAGCCTCGGACCGAGAGGATTATCCCACGTCCGCCGATTAGTGTTCTAAATGATATTCATCGACGCGACGGAGGGACTCTCAGGAGACATGCTCCTAGCCGCCATGATAGGGCTGCTTGATCCCCCGACGATTGAGAAGGTTTCTGCACGGTTTGAGGAGGCATCAGAGAGCGTGGGATTGGAGTTCCGCCTGCTCCAGGTAGATGAGGAAGGGCAGATAGGCCTGGGCATATCATACCTCCAGCCCGAGCCGACGCACTACGGCGCATCATATGACGAATGTTTTTCGAGGCTCGCCGGCATCGAGAGGGAGCTTGGCTCCGAATCTCAAGTCGGCAAGGCGATTCTGCAGATCATCTTCGACGCGGAGGCGGAGGCGCATGGCGCGCCGGCAAGGCAAGTGCACCTGCACGAGATCGGGAGGCCACAGGCGCTCCTCAACATGGCCGGAATAGGATTCCTCTCGACGAAACTGCAGGAGATGGGGGCAGATGGGTTCATCTGCTCGACCATCGCCACTGGCAGAGGGATCGTGGTAGTGAGTCATGGTGCGTTTCGCATACCCGCGCCTGCAGCCTCCATCCTTCTTCGAGGGTTGAACCATGTGCCAGGCGACTCTCCAGGAGAACGAGCTACACCTTCGGGCATAGCTGCGGTCAAGGCACTGACGAGCTCGCAGACAGGCGAGGGTCCCAAGAACTACTCTAGAAAGGCTATAGGGTTCGGGACCAAACGCTTCGCCGGCCGCCTGGGCAGGACCACCCTCATA
>Ga0214473_10011479_pt1 | contig 10400 bp, 6 predicted proteins | sample RVTome_7_FD_203509 | JGI IMG/M metagenome (GOLD analysis project Ga0214473, IMG submission 203509) | Soil microbial communities from uranium-contaminated site in the Upper Colorado River Basin, Wyoming, United States - RVT98D197 | ecosystem: Environmental > Terrestrial > Soil > Contaminated >... | reverse complement strand
TCGATGAGGTTAAACCGGTAAAGACGGGAGAAAAGGTATCATGATAAATCTGTATATCAACGGCCTGCGGGTTTCGGTCGATAAAGGGACGACAATCCTGGAGGCCGCGAAATTCCTGGGCTTCCCCATCCCGACGCTCTGTTACATGGATGGACTTTCGCCGTACGGCGCGTGCCGATTATGCGTGGTGGAAATCGGGGAAGGAGCGAAAGCCAGGCTCGTCTCCTCATGTACCTATGCGGTGGAAGAAGGACTGAAGGTGCGGACAGCGTCATCAAGAGTCATAAAGGCGAGAAAAATGGTCCTGGAGCTGCTTCTGGCGTCATGTCCCCAATCGAAAGTCATTCAGGATCTGGCGTCGGCTCACCAGGTAACTCGACAGCGATTCAGGCAGGAGCACGAAGATTGCATCCTCTGCGGATTATGCGTGCGCATGTGCGAGGAGCAGATGATGGCCGGGGCCATCGGGTTTCGCGGGCGGGGCGAGAAACGATCGCTGGGCACGCCGTTCGACGTAAAATCGGAAAAATGCCGGCTTTGCGGCGGATGTATATATGTCTGTCCGGCCTGCCAGTTAAGATGCACGTACAACCAGCCGGAAAAAGCGATTTGCGGCGGCTGCGCCAATTTAACCCCGCCCTGCGTGGAAAAAGAAAAGTTCGATGATATGATGTGTTATATGGAACCCTGTGTCGCCTGTGAAATCAAGAAAGATTAAGGATAATGGAGGAATCATGGCAATTTCATATTCCAGGATAAATTCTTCGGCCGCGACTCTGACCAAAAACAGGACGGAAGATTCCATTACACCGTCCTCCGGGATGTGCGTAACCTGCGTGGACGGCTGTATCGGGATGTGCGAAATAGGCAAATCGTCTTACCGCGGTCACGAGGTCATATATCCGCAGCCTTTCGGCGTCATAACCGCCGCCGCGGAAAAATCATACCCGGTCGATTACTCTCATTTCAACATCATGGGAACGGCGGTCGGAGCTCACGGTATCGAGGCTGACAGCGATAAGGCGATATTTCCGGCGGTCAACCTCGAGGTGAGATTCGGTCATGATAAAGGAATAAAATTCCGTTATCCCTGGATCATTCCCGGCATTGGTTCCACCGATATCGCCAAGAACAACTGGGAGGGATTGGCAATCGGATCGGCCCTGGCCGGTACGGGCCTGACAATCGGCGAAAACGTGGTGGGAATGGATGTCGAGGCGGCGATAAAAAAAGGCAAGGTTGTCGATACAGTCGATTTGAAACGTCGGGTAAAACTCTACCTGGATAATCAGCGCGACGGCTACGGCGCGATTATTGTACAGGCCAACGTCGAGGATACGCGTCTGGGCGCGCAGGAGTACGCGATAAAAGAACTCGGAGTGAAATGCGTCGAGCTGAAATGGGGACAGGGCGCCAAGAATATCGGCGGCGAGGTGAAAATCAAGGACTTGAAAAAAGCGCAATTGTTATACGAGCGCGGATATATCGTTTTACCGAACCCGAACGACCCGAATGTAATAAAGGCATTTGAGAAAGGAGCGTTCAAGGAGTTCGAGCGTCATTCCCGTGTGGGCATGGTTTCGGAGGAGTCGTTCGCGGCCCGAGTGGAGGAGCTTCGCAAGGCGGGCGCGAAATATATCTTTTTGAAAACCGGTGCTTATCGTCCGGTTGACATGGCCCGAGCGGTCAAATTCGCGTCCAAATATAGGCTCGATCTTCTCACCGTGGACGGCGCCGGCGGAGGCACCGGGATGAGCCCCTGGAGGATGATGAACGAATGGGGCGTGCCTCCCGTGGAACTGCATTCACTGCTTTATAGATACGTCAAGCAACTGGCGGATAGGAAAGAATATGTTCCGGCGCTGGCTGTCGCGGGAGGATTCACTTTTGAAGACCAGATATTCAAGGGATTGGCGCTGGGCGCCCCGTTCGTGAAACTGGTCGGCATGGCCAGAGCCCCGATTGCCGCCGCTATGGTCGGCAAAACGATCGGGATGACCATCGAAAACAATCAGCTTCCGGTTTACGTGGAACGATTCGGCAATACCAGGGATGAAATATTCGTTACATCCGGCGCTTTGCGCAACGAAATCGGCGACGTTGAATTCGAAAATCTGCCGACGGGAGCTATCGGGCTTTACACTTATTATGAACGTCTGGCCCAGGGGCTGAAACAGCTTATGTGCGGCAGCAGGAAATTTTCACTGGAACACATGACCAGGGACGATCTCGCTTCCCTGACCAGGGAATGCGCCGACGTCAGCGGTATCAGGTATATCATGGACGTCGACAAAGAGGAGGCGGCCGGAATACTCGCCTGATTACTGAAAAATCTGTCGGCCGGGTGTTGAAATTTGGGCTGCAGCGACCCCAGGTTTTGATGCCGGTCGGCGCGTGAATCCCCGGTGATTTCGATCGCCGGGGATATTTATTTGCCCTACAAGGATTGAGCCTGCAGCGAGGCGACCATCTCTCTAAAATCCGATTCTGTGGCGGTCATGGTCTTTTCCGGACCGGTCATCTTGAAAAATATCGAACCCTGCGGGCCTTCGACTATGGCGCCCAGCAGACGATATCCTTCCTTCTTGCCGGAAACCTGCATCATCGGCCCCGAGGCCACCAGGTACGCGCCTTTAAGGTCGATCGTGCTGACCGGCAGACCGTTGACAGATTCTTCCTTCATTATGGCATGTTCCATGGACGGTTTGCCATCGGATTGCTCGAATTGGCTTGCCCAGCGCTCAAGATTAGCTTGCTTGCCTCCTCCGGATGACGAGCCGAAATAGTAAATCGCGCATTCGGCGCTGTCGCTGTCGCCCGAGACGGGTTGGACGATATAGGTCGCGGAACGCATCGGCTTTTCCGGCGCGACGGTCCAGGTATTTGGGAAACTCCAGCTTACGCCGGCCACGTTGCCGTGGAATCTCGGCGCTTTGGGCATCCCGGCCCCGGGGGTTTCGCCCGCCTCCTGCTTGGGCTTTTCGCTCGACGAGCATCCTATTAGCATAGCGACGGTTATCAAAATCGCCGCTATGACGAAGATTGACTTGCTTTTGCGCATTACAGACTCCTTTGGGCTAAAAAACCGGTTTTAAAATCCCGACCATGATAGGCCTTGGGGCATTTTACCGCAAGGGAATTCTCCGATGTAGCATTTTCTTGACATAATCAGATTATTGTGTATCTTAAATATGGCGAAGATTCTAAAGGAGTATCTGGTGACCAACCGCTTCTTACGCCATTTAATCATAACTCTCGTCTTTGGCTTGACTGTTTCCCCCGCCCGGGCTGACTACCACTACGCCAGCCACCAGGGGAGCGACGAGTACCCCTACACCACCTGGGAGACGGCGGCGGCGCTGATTCAGGACGCGGTGGACGCGGCCAGCCCGCACGATACGGTGTATATAGGGGCCGGGGAATATTACGAGTTGATCCGCGTGCCCCAAACTACTACGCATCTTGGATTTATAGGCATGGGCATTGATTCGACCTATATCTGGACCGATGCCCCGGCCGGAAATTCATTAATGTGGCCGGCGGCATACAATATCATTGACGGTATCCATTTTGAGCACAGGGGGGTGAATTCATGCATTCATGCGACCTGGCAAGTTCACATATCGGTAAAGAATTGTCTGTTTAACCGTCCCGGCTATGCGGGGGGCGGAATCGTCAGTCTGGACGGGGATATGGTAGTAGAAAACTGCGTATTCTATAGTGATGACGGATCGATAGACAACCTCCCTTTCGGGACACAGAACGTACGTATAAGCAATTGTTTTTTCGAAGATCGAGGTGAATGCATGCTGGTGTGCGGTGCCAAAGTAATTATCGAGAACAATATCGGCACCAGCGACCTGAGCGCTTTTTTCTGGCAGGCGGGACCTGTCGACACATTGATTGTCGGGAACAATATCTCATTTAATTGCTGGGTGGCTTATGGGCTTTCCCTGCCTTCCGATTCGTCGATCTTGAATAACAACACATCAGTTAATGATTCCAGGCCCAACGTGGTCACTGACCCCGCTTTTTATATTTTTAATGCGTATTCTGGCAAGATCTATAATAATACGATAACCAATCCGGGCAGAGGGTTTTGGATTCGTGATGGTCAACCTGATAGCTGGTATGACCTGAGATACAACAATATAAAGACTGCTCAGGAAAATATAATCGTGGATGACGGCGAGGTGGACACCTCGGTGATCTACCATGAGTTTCCGATGTTCGGGGGTGGAGGGGATTATCGTCTGCAAGCTTATAGTCCTCTCATTGACGCAGGGAATTCGGAGATTCTGGATGTTGACGGGACGGTGTCGGACATCGGGGCCTATGGGGGTCCGGGTGGTGAAAGCTATGAGTATCAGGACCTGGCTCCACTGGTCCCGGATAGCATAACCTATTATGTTTCCGGGGATTCGGTGGTTTTTACGTGGCGTATGAACGAGGAGGCTGATTTCAGCAGGTATTTGATCCATCGGGATACCCTTTCCGGCTTCGAGCCGTCGATGTTCAATCTCATGGCCGAGCCGGAGAGCTCGTTTTATGCCGATACCGCGTTCGCGGAGGGTCAAGATAATTATTATCGTTTCGCGTCGGTAGACAATCAGGACAATCAATCGGATTACTCCGATGAGATTCTGGTTTCGGCGACGGGGGTTAGTGATTCCCTGGAACATAAAATGCCCTGGGAAATGGGAATCTTGAGCTGTTATCCCAATCCGTTCAACAGCAGTATAACCATTGAATACAGAGTGGCAAATCTCGGGCCCTTACCGGCTCAAATGAAACTTGAGGTTTTCGATGTACTGGGGAGGAAAATCAGAACCTTGATCAATGGAAAGGAGGATATCGGGATTCATTCAATACGGTGGGACGGGTTCGGTGACGGAGGCGCGGAACTGCCGTCGGGAGTTTATTTTGTGCGGCTAAGCCAATGGGGAACCTCGATTTTATCCGACCCCGTCAAGGTGATGTTAATCAGGTAAAGGAGGGTATATGCGGTTGAAATGTTTGGTACCGGCGATAATCTTGTTTGGGCTTTTGCCAAGCATCAAACCGGCCATTTGCGGGGATGAACTTCCCCTGGGATATTATACGCCCCGGGCTCCATCGAATCCGGCGCATAGAGATTCATTGAGAGATGATCTGGGGGCAAATGTGGTAACGCTCGGTTATGACTCGAATGTCAACAATATCAACGGCCTGGCGGCCGACGGTATAAAATCCATACCGAGTCTGGCCTATATGACAGGTCTTAACAATCTGTATTTATCGGCCTGCTATTCGGTTTGGGAGGCGGAGGACGATGTTTCCGAGATCAGGTTTCTGGTGAAGGTCGGGTCGTATACGACGATCGGAAGCGACACATTCTGGGTGGCGCCGGAATGGTCCGATTCGGTTCTTACGGACACGGCATTCCTTGATAATTTATGGTATCGCCAGTGGCATCGGAAAGATGTCTCGGGACAGCCTCTTCCCTTTCAGCCTGTCTTGAGGATATGGGCCGACGTTGACAGCAGCCTGCAGGGCGATACGCTGGGTTATCTCAGGATTTATGAGGTAAAGGATTGGTGGTTTACGGACAGCCTCAGCCTACACAGATATCCACTGAAGATTTATCCGATAGAGGCTGATGTTTTCCTGGCGGACACGACCACGCATTTAATCGACTATGTGTTCAATCCATATCTAAAAGACGACAGCGGATCGGTGATCAATTATCAGATCACCACGACCGGGAAATGCGCCATGATGATCGACTACCTGAAAATCTCGAATTCATACGGCCGCAATATGATCGATCAGCGCGAATACGACGGGGACATCAAGAACACTGTGACGCAGGCCTGGGGCGACACTACCAAGCTCTTCGCCTGGGAGTTACGTGATGAGCCATTACCGGATCAATTTCTGCCATACCGGCAGGCGGATTCTCTTATCCAGGATACGACCTACGATGAATTCGGGAGTTCGTTGTTCGGCATGACGGCCTACAATTGGGATATAAATACCCAACGGGGCAAGACGTTTTTAGAGAGTGTCGGCCCGCGGATATGGTGCCCGGATATATACTGCTTTCTTGGGTCGTGCTACAACCTTGAGACACTTTACGCAGGCACGGGCCAGACGACTACGGAGAGAGGGCTGCAACGATCCTTTGAAAAAGCATATGTCGATTTATTGGAAAAGACTAAATTTCTGGCTGATTCGTCGGGGACCGATTGGTGGCTCATTCCCCAGCTTTTCCAGGGAAAGGAAAAGGGGGATAGCCTTTGTTCCGACTGGCGCTGGCGCTGGCCCACTCCTTCGGAATTGTCGTGCGAGACGTTTATTGGTTTGTCATACGCTCCGAGCGGTTTGTTATACTTCAAGCATGGCTGGTGGTGGGATAGTGCTAATCAGGAGGGTATGTGCGGGTTATATGACACTACAGGCGCGCTGAACCAGGGTTTATATTACATGTTGAAGGACCATATGGTTCCGTACATAAAGGCCATAGATTCGACTTATCTCAACACGTCCTGGCGTAAGGCTTATGCGGTCTACAAGGACTCGATTTCATTGCCGCAGAACTCCTTTGTTTCGTCAGTCGGGGCTATTGTACATCCGGATTCCGTCAATCTCAACCCGGACGCTGGCTGGTTCCACGTCGGCGAATTCACCGAAGGCTCCGCCAAATACATCATGCTGGTCAACCGGGCCTGCTCGCAGGGGGAGAACAATCCCACGGCCGCGCCGTCTGTCACCGCCACCGTCAGATTCGATCCATCCGCTCTCGGTCTCGGCAACTACGTTTACATCATCGATATCGCTACCGGAACCTGTGATACCAACTGGGTCGGCATCCCTGATACCACCTACTCCGCTATCCTCGACGGCACCATCCCCTTCACCACGGTCCTCGGCCCCGGCGAGGGGAGGCTGTATAAGATAGTGGGGACGCGCAAAAATAGCTTGACATTTTATAATGATGGATTATATTTAGGGCAGGGTTATTAGGATTAGGTAACCGTATGAGAGCATACAGGATAATATTGGCGATTCTCCTTGCAGGCGGCGTTACCCGGGCCGACTACCACTACGCCAGCCACCAGGGGAGCGACGAATACCCCTACACCAGTTGGGAGACGGCGGCGGCCCTGATCCAGGACGCTCTAAATGCGGCACAACCCTATGATACAGTTTATGTTGGCGAAGGAACCTGGAATGAGGCCGACACCAACTGGACGGGGAATCTGGCTATTATCGGCATGGGAATGCAAATTTCGGAGTTAGAAAACTATGAACTTGCGCCAATAACCAATTACGGAGACACGGTTTTAATCGAAGGATTTTCTTTTTTGGGTGATTGGGAGAATCATACTTTGAGTCCTGGAATTTCCTGCAGGAATATGGGTTACGTGCTTGTTAAGAATAACTACTTTTCCGGCACGGCTTGGGCTGTCCGCGGCAATATGAGCGGGCAGGTGGTTAACAACATTTTTGAGGAAAACTGCGGAGTATTGAGCACCTATGCAATCAAAAACGACCTGCTATTCGCCGATAATACGATAATTCACGATGGATGGTGTTCCTCTTTTCTACTCGATGATGTACATCCGGATACTTCCATCGTTCACATTAGAAACAATTTCTTTTTTGAAGGCGATAACCAGAATAATGTTTTTGACTTCTGGTGGGCAGTGAATGCCCGAATCCACAATAATATTTTTTATAGAAAAATTAACATTGAAAGTCCTGTTCACTTCACATTCGGTTATTCTTCAGACAAAATACATTTTTTCAGTAATACTATAGACGGCAGATCTGAAGAAGAATCGCCCAGTCCCATAATAACAGGCATGAAATACACACCCGTAAACGATACTACTCGCACTATCGACAATAACATAATAGTTAATTGCGAAGTCGGAGTTTATAACCAAAGAGCCTACCCCGCTAAGCTAAGATATAATGACCTTTTCGACATAGAGCAATACTTCGAGGGGTTGGGGGAATTTATCGAGGGAAACGTATTCACCGATCCTATGTTCATGGACAGCTCCGATTTTTATCTGCAGGCTTTCTCCCCGGCCATCGACGCGGGAGACCCTGACGTATTCGATTCCGATGGTTCCCGCTCGGACATAGGAGCTTATGGAGGGCCAAATGGTGAATCATACGAATATTTCGACCTGCCACCGAGAATCCCGGATAACCTCCGAGCCGAGGTTTCACCAGAGATGGATACCGTTTTTATTTTCTGGAGATTCAATACCGAATCCGATTTCGACCGTTACCAGGTTCACCGGGATACCCTACCCGATTTCGAGCCGGATATCTTCAACATGGTAGGCGAGCCAGATACCTCGATGTATATCGATGCTGATTTCGATTGGTCGCATTCATATTATTATAAAATATCCGGCGTTGATAACCAGGACAATATGTCGGACTATTCAGAACAGTTGGGTGTAATATTTACAGGTATGGAGGATAATTTCGACCCGAATCTTCCACGTAGTTCGGTTCTTTATCAAAATTATCCAAATCCCTTTAACCAGAATACTGTTATCAAATATTATCTGCCGGATATCGGCTACCAGCCGGCGGAAGTAAAACTGGAAATATACGATATATTGGGCCGGGCTGTAAGAACTCTTGTGGATGATCATCAATACCCGGGCGAGTATTCCGTAAGCTGGGACGGCAGAGACGAAAGGATGGATGATCTTCCCAGCGGGGTCTATTTTTGTCGATTGCTTGTATCGCGAGCTGAATTAACAAAACCGATGAAACTGGTGTTAATGAGATAACAGGAGGGATAGCAATGCGAAAATATGTTTTAACGGCCGCGTTCTTGTTATATGCGTCTTCAGCTTTTGCCGTACCGCCAAACGAAATGCCGTTTGGTTCGTATGGCCTGCGTTACCAGGTGAATTTCAACGAACAGCTAGCTGATTTTGAGAACCTGGGATTCAACATCTGGTATGATGGCCTGTTATTCAGCCAGATGGAGCAGATGGGCGCGGCTGGGATATCGGTGATTTATGCGGGCAACGGCACGGATGCTATCTACAAGTATACGAACTACAACTATGCGAAAATCCAGGCCGAGGAGTGCGATTCGCGCGTAAGAATGTACAACTGCGGCGGCAGTTTTCAGACGGAAGGGGGGGATGAATTCTGGGTCTCCGCTTCCAGTAATCAGGATACGCTTTACGGCCCCAATGGTTTTGGTTCAACAGGTTCCGCTTGGTGCGGCTATCCGAATAAATACTACATAAAATTGGAAAGAAAATATTTCATTTCTGCGGATACTGCGGATGTTGGCGATGTCATAGAGTACCGCGTCGACGCGAGGATAAAAATAGACCAGATTGGCGCGCCTGAAGATGTAGTTGGGTACCTGAAACTTGTCTGCGCGCCGTGGGACGGCGTGGCGGTAGATACGATCCTTATCAGTACAATGGCCGCAGGCGATTTTAACGGTCCGGATACCTGGACAACGGTAGGAGGGCCTTTTAATATCCCCGAGAATGTCGTTTTTGTCAGGCATGATTCCACATTGACAATAAATAATGTGGCATCTATTGGGGCATCGATCCTAGTCGAGACAACCGGCGAGAGGCAGGTCAGTGTTGATTGGATAAAAATACATGATCAGAAGGGTTTGGAACTTGTTGAGACGACCGTTCGCGATCAAGAAATAGAGAACTATGCCTCTCAATACACCTCCTTGGGCGAGACTCTCTGGGGCTGGTATTTTCGCGACGAGTCGAACTTTTCAAATATGCCTGTAATGAACGCCGTGCTTGAGGTGGCCAGAAGCGTCCAGGGGGTGCCGCATTGGCAAGCAATATCGGCAAATAATAAACCTGACCTTTACGGTTACTGGTTTGAGCAGATTCACGATACCGACGTCATGACTCCCGACCCTTATCCATTTTATCATAAAGAAGGCCAAGATTCCGCCAAGTATGCAGGTTATCATTTGAATCCGGATTCTTCGGGTTTGAAAATGCAGAACAGGCTTAACACTAATGCTTTAAGATGCAGGGAGGCGTACAGCGCGGCCTCGAGCCATAACGGGGAATTCTGGATCATACCGCAATGCTTCAAGGGCGGAGGGGATATAGGAGACGACGCCTGGCGGAAGCCGACAAGAAACGAGCTATCGTGCCAGACGTATATGGCGTTAGCCTCGGGCGCCAGGGGGGTTATTTTCTGGAAATACGGATGGAGCGGCCCCTACGAATATGGTTATATCTCCGGTATTTATGACACGTCCGGGACACGGCAAACGGACTTGTGGGAAGCCATAGCCTATGATATCAACCCCTACGTGAAGGCCATAGACTCCACGTTTCTGAAACTGGCTCATGATACTGCTTACTCCGTAAACTACAATTATA
>Ga0214473_10011478_pt1 | contig 10402 bp, 7 predicted proteins | sample RVTome_7_FD_203509 | JGI IMG/M metagenome (GOLD analysis project Ga0214473, IMG submission 203509) | Soil microbial communities from uranium-contaminated site in the Upper Colorado River Basin, Wyoming, United States - RVT98D197 | ecosystem: Environmental > Terrestrial > Soil > Contaminated >... | reverse complement strand
CGGTAGTTGCCATCGGTCTGGCGTTGGACCAGATCGCCCGTCCGGTAGAAGACGTCCGGCCCGTCGGCCGCTCCGGCGCGGCGATAGAACCCCTGGGCGGTCTTCTCCGCCATCCCCCAGTAGCCCTCCATGACGACCCCGCCGCGAATGAGCAGCTCTCCCACCTCCCCGGCCACTACCGGCCGATCTTCGCCATCGACCACGAGGTCTTCGACATTGGCGCACGGCCGCCCAATCGGGATGGACTCATCCGACTCGGGCAGCGATTCGACATGATAGAAGGTGCAGACGTTGGTTTCGGTCGGTCCGTACAGGTTGCTGAAGCGAGCCTGTGGGAGTTCGGCCATCAGGGCGCGCAAGTGCTTGGTCGGGAACGGCTCCCCGGCAAACAGCACCCAGCGGAGCGCTCTCAGGTCGCGGGAAGTCAGCTTGGCCTGCAACAGCAGTTGGATGAGCGCAAAGGGGACCGAGTACCAGATGCTGATCCGCTCGCTTTCCATCAATTTGGCCAGGCTGACGGGGAACTTGGTGACCCCTTCCGGGATGATCACCGTGGCCGCCCCGGCGATGTGCCCGGCGAACAGATCGAAGGTCGAGAGATCGAAATGCAGCGGTGCGTGGTTGCTCAGGCGATCTTCGGGGCGCAGGCCGTATTCGGTCGCCGCCCACTCGGCGAAACTCAGCCCGCTGCGGTGGGTGTGCATGATCCCCTTCGGGACGCCGGTCGAGCCGGAGGTGTAGAGAATGTAGGCCAGATCCTGCTCCACCCGACCCAGGTCCCCGGGATCCGTCACCGGCAGCTGCGCAACGTCCTCCCATGAGGTCGCAGCCGCGCGCCCGCCGAATCCCGACGGCAGGCCGATGGCGTGTTCGACCGGCGAGTCCCCGGCCAGGATCTCTTCGACGACCGCCGATTTGTCGGGTTTGGTGATCAGATGGCGAATCCCACAGTCGCGGATGACGTAGGACAGGCGCGCCGCGGGCGCGAAGGGGTCGAGCGGGACGTACGCCCCACCGGCCTTCAGCGCGCCGTAAACCGAAATGACCGACTCGAGGCTCTTGTTCATGTAGATCCCGACTCGGTCGCCGCGCTTCACGCCCTGGTCGACCAGCAGGCGGGCAAGCTGGTTGGCGCGCCGGACCAGGTCGGCGTAGGTCAGACCGTGCCCATCGCAGCGGACGGCCTCCCGCTCCGGGAATCGTTCGGCGGATTGGTCGATCGCCTGCGAGAGAAGGAAACGATAGGTCATCGCAACGGCTCCGGCCCCATCTACAGCCCCATCAAGCGCGCGGCGATAGCGCGCTGGATGTCGGACGTCCCCGAGTAGATCGTCCCTCCGACGGCATCCCGCAAATCGCGTTCGACCTCGAACTCGGTCATGTACCCGTAGCCGCCATGGACACGGACGGCGTCCAGGCTGGATTGCAGAAAGGACTCGCTCAGGTAGAGTTTGGCCAGGGCCGCCTCCTGAGCCGCCGGCCGACCGTTCTTCTTCAGCCAAGCGACCTTGTAGAGCAGCAACCGGGCCGTTTCCAGACGCACTTTCATGTCCACGATCCGATTCGAGACCGACTGGAACTTCCCGATGGCCTGGCCGAATTGCTGGCGTTCACCGGCGTAGCGAATGCAGGTCTCCAGTTGCCGCTCCATCGCCCCCAGGTGGCTGGCGAGGATGCAGCTCCGCTCCCATTCCATCGAGCTATTGAAGATCCTGGCGCCAGCGCCCTCCGGACCGAGGCGGTTGGCCTCGGGCAGGAGGCAATCCTCCAGGATGACTTCGGCCATCGGCGACGTGCGCAAGCCGAGCTTTTCGATGTCGCGGCCGACACGGAAGCCGGCGGTGCCGCGGTCGATCAGGAAGGCGGTCACCCCCCACATCCCCTTCTCGCGATCGACCGTGGCGAAGACCAGGGCCACGTCGGCCACCGGGGCGTTGGTCACGAAGGTCTTGGTACCGTTGAGCAGGTAGCCGTCGCCCCGGCGCTCGGCCCGCGCCCGCAGGCTGTAGGCGTCCGAGCCCGAATCCGGCTCGCTCATGCCGTGCGCCCCGATGAGCTCACCGCGGATCAGCCGCGGCAGGTAGCGTTCCTTCTGTTCGGGAGTCCCGAAGTCGAGGATCGGCATTTGCACCGACCACATTTGGGCATTGATGGCGAAGATCAGGCCGTTGTCGCGGCAGCCGTAGCCGAGCCCTTCCATCGTCAGCATCGTCGTCAGGATGTCGGCCTCGGCCCCGCCATAGACCTCGGGCATCGGCAAACCCTGCAGACCGAAGCGGGCGCAGGCGGCCCAGCCGGCGCGCGAGAGTTCGCCGGACCGATCCCGCTCGATCAGCCCGTCGTTCAACTGCCGACCCAGTTCAATGGCGGCTTTCTTGTAGGCGAGTTGTTCGTCTGTCCAGGAGAAGTCCATCGTCGGCGAACCTTTTCGAACCTTTTCTGGAGCCGGCGGCTACTCGGCCGAGGCCTCGACCCGGCCGGCGGCCAGGCGCGCTTCGTGGATCCGGTGCGACAGGAGCCAATTCATCGTCGGGCCGGCCAGGATCGAGGTCGCTAGAGCCATCACGACGATGGCGACGAAGATCCGGTCGTCGATTACTCCGGCGGCCAGCCCGACCCCGGCCAGAATGATCCCCGTCGCCCCGCGGGCGTTCAACCCGAACGCCATCGCCCAGGCCTCCCGGTCGATCGGCATCCCGGCCGCCCGGGCGCCCAGCAGGACACCCAGGAGCTTGCTGGCCAGCGCTACGACCAGGATCACCAGGACCAACGCCCCGTCGAAATGAGTGATGTAGTTGGTGGTCATGCCCATCGACACGAAGTAGATCGGGGCGAAGAACCCAAGAGCGAAGCGGGTGATGACATCGTGCGCTTCCTGATGCTCGTCGCCATGGCCGCCGAGCGCCGCTCCCACCAGGAAGGCCCCCAGAAAGGCATGGACCCCCAACGTCTCCGTCAGGCTCGCCGCCACCAGCACGACGAGCGCCGTCAGCGCAATGAAACCGATCGGCCAGCTGAGATGACCCTTGAAGTAGTGCAGCGTGCGCGGTCCGAGCCAGCGCCCCACGCCCAGGATCAGCACGAACACCAGGCCCACCAGCACGATGCTCATCGGCAAACTGGTGGCGGCGGCCTGACCCGAAGGGGCGATCTCACTCAGCACGATGGCGAACAGCGTCCAGTTGATCAAATCGTCGAAGATGGTCGCCGTCATGCAGATGGTCCCGATGCCGCCCTTCAGCAGCCCGAGATCCATCAGGATCCGCGCCAGAACGGGGTTAGCGGAATTGGCGAGGTTCATCCCGATGAAAAGCGCAAAGGCGAAGAAGTGCGGCTGCACGACCGGTCCCCAGAAAGACCGCGGCACGGCGTAGACCAGGGCGATTCCGGCCGCAATCGGAACGAGAGTGCCGATGATCCCGATCAAGCTGGCCTTTCGCCCGACGGTCTTGAGGTCGGAGAGATTCGTTTCGAGGCCGGCGATGAACAGAAAGAAGAGCATCCCCATTTTGATCGATGCATCGCGCACGACGGTCACGCTGGGGGAGGAGAGAAATAGTCCCTGGTACAGGCCGGGGAAGAGCAGGCCCATGATCGTCGGCCCCAGGACGATGCCGCCGATCATCTCGCCCAGCACCGCCGGCTGCTTCAGGCGGCGCATGACCTGCCCGAAGAACAGGGCGAACCCCAACATCGTTGCGATTTGCAGGGCGTACAGGACGAAGTCGCGAGAACTCACGGTGTCTTCCTAAAGAAGAAGCGGGCAGCTTGGGCCGATCGGGGGCGCACGGGGCGAGGCGGTGCAAGCTCCAGTCGGCCTCGCCGGAAGGGGAGGACTCCCGAGACCAGGAGTCCAACTCCCGTAGCGTGAAGCAGGGCGAATCCCATTCCGGAAACTGAACCGGCGGGAGCCGCAGGACTCTAGATCGGCGGTCCGCTCAGACGAGCTCGGATGGCCTCCCCCTCCTGCCAACACAGCCGCACCAGCTGGGAAGTCATTTCTATCTCTCGCCGGCCGATAGCCGTGCCGGTGGGAAGCGCCAGGACCCGCTCCGTGAGCCACTCCGTCACGGGTAACGCCGTCGCCGATTCCGCTCGCTCACTGCGATAGGGCTCCATCCGGTGACAGCCGGGGAAGAAGTAACGTCGGGCAAGCACGTTCTCGGCCCGCAGGACGTCCCTTACCTCATCTCGGCTGATCCCGGCCTGGTCGCGATCGACATTCACGACAACATACTGGTAGTTGTTCTGTTCCGCGTCGTCGTAGGGAATGACCTCGAGACCCGGCAACCCGCCCAACTGCGAGCGGTACTCCAAGTAGTTGCGGCGGTTGACATCGCACCAGGCCGGCAGGGACTCCAGGCCTCCCACGCCCATCGCCGCCGATATCTCCGACATCTTGGCATTCGTTCCGAGGACGGAAACGCGGTCCTCTTCGGCGAAGCCGAAATCGCGCATTTGGCTGAGACGTTCCGCCAGCGCCCGCGAGTTCGTGGCAACGGCGCCACCTTCGAACGTGTTCACGACCTTGGTCGCATGAAAGCTGAAGACCTCGGCGTCTCCAAATCCCCCGATCGGTCGTCCCTGAGAAGTGCAACCCAGGGCGTGGGCTGCGTCGAAGATCAACCCCAGCCCGTGGCGCTGGGCGATCTGCTGCAATGGCTCAATGGCGCACGGCCGTCCCCAGACATGGACGCCGATGATTCCTGACGTCCGAGACGTAATGGCGGCTTCGACTTGGCGTGGGTCCAGATTGTGAGTCTGAGGGTCGACGTCGCAGAACACCGGCGACAGGCCTCGCCACCGCACCGCGTGAGCGGTGGCGATAAACGTGAAGGAAGGCATGATCACTTCCCCTTGCCAACCCAGCGCCTGCACCGTCGTTTCGAGGGCCAACGTGGCGTTGCACATGGCGACCACGTGGGGTGCCCGCGACAGTTCAGCGAGTCTGCCTTCGAATTCCTCCAAGTAGGAACCGCCGTTTGTCAGCCAGCGACGATCGAGCAAGTCGTTGAAACGAGTCAGCAGTCGCTCGCGATCGGGGATGTTGGGGCGCCCGACATGCAGCGGTTCCTCGAAGGCCGGCGGCGCTCCGAAAACGGCCAGATCCTCCAGACGACTCTTGACAAGCATGTCCGTGGTTTCCCCTAACAGAACGTCTGGAGTCGGCCCGCGGTCGGGGTGTTATCCAAAGAGAAATGAGTAGACCGGACGCAGACGCGATCGGCGTGTTGCGATCATCGCCAACGCGGGAATGCCCACACCGCTGGCGATCAGGATGAAGTACATCAGACCGGCGAGCGCCAGAAGCCCGGGGGCGACGTGTGCGATTCCCCGCGAGACAACTTCCAGGATCGGCACATGCATCAGGTAGATCCCAAACGACATCGTGCCCAGGTGGCGCAGTTGGCCGGCGAAAGGCGGATCGGCAGCTTCGTAGGCGAGGAATGCCAAGATGAGAAAAGCATCGAGGATGTTGGTCCACAGGGTTGCCTGGGGACTGAGCCAGTCCCGCCCGCCAGCCCGGCGCATCAATTCCGACTCCACCAGGGCCAGGAGAGCCGTCAGGACCACTCCCGCCAACAGCCATCTACGCCGCGGCTGGAGCCAGCGGCGAAAGGCCGGCAGGTTCGACTGAGCGGCAATCCCGCCGACAAACCAAACGGCGTACAACGGCAGTTGCCACCAGTCGAGACTGATCGGCCATCCCCTTCCGAACGTCGTGGAGACGCCCGCGATGATCGGATAGTGCACCAGAAGACTGGCGCCGGCGACGGCCGCGCTGACTGCCAGAACCGCCTTGGCATGGAAGCGAGTCAGGGGAACCAGCCAAACCGAGAGCAGGAAGAGTTGAACGGCGAGCGGCACGTAATAGTAGGGCGGAGCGGCTTCCCCAAGCAGTAGGGCCCTCGCTACGGTCCACACATCGTATTCCTGACCGTTGAGCGAGTTCAGGATAATGAGGATGGACGACCACACCAGATACGGAATGATGAGCCACAGGGAGCGTCGCAGGACCGTCGGCCAACCCAAATCGCGCCCGCTCCGCCCGCCCACCACCGAGATGAAATACCCTGACGTGAACAGGAACGCCGGGACGGCGAATGTGCTCAGCAGGTCGACCAGGCGGACCGCCAGGAACTTCGGGGTCCCGATCCAGGTGTAGTCCGGGACAGCCACCGCCTGATATCGGTCCGCCCACCAGACAGTGCCAGTGACCACCCAGTGAGTGGCATGATGAGCCACCACGGCGAGGGCGGCTAGGCCGCCGAGCAGAAGGAGACGTCGAGGCATAGGGGCAGCGATTGAGGATCGATGGTCGGGGGGAGGTGCGCCGCTACCCTGCCAGAGCCCGCCCATAGGACGCCAGCGTCGCCTGCGCCGCCCTCTGCCATGTGTATTCCCTTGCCACGCGGGTCTGCAGGGCGTCCGATCGCGGCGCCGCGAGCGCTGCTTCGACTGCTTGACGAATAGAAGATCGGTCGGCTGGATGACAGTACCAGGCCAGATCGCCGAAGTAATCACGGGCCGACCCAATCGAGGTGCTCACCACCTGGCATCCGGCGGCGGCCGCCTCCAGGCTGACCAGCCCCGGGGTTTCACGCCAGCTCGGTAGGGCATGCACGGCGGCTCCGGCGTAGACCCCGGGCAGCGCGTCATGCGGCATGCGCTCGATAAAAAACACCCGGCCGCGGTCAGAAGCCCTCTGGCGGCAGGCGACACTGTATTGGGCAAAGGCCGGCATCGTGGGTCCGACGAACACCAGAGCTACAGGGAGGTCAAAGAGCGCTTCGAGCAATCCCAGTTGGTTCTTCACCGGGTAGACGGTCCCCACCTGCAAGACAACTTGGCCGAGCGCCTGTCCGCGCAGGAAATCAGGGGCGGTTTGCCGCTTCGCTTGGGCGAAGGCCTGGTCCACCGCGTTGGGGATCACATCGACTTTGCCTTCGAAGCCAGCCGGAAGCCGAAAGGTGCGCCGGAGCATCTTGGTTTCACTCGGGGAGTTCGGCTGGACCCGGGTCGCCATATTGAGCAGCCAACGTTGTCCTCGCCAGCCGGGGTGAAAGCGTTCCTTCCACTCCTGCCATCTTTGGTAGGCCCCTGCGGCCAACGACGCCCCAAGCAGGCGCGTCACCTGGCGCCACTTCCCACTCGAGCACGCGAGGTTGTACCAGTACGGGTGCATGTCCCAGTAGATTGGCGAGAGAACGGTGGGCAAACCCCGTTGGGTCAGCGCTCGAAGCAGCGCCTGGGCCGGTTCCGGCTCCTGGATATTGAAGACATGGGCGAGATCATAGGATGGGATGGTCTGATTCAGGATCTCGAGTCCGTGGATGTCAACTTCGACACCGAGTTCGCGCAAGGCAGTACCGATCCTGTCGACTTGAACGGTGTCGCCGCCGGGGAGGGTACGCGCATTCGGGCGGGAGTTGATCAACAGGATTCGCATCCCGACCTCAGGATTCCTGGCGTGCGTCTAGCCCCGCGCCCTTGCTACCTTTGAGGAGGAGGGCATCGGCAAAGAACTTTGCCCCCCAATTGAGGAGGCGATAGGGCTCGTAGGCCGCGTACACCGGGAACGAACCGGCAACGCCACCAGCCATCCCCACACGCCCTTTCCTTGGCTGTCCGCGTTTGACCGAGCGAAGGGCCCGCTCGGCAGCATGCCGGTCGGCATCGTCTCCGGCGACCTCGGCTTTCCTCAGCCAGACCAGGGCCATTTGGGCGGTCCCAGGGAGGCAACTCCAGGTGGCGTCCGATGTCCAGCCCTGGGCGAAGTATGCTCGCAGGAAACCATCCTGTTCCTGACGTCGGCGCAGAGCGTCGGCGGCACGAAACGCGGCCCGCACGAACGCATCGTCGCCCAGATCCAATCCACACCCAAGCAGGCCTTCGATCGTGTAGGCGATGGTGTGGGTGAGCGGCGGGCGGTCCCGCTCGAAGCTGGCGAGACGGAACCACCCATCCGGCTCTTGCTGCTGAAGGACCCAGCGGGCGTGGCGCACGGCCGTCGAACGGAAACCCGCCTCGTTCGCCACGGACGACAAACGTAGCAAGGCCCAGGCGGCGCGGACGTCGTAGCTGTTGGCCCGATCAAGGGGGGTGAAGCTTTTCCAGCTTCCGTCCGTCGCCTGGATCCGCTCCAGCCAGCGGCCGGCGCGCACGGCTGCCTCGAGGTAGGCCGCTGCATCGGATGCCGTGTAGGCGGCGGTCAGGCCGTCGATGATCTGACCAGTGTCGAAGACAATCGCTCGGCGTTCCCACTCCGGCCAGAGGGGACCGATCGGAAACGCGCCGCTCGCCAATTGGGTTGTCAACAACCAGTCGGCCATGCGCAAAGCGCGCCGCCGGAAGCGCGGCTCTTGGCGCAACTGACCATACTCCAGGATGGTCGGAATAATGTATCCGGTCGTTTCCGGATACGGAGGGCCCCAGGCTCCCGTCCGAGCGTCATAAAAGGCGGCCACGCCGCCGCCGCCAGCATCGTGCGCGGCCTCGAGCCACCGCACCGTTGCGTGCAGATGGGCGCGATCCGAGGCGGGGGCGAAACCCAGGCGTGTGGCCGAGCGCAATGCCAAAGAGGCGACCGAGAGGTCCCGCCGAGTCCGTAGCGCCCAGAAGGCGTCGCGAACTCGGCCGTCGACTCGCCCGCGGGCCCAGCCCAACGCCCGGTTGCCGAGGCTGCGCTTGGGTAAGGCGGAGAGGGCCGGAGGCGATTCGAGAATCATCGGGCCCGTCCCTCGCTCTGGCCGGCGCGTGGCGATCTAGTCGCGGCCTTAGAGGACATCAGATCCTGCGCCTGGCCTTTACGTACTTGTAGTAGCCATCGGCAAAGACGCGGATCGAGCCGGTGGGCGCGATCGAGAAGTTGGTTGCGCGGGTCGGCCGGGTACAGGCGCCGAGCCTGGTCAAACCACGCGGCGCTGGTGCGCGGGTCAAGCCCTTGTAGGAGGCTTTGCCCCGCCGCCAAGCGTAGGATGCGCGCCCGGTCTCTTGAAGGAAGGGACGACCACTGAGGCCACCCGAGGACCTCCATTTGGAGGTTGGGAAATCCGGTCAGCTGGTTCACAAGCAAGTCGTAGAAGGCATAGGAACGAATGGACTGCGCGCACCGCTCGAACCCGGTGCGCTGGATGGCATTGCGACGGCACTGCGCCAGCGAGGCCCGCCGGGTTTCGTGACCCGCAGTGTGGCTGATGCTCCCAGGGTGGACCCGATAGAGACAGGTCGCTTGATCGAGGTACCCGAAGGTGGCGAACTCGGCATAACCGATCGTGAAGTCCCAGTCGGGTCCGATGACAATCCGTTCGTCGAAGCGCAAGGCGTGAGCGTGCACGACGGCCGTTCGGAGGACAACACACAGCGGAGGGCCGAAGACATCCGAGGCCCGCACCAGTTGCTCGAAGATATCGCCTTGAAATGGCCCACGGCGCCGGCCGCTCAAACGGTCGCCGCACCTGCCTTGTTCGTCGACATCATAGCCATCCGTGTAGACCCCCCCCACCACTGGATTCTTCCGTAAGTAGCCGACCGTGGCGTCCAAATGGTCAGCGAGAAACTGGTCGTCGGCGTCCAGGAATGCCAGGAATTCCCCGCGGGCATGCTTAAGCGCGCGATTGCGGGCGGCCGCCTCGCCGGCCCGTGGTTGGCGGAAGACTTGGATCCGGGGATCGCCGATTCGCTCGGCCGCCTCCGCCGTCCCATCCGTCGACCCATCATCGACCAGGACTAGTTCCCAGTCGGAGTAGGTCTGGCGGAACAGACTTTCGATGGCGGCGGACACGAATGCCGCGGCATTGTGGGCCGGCATCATGACGGTCACTAACCCGGAGGTCTGATTCGAGGGGGTCATCTTCTTCAATGGGGGCTCAGGGCCGTAGCCTCGGCCTGCACTTGTTGGAAGACCGCTGTCAGCTGTCGCCCGGTTTCGGACCAGGAATGAAGCCTCTCGGCCTCCTCGCGCGCCGCCTGGCCCAACCGTCGTCGCAGGGAGGGATCTTGGGCAAGGAGGATCAGGGCCTCCGTCAAGGCCGCTTCGTCGCAGGCAGGAACGATCCAGCCGGTCTCCCCGTGACGCAGCGTTCGGGGTTGGTCGGCTTCGCCGGAGGCGACGATCGCCAGGCCAGCGGCCTTGTATTCCAGCAGCTTCAGTCCCGAGTACTCGCGCCAGCCGCAATAGGCGGAGACGCCGATGTCGCCCTGCGCCAGCAGAGGCGCATACTCCTCCGTCGACAGGGAGCCAGTGAAGGTCACCCGCGACGCCAGCCCGGCATCCTCCACCTGCTGACGGGCCTCGCTCATCCCCGGGCCCGAGCCGATCAGCCACAGTTGGAGGTCGACCCGAGTCGCCGCCCGCTGCAGCGCGCGCAACAGGATTGGAATTCCCTGCCAGGGTTGGAAG
>Ga0214473_10011477_pt1 | contig 10403 bp, 3 predicted proteins | sample RVTome_7_FD_203509 | JGI IMG/M metagenome (GOLD analysis project Ga0214473, IMG submission 203509) | Soil microbial communities from uranium-contaminated site in the Upper Colorado River Basin, Wyoming, United States - RVT98D197 | ecosystem: Environmental > Terrestrial > Soil > Contaminated >... | reverse complement strand
ATCCTGTCGCGCCAGAGACCTATTTCAAGAGAGTCATCTTTCGCGTTTGCTGGAAGCTGCCGGCTGTCATCCGGTAGAGATAGAGACCGGACGGCTGGTCGTTGGCATCCCAGTTGACGTTGACCGTGCCCGCGGGTGAGTGGCCGCTGAAGCTCGCCACGGACTGGCCAAGGAGGTTGTAGATCACCAGGTTGTAGTCGCTCTCCGTCGGCAGACGCAGCTGGATCACCGTCCCGGCATTGAAGGGATTCGGATAGTTCTGCGTCAGCGCGAAGGTGGTGGGTATTGCCGCCGATGCCGGCGTCACGCGCACGCCGAAATCAGCCGCGATGTCATGGTTCTCGTCGTCACGGTACGTCAGTGTCACCGGGCTGAGCTCGATGCCGCTGTTCGTCCTTGAGCGCAGGCGCACCTCGAAGAGCACGCCGTCACTCATGGCATTGGCGCTGAGCAGGGCGCCGCTGACGTCGATGTTGGACGAGTTCCTGTCGTAGTAGAAGAACGACGTCCCCGTTGACGTGAAGGCCTCGCCGGCGTTGACGCCGACCAGTTCGAAGTCATTCTCGTTGTAATCGAGGACGACCTGGAACCCAACGATCGCGGAGGCATTCTCGATCGACACCGGAATGCTGACCTCATCCCCCACAGCGAAGGACGAAGGCAGGTTCGCGGTCATGGCGATCGGAAGTCCCGTGTTCGAGCGTGGCTGGCCAGGAACGATCTTGCCACCGCCACCGCCTGGGCACCGTACGTCAAGGTAGTTGAGCGCGAAGATGATCAGGTCTTCGAAGTTCACCTTGTTGTCCGGAATTGGGTTGCCGAGCCGGGCGGGTTGAGGCGAGACGTAAGAGAGCGGGTCGATGGGCGCGATGTCGAGATGCGGATTAAAGTTCGCATCATTGGGAACCACCAGAGGATACTGCGTGTTGTAGGCCTCCGCCATCGCACCAAACTCTTGGACGAAGCTGATGCAGCCATCCGGGTCGCCTTCCGCTGGGTTACCCTCGGTCATGAAGTCGCCGAGGAAGTAGTTGGTACCGGACGCGGAGCCAGCGGGTGCCAATGAGACGTTGCCCGCGTTATCGCGCGTGAACAACGATACGCTGTAGATGTCGGGTCCTAAAGTGCTGGCGAAAGAGTACGGTGATGTAGTGACCTCGGCGATAAAGATACCCTCGTCCTTGTTCCCGGGCGGCGGCGGAGGATTGTTGGATCCATACTCCGGATAGTCGCCGTTGAAGTTGTAGCGCAGGATGTAGGACTGGAACGAGGCAGGAACAGGAGTCCACGTCAACACGATGCTGCCACCTGGCGCTTCATATAGTGTGACCGGCGTCGACGGCGGCACGTTGTTGTAGGTGATCGTGTGGGGGATCGCCGGGCTTTGGTTGAGCGCCGCGTCCCTGAAGTAAATGTTGACTGTCTTGAGGCCCGGGGCCCCTACGAGCAAGATATTCGGCTGTACGCCGAGCGGATATGTCGCCGCGAAGGGTACCCAGCCGAGGGTGCCGGGGAAGTCGAGGTACATCTCAACAGCACCGCCAGTTTGGGTGATGTTCCACGCCCCGTTATCCGTCAGCGAATTCGTCCAGCCGAGCATAGCAGACGCGACCGGATTCTGCCGGAGCGTCGCCGAGCCGGACGGGGCCGTCATGTCGACGTTGATTATCGTCGTGCGGGCATCGACATTGCCAGCCGCGTCAGCAACTTCCGCATAGACGGTGTGATTCCCGTCACCCGCCAGCAGAGTCCACGGGTAAGGGGAAGTGAAGCCTATCCAGCCAGTCCCGGTGGAAAAGTCGGACAGGTTGGAAATCCGCATCTGGTACGCCGGCGGCGTACAGACGTCTATCGACGTCAGTGACAGGGTGACCGCGAGCGTGTTTGTCAACGGCGGACCACTGAAGGCGCTGAACGTCGGGTTGACCAGGTCAAAGTAGATGATGTCGGTCGCTACGGGGGACTCGTTGCCGGCACAATCCACCGCTTTCACCCAGATGCCTGTCGACACGCACTGCGGAGTGCTCGAATGCGTGTACGAATGCGGATTGCCAATGTACGGATACGGAAGATACGCGATGCCATCTTCGGAGATAAGCAGGTGGGTTACGGCGCCGCCCACCCCCGGGTCGGACAGACCAGTCAGATTGAGATTGACTGTCAGACTGTTCGTCCAGTCAGAGTTGGCCAGAGGAGCGCCACCCGCGACCGCGTCCGCTATGTCCATACTCGCCAGAGTCGGAGCGGTGTAGTCGAGGAAAATGCCGTCCGAACCGGGAAGTCCAACGTTTCCAGGGGCAAGTCCCGTGAGACCATCCTTCGCGTTGTCTTCCAGTTCGACTTCGATTGTGACAGTCGTGTTGCTGGCCGGACCCGGAGTCATAGTAAAGGGGTACAAGCCGTCGACCATCGGCGTCACACCGTCACCAGCCAAGGGCAAGAAAACACCCACACCATTGGTGCGGACCCGCATGTAGACGACATCGGCGTCCGAGATGTCTACATAGACACTGGAGGCATGCGTGTTGGTGCAGTCCGTTTCGCCGTCGGATGGATCTTTCACTGTGAGGAGAGGAGCCGCCGGCGCCACCCGATCGAGCACGATACCGTCGGACACCCAGGGAGAAGCGCTGATGTTGCCGGCCTCATCCCGAACGGCAAGAGATACGGTTTTGGGGCCATCAGGATTACTGAGCGTGATCGTGTATGGGCCGGGTACGATGGGCTTCCAGCCAGCATTGCCGCATACAAAATCACCCGTGTTCTCGGAGATGTTGTACTCGACAAATCCAACACCCCATGAAGGCACTGAGAACGAGACGGTGGCATCTTTCGTCTTCGCTGCACCACCGGCAAGGGTTACGGACACCGCCGAAGGAACGACCCGATCGAGAGTGATGAAGTCATCCAGCTGGTTACCTATGTTGCCGTAGGCATCGGTGAGCCGGTAGTAGATGTGTTTGCTACCGTCGAGTATGCCCGCCGGCAGCATCGTGTAGAGGCCCAGATCCGCGTACGGAATCGGGGTCTGCCAACCCGGCGCACCATCGTCAAAGATCTCCATCAAGGTCGCAGTGCCGTCATCCGTCAGATCGCCCTTCACCGTCGGGCTGTTGGTGAAGTTGACGTCAGTGGCACAGCCGTCCGCGTCCTTCAGGACGACCGACGTCAGCACGGGACCGGTGTTGTCGACGTTGAACAGGACGTCGAACGCCGGAGTGGACGAGAGAAAACCAGGTGCACAGTCCTGAGCGTAAACGTGCAGGGTGTGTGGGCCATTCGCCAGGGCCACAAGAGACACCGCAACTCCGGAGACCGAGCCCGAAGTCCCCCCGCCAATGAGCCCCGCAGAAATGAAGCCACCGGCGTCCACACTGTAGTAGATCTGGTAGAGGCAGTAGTTGTCCGTTGCGCTGGCGCCGAACGACAGTCCCTTACCCGGCACTAGCGAATACGTGTTGGCCCCATTCTGGTTGCTCTGCGTGACGCTTGTCACAACCGGCTTCTGGGTGTCTACGATCGCGAAGGCGGCCGTCGCACCGGATCTGACTCCGATCGGGCTGCCCGCACCGTCAACATAAGACGACCCCAAGGTGACGGCGGCACTGGTCGTTGTGGCAATCGCTCGGAACCTGGCGTGGGCCAGCGGGCCATTGCCCGATCCGGGATTGCTGAAGTTCGTCGCCGCGAAGGTCAGCGTGCCCGCCGGAACGTCATCGATATTCGTGTACAATGCGCCCGTCGACCCGTCCGCCGGACCGAGGTAGCCGTAATCGTAGTCCTCGGAAAGCGCGACTAACTCCAGCACGAGGGGATCCCAAGTCGCGGTGAACTCATACCCACCCAACCTCTGGGTGGCATCGCAACCTGACATCGAGAAATTGAAGCTGAGAGTGAATTCGGCGCCGACTTCGATTGAAGTCACCGGCCCGCCGACAGGGTTATTCTCCATGATTCCGGGAGTAAGATCCGACTCCCCTCCTCCACCGAGCGGCCCATAGGCATCGAAGGGGAAAGTGACGTCGGTATAGTCATCCCAGAAGTTGCCCTCCCAGAGGTTGCCACCAGTGTTGTCGTAGGCCTGAACGCCGACACCATTGTTGTTAAAGAAGCAGTTGTCCGTGACGGTGCAGCCGGTAACTCCAACAGCCGCGATGCCGTACTCAGGGTAGTTCTGGATCCTGAGGCCGCTGACCTTAAGGCCAGGCCACAGCCGGATGAATTCGTCAAATCCCGATCCTGCCGAGCCGTCGAACACGACGTCGCCGGTCCCATCACCCTTGATCGAATCGATGTCTCCGGGGCCGACAGGAAGAGGATTGCCGATGTTGATGTCAGTGTACACCCCCACACCGGAATGCGGACTGACGATGATTATGTGGTTGCCAGTAAACGTCCTGGCGGTTGCGACGGCGTTGGCGAGTGTTGGATACGTGTTTCCGCCCGCATCGTCATCCACATAAAAGATCTGGTCCTGACCGAATGCCGGCACTGCGAAGCAGAGACAGCCGATCAGCGCCAAACCAAGCTTTAGAAATCGAGACATTTTAGTTTCTCCTTTTCGAGGATTCGTTGTTCCTCTGGGTCGGACCCAACCCGGCGTCCGGCCCTTCGTCCATTAACTCATTGAACCCCAAGCGACTGTGTCTGCTCGGGCATGTGACCTCTGATGCACACAACATTTCACTCACATCCAGAGGTTTGGAGTACAGTCCGTGTGGACGATACTACCTATGGAGCGGGCAGGGCGCGGTCTTTAGAGCTTTTCCCTTCGTCGAATTCGGATTAGCTTTATCGGCTGCCCTTGCCTGCCCGTATTTGTCCGCTCGTACCATACGTCTGGTTAATGCCTTGTTCCACGCACGGCACCAGCCGGTTCGACACGCTGGCGCCGCCGCTTTCGTTCGCACGTCTTTGTTTGTTGGCGCACCTCCTCATTCACGGGTTCCACTCCGCGGTTGATGAGTGGCCGATTGCAAAGACGGTACTCTGCAGAATGCTCGATGCGCCTCCTTTCTGTTCCGTAGCATTCCAACTCGTCACGTTTACGTGTTTGACGGTACGACTCTTTGCGTTTGCCGCTCATCACCACCCCATTCTTCCACGCGCCGCGAGAGCCGGTGCAATTACTACTTCACCAGCGTCATCTTCTTGGTCGCGTTGAAACCATTGGCTGTCACGCGATAGAAGTACACACCGGAGGAGGCGGACATACCAGCTTCGGTATTGCCGTCCCAGGCCACACGAACGCTTCCAACACCGTTGCGACCGTTGAATTCACGAACCGTTTGGCCGGCGACGTTGTAAATCGTCAGCGTCCAGTCCGCATCCTTCACGAGGTCAAACGACATCACCGTACCCGCGTTGAACGGATTCGGATAGTTCTGCTGGAGGGCATACTCGGTCGGCACCACGGCCTTCGCCGAGGAGGTCGACATGAGAGCGCCGCGAGCATCCGACATCTGCACCTCAACCAGCTCGATCGAACCGTCACCCGAAGTCGGGATCGAGACGATCTCACGGTTGCCGGCGCCGATGGCGGCGAGCTCGCCGTTCCACGACGGGTGAACGAGGACACGCAACTCGTTGCCTGAGGCATTGTAACGCATGTTCATGCCGGCAGCGCCCGAGAGGAGGGTCGGCTCACCAGTGGAGAGGCCATTGTAACGGAAGACCAACAGGGCGCCGCCGATTTCGACATTCGAAGACGTCGAGACGTTGACGCTGTTGTTCTCCACCCGCACCGTGGCCGTGCCCGAATTGGCATACGGCGACAGCTTCGGCGAACCGGTACCGGTTCCCGGTGGGAACGGCTGCTCGTCACCGGTGATGATGCGGATCAAGTAGATCAGGTCCGCCACGGTGAGAACGATGCCGTCGTTGTTGATGTCGGTCGCGAGGATCTGGACGTCTTCCCAAACCGGATCCCAGACCGACGGACCATACACGAAGTAATTGGTGAACAGAACCGCGTCACCGACCTCATTGGCCAAGCCGTTGAGGTTGATGTCGCCACGATCATCCGGCGGTTCGTCGATGCAGATGGTGCCCGGGCAGAACTCGATGATGTCACGAGCGGTCTGCTTGGTCGTATCGATGCAGGACTCATCCGAACCGATCGGGATGAACAACGTGTCGCCCGACTTCGACGACAGGGCGTTGTCGCCGCAATTCAGCACGCAGAAGCCCACGTTCAGGCACTGGTTGATGAAGTTGCGGTCAGTGGTAACGACGAAGTTCAACCCGACAATGCGGCCATCAAGATAGAAGGAGGCATCCGGCGGGTGCAGCAATGAGCCGTTGTCCAAGTCAGCAATCGCGATCACGCGGACATATCCGCTCGGGCACGATCCCTGGCAGTTGGAGGCCGGGCTGTGACGCCACGTGAAGTATTCCCAGTCGTCCAGTTCGTCGACCGCGAAGGCATCGAGGAACGACAGGCCGGAAACGTCGTAGCAAAGCAACAGATCGATACCGCCCAACGGGTAAGTGTTGGACAGGGTGACATAGACAGTAGCAATCTGGCCGCTCAGGATGTGCGTGTTGACTGAATCGAGATCCGAACGCACGCACAGGGCATACGAAAGGATATCGACCTCGAAGCAGCACGTATCCGCAAGGCCGCAACCGTCAGTCACGCGAACACAGACTTCCCACCGACCGGCATCGTCGTTCGTAGCCGACGAGGTCTGCCAGGAGAAAGCGCCACCCGAAGAGACAGACGGAGCGTTGGTCGGAGCGCCCTGTCCTTCCAATGGGGTGAAAGACAGCAGATCGAAGAGTAAGGGGTTGCCAGCCGGATCAATAGCCGTTGCCGTGCCGGAAACGAGATCACCCAGAATGGCAAACTGGTTGCCCGGACAGGTGATGACCGGAGCAGCGTTGGTAACCGTAACTTGGAACGAGCAATCGGTGGAGTCACAGCCGTCCTTCACGCGGAAGTTCACGGTGTGAGTCCCAACGCTCGCACAAGTCGTGGCCCAATTGAACAACCCGCTCGCGCTCAACGAAGCAGCGGGACCACCACCGGGGACTACCGAAATCAGCGAATAGGTGATAGCATCGCCGTTCGGGTCCGAGGAGTTCAGTTGCTTGTTCACCACGCCAGCGGCCCAGTCAACGCTTACGTTCGCGTTGCTTCCGCAGATCGGCGCGCTTTCGATCACGTTGAGGTTAAACGAGCAGTCCACCGAAAGACCACAAACATCTGTCACGCGGAAGACTACAACGTTGGCTCCCTTGTTGGCGCAGGCCGGAGTGTAGCTGTACATGCCAGTTGGCGACACCGATCCGAGACCGCTAACATATGAGTAGGTAAGTACATCGGGGGAACTGAACGAACCAGCGTTGAACCCGGGGCTCGGGGCCGCACAGCAACCAGCGCTTCCCAAGACGAAGGCGCCTGCCGGGGCGAAGAACGCCGTGTCGATCGTGAAGTTTCCGGCGCCATCAGGATCACTGGCGATGAGCTGTCGGTTGACAGCCGCACCATTCCAAGGAACCGAGATGTCGTTAGATCCGGGAGCTCCACACACTGGCGGGTTGTTGCTTGGGACTACGTTGATGGTCCAGATGAGCTGAGCTGCTCCCGGGGCTAAATTGCCACCGACGGCATTCAACACACCTGTGCTACCAGGGAAACCGCCGAAAGCCGTCGTAAAGCCGGCTAAGGCAGGTCCCGCGACGGGGCCACTCATCGTCACACCGCCCGATACGGCCAAAGGCAGGCCGATCGCACCCAGAGCGTTCGCGTTGGAAACTCTAATGGAGACTGGTCCGCCAGTGCAACGGTTGACCACTCCACCAACGACGGTAACGGTGTTCTGGGCAAAGGCAACTTGAGACGCGAGAAGCAGCGCCAGCCCAATGCAGGCCAGTACTGTCAGTTTATGCTTCATTCTCCTTTGCTCCTTTACGTTGTATCGCTTACTTCAAGTGTGTCGGTCGAAAAACGTGACCAACAGTGAGTGCGTTCAGCATTAGCGCGCTGCTAACGCAAAGCCGCACAAGAGCTTTTCATAACCGTTCTCGGGAATCTATTGGTTAAGGAATCCTACTGGGTGTAGGTCACCGCGGGGTCCGAAATCACGACGTTTCAAACCAAATTCGGTGTTCGAGATTGTGGCACAACATTTAAGCAGTCAGCTAGACCGCTTAGCACGTGGTCGCAGTATAGAAGAATTCTTCAACCTGTCAACACTTTTTTCACTTTTTTGGCCAGCGTCTTCGGCCACAGTCAGCACAGGCAATGCCTCGCCGGGGCAAATTCTACCAAAAGGAGGAAACTACATCCGGTCTCCCTACTTTCACTACAGGAGAGGAGCAAGCAAATGAGTGCGTAGGAAAGCCGAGGGATGAGAGCGCGCCGCCGTGGATTCAGACAAGGAGCTTTAAGCCCCTTGTGCGGCTCGAAGAGACGCTAATCTGCCGCGTCGGCGAAAGATTGCCCACCCCCATTCGCAAATGAGGGGCTGAAAGCCACTGTTTGAAACCTCCGCCGGCGTTACTATCTGTATGACAATGAGTTACGAGAAATCAATCTCTGTCGGCGACAAATCTCATTTTTGATAGCAATTTGTCGTTCAAGAACTTAGCAAGATAGCACATTCCGCTGTCGGCAAAGATGAGATTGCCACGTCGTCCCTCACCCGCTGTCGCGGGTGCAGGGCTCACCGCGATGATATTATGCGTTGCCGGCCATGTCATTACGATCCCACCCCGTCCGCCTCGGCAGACGAGGTGGGCATGGAAATCTCATATTTTTCCGTTGATGATGGCTCGAACTGCTTTTTCGACAGGCCTCGTTAGGCCCTGCCACCTGAGGCCTACTCGCTCGCTCGAAAGGAGTTAGTCATTATATGGCAACGTGTTAAGAGAAATCACCAATCCGCCGCGGCGGAGCCGCAAATCCTTTTTCTGCCATCCACTTGTCACTCAGGAACTTAGAAAGATAGCGCATGCCGCTGTCGGCAAAGAGAGCAACCACACTCAGATTTGCATTCCCTGGGTGAGCCGCTACCCACTTGCGGAGCGCGGCCATGCAAGATCCCGCCGATCCCCCAACGATCAACCCTTCGTCCATGACCAGTCGACGTGCTTCGGGAAAGGCCTCAGCGTCGTCGGTCTGTATGACCTCATCGACAACTGAGAAGTCCATCGCCCGGCAAGGGGTGTCCGTCCCGATACCTTCCACATAATAGCGCCCCGGCTCGGACTCGCGGTTGTGCTTGAAGATGTCGTGAAAAATCGAACCAATCGGATCAACCGCCACAACCCGTACTGTTGGCTTGACCTCTTTGAGGTAGCGGGCAATTCCCGACAAGGTGCCGCCTGTCCCGATTCCGGCGATGAAGACATCGACTTCGCCCCGGGTCTGCTGCCAGATCTCCGGGCCGGTTGTCCGGTAATGACATTCTATGTTGAGGGGACTATGGTACTGGTCGACCAAGAACGCCCCACGTTCTTTGGCGATACGTCGGGCCGATGAGTAGTAAGAATCTGGATGATCGTGCGGGACGTCGGTTGGGCAAATGACGACTTCGGCCCCCATCGCGCGGATGAGGTCGATCTTCTCCTGCGATGTTTTGTCCGGCACGGTGAACATGGCACGGTACCCCTTCTGCCTGGCCACCATCGCCACCGCCACCGCGGTATTCCCCGACGAGTTGTCGATCACCAGATCACCCGGCTTGATCACGCCGCTGCGTTCGGCCTCCTCGATAACGAACAGCGCCAGACGGTCTTTCACCGACCCAGTGGGGTTCAGGTACTCCAATTTGGCGTAGACACGATGCGGGAGATCACGAACCGTCTTGGCGAGACGGACCAACGGGGTGTTTCCAACTAAGTCGAGAATAGTCCGATCCACTCCGGTACGTACAGCGTCCGGCGCTTTCGGCGCAATGGATTCTCTTGTGGGCATCGATTCTCCGTCTTCTATGCGAAGTTCTTCGAAAGGTTTCAACCTGCTTTGGGAGGGCGAGGCTATGCCGAGCCGCTGCACTCCGGATGCGCGACTATCTCATGCTTTAAGAATCCCACATGGGCGATGTTGAGAATGGGTGTACGCAGGACACCTAAGAGCGTCTAACAGAAAGAGAGTGGGTATGAATGTGCACGCCAGGCGCCCTCGCCTGGCGTCAGGTCCGGCCAGCCGAGTCCCGAAACACGGGATCTTCGAGGCGGCTGGCCTCCACGGTGACCCTCGGTAACGACGTCATTCTGTTAGGTGTTCCAAGGTGCGGCGGCTCGGCAGGAGCCTCGCCCTCCCACAAGCTCCCCAGCGAATTTCAGATTAGATAATCCGGAAGTAATCCACCAATGTGCATCGCCGCGGCCGAGTGAATGTCGATGCTTTGGTGAGTCCTTCACCGGTGGTCCCCGCAATCGACATCGTCGTGAAC
>Ga0214473_10011476_pt1 | contig 10403 bp, 7 predicted proteins | sample RVTome_7_FD_203509 | JGI IMG/M metagenome (GOLD analysis project Ga0214473, IMG submission 203509) | Soil microbial communities from uranium-contaminated site in the Upper Colorado River Basin, Wyoming, United States - RVT98D197 | ecosystem: Environmental > Terrestrial > Soil > Contaminated >... | reverse complement strand
TCTCCCACATCGCCTTTTCGACCGTTGAGGAATTTGTGGAAGGAGGGGGGACCCTTGTCCCTGCCACCGAAGAAGATCTGATCAACGGGTTGGAATACAAAGGCTTCGGCGATGGAGAAGGAGCGGAAGAAACGAAGGTCCAGGAGGACGGGGGGTCTTCCGCAATCATTGACGAACTGAAGAAGTTGCTGGACACCTCCCCCGGTCAATCGTTGGTCGACGCGTGTCAACTCACCCCCGAAGAGACGGAGGCGATTAAAAGAGAGATTGAGGAGGAGAACCAACAAGAATCCCTCCCGGTGGATCATCTCATTGAAATCCTCCTTCATCTCGGGGAGGATCTGGAAGCCTATGAAAATATCATCGGTTACTTTGAAAAAGCCCTCCTCACTCTTCTTGAAGCGAAGGAGACGGAGAAAGTGGCCATGGTTCTGAAGACCCTTGACGAAACCATGGAAGGGATGGTCCTTAAGGACAATCAGATCTTTGCGGTTCGCCGTATCCTCCAGGTTCCATCCAGTCCCCCTGCCGTTCGGCTTCTTGGAAACGTCATCAAAGGGAATGGGGAGGGAAACGAGGAATCGATTCTTTCGTGTCTCCGGTTTCTGACAAAACAGGCTATTGAACCTCTTTGTCTCCTTTTGGTCGAGCTGGAATCAGAGAAATGGAGGAGGACCGTCGGAGACGTCCTCGTGGAGCTTTCCAAGGAAGAGATCCAGCCTTTGACGAAATTCCTCTCCCATTCAAACTCCTCCCTTATCTGCCAGATCCTTTCGGTTCTTGGGAAGATCGGACATCCCTCCACCATGAAATATTTAGGAAGCTTGACCACCCATGGGGACCCGAAGGTCAGGGAGGAGACACTCCAGGTCCTCACCCAGTTCGGGAAAAAAAGCGCTGGCCTCATGCAGAGATATTTAAGAGATTCCGTGCCTGAAATTCGATCGAAGGCTTCGCTCCTTCTCGCCCGGGTCGCCAGGGAGGAGGCCGCTGAGCCTTTGATGAAAATCATCCTCTCGGAAGACTTCTACAAGCGGGGATATGAGGAGAAGGTTTCCTTCTTCAAGGCCCTTGGGGAAACCGGATCCAAGGGGGCGATCCCGGTCTTGAAGGAGCTGGCGGGGAAAAGAAAACTGTTTCAGAAGGATAAGTGGGAGGAGATGCGCCTTTGCGCCGCGAATGCCCTGAAAATGATTGAGGCCCGCGATGGAGCCGTCTCTTCCAGAGGTAAGAATTCTTTTCCACCTCCCGAATCAAGGATGCATTAAGGAGTGATCATGGAACCTTCTTCTCCCCAGAGCCCACCTCCGAACGAGGGCAAACGGCCTTCGCCTGCCGCGACGACGGAAATGTCCAGGCTTGGGAACCAGCTGGTCACCAAATTCCATATCCTGATGAGGGTTTCTCAAATCTATGATTCGAAGAACGTTGCCCTCCAGCAGTTCATCCAGGAATTCCTCCAGACGATCAATGCCCTGGTGAAGAGAGAAGACTGGTTTTCTCTGAAAATTATCAACGATGAGCTCTATCTCAACGACCAGCGGCTAAGGTACTCGGTGGAGGGATTTGCCAGTTTCAAATATCTTTTGACCCACTGGAAAAGGCGGTTGATCGGAGAGATGATCATCAAGGGGCCGGTAGATGAAAAGACGTTGACGGAATTCATCTCCATCCTGATGAGCCTGGAGGAGGGCCGGGAGGAGAATGCGGCCTTCTTCACCCGGCAATTGGCCGACCGGGGGATCAACACCATTGAGGTTCTCCCCCTCGATGTCTCGGAGGGAGACGGTTCCCTCCATCGGGAGGAGGATCACCGGGAGGCGGGTAAGAAAGTCTTCTTTGAAATGATCGGGACGGTGAAAGAGGTAGCGGCCCAGATCATGGGGAAGCAGCAGACCGACGTGAGACGGCTGAAGCGATTGGTCCAGAAGTCGGTCCAGCTCGCCATGGAAGATGAATCGATCCTGCTGGGATTGACCACGATCAAGAATTATGATGAGTATACGTTTAACCATTCGGTGAATGTATCCATCTATGCCCTCGCCATGGGGAGGCGATTGGGATTGTCCCGAAGGGCCCTGACCGAATTAGGGATGACGGGTCTCTTCCATGACCTGGGGAAGTCGAAGATCCCGAAAGAGATCTTAAACAAACCCGGAGCCCTTGGGGATGAGGAATGGAAAATCATGAAGGAGCACCCTCTGGATGGAGTAAAAATTATTCTCAATCTCAAACAGCTCGGGGAGATCAGTCCCCGAATGGCCATCGGTGTCTTTGACCACCATCTGAAGGTCAACCTCACCGGATATCCGAAGATCTTCCGGAAGCAGAAGGTCAGCTTCTTCGGACGCATCATGCAGATTGTCGATGCCTATGATGCGATGACGACGCCGAGGATTTATAAGAAAAATCCCCTCACCCCTGCAGACGCGCTGGCAATCATGGTGAAGGAAAGAGACGTCCAATTCGACCCCATTCTGCTCAAAGTCTTGATCGGCCTGATAGGGGTTTACCCGATCGGATCTCTGGTCCTTCTGGATACCAAAGAACTGGGAATCGTTGCTAAATCCAATCCAGACACCCAATGGGCAGACCGGCCCCAGGTGATCCTTGTGGCTTCGGAGAGGGGAAAGGGGGAGGCTGTCAAAGGGACGGTCGATCTGACCGAGACCAATGGGGGAGGTCAGTTCAAACGGAGTATCGTGAAGACCTTGGATCCGAATAAATACCATATCGATATCGCGAAATATTTTTTAAGAGATTCGTGAAGCGTAGAGAACCCTGATTTCGTAAAGGATGAACCGATGATGGCCACGGGACCTGCGTGGAGAAGGGACAACATCCCTTTCGTTTATTGTGAAATCTATTTCGTCAAGAGAGCGTATTGCGGTCTTTCGAAGACCTCTTTATAGAGCCCCGATGGAGAACTTTCGGATCCCTTTGGAAAATGTCGCCGGCCATAAGCAGACGGTGCTCCGTCTCCGGTGGGTCACCATCATCATCACCTCCTACCTTATTTTGTTCGGTCGGGGGTTCGCTCTTCCTCAATTCCTCCCTACGTTGCTCATCCTCTTCTACCTCCTCACCAACCTCATTCTCTCCACTCTCCCCGCTTCGGCTTTTGTAAAGCTCTCCTTTTTTTACGTGGTCCTCCTTTTCGATACGGGGATGGTCACGCTGGGAATTTACGTCACCTCTCAATTCAATACCGATTTTTATCTGGTCTACTTCTTCATCATTATCTTCGCCTCCATCGCCCGGAGTTTTAGACTTCTCATCATCAATGCCCTGATCATCTGCGCCCTGTATGGCTGGTTTCTCTGGACGAATGGATGGAGTTTGAAAGAGGGCATTCTTCTGAGGATCCCCTTTATCTTTATTATGAACCTCTTCTATGGTTTCCTCGTTCAGACCTTTGAAGACCGGACGAAAGTGATCAAAAAAGAGTTAAAGGAAGTGGAGGAGTCGGAGCAGCGATACCGGCAGATCGTTGAGAGCGCCCACGACGCCGTGGTGACCTTGGATGATAAACATCGGATCAAATTTTTCAACAAACGTCTCCTTCAACTGACCCATTATGCTCCCGAAGAGCTAACCGGGATGGAACTGAAGAAGATCATGGAAGAGACAGCCTTTGAACAGATCGTCGAAAGCGCCGTCACTCCTTCGAATCAAGAGGAGGAGTCCGCGCCCTTCACCGCCGATGTGCTTCAAATGGACGGGGGAAAGAGGAAGGTGGAAGTCAGCGCAGCGCAATTCGAACTGCCGGCCGGGAAAGTTCATACGATCATCTACTTAAAGGATATTACCGAGAAAAAGCAGATGGAGGAGAGGCTGATCCGATCCGAGAAGTTGAGAGCCCTTGGTGAGATGGCTGCTGGAGTGGCCCATGATCTGAACAATGTCTTGGGAGCCATCTTGGGCCGTGTCCAGCTGATCCAGCTAGGACTGAGGAGGGAGGAGGCGGCCAAGGAGTTCCTACCCGGGGACAGTCTCCAGAAAGAGCTGGGGATCATCGAGCAGGCGGCCACGGATGGGGCCCATACGATCAAAAAGATCCAGGAATTCACTCGCTCCAAAACGGATGAATCCCGATTTATTCCTGTCGACATCAATGAGGTTCTTGAAGGAGCGTTCGAATTCTTAAGAACCAAAATCAAAGATGAAGCGGATGCCAAAGGGATCCACAACCAGGTTCAGATGGTCAAACATCCCCTTCCTCCCGTCATGGGAAATCCGGCCGAATTGAGGGAAGTGTTCTTAAATCTCCTCCTCAATTCGATTGACGCCATGCCCCGAGGGGGGACGATCACCTTGAAGACGGAGGCGAGCAACGGGCATGTGACGATCGAGGTGAGCGATGATGGGCTGGGAATGCCCGAATCCGTACGACACCGGATCTTCGATCCTTTTTTTACAACGAAAGGGGTTCAACGATCCGGTTTAGGACTGAGCGTCTCCTACGGAATTATTCGCCGACACCATGGAGAGATCGAGGTGGATAGCGAGGAAGGGGTAGGAACGACCTTCCGGATTAACCTCCCCGCAGTGAAAGAGTGACCCGCCTGAAGGAGGCAAGGGTGAACGAAGAAAATCAATCGTCGTTGAACATCCTGGTCATCGATGATGATGAGAGGGTCCGGATGCTTCTCAGGGATATTCTCGTCTTTGCAGGACATCGAGTGACCGAGGCTTCCGACGGAGAGTCGGGGATGAAGTACTTGGAGGAGGGCCGGTTCGACATCGTCCTGACGGACCTGGGCATGCCCCTGATCAATGGGTGGGAAGTGGCCAAATCGATCAAAAAGAGAGTCCCTGAGATTCCCGTTTTTCTCATCACCGGGTGGGGGACCCATCTGGACGAGGAAAAGATCAGAGAATCAGGGATCGATTTAATCATCGGCAAACCTTTTCAGGTCAATGAGATTCTCGAGGCTGTCAATCTATTCAGGCCTCTCCGCTGAAAAACAAGGGTTACCATTCATCCCATTTTTTATACCTTCCGTCAACGCAACGGGATCTTTCCCATTCCTCATGAAGTCTCTGGAGAAGGTGCTCCTGTTGCCGGACGGAGAAGTTCGCATAGTGAGGATCCCTCTTCCGATAGGCCCTCTCGATAAAGGCGATGGAGGTTTCCGCGTCCTGGATTCGGGACTGGAGGATCTGACATTTTCTTAAACCCCATCTTGCTTCAATCGAATCCTCCGGTTCAGGAGAGAGCCAGAGGTAGTTCTGAAAAAGGTGATCGAAGGGTACCGAACGATCCTCGGTAATATCAAATGGAATGGCTTCCATCTTTTCCCGGATCACCTCCGGGTCGAGTCGGTTTAACTCAATGATCTGATGGAGGTGGTCCATCAGAAGGATGATATTTCCATCCCGGCCTGGGGTGCTGTAGTTTTCCCAGAGGTCCGAGCCTTCCGGGCAATCCCCTTGGCGACATTGCTCAAACCCCTCCCGGACAATCAGGATCCTTTCCATAAGATACCGGGTAATGGTGTCGATGACCTTCTCTGCCTTCTCCCAGGGGTCATATTCTTTTGGATCGATCCTCTTGGCCACGGCGTCCACAAAGTCGGCATACCCCTCATCGAATGCTGAAGCATACTGCTCCGTCGAATAGAAAGGATGGTCTTTCGGGGGGAGATATTCCCAGCGGCCCTTTTGGAAGACCGGCCAGCGAAACTTCACCAATCCGGAGTAGGTCGTCGACTCGGGCCTCGGAGAAAGGAAATTTCTTCTGTTCAATTGCTGGATTTTTGCAGGGACGGTCGATTCCCAGGTCTGGAGAGGATGCACATGACTGCCGTCCAGGACGACGCGGCCGATCACTCCGGAATGGGATTCGGTAACGAAAAAAGCGGTGCCCGGGGTGACCGAGTCGGGTGCAATCCGGATGGGGTAAGTGTCTTGAGGAACGGTCCGCGTGGTTGTCTCCGCCAGCATGTAGAGGAGGGCCTTCAGGAAACGGCGGTCTTGATGCCATTGGGAGTGAGTAGGGAGATGTTTCCATTGTGTGGACCAATGGCCTATGAATTTATCGTGTTTCGTCGTCGCCGCTGCCGGGAGGTGGGCGATTCGCGCATAAATCCATCGGATCGCATAAGGCACATCAGCACAATCGACGGGGATCTGATACCGGATGAAGAAGTCCTCCGTCACCTTGGCTTCCACCCATTCTCCAAAACGGTGTTCCTCCTCCACCGTCCACCGCCGATCCCCCACCGTCCAGACCTGGCTTGGGGATTCCTGAAGGGTTTCCCCAAAGGCCGATGCGGGAGAGAGGATGAGAAAAAGGAGAACAAAAAAGACCATGGCCTCATAGTAAGAAGAGGGGCGGGCGATTGTCAATATAGGGAAAATAATGTATTTTAAATAAGATATCCGATACAATCGTTATTGCGAGCTCGGAGGCCTGTCCTGGCCGGAGGCCAGGCTTCAAGGCGAAGCGATTTCAATGATCCAAGAAAAATAAATTTCTGGAGGTCTGATTTGACCCGGAAGATCCGCATCCTAGTGGCAGAAGAGGATCCCGTCTTCCTCAGAATGGTCGAAGATTCCCTGGAAGAGTCGGGTTACCCTTACCAAGTCGAAAAGGTTTCCTCGGGAGAGGGCTGTTTAAAGAAGCTCCAAAAAGAGAGATTCGACATCCTTCTTCTCGATCACGCCCTCCCGGATGGCAAGGGATTGGATTGGCTCCGGCGATTTAATGCGACCGGCATCGGCATCCCTACCATCTTTGTGACAGCGTCCGGAGACCCGCGATCATCGATTGAGGCGATGAAGGAAGGGGTGTTCGACTATATCAACCGATCTGCCGAATGTGCCAAGGCCTTCCCCTTCGTGGTGAACCGGGCCGTCGAGGGATACAATCTCATGCTCGAGAAGGTGAGGCTTCAGAAGGAGCTGATTGAGACGAAGAACTTTCTCGAATCGATCATTGAAAAGGCCGGAGATGCCATTTCGGTCGTCGATCTGGAGGGAAAGGTCCTCTACTGGAATGAGGGGGCTGAGCGGATTTACGGCTATAAGAAAGAGGAGGTGATGGGGAAGAGGCTGTCCGATTTTCTCTACCCGAGGGATGAAAGACTTCGAGCAGATGAGGAGAAATTAATGGGTCAATTGATGGGGAGGGTGAGAAAAGGCGAGGTGGTCTCAAACGTCGAGGTGAAACGGCAGACCAAGGAGGGAAGGGAGATCATCACGAGCATGACGATCTCGCCCCTGAAGGATGCTGAAGGGAAGATGATCGGTGCCTCCCGCATCTGCAAAGATATCACCCACCTGAAGAGGGCAGAAGAACGCTTGATCCTTGCTGAGAGACTCTCCTGCTTAGGAGAATTGACGGCAGGCGTGGCCCATGAGATCCGAAACCCTCTCGCCGGGATCAAGATCAACACTCAAGTCCTCTCACGGAAAAAAGATTTTCCTGAAATGGAAAAGCGTCTCCTGGATAGTACTCAGGAGGGAATTGAGAAAATCCAGAAGATCGTGGACGATATGCTCCATTTTGCCAAGCCGAAGGCATCTCACTTCAGACAGGAAGACATTAACGAAGTGGTCGAAAAGAGTCTGGCCATCCTGCAGACGAAGTTCAAGAAAGGGAATATCCAACTTGTGTTTGATCGGGGAGAAAAGTTGCCCAACGTTCAAATTGATATCCATCAGATGCAGCAGGTGTTGATCAATTTAATGCTCAATGCCATCCAGGCCATGGAGAAAGGGGGGACGTTAACGATTCGGTCCTTCCTGGAAGACGGAAAAGGAGTGGGAATTGAGGTGACCGATACGGGGGTCGGGATCCCAAAATCCCATTTGAAGAAGATTTTCGACCCATTCTTTACGACGAAATCTGAGGGGACAGGGCTCGGCCTCTCCATCAGCCTCAAGATCTTGGAGAATCATGGCGCCACCATTGATGCGACCAGCCAGGAGGGAGTGGGTTCGTCTTTTACGATTCGTTTCCCGTCCTTGAAAGATCAAAAAATGGAGACACGGGGACACCGTGACGCGGAGACATAACAGAAGATGCGATTTAAGATTCTGGTGATTGATGATGAACCGATTCTGAGGGATTCCCTCCGGGTTGCTCTGGAAACATCGGGCTATGATGTCCTGACCGCCAGGACAGGAGAGGAGGGATTGGACCTTTCTCAGAGGGAGAACCCTGATCTCGTTCTTCTCGACCACTGGTTGCCGGGAATGAACGGAGATGAAGTTCTGCGAAGGATAAAGGAGATGAATCCCGATATCCCCGTCATCGTCATGACGGCTCAAGGATCGATCGAATTGGCTGTAAATGCCATGAAGATGGGAGCCTTCGATTTTCTAATCAAACCGTTTGAGTTGGATCAGATCGAGGCGCTGGTGAAAAAAGGGCTTGAACGGGTCCGTCTGAAAAAAGAGGTCGAATGGCTCCGGGCCCAGTATCAGGAGCGATTTCGTTCCGGGGGAATCATTGGTGTTAGTCAAGAAATGAAGGAGGTCTTGGGATTGGCCGAAAAAACGGCGAAGAGTTCGGAGACCACGGTCTTGATCGAAGGGGAAACCGGGACAGGGAAGGAACTTCTTGCCGAATACATCCACTTCTTGAGCCCCCGGTCCTCTTTCCCTTTCATTCCGATCAACTGCGGGGCCATCCCGAAAGATCTCTTTGAGAGCGAGCTCTTCGGCTATGAAAAGGGAGCGTTCACCGGTGCTCTGGACAAGGGAAAGATGGGAAAAGTGGAGGTGGCTGAGAAAGGGACGCTCTTTCTCGACGAGGTGGGAGAACTTTCTCCGCCGGCACAGGTCAAAGTTCTGAGGGTTCTTGAGGAGAAGGAGTATTTTAAGGTTGGCGGGGTTGAGAAGAAGAAGGCCGACGTTCGAATCATCGCCGCAACGAACAAGGACTTGGAATCGGAGGTGAGGAAAGGAAATTTCCGAGACGATCTCTACTTCAGGCTCAATGTGGTCAAGGTGCATGTTCCTCCCTTGCGTGAGCGGAGGGAGGACACTCTCCCTTTCTTTCGTTTCTTTATGGACCGTTTCAATGAGCAGTTTAAAAAAGGGTTTATACAGATTTCGAAGGAGGCGGAGGAGCGAATGCTCGCCTACCCGTGGCTTGGCAATATTCGAGAACTTCGAAATGCCGTTGAGCGGATCATCCTCCTGGAAAGAGGAGATACGATTCTCGGAAAGCATCTCTCTTTTCTCAGTGAGAAGGAAGATCCGCCGGGAAAGATTTCTTTGGCACCGCGCATTCCATCTCATGGGATAGTCCTGGAGGACGTGGAGAAGGCTTATATCCTGGAGGCCTTAAAGATGAAGAAGGGAAATAAGATTCAAGCGGCCAAGATGCTTGGGATCACCAGATCGGCTCTTATTTACCGCATGGAAAAATATGGGATAAAAAATGGATAGAGGATAGAGGAGCGTCCCGCAAAGCGCCTGCCTGCCGGTAGGCAGGGGACTTAAGGATCGGGCTAAAGCCCTTGAGGTTGGAGGCAAATCTTTTTTCTGCCTCAATCCTCAAGTGAAACGATCCCCAAGGGGAACGCTCCTCAAACCAAAAACGATGATTGATTTCAGATACACTATCTGATAACAGACAGACTTAAATTCCTCTAACAAATCAAATTCTTATCCTGTTTACTCACCTCATTGTTGTCTGCTTTTATTCAATTTTCATTTTCCCATCACGTCCCTCAACACCTATTAAGATAATTCCATAACATTCCTCCCAAAATCTAATTCATCGATATTAAAAGACAAACTAGGACGAAGAAGGATTTCCGGCTTATGGAATCTTCTTTTGGCACACGCTTTGCTCTATCAAAGCCCATCATGAGAGTGTTGATCATAGAAAGAGAGAAAACTTTCCGGCAGTCCCTCTCCGATTTCATGGAAAGCCACAGAGGGTTTGAAGTTTTCACGGCCCTTTCTTGCAGAGAGGGAATGTCCCTTTTAGGAAAGGTTCCTTTCGATATGGTCCTCTGCGAATACCACCTTCCCGACGGAAATGGTTTTGAGATGCTGAAGGACCTCGCGAGGCAGAATCCGAAGCTCATTTCTGTTCTGATGACAGCTCACAGTGATGAATCGTTGAAGGAGGAAGCGGAGAAGGCCGGCATACGAGGTTTCTTAGAAAAACCCTTCGATTTGAAGGATCTGGAAGAGATCGCTGAAAAGGTGGAAACCTTGGAGAAGGACCTATAGACCTGGATGCGCCCTAAACCATGCGAGGTTTAGGGCTGTGGCCCTGAATCCAACGAGGTTTAGGGCTGCCATGCACCCTGCGTGGTGCATGGCGGAATGAGGCAATCCATTGGTGCAACCGGATGAAGAAAACGCTATGCGCCAAGCGGTTGGCGCTTCGCGTAGAAAGGAAAGGAGGTGAGAAAAGATGAGAAAGATGTTCGTTT
>Ga0214473_10011475_pt1 | contig 10404 bp, 7 predicted proteins | sample RVTome_7_FD_203509 | JGI IMG/M metagenome (GOLD analysis project Ga0214473, IMG submission 203509) | Soil microbial communities from uranium-contaminated site in the Upper Colorado River Basin, Wyoming, United States - RVT98D197 | ecosystem: Environmental > Terrestrial > Soil > Contaminated >... | reverse complement strand
CGGTAGGCCAGTATGGCGATATCCGAGTAGGAGTACCCTCTCTGGACTAAATCCTTTATTAAACCCTGGATCTTCTGTTTTTCAGCGGGTTCGTCATCCTTCTTTTCGCACCGAATGACTTCGACGTATCCTGAACCTTCGTGGTCCTCCTTTACTCTCTGTTCATAATCAATGAGACCGCTCTTGCTTGCGGGCTCCCTGTATTTGTCATGATAGGCGATCACTTTTTTGAAGAACGCCTTGCTGAAATCGACCACTCCCTCGAGGCTGCGGTAATTCATTCCCAGCTCTTTCACGTTGTGAAGGGCGGAAGAAAAGGGATTTTTTGATTCGAGTCCCTTCATGATCTCAAAATCTGCATTTCTAAAACCATAGATCGCCTGCTTGGTATCACCCACCGCAAAGAGACTTCCCCCCTGGGAAAGGGAATTCTCGATCAGGGGAAAGAGATTGGCCCACTGGATGGGAGAGGTGTCCTGGAATTCATCGATCAGATAGTGGTAGATCGTCTCTCCTATCCTGAAATAGACATCCGGTACGATTTCATGTTCGAGATAGTCAGAAAGCTTCTTGTTGATGTCATGAATAAAGATGGCCCCTTCCCTTCTCTTTACTTCCTCAAGGATATCTTTGAAAGCTTCGTAGGTCTTCAGATAGGGGATGTAATAAGTCGTTGCATAGAGCTCGATATATTTCTTTGTTTTATTTCCGAGGAGGTCCCACTCTTTGGATATTTTTTCATACCAGGCGATCTCTCCTTCTTTTTTAGATTTGATGACGGGAACGTTTGTGAGACCTTTATTAACGAGATCCGGGAAGTCGTTGCCTCTTACGATCTCCAAAATTTTGTAAAATGAACTTCCTTTGCTTTTTGTGAGACCCGATTTTTCGATTAAACTATTCAGGCTCTCCGCCGACTCTCGAATCTCTTTCTTGATCGATTCGATCTCCTCTCCTGCATCGATGATCTTTGCCTCTTTGATGATACCGGAGAGCTGATGGTAGAGTTCTACGGTTTCCTTAAGAAAATCCTTGGATGGATCCCAGAGATAGGCAGATTCTCCTCCCCTGCTCTCAAGGATGATTTTCAGGAGTTTCTCGAGGAATTCAGCCTCCGGAGTTTTTTCTTTGACGCCTCGTAGAAATCGATTGAAAGCATAGGCCATGATGTTCTCCGGGACCATGACGATGTCAAAGTCAGGGCTATAACCGAGATCGATCGCCGAAGCCTTATAGATGGAGGTCATGAAACTGTCGATTGTCTTCACTTGGAACTCGGTATAGTTTTTTAGAATTTCATCGATTACCGCCCCCGCCTTGTCTGGGAGGTATTCTTTTTTTAGGGAAACGATTTCGGAGAGCTTTTCGATCTTTTCGGGGTCCTTGAAATAAATGTCCTTGAGCCACGAGAGGATCCGCTCCTTCATCTCTTTCGCAGCGTTATTTGAAAAGGTAATCGCAAGAATATTTCTTAGATGATTTTGGGGGATTTTCCCGGATAGGAGGAACTGGACGAATCTCTCCGTGAGGGAGTAGGTTTTTCCAGAACCCGCAGAAGCCTTTAAGATGATAAAATGTGGAAATTGGATGGATACATCTTTTTCCAGAACGACATCGACCATAGCTTTAACTTAGAAGGAGGTTTCTAAAATAAATTGATCTGCGAGGAAATAAACCGAAATCGCCAAAGGAGTGAACAATTCGAACTATTCTTTAAATCTTATCGATAGGAATGTCAACTGCTATTTACGAATTCTTACCCTCCCCCAGTTTTTTCCTCCAGACCTTGGCCTGGCAAGCCCCTCTTCATGACTCCATAAGACCAGGCACCGGATGAAGAGGCAACCAAACCTTTAGAGATTGGGAATTAAGACCGGTAGGAGGCATTGATCTTCACATAATCTAAGGAAAGATCGGTGGTGAGAACTGAAAATTGGCTCTTCCCTTGATGAAGGTCAACGGTCACTTTGAAGGATTTCTTTTTGATCATCTGGCCTGCTTTTTTTTCCAATAGAGAACCTACTCCCATACCGTCTTTCACGATGGGGGCCTGATCAAAGAAGACATCAATTCGATTTGGATTCATTCGGGCACCGCAGTGGCCCAGGGCACAGAGAATTCTCCCCCAGTTAGCATCTTCTCCGAAGAAAGCGGTCTTCACCAATGGAGAATGGGCAACGGCATAAGCGGCTCGTTTGGCATCTTCTTCGCCTCGTGCTCCTCGGATCAAGATTTCAACGAATTTCGTTGCACCCTCCCCATCTTTCACCAGACTCTCTGCTAAATTCTGGCAAACTTTTGAGAGCATGGATTGGAACATTTCGCCATCCCGGTCCATACGACTCAGAGAAAGACCTGCTCTTCCATTCGCTAAAAGCAAAACCGTATCATTGGTGCTGGTCTCTCCATCAATCGTGACTCGGTTATAGGATGTCTCAACCGCTCTCTCCAACATCTTTTGAAGAAGAGGGGCTTTAATGTGAGCATCGGTGACGAGGAAGGAAAGCATGGTGGCCAGATGGGGACGAATCATTCCTGCACCCTTGACCATTCCACATAACTTCACTGGCTTCCCTTTAATACGACAGGTTGCCACTTCCATCTTTGGAAAGGTATCGGTGGTCATCATCGCTTCCACCGTGCTCCTCCAACCTTCTGGAGAAAGATGATGAATTAATTCAGGAATGGCTTCCTCCATTTTCTTTATCGGCAGGAGGCTTCCGATCACGCCTGTCGAAGACGGAAAGACCAACTTTTCATCGATTCCCAACCGTTTCCCGATCCACGAAGAAACCCGTTTGGCATCTCTCAATCCTTGACTCCCTGTACAGGCATTGGCATTCCCGCTGTTCACAAGTATCGCCTGGCACAACCCTTTTTTGATTCGCTTCATATCCAGCTGCACGGGCGCTGCTTTCACGGCATTGGTGGTGAAAAGCCCGGCCACCTGGGCAGGGACTTCTGAGTAGATCAAACCTAAATCCTTTCTCCCATCTTTCTTAATTCCTGCTGAAATCCCTGAGAAAAGAAAACCCGAAACCTTAAAATTAAGTTGCTTCATTCTTTTCCACGCCCCTTTAAAAAACTAAGAGCTGACGAGTGTTACGCCCTGGCCCTTTCCTCTTTGGGCAGGCAGCACCGTTTATACTTCTTTCCACTCCCACAGGGACAAGGGTCATTACGACCCACCTTCATCCCATCCCGTCGAACGGTGACGCCCTTGCCGTCTTCTGTTTTTCCACCCCCGCCTTGAACCGACTCCCCTCGACTCATCACAAAGGTTTGTTTCCTCTCCACTTTCATTTCTTTTACTTCCTGCTCCTTAGCGATCTGGATGGCGAAGAGTTTTTCAATCGTATCTTTCTTTATCTTCTCCAACATCTCGAGAAACATTTGATAGGCCTCTTTTTGATATTCAATGAGAGGGTCCTTCTGACCATAGCCTCTTAATCCAATGCCTTCCTTCAATTGATCGACACCGAGGAGATGGTCCTTCCAATGATGGTCAATGGATTGGAGCATGATCACTTTCTCCAGATATCGAAGCATCGGTGCTCCAAATTCCTCCTCCTTCTTCTGGTAAATGCCCTTCGCATCCTGACCGATCATCTCTTTCAATAAATCTCGCTTGATCCCATTTTCTTCTACCGAAGGGACAGACCACCGGAAAGAGAATTGTTGATAGACGGCATCCGAAAGTGATTTTAGATCCCAATCCTCTGGATGTTCCTTTTCACCTGTATAGAAATCAACAAGCCCTTCGCTCTGCTCCTCGATCATCTCGATCACGGAGTCTTTCAGGTCTTCACTCCCCAGAACCTCTCGACGTTGGGAATAGATCACTTCTCTTTGTTTGTTCATGACATTATCATATTCCAACAGATGCTTCCGGATTTCGAAGTTATGGGCCTCTACTTTCTTCTGAGCGTTCTCAATCGCTTTCGTAACGAGTCCATGTTCGATAGGCTGATCTTCTTCAATCCCCAATCGATTCATAATGTTAGAAATCCTCTCGGAGCCAAAAATCCTCAAGAGGTCATCCTCCAGGGAAAGATAGAATCGAGAAGAACCGGGATCGCCCTGTCGACCAGATCTTCCTCTTAATTGATTGTCGATTCGTCGGGCTTCATGTCTTTCGGTCCCCAAAACATGGAGCCCCCCCAACTGGATGACCTTTTCCTTCTCTTTCTGCACAATCCCAAGAGCCTTTTCATGGGCCTTCTGCATGGCCTCTTCGGTAGGTTCCCCTCCCACCAGCTTCTTGGTCAAGAATTTCGGATTTCCACCCAAAAGGATGTCTGTCCCTCTTCCAGCCATGTTCGTAGAGATGGTCACTGCCCCCGCTCTTCCGGCCTGAGCAATAATCTCAGCTTCCCTTTCATGATGTTTGGCATTGAGGACATCGTGCGAGACCCCCTGTTTCTTTAAGAGTTGACTCAATCGTTCGGACTTCTCAATAGAGATCGTCCCCACCAGAACCGGACGCCCTGATTGATAGAGTTCCTTGATCTCGCGGACGACGGCACGAAACTTTTCCTCTTCGGTTTTATAAATGACATCGGCGTGATTGGTTCGCATCAGGGGCATATTGGTAGGAATAACCATCACATCCAGATTATAAGTTTTCCGGAATTCCGCAGCTTCCGTGTCCGCTGTCCCCGTCATCCCAGCTAATTTTTTATACATCCGAAAATAATTTTGAAAGGTGACCGTGGCCAGAGTTTGATTTTCGTTTTCAATCTTTACATTCTCCTTGGCCTCCACCGCCTGATGGAGTCCATCGCTCCATCTCCTCCCCGGCATCAGCCTTCCCGTAAATTCATCGACAATGATAACCTGCCCATCTTTGACCATATAGTCCACATCTCTTTTGAAAAGCGTATGGGCTCTCAAAGCCTGATTCACATGATGAAGGATCTCAATGTTCCTGGGTTCGTAGAGGTTTTCGACATGAATCAATTTCTCTACATGGGCCACTCCCTCTTCCGTCAAAAAGGCCGTATGACTTTTCTCTTCCAGTTGATAATCTTTCCCTTGCCCCAGCGCGGGGATGATGCGGTTAATTTTGTAATATTTATCAGTCGATTCTTCTGCAGGACCGGAGATGATGAGTGGGGTTCTGGCTTCATCAACCAGGATACTATCCACCTCATCGACGATGGCATAGTTCAGCTCCCGCTGGACATAATCTTCAATGGTAAATTTCATATTGTCCCGGAGGTAGTCGAACCCAAATTCATTATTGGTCCCGTAAGTGATATCACAGGCATAGGCTTTCTTTCTTTCCTGGTCGTTTAGCTCGTGGAGGATGACGCCTACGGAAAAACCCAAGAACCGATAGATCACTCCCATCCATTCACTATCCCTCTTCGCCAGATAGTCATTCACCGTCACAATATGGACACCTTTTCCTTGGAGAGCGTTCAAGTAGGCGGGCAAGGTGGCGACCAAGGTCTTCCCTTCACCGGTTGCCATCTCAGCGATCTTGCCTTCATGGAGGACAATTCCCCCTATCAGCTGGACATCATAATGTCTTTCCCCAAGGATACGTTTCGCTGTCTCGCGGATGACGGCGAAAGCCTCGGGGAGGACCTCTTCTAATAATTCCCCTCGGTCCATCCTTTCTTTAAATTCAATGGTTTTATTCCGGAGTTGATCGTCACTCAGGGAAAGGATGCTCGGCTCAAATTGGTTGATTTTCTCGACGAGAGGCTGAATCCTTTTTAATTCCCTCTCGTTCTTACTCCCCACGATCTTCTTGATCAGTGACCCAATCATAAAATGTTTTTCTCCTCTGGGTTCTTCTGTAATGACTAAAAATTATATAACGGAAAGCCGAGGGTTTCAATATCTAAAACAAAAAGGCCCGATGGGGAACCACTCCATCGGGCCTTTTCTATCAGATTAAACAGTCTTATTAGTTTATGATATATCTCATCGGGTTGATGGGAATGCCATTCAGCCTGACCTCATAATGAAGGTGGGGTCCTGTTGTTTTGCCGGTCATTCCCACTTCAGCAATTTTATCGCCTCGTTTGACTTTTTGACCCACCCGAACCAAAACTTTATTAAGATGACTGTAACGAGTGATCATCCCAAATCCATGAGAGATCACTATTATCCTTCCATGAGCCCAGTCATTTCCGATATCCGAAATAATCCCATCGGCGGTGGCAGTCACAAAGGTTCCTATTCGATTCGAAATGTCCATTCCCTCATGCATCTGGGTCAATCCCGTAAAGGGGTTGGTCCGAAAACCAAAACCCGATGTCACCCATCCCATCACTGGCCAGATGGAGGGGGTGTGAATCAACACTTCCTTCTTGGCTTGCAAAAGTTTTTCGAGTTCAGAAAGACTCTCTTCTCTGGAAATGGCCTCTGAACGGAGACGTTCGATATCCGTCTTCATCTGTTGAACCAATCCCTTCTCGTCTTTCTCAGCCTTCAATTTATCTCGAACATCAGAGGGGGATGGCCCTCCCATTCCTATAAAGGAAGTGACTTCCTGCCCTTTCTCCAGATTGGCAATGATACGAATTTTCTTATCAAAATCCTTCAGTTTGGAGAGTTGCCTTTCCAAGTCTTCTATCTTTGATGAGAAAAAATGGATTTTGGACCTCTGCTCTTGAGTTTCATGCCGTAATTGACCCAATTCAAAGGTTTTTTTTCTGACCTGAATATAATCACAAAAGAAGAAAATGGTAGAAAGAAGGCCAAAACTTAAGAGATAAAGTCCAATCTTAAAGGTCTTTTTATGTATCCGGAGATGTCGGGTCTTGGAAGCCTTATGGCCAAAGATAAGAACATTAAAATAATCTTTATCCAAAAAAACCTCCTTGATTCGCCCCTGATCAATTTTACCGAATTTTGAAAACCTTATTTAAATACCAGACTAAAGATTCCCATGTCAAGGCTTTTTTTGAACCCTCCTTATCTCAACTCATCCTCTTTTGAAAGGAAGGGAGAGGAAGGTGGTTTTTTAATTTCCACTAATTAACAACTCTTTCACGAATAGGCTTGGAGCCCCGACTCCTCCAAAAAATCTGAGGTCATCCCCTACACCGATGATCTTCCGAAAGAGTTCGAAGAGGTTCCCTGCTATGGCGACCGATTTCACTGGATGGACCTTTTGTCCCCTCTCGATCCAGGCGCCTGAACAGCCCAAAGAGAAGTCTCCTGAGATGGGATCGACAGTGTGGAGACCCATCACCTCTTCCACCACCACTCCCTGGGAAAGGTTTTCCACCAGTTTGGGAAAAGAAAGATCTCCAGGCTCAATAAAAAAGTTTGAGATTCCCGTCCCAGGGGGAGACTTGATGCCATGGCGCCGGCTGTTTCCTGTGGATGCCACTCGGTGCCCTGGGGAGGATAGATTTTCCCGATTGGCCCAATATCTGTCAAATAAATAACCTCTGACCTCACCTTGGGTCACTAAGGATGTCCGTTGACTCGGCATCCCCTCCCCATCGATGGGAGCGGTTGAAATCCCTTTAGGGTGAAGTCCGTCATCGACAATGGTGAGGAGGGGAGAAAAAAATCTTTCTCCTTGCTTTCCCTTTAGGGATGACTTTCCTTTTTGGACCTGATCCGCCAAAAAGGAATGAGCGAGGATTGATAAAAATTCTGAGGCGATATGATTCCGGAGGAGAACCGGATAGACACCCGTAGGGATCCTCTTACCCCCCAGACTCTCCAATGCCTTTCTACCAGCAGATCGCCCCACTTTCTCCACATCGAGATCATTAAAAAACCGGCTCGCCTCGAAGTCCCACCCCACCTCTGATTCTCCTGATTCCTCAGCAACGGCCGTCACACTGATTGAGGCGAGGGTTTGGTCATATGAAAACTGAAGACCATTCGAATTCATTAGGGTGGTCTTGGAGAGGACTTCCTCGTAAGCGGCTTTCCTCACTTTTTTAATCCTCTCCGGATCCACAGACTTGACCGATTCCTCTAACCCTTTGGCTTTTTCGATCTTCATCTTTTCTGAAATCTTTTCCAATGACTCATCAAAAATGGGGAGACTCGGAGGGGTCCCTTTAAGAAGGGGAGCTAAATCGAAGCAGGGATCTGCAGAGGTCGCCCTGGCACTCCGTACTGCATCTTCTATCATCCGATCCAATTCCGTTGAAAAATTCTGTTTGGCAGAATGAGATGGGCTCGAAAAAGTCATGTAAGAAAAACCCATTCGTTGGTGATTTAAAATACGAAAGGCCATCCCCAGGTAGCGAGAGGTCTGGAGGGTTTCAATCTTTCCATCCCTCGACTCAATGTCGAAATGGGAAGATTGATTGAAATAAATTTCATATCCGTCAATGGATTTCCTGCTGAGAATTGTCAGAATCTGGTCGATTATTTCATCCATAAAAATGTCCGTCGTCCGTCGCTTGTTGATTCCGAGATCCTTAACTCTAAATTCTTAACTTTAAACTCTTCGTTGAACACTTCCTTTTACCAGCGGATGAGGCTACTCGCCCAGGTGAGACCTCCACCGAATGCTGTGAGGATGATCAAATCCCCTTTTTGGATCGATCCATTCCGGACCGCTTCGTCCAAGGCAATGGGGATGGTTGCGGAAGAGATGTTCCCATACTTCTCAATGGTGAGATAGACTTTTTCAACAGGGACATCCAGTCGCTTGGCCACCTGCTGAAGCATGCGCAGATTGGCCTGATGGGGGATGATCCATTTGACATCGGAGATTTCAACCCCATTAAAGACAGCCGCCTCTTCTGCCGCCTCTGCGAATCGCTTCACAGCCACCCGGACGGATTCATTGGCCTTGACCATCCTCAGGGTATGAAGTTTCTTATCAACGCTTTCGTAGGAGATCGGGGTGGTCTTTGACCCACCCCCAGGGAGAAGCAAGTTTTCGCCGTTTGCTCCATCCGTGTGGATATGGATGGATAGGACTTCGCTAATCTCCCGTCCTTTCTCTTGAAGAGGTTCATTCTTCGAAGGAGAATGAAACGAACGAAGGATGGCCGCTCCTGCCCCGTCCCCCCAGAGGATACAACTTTCCCGATCTGTCCAATCAAGGGTCCGGCTCATGATTTCTACAGACGCGACCAGAGCCGTTCTGTAAGTGCCGGCTTTGAGGTATTGCTCCGCAACGGAGAGGCCAAACACAAATCCACTGCACGCTGCGGTCACATCAAAGGAGACCGCCTTCTGCGCGCCCAACTTTGCCTCCAACCAATTGGCCCCAGAAGGACAAGCGGTATCGGGCGTCATCGTGGTCATGATGATGAGTTCTATCTCCTCGACCGAAATCCCCGCCATTTCGATGGCCCGCAGAGATGCCTCTTTGGCAAGGTCTGAGGCGTTGACATTGGGCGCCGCAATTCTTCTTTCCCTAATCCCTGTCCTTTTGTAAATCCACTCATCATTGGTGTTTAAAATCTTTTCGAGATCAAAATTGGTAAGGGCCCTCTCCGGAAGAAACGAGCCGGTCCCCAATATACCGATCCTCTTGCCCTCCATCAGCAAACTCCTTCTCAATGGATTTAAAATGATCACTTCTATGCTGAGACCAACGAATGTGAAAGGGAAGGTAAAAGACCCTGAGATCTGCGGTCCCCCTGTTGCTTTGATACCGAAACAGACCTTTGAGAAAGGAGACCGTCTTCCACCCCTCCCCTTTCTTGACCCCGATCAGATGGGCGACCTCCCAGAAATCTAATTCTTCTCTCTCTATTCTTTTATAAAAACCCCAAAGGAAATCGGTTGATTTCCCTTTCTGGGGGTCTTTCTCCCAACGAAAGACACGAAACAGTGGAAAGAGGTTCCTTTCAAACCCCTCGTCTTTAAATGGAAAGAGATAGAGAAAGGAAAATGTGGTATGACCTGTGGGTTCCTTTTCATAATCGAAAAAGGGCCAAATTCGAAGAGAATTCTCCTTTTGAACGCCTTGGCGATCTTCTCCTGATCGGATTCGAATAAGAAGGAGGAGGCGATGGGTCCTCTCCTCGGTCTCTCTCATCTGGTCCTCCTCCCATTGATAGAGAGGGTAGAGGACAAAGATCCTTTTCAGATCCCCTTCCTTCTCTTTATACCCATAGAAAGGAAAGAATTTAATCCCGTAAAGTTTTTCCCCCTTCAAGGATTGAAAAAACGGCCAGGGAAGGTCCAACTGTTCAAAACCTGTTAGTCGATCTCTGGCGTAGAAGAGGAAAGGCCAGAGAAAAGTTTTGCTTTCGAAATGTTTTGATTCTTTTGAAAGATAGAAAGGAAAGATCATCCTTGCTTCAACCGGGTCATCCGTATCCATCCCCATCGTCTGCTTTAAAAAGACAGGCCATAATAAGAATTCCGATTTTGAGATTCCGAATGTTTCACGATGACCGTAAATGGGCCAAAAGCGATAACCCTTCTTCTTCTCCCCATCGATGAAGGAGAAAAAAG
>Ga0214473_10011474_pt1 | contig 10405 bp, 5 predicted proteins | sample RVTome_7_FD_203509 | JGI IMG/M metagenome (GOLD analysis project Ga0214473, IMG submission 203509) | Soil microbial communities from uranium-contaminated site in the Upper Colorado River Basin, Wyoming, United States - RVT98D197 | ecosystem: Environmental > Terrestrial > Soil > Contaminated >... | reverse complement strand
AAAGGTATTTGAAATAATCCATCATTTCAGGAGGCAACCAATGGCAAGGACGACATTAGTTTTAACTCTCGCTGTACTGATGATATCATTTTCAGCGAAAGCACAGGAATCAGGAATAATTGACACTGTTTCACTGATTGCGACAGTAACACCCGATGCCCAGGCATCTCAATTAATGCTCAAGCTTGAATTGTGGGTTTTTAATGACGAAAGACTGACCGCGGCCAATATGGGATTTGCTTGGGACAATCCCAATCTCGTACTGGACAGCGCCGTCGGCTCTGCTCTAACTATTTCCGGTTTCCCGATTGGACCGTTTTTCTACGAAGAAAACGATATTGCCATCTCTAATGCCAATAATCGCTGTATTTTTGGCGGTGTCGCAGTAAGTCCCCTGTTTACGGCCAATGCCGCGGGAAGAAGATTGTGGGCCAGCTATTACTTTACGTTGTCCAGTTGGCAAAATACCGATGAAATCAATATCGATACTTTGTTTTTCAACGACGCCAGCATATTTCAGTTTGTACCGGCATCACAGGTTCCGTTTGTTCCCGTTTGGACCGGCGGTCTGCATATTATTGACCCCAATGCGCCTTCCAACCTGATACTTTCCCAAGATTCGCTCCATTTTAACACTATTCAAGGGGGAGCGGCTCCGCCGTTTCAAGAGTTCACTATTACATCTTCGTCGGGCAAAATAGTTCCTTTTACATTGGCTGAAAATTCACCCTGGTTATTGGTCTTTCCAATCAGTGCCAGCACCCCGCGAACCATCAGAGTCGATATTAATAACATTGGCACTGTAGTAGGTAATTACATTGATACGATTGCGGTCAATTCCAATAGTGCGGCCAACACTCCATTAGAAGTAGTTATAACGCTTACGGTGTCGCCGCCTCCGCCGACAATAGCATTTACGCCTGCATCATTTTTCTTTAATGCAGTAGCTAACGGTCCCAATCCTGCCCCCAAAATTCTGACCATAGATAACTCGGGTGGTTCCGTGCTAAATTGGACCATAAGCAAAACCCAAAGTTGGCTGATTCTCACTCCCACTTTTGGCTCTGATTCCGGAAATATCGGAGTGGCCGTCAATATTACCGGTCTGGTACTGGGAACGTACCTTGATACTATTACAATCACTGCGCCCGGCGCTACAAATACTCCACGGAAAGTTCCCGTGACATTGTCAGTATCATCCGATCTTCCCGTTATAGAGGTCGATTCACTTTTTAACTTTGTTGTAATTCAGACCGGGCTGGGTGTCTTTGATTCGACTTATATTACGATACGAAATGGCGGCGCTGGAATCTTGGATTTTTGGTTTGTAGAACACTCTTCCCGTATTACGGTATTTGAGCCCGACAGCGGGACCGCCCCTGCGGCTGTTAAAATTATTTTGCGCTCAATTTCACCGGGGGATTACTTCGACACGGTTTGGGTATATTCAAATCAGGCCATAAATTCGCCGGTGCCTGTTATATTCCAGTTACACTATGTTGCAGATCCGGCGGTTCTGAGTGTCTCTCCGCCAGTTCTTAGTGGTAATTTATTTGAATGTTCTCAGGGCCTTAACGGAGAACCGCCGGTTTTGAATTTTCAGGTAGATAATGGCGGCGGCGATGATCCGATGTTGATGACCATAGTTTACGAATCCGATTTGTTTACAGTTCTTCCGATTGCCGGAGAGGCCACGGAGTATTTTACGATTCTAACAAATGATTTGCAACTGCCGATTGGAGTCTATAAAGACACCATTTACATACAAGCTTTGAAAGCAAAAAATAATCCATACAAGCTGGAGGTTACTCTCAATGTCATTGCAGGTACACAGACGCCGCAGATACATATTTCGGATTCAATGTATATTTATATCGCACAGGAAGTCCATGCATTTATTCCGCCTACGAATTTAATCATCCAAAACAAATTTGGCGGTTGTATGGAATGGCACATAGATAACAACATTCCCTGGGTCTTTGTGGATGATACAACTGGAAACGGGCCGGATACCGTGGGCATATCCAGCGCCTTTGGGCTCACATTTGGACAGTACTCGGATTCATTTTTTATTACATCGCCGGTGGCCTCTAATAGTCCCCGGAAAGTAAAGCTTATTTTCAAAGTCTGGAAACTGCGCGGCGACAACAATTACGACGGCAAACTGAATATTCTGGATCTGGTTCATATAGTCGATTTTATCTTTCGGGGCTCTGGTATAGAGCCACAGCCGGAAAGGTCGGTTGGGGACGTTAATTGTGATGGCCAGTTGAATATTCTGGACCTGACCGCCTTGGTGGATCTTATGTTCAAGGGAGTGATGCTTCCCTGCAGCTAATAAGTCAAGAAGTGAGGTTGTGAGAAAGAATCAGAGACGATTCCATAGATTCTAATGGCGGCTTTCGAATTTGGGAAAACAATGTCCTTATCAATTTCGAGGGCCGCTTTTTAGTTGGCAAGAATGAATAAATAACATAGCTTTCATAGCTGAATTATGCCAAACCCTGAAATGACACAACTGATTCGGAATTCCCGAAACGGGAAACATCCGGAGACCTTTCATATCCAGACATTTGGATGCCAGATGAACCTGGCCGATTCGTCCACTCTGGCCGCCAATTTAATTACGCGCGGCTATAAGAGAGTTGGCGATGAAGCCGACGCCGATTTGATTATTCTCAATACATGTTCCATCAGGGAAAAAGCAGAACGGCGCGTCTATGGTCGTCTTGGTGAAATCTATAAATATAAAAAAAGAAAACCTTATCTTAAAATTGCGGTAGTGGGCTGTATGGCTCAGCGTTTGGGTGAAACGCTCAAAGAGAAAGTACCCTATGTGGATTTTGTTCTGGGTACCGATCGCCAGTTCGAACTCCCTGATGTTTTACGGCAGTTCGAAGGGACGAGCCAGGTGATGACGGCGTTTGGACACGAAAATCTAGATAATATTGCACCAATTAAAGAAACTCCCTACTCTGGTTTTATTACTATTACCAGGGGTTGTGACAACTATTGTACGTACTGTATCGTGCCTTACGTGCGCGGCAAGGAAGTCTGTCATTCGCCGGACTATATAGTCGATGGCGTCAAGCGCATGGTTGATGAGGGTGCCATAGAAGTTACCCTACTGGGGCAGAATGTTAACAGCTACAAAATCAACGGACTCGATTTTCCAGGCCTGCTGGAGCGAGTGGCCAAAGAAACGGGCTTAGCGAGAATTCGATTCATGACCTCACATCCGAAAGATTTGTCAAAGCGACTGGTCGATACCATGGCGGCGATGCCTCAACTGATGGGGCATATTCACCTGCCGTTGCAGTCGGGCTCCAATCGGGTACTGAAAATGATGGGTCGCATCTACACGATTGAACATTATTTGCGCATCATCGACTACATTCGAATGAAACTCCCCGACACGGCCATCACTACCGATTTGATTGTGGGATTCCCGACTGAAACTGAAGAAGAGTTTGAACAAACGCTGTCGGCCGTTCGCAAAATTCGCTATGACAGCGCTTTTATGTTCCGTTATTCAGCCCGTCCCGGAACGGTTGCCGCTCGCTATACTGACGACGTTTCCGAGCAGGACAAGATTCGCCGGCTCAATAAGCTCATCAAAATTCAGCAGGAAATCAGCTGCGAAGTAAACCAGCGCGAAATCGGCCGGGTCCAATTGGGTCTGATCGAGGGATTTTCGCGCCGCAGTGATAAGATATTGCGCGCCCGTACGGAGGGAAACAAAATCGTACTATTTAATTCGGGACAGAGTAAACCTGGGACGGTGGTACCTATAAAAGTTCACGAAGCCGATGCATTTACTCTTCACGGCGAAATGGCGGGACTCAACTAATGCTGGGAACGTGGCTAAGTCTGGTTTTTTCCATTGTACTTCTGATTGGACTTTATGCGCTCTCTGACCGGCTGCAGTTTTTGACTAATAAAACTGCCCGGGGCAGGGCGGCTTTTTTTGCAGGAACCATGTTTCTCCTTTTGGGCTCCCTATGGACGGCGCTTCGCTTTCGGCCGGATTACCTAGACTGGTTTGTTCCGGCGGCCTACTTGTTCATAGATGTCACGCACCTATTGGTTATCATTTCCGGATTGTTCTTTGTAATTTATGGCATTGCACGGTTTTTTGATTCTCTGATTGAATTCCAGGCCCAAGTTGAGTATCGCGAACAAAAATTAAATATTCTGGAAAACCTTCAACGCGACGCCCGCGAACCGTACCAATTCCTGGAACTTCTGAATCATTCAATTAAAGAAATTGTGTCAACCATACCGGAATGCTGCGGAGCTGTCTTTTTGGTGGGTCGAAATCGCAAGCAATTTGTGCTGGCCACATCAATTGGGCTCACTTCCAATGAAACCAATCGGCTGGAATACTATCCCTATGGTGAAAATGACATCAGCCAGGCGGTGGAATCAGGCGAGCCGGTCTTGGCCGGCAGTTTTACTTTCACCGATGAAAATGGAGACCCGACGCCTTCCCGTTTTAATTCTACTTTGGCTCTGCCGCTCATTTCGGGGATGGATAAAATCGGAGGGATAGTCCTTTTTTCGACTATAGAAAGAATTTTTGAGCAGAGCGATATCAGGTCGTTAGCCCCGGTGGGTGAATGGCTGGCTGAAAAAATCAAATCGGCCAGGGCTGCACGCGAACTCGGCACTCTCCGCAAAGAGAAGGAAGAACAAGCGGCTCTTTTTTACGAGAGCACCAGTCGAATCGAAAACGCTTCCGCGGCGTTTAACACCCAGGATTTAATCAACAATCTTTGTTCAATTCTAAAGGGCTTTGCGCAAAGCGAGTCGGTGCATTTAGCGGCCGTAATGAATGGCTCATTGGAATTTCTGGGCGGAAGCGAACCAATGGTGAACCCGGGCGAAGAATATGCCGAGGCGCTGGAAAATACGATAGTCCGCGGGAAACCCGCCGTGGTCAATCAGTATTCCGAGAATGAAATGGGGAAATCCGTCACGCACACTTCCACGCTGGTTTTTCCGCTGGATGGAGCCAGGGCCAATCACGCCCTAATTTTACGGCGCCAGTCAAATCCGTTTATCTTAGAAAACTTTCAGCTTAAAATCTTATCGATTTTTTCACGACTCGCCTTTCTGGCGCTGAACAAATCCGAATCGGAAAAACTGGAAATGACTCGCCGCCTGGGTTTCGACAAAGTTGTAAATTTACTGCGCCTCCCGCCGCGGTTGTCATTCGACGAAGACCCCGGATTCTTTGCCCGGCATTTGGCGTCGTTTCTGCCGGCTCACGCTGTCGTATTGTCTTTTGCGGCGCAAGACGGCATGCTAAAGTTGGCCGATGTTTTTGGTGGAACCGGAGCTGTTGAAGAGGATCTACAGGTCAGAATAGGCGAAGGATTCATCGGCCGAACTGCACAAACCGGCGCTCCCATGACAATCACGGGAAAAAGAGAATTTGAGAGAATGCTGGATGAGTTTACCGATGAGAACAAGGAACTGCTAATAAACATAATTGGTAAATCCAACCATATCTCATTCATGTTAGTTGCTCCTCTTTCTGCCGCTGATAGGGTTGCCAGTGTAGTGGCGTTTATGTTTCCAGCCATGTTCGAAAACGAACGTCGGGAATGGGAGCGCTTAATTATTCTGGCTTGCGGTCTCTATTCCATGAAAATGACCCTGGGGACATTGGGCCAGAAACAAACCGAATTCATTCCCGATGAGCGCATCAATCAAATTGTCAACGCGGTCAATAATAATCTCGCCGCAGTTATCGGCAATGCCGAAATCCTGATGACCAAAAACGGACTGGATAATGAACTTCGTGCCCAGTTGCAATCGATTATGAACGAAGCCGAGATTGCCTCATCGCAAATAAAAAATCTGTCTGGCCCAAAAGATACTGAATTAGTTGTGAAAGAGGAGAGGCCGCCCGCAGATTTGAATTTTAATGAGATTGCCCAACAGATATTGAGACGTTCGCATGTTTCCGAGAATCTCTATATGGTAGCCGGACGCGCCAGGGAGATTGAATTTAAGCTGGGCGATATCGGGCGGCTGGAACTTCCCGGTACGCAGATGCAGGAGCTTTTTAGCGGCGCCATAAACAAGTTCGCTTCTTTGGCTGAAGGCGACGACATAATCACGATTTCAACTTACAGCCGCGACAATAACGTCTATCTGGACATTTCGCGTCATCGCCGAAATTTTCCGCCGGTTGAAGCGGTAGCCGGATTTGGGAATTATCAGCTTGCCGAAGATGCCTTGAAAACGAGACCGGCAGATAAATATCTTGAAAAGCTGGCGGGAAGTGCCGGCAAATTTGCTTATGACAGATTTAGCACGGCGCCTTCTTACTTATCTTTTAAGTTTCCGCAGAAAAAGAAATCAGCGCCTCCAATTCTTGTCGGCGATACGATTGTGGAAATCCTGGCCGTAGATGACCAGCCCGTCATTCTTGAGTTGATTTCAGCCATGTGTCAGTCTTTGGGCTTCAAAGTGACTACCGCACTTTCGGGCGCGGAAGCGATAATTCTGGCCAAAAAGAATAAATACGATGTAATCCTCACCGACCTGGCCATGCCGGGGATGTCAGGACTGGAGCTTTCCCGAATTCTTCGCAATGAGCACCCGGACACACCTATTATCCTGATAACCGGCTGGGAAGCTACAATCAACCGGGATGAACTGGAAGAGTCCGGGATCACTGATATTCTTTATAAGCCATTCAGAATAGAACAATTGACTAATCTGGTTAAAGCTGCCGCTACCGGCCAATCTGCTTGATTTAGGCCGTTTTTTCCTAAATTCTCGGTCGTTACAGCCGATAATACCCCAATGGTATTAAAACCCCGTGAAATAAACCGCCAGTCCATAATCGCCCAGATCCAAAAAGAAGAGAACTTGCTTTCTCTGCCGCAGACGCTGGCAGAAATTCTCAAAGAGGTTGAAAAGAAAGATGTTTCCGCCGAGTCACTGTGCAAAATAATCAAAAATGACCCGGCCCTGACCTCCCGAATTCTGAAAATGTCCAACTCGACTTTCTACCAGCGTTTTTCAAGAACCACCACCGTGCAACAAGCAGTTTCAGTCCTGGGGATTACCACGGTCGTCTGTCTGGCTCTATCGTCGTCAGTTTTCCGTCCGGAGATTATTGCCAAAGAAGCCGGAATCAGCACCACCGATTTTTATACATATATCTTGTCGGTGGCTACGGCCTGTGAGCGGATTGCTAAAGAGTTGTCACTGAAAGCCAGTGAAGAGGCCTTTATTATCGGCCTGCTTAATGATATTGGCCTGTTGTTTTTTCTGCATCATTATCCCGAAGAGTTCAAGAAAGTATTGAGCAAGAAGTCCGATTGTAAAACTTTGGCCGAAGCTGAAAGAATTGTTTTTGGAATTGACCATTACGAAATCAGTTCACTGTTGGTGCATCGCTGGAAACTTCCAGAGACTATCGCCGATTCAGTCGGTCTTCAGCCGTCAAACAAGACCAACCCGCACGTCGTAAAATTGCAATACATATTGAATTTAGCGATGCTGATGAACGAGGACCGCTTTTCGGGGTTTGAGAGCCCGCTGGAGGAACGTCTCGGTGAAATAAGCCGGGTGTCAGCGATATTGACACTAACTAAATCCCAGCTGGACAATATTTCCGCAAAATTGATGTCCGGCACCATTGAAATTGCCGAGCATTTTGGAGTTGATATTGGCAGTGTCGAAGAGCTTTTAATCAAAGCCAACCAGGAAATTTGGAAGGCCTATCTGACGATAGAGCACCTCTTTAAGGTCCGTCAGGAATTGAGCCAGGAGGTTCTCAAGCAAGAACACGAGCGCGGCGCTCTTGAATCCAAGAATTCTTCCATGGCCACTCTATTTCATTATGTGAATAATTCCTCCATGGTCATTTATGGCCGCTCGCAGATGATGCGAGTCAATCACAAAAGCGGGAAAAAGGAAAAAGTCCTCGAAAATCTGGAACGCGATCTGGACGTTATCGATAAGTCAATTCAAAAAATTGTAGCTGTGCTTGAGGAAGTCAAAGAAATAACGACTGCGGATCAGGTAAAGCTTGCCGGTTCCACCGACGCCATCAATTTAGATGAAAAACTGACGGAGCGGATGAGCAAGATGTCACGAGACCAAAAGTGGTTCGATGAAGCCGCTACGGAAAAGATCACAGTTTAGATATTCCTCCGGCGGTAAACACCTCCATTGACGGCTGACCGCAATTTGCGTATTTAACCATTAACTATGTTACAGTTTCTTACCGCCGGAGAATCGCACGGGCCTCAATTGACCGCGATTTTAGAAGGATTCCCGGCCGGATTCACAATTGATATTGATAAAATCAATTTCCAGCTGGCTCGCCGCCAAAAGGGATATGGCCGCGGCGGCCGGATGAAAATCGAGCATGACCTGGCGCAAATTGTTTCCGGCGTCCGCGGGAGTATAACTTTGGGCGGGCCGATTACGTTTGTAATTCCCAATAAAGATTGGCCGAACTGGCAGAAAATAATGGACCCGATTCTTCCTTTTGCCAAAGATTTGAATCTCAAGGAAAAGCGTCTGGCTTACGAAACTTCAACACCCCGCCCCGGACACGCCGACCTACCCGGCGCTATCAAATGGCGGCATTATGATTTGCGAAATGTCTTGGAGCGCGCCTCGGCCAGAGAAACCGCCGCACGGGTGGCCGGATGTAGTGTACCGCGTCAATTTTTAGAACATTTTGATATTCAGTTTGCGTCCCACGTAGTGCGCATCGCTGATGTCGAACTCAAAAATGGCTATGACATTTCCAATCTGGAAAATCTGGTTAAAGTCACCGAAGAATCCGAAGTCCGCTGTATCGACAAAAAAACCGAGTCGAAAATGATCGGCGCCATAAAAGCCGCCAAAGTCAAACGCGACTCTGTCGGCGGCGTGGTGGAAGTTATCGTCAGGAGCGTTCCAGTCGGATTGGGCAGTCTGTCGCAATGGTATAAGCGTCTCGACGGTCGCTTGGCACAGGCGATGATGTCGATTCAATCTGTCAAGGGAGTGGAAGTCGGCCTGGGTTTCGAGGCCGCGGCTCTCCGGGGCTCAAAAGTTCACGATGAAATTTTCTACAGCAAAAAGGGAGAGGCGCACAAGAAAAATTTCTTTAGAAAAACAAATAATGCCGGCGGACTAGAAGGCGGCATCACCAACGGCGAGGACATAGTTTTGCGAGTGGCTTCAAAACCGCTTTCCACCTTGAATCAGCCCCTTAAAACAGTTGATGTCAAGACGAAAAAACCGGCGGTGGCGATGGTCGAGCGCACCGATAATTGCGTTGTTCCGGCTTTAGCGGTCATCTGCGAAGCCATGGCGGCATTTGTATTGTGCGATGCTTTTCTAGAGAAATTCGGATGCGACAATCTCCGCGAAATTGAATCAAACTATAAAAATTATCTCAAAAGTCACTTTTAGCCCTTGACTCTTTTTCATCCGCCACGACTTGCCACCACTTGAAATCTTGATTAGTTTTGGCTTCTAACAAAGGAGCCAACTATGCAGTTTGAATATTCTTCCGGTAAGCCGCAAAATATCGCAGTGGACACGCTGGTCATGTTTACGCCTCAACTATCAGCTATTACAGACCGCAAATTGAAAGAACTCGACCAGGCCATAGACGGCGCCTTAAGTTTTCTGATAAAGTCAGAAGATTTCACCGGAAAACAAAATCAGATTGCGACATTTTATAAACCCGCAGGATATAAAGCAGATAGAGTAATGTTAGTCGGTCTTGGAGAAAAAAAGAAACTCAATTACGATTCTATTCGAAAAGCCACCGGCACCTTGTCGCGCAAAGACAGCGTCAATAAATCTAATTCCATGGCATTCTATTTCGATTCTTTCAATGATGAAAAATATTTTCAGGCGGCAGTAGAAGGATTTCTTTTAGGTGGCTTCAAAATGCTCGAATACAAATCCAAGCCGGAGGACAAAGACCAATCCCGCATCAAAAAAATTATCTTTGTCGCATCCGACAGACGTCAGGTCCCGAAGATGAAAAAAGCCGCCGAAAAGGGGAGAATCATCTCCGAAGGACAAAATCTGGCGCGCCGATTAAGTTTCACCCCGGCTAATGACCTCACGCCGACTGATTTGGCCGCCAAAGCCCAGGAACTGGCTAAAGCCAACAAACTGAAATGCACCGTTCTGGATAAAGACGCTATCAAAAAAGAGAGAATGGGTGGACTTTTGGCGGTGGCACAAGGGTCGGCGCAACAACCGAAGTTCATAATTCTCGAATACAAAGGTACAGTTGTAGAACGAGCGCCGATAGTTTTGGTTGGCAAAGGAGTTACATTTGATGCGGGCGGAATCTCCATTAAGCCTGCCGCCGATATGCACGAAATGAAAGGTGATATGACTGGAGCCGCCGTGATGCTGGCTA
>Ga0214473_10011472_pt1 | contig 10405 bp, 13 predicted proteins | sample RVTome_7_FD_203509 | JGI IMG/M metagenome (GOLD analysis project Ga0214473, IMG submission 203509) | Soil microbial communities from uranium-contaminated site in the Upper Colorado River Basin, Wyoming, United States - RVT98D197 | ecosystem: Environmental > Terrestrial > Soil > Contaminated >... | reverse complement strand
GAGAGAGTGAGTAGGTGAGGGTGCCCGTGAATATTTTCAATCTTTCTTCTCTAAAAACAATAGACGGTCTTTCCTACTTCGAAGCCCCTGAACTGGCGAAAATCAACTGGATCAAACATGCCTTTCTCACTCGCCAGGGAGGCGTAAGCCTTCCCCCTTATCATTCACTGAATTGGGGCAACCTTAACGGCGATCTGGAAGAACATGTGACGCAGAACAGGAACCGAACCGCCAAGGCTTTCGGGCTGAATTCCGGCCAGTTCTTCTTGCTCCGTCAAATTCATCAGGATGGAGTTCTTCTTTTGAAACAACCGGGGGATCAAACCCCATCTCTCTTGGAATACGATTCTGTCATCACGGATGCTTCTCATATTTTTGTGGGTATCCTCACGGCAGACTGCCTTCCCATTCTCATTGTGGACATAAGAAAGAGGGTTGTTGCGGCGGTCCATGCCGGCAGGCAAGGAACGGCCCTTCATATCGTGAAAAAGGTCTTGAGGAAGATGGAGGAAGCGTTCAACTCCTCGCCGGGAGACCTCCTGATTTCCCTCGGCCCTTCCATCGGTCCCTGTTGCTACGAAATTGATGATAAGGTTTTCAGAGACGAATGGAAGCCTTTCTCTGTTTCAAAGGGAAGAGGGAAGTGGTTGGTCGATCTGGCCAGGATCAATATCAGTTTGCTGAAGGCGGATGGAATAAAGGAAGACCAGATTTCCTGGATCGATCTCTGCACCTGCTGCCACACCGATCTCTTCTATTCTTACCGAAGGGAGGGGCAAACCGGAAGACAACTCTCATTTATTGGAATAGTAAAATGAAGATGATCTCGTAAAGAGCCCGAAAATGCGTTTCCCTGTCATTCCGGCGAAAGCCGGAATCCAGGATTCCCGGTGTAAACCGGGATCCAGTTTTTGAGATGGTTTCCGGCTGGAGTTTACCACGTACTTGTCGGAGCGACCCTCCGCACAGACCCGCATCGGGATACAGGGCCGGGACGACGTCTGGACTCCGGTTTTCACCGGAGTGACGACTTTTTTAAGAAACCGTCCATATCAAAATATGAAAGACCTTATCCTCAAGATCTATCTTCAGCCCAGATCCTCGAAGAACGAGATCGTCGGTCCCTATCGGGACGGGATAAAGGTGAAAGTAACTGCTCCACCTATCGAGGGAAAGGCGAATGAAGCCCTTATTCGTTTCCTGGCTAAGGAATTTGGGATTTCCGCGTCTTGTATTGAAATGATCAAAGGCCGCCATTCCCGGGAGAAAACATTGAGAATTTTAGGGCCAAAGAATCGGATGACTTTTTTCCCTTTTTCTTAGTTCATCTTTTTCTCCATCGAATGAGATCGTATATAATAAGTCCCTGCCCTTAAATTTTCATCATATCGCAATGCCATCGTTGCATCCTTACCAACCCATAGATACTCCTCTTTGTTCCTGAATGGCTTTGCTCCCACTCCAAATTTCTCAAAGACCGATTCCTTTAAGGCCTCAAAATCGGAGACTCGATCCATCCTGATTACTCCAACATAGAACTTTTCTCTCCAAAAACCATATTGGACGGGCAGCAGCTTCCCATTCTTTAACCTGTACCCATCTCCCGCTTTTAAATAAAAATGGATGCCCCCATGGCTCGGGTCTTCTGTGTAAAGTTCCATCCCCTTGAGAGTGGACAACTCCGTCTCCCATTTGATCCCATTAAATCCCCGTGGCTCTAATCCAGGCTTAAAACAGACGAGCTTGCAGTTTTCATCGGGCGAATAAACCGAATGGGTATGGGCACACCCCATGGCTATTACAAGAGAGAAAGGAATCAAAATGCCAATTAATCTTTTCATACTGTACCTCCCTCCCCCTCCCTACGCTCCCCCTCAAGGGGGGAGGGCGAGGGTGGGGGTGATGTCAATTTATTTATCACGTTTGTATTACATTGTAAATTCAACAACAAACTGTAGCGTTATAAAAGGTCTTTTGGATAGTTCTCCTTCAAGAAATATGCCGAAGTTTGTCAAAATCCCGGGCAAGGTTTCAACGTTGTTATTATTAATATTCAATTTATTCGTGATAATTCATGGGAAATGTTGCTTTAAGAACTCTCCCGGAAGAAGTCTTCAAGTCCATTTTTGTTGGCCGATATGGCAAAATTGTGATCACTAATTATGAATGCGAATGTATTGACTTTAAAAGGAGAATCCATTAGGTTATTTCTTGGAAGTGGTCAGGTCCTGGTGGGCCTCCTGGACTTCAAATCCAGTGGCGGGCAGACGATGTCCGTGGTGGGTTCGATTCCCATGCACTTCCGCCAAATGAAAAAAGTAGCGCATTTGGCTTGTTTGGTAGTACAATAAATTATACCCAGTGAAAAGGAGAAAAAAATGTTCGGAATAGGCATGCCGGAACTGCTGATCATCTTGGTGATCATTTTAATCATCTTTGGCGCCGGAAAACTCCCCCAAATCGGTGAAGGGATCGGAAAAGGCATCCGGAACTTCAAAAAGGCGACCACCAAGGATAAAGATGAAGAGATCGACGTGACTCCGAAGAAGACCGAAGAGATCTCCGAAAAGAAATGAGCATCCCGGATGATTCGGGTCCATTCAGAATGGGACATATTGTTTACATCGGGATTGGTTCGAACATCGGTGAAAAAGCCCTTCAATGTGAGAAAGCCGTTACAGAGATCCTGAAAATCGACCGCCATCGCCTTCTGGCTAAATCCTCCCTCTACAGAACAAACCCCATCGGGTACACGGATCAGGATTGGTTTGTCAACAGCGTCATCAAGATTGAGACGGACCTGTCTCCATCCGACCTTCATCAGGCGCTAAAATCGATCGAATCCCAACTGGGGCGTAAGGAGACGCATCGATGGGGGCCCAGGACTATCGATCTGGATATCCTCTTCTTCGACGAAACAGAAATTAAGACGGAAGCGTTGCAGATCCCCCACCCTCGCCTCCATGACCGCCAATTCGTCCTCATCCCTTTGGCTGAGATCGATAGAAATTTGATTCATCCTGCTCTGAAAAAGAGTGTAACAGAGCTGCTGGAGGATCTTAAAGAGGATCAAGGAGTGGAAAAACTCTAACAGGCTGCTGAAAAACGCCCATCTGTCCCGCGCTTCGCGGGATTATCCGGCCCGCTCACCTTCTCGCGGGCGTGCCAAAAGTAGGGAACGGTTTCAAACCGTTCCCTACGAAGGATTTCAGGCGCTCCCGCATGCGGGATTTCACAAGGCTCAACTTGCATCTGCGCCTGCCTGCGCGTAGCTGCTTCGGCGGAGGCAGGGGCATTTTTGAGCAGCCTTAAAAAGTAATTTTAGGGGCAAACTGCTAAATGTCTCGCTTTATCTTTTTTGTACTCCTTATTCTTATTCTCTATTATGTCCTCCACTATCTCATCAAAGACCTGTCGCCCCGGCGGAAGAGAGCCAACAAGGAGAACGATCCTGAAGAGCTCGTCCAGGATCCCTGCTGCCAAACCTACATCCCGAAACAATCGGCAGTAAAAAAGAGGATTGCAGGGAGAGATTATTACTTCTGCAATCAGGATTGTGCCAGGAAGTTCCTATCTCAAGAACACAAATAGTAACTCCCCTCTGTCCCCCCTTATCTTAAGGGGGGCGCCGCCGTCCAAAGCCCCCATAATGACGCTGGCACCGGTACTGGGACTATGGCGCCGGACGGATGAAGGGGGGTTAAAAAGGGGGATAAGGGGGTTACTGTGTAATCGTTTCGTAATCATTCTAATCAGAGATTTCGAGACTTTTCGAGAAACCTCTAAAAAAAGTGTTGACAAAGGAAAGGGGATAGGGTGTAAAATTCATCTTAGGGTCTTGATTGCCAATTTTGAAAGGGGGTGAATCTATGAAAAAAAGAATCTGGAAAGTATTAACCGTCCTTTTTCTTCTCTCCTTTGCTTCGTCAGGATGCTATTACTTCAGCGCCAAAAAGGAACTCGCGAATGCTGAAAAGCTGTTTTCCGAGCTGAAGAAGGCAGGAGGGGAGAAGCAAGTTCCCTATGAATACTGTAGTGCCGAAAAGAACTTAGAGGCTTCTAAAATTGAATTTTCCGATAATGATTTTGGCCCAGCTAAGGAATTTGCAAAACGCTCTAAATCCGCTGCTCAAGATGGATTAGCCGAAATCAGGAAAAAATAGTCCAGAAAGGAGGTGGTGAATGATGAATATGAACAGGAAACGGATGATCTTATTATTACTCATCTTGGGGACACTAATTGCCTCAGGATGCGCACCCAAAGGGACGGTAATGCTCTATAACGAGGCGAAAGAAACCTTCCAGCGGGCGACTATTGCTGACGCAAAAAAATGCGCACCTTGTCCATATGCAACGGCAGAGGCTTATCTTGCCTTGGCCGACCATGAGATGAAATACTACTGGAGAGAGAAGGAGGATCTTTTTTTACACTCAAAAATTGTCAAGGAGAAGTCATTAGAAGCAATTAAGCTCTGCGAGAAGCCTCCGGCTCCGCCTGAACCGGCACCGGCACCGGCGCCACCACCTCCACCACCACCACCACCTCCTCCTCCACCACCACCTCCACCTCCGCCGCCGCCACCGCCTCCTCCTCCGCCACCACCTCCACCTCCACCACCACCGCCGCCTCCGCCACCGCCTCCACCACCGCCACCTCCGCCGCCTCCGCCTAAACCGGCAGAACCTGTCGTCTTCGATACGGTCTATTTTGATTCCAACAAAACCAACATCAGCCCGGTGGCTGATAAAGCATTGGACCGGAATGGGATGTTACTGAAAGACAACCCGAATGTGAAAGTAGAAATCGGAGGCCATACGGATTCAACAGGTTCGGAGAAGGTAAATCAGAAGCTTTCGGAGAAGCGGGCCCTGAGCGTGAAGAAATACGTCCAGGACAAGTTCAACATTCCGGAAGACCGAATGATGATCAAAGGCTATGGGAGCACGAAACCCATCGCCGACAATAAGACCAGAGAAGGCCGCTCCAAGAACAGAAGAGTGGAGTTCAGGGTCCTTCCTTGACCAAAAAGAAATGGGGCGGAAGGAATTTCCTTCCGCCCCATTCGTTCAGTTTCCGTCTCAATCTTCAAGTGTCAGTCTTTTCAATGACAGTGTCAGTTAATATCTTTGGCCCTTCCGACTTTTATGTGGGTGTTATCCCCCCTCTTAAGATTAAGAGGGGGTGAGGGGGAGTTATGGGTCACTATTTTTTGCCTGCGGTCTTACTCTGTCTCAACCGAAATCTGTTTGGGGGAAATCTCTCTTTTTTTGGGGAGGACGACCCAGAGTACCCCGTCCTTGTATGATGCCTTGATCTGCGCCCGATCGATTGCCCTTGGAATCGTAAAGGACCGGTAAAAGGGCCCATAGGGTCTTTCGATTTGGAGAAAGGTATCCTCCTCCGCCTCTTTGATTAACTTCCTCACTCCTTGAATGATCAGGGTATTTTCTTCAACTTTGATATCGACCTCATCCTGGTTTACCTCCGAAACATCAAGCTTCAGGAGGAGTTCGTTTCTTTTCTCCAGGATATCCACAGGAGGAGACCAGACCCCTTTCTGCAGCCTTTCCTCTTTCCAGATCCGCGTGAGCGTCTCATCGAAGAGGCGGGTCATCCTTTCTTGCATGGCCATCAGGTCCCGGAAGGGCTCCCATTTCACCACAACCATGTGCATCACCTACTTTCAACGAAAACTATACTTCTAACGATCAGGATTGTCAATCCCGCATTAGAGATGACAGAGATTCCAAAGAATGATTACGGAGATTTTTCTTTGGTCTCAGTGCATTTTACGTCTGTGTAATTTGTTATAATCGTTGTAATCATCCCTTGAAAAGGGATTAACTCCGACAGGTGTAGCAGACATCAAAAAAGTCTTTCGGAAGTTTGGCTTGTTCTTTAAACTTTTCCAACTGGAACCATGGAGCAAAGGGGTTGCCGCAGATCTTGCACTGCTTCATCTTGAGCGTCCTGTTCCAACGGATAATCGTTCGCTGGTCCCCCTCTTCCTTCATCTTGATCACATCCACGGGGCAGGCCACGACACAAGCCCCGCAAGCGATACAGCTCATTGCCTCTCCGGCAAAAGGCGGGATCATCTCCCTGCGGTCCCCTCGAAAGGCAAACTGGATCGCGTTGGCTCCGACCACCTCGTCACATACCCTTGCACAGAGGCCACAGAGGATGCAATCCTTCTCCTCTTTTTTGAACCGTACCTCGTGAACCCCCATTTCCCTTGCCATATCCTGAATCAACTTGTCACCCGGACACATGGCTAAGATGAGCTCAATGATCATCCGCCTGGCGCGAAGGACCTTTTCCGTTCGAGTAAAGACTTCTATCCCATCCAGGATGGGATAGGTGCAAGAGGGGGTCAGTTTGGTCCTGCCTTTCCTCGACACCTCCACAAGACAGAGCCGGCATGCCCCGTAAGGCTTCACGGATTCGCTGTAACAGAGGTGGGGGATATCGATCCCCGCGTCCAATGCCACTTCGAGAACATTTCCGTCCTCTTTTCCTTCTACAGGCTGGCCATCAATGGTAAAAGGAATCATTATTCTCCTCCGGATAAATACAAGTTAATAAGTGAATGAGTGAATAAGTTAATGAGGAAATGAGGTATCGAGTCGTTAACTTGCTATGTCACTTATTAACTCATTAACTTAATAACCCATTAACTTTCTTTTATTTTTTATTGGACATCAACTGCCTTGAATTTACATGTCTCAAAGCACATTCCGCACTTAATGCATTTCTTGAGATCGATCTTAAAAGGTTTCCCTTTGTCTTGCTTGGTTCTCTGTTTTCCAGTGATGGCCTCCGAGGGGCAGACCCTCGCGCACCGGCCGCAGGAGGTACAGAGATTCGTGATGATCTGGTATCTGAGAAGGGCCTTGCAAACCTTTGCGGGACAGCGCTTGTTGTGGATGTGCTCTTCATACTCCTCACGGAAATAGCGAATGGTGGAAAGAACAGGATTGGGGGCCGTGGCTCCCAGCTGACAGAGAGAGGCCTCGCTCGTCACCCAGCCCAGTTCTTCGAGGAGCTCGATGTGCTCCGGCTTTCCCCGGCCTTCGCTAATGTCGGTCAGAATTTCATGCAGCCGTTTCGTACCCTCCCGGCAGGAAGTGCATTTTCCGCAGGATTCATCCTTCAAAAACTCCATGAAATATTTTGCTACGTCGATCATGCAGGTCGACTCATCCATGACGATCATGCCGCCCGATCCCATCATGGAGCCGGCCTCGGTCAACCGATCGAAATCGACGGGTAAGTCCAACAGAGACCCGGGAATGCACCCGCCCGAGGGACCCCCGGTCTGGACCGCCTTGAATTCCTTCCCCTCGGGTATCCCGCCTCCAATATCATAGACGATCTCCTTTAACGTTATCCCCATGGGCACTTCCACTAACCCCGTGTTGTTCACCTTGCCAACGATGGAGAAGACCTTTGTCCCCTTGCTTCCTTCGGTCCCGATGCTGGCATACCAGTCTGATCCCCTCGAGAGGATAACCGGAATGTTATTCCACGTCTCCACGTTGTTGAGGTTGCTGGGTTTATCCCATAATACGCTCTCCGTCGTATGGATATGTTTTGCCCGCGGCTCTCCAACCTTCCCCTCAATGGAGGCCATGAGCGCCGTCGACTCTCCGCAGACGAAGGCGCCGCCCCCTCGAAAGATATTGACCTTGAAAGGAAACCCTGAGCCTAAGATATTATTTCCCAGTAACCCGGCCTTCTCTGCTTCGTGAATGGCCGTGTAAAGCTTTTGGATCGCCAGGGGATATTCATCCCGGACATAGATAAACCCTTCTCGGGCCCCGATAGCATAGGCGCCGATGATCATCCCCTCGATCACGCTGTGGGGATCGCCCTCGAGAATGCTCCGGTCCATGTAGGCTCCCGGGTCCCCTTCATCCGCATTGCAGAGAACAAATTTTTGGTCCCCTTTTGCTTTCCTGCAGGACTCCCATTTTGCGCCCGTAGGGAACCCGGCGCCTCCCCTTCCCCGAAGCCCGGAACGCTTCACTTCTGCAATAATCTCGTCGGGCTTCATCTCAAAGAGGGCCTTATAGAGGGACCTATATCCTCCCCTGGCCACGTACTCCTCGAGATGATCGGGATTGATGAAACCACAATTGCGCAAGGCAATCTTCAACTGCTTGCTGTAGAAAGGAACCTGGTGATAGAAGGAAGTCCCATCCAGGCCTTCGGGGAAACGCTTCAGGGAATAGTCCCTGGCGGCCCCATCAATGATCGAATCCTCGCTCTCCATCTTGCACAACAAGAGGTCTTCGACCACCTTGTTGTCCAGCCATTTCTGGATCAACTCCCCGGTCCGTTCGGGCGTTACTCCCTGATAAAAAATCCTGGGCTTACCCGGTTCCAATAGGTCGACGACGGGCTCCTTCTGGCAAAAGCCAATACAACCCGTCTGGCCCAGGGTCATCGGCAGTTTCGACTTATCGATCTCCTTTCGGATGGCGTCATAGACTTTACCCGCCCCTGTCGAAAGACCGCAGGTCGCCATTCCGACAGAGATCTTCGTCGACTTCGGATACAGGGCCTTCAGGCCTTTCTCCCGCATCTTGTCCAGATCCTGTTTCGTTCGAAGTATCATCTTTCCCCTCTGATCTCTTCTGATTGTTGTAGAGTTACTTTTGCATTGAAAAAATCCGAAATTCGAATATCGAAATCCGAAACAAATTCAAACATCAGAAATTCGAAACTGCCTTGGTTTGTCTAATTCGTATTTGGGACATTTGGTATTGTTTCGAATTTCGTGCTTCGAATTTCGAAATTATTTGAAATCCCTCAGCAGGGAAGGCAGTTTCTCCTGGGTCACGCGGCCGAAGACAGTTCCATCCACGACAACAGCCGGTCCCAGGCTGCAGCAGCCCACACACCGCACCGATTCCAGGGTGAAGCGCTTATCCCTGGTGGTCTCTCCGACATGAATGCCAAGATCTCTTTTCAGTTTGTCGATGAGCTTGTTGCCCCCCCGGACATGGCAGGCTGTCCCGAGGCAGACATCGATCTTATGCCGCCCTCTCGGCTTGATGCTCAGGGCATTGTAGAACGTGGCAATCCGGAAGATCCTGGCCATCGGGACCTTCATCTTCTGGGCCACCTGCTCCAGGATTTCCTTTGGCAGATACTTCTCCTTGGCCTGGATGTCCTGTAGAATGGCCAGGAGGGCCGAATCCTTTCCTCCGTATTGTTTGATGATGCTATCAATCTGCGAACTATTCATCTCACGCTCCTGCGGCTGCTCTCTTTTTCAATTGTTCGTATTCCCGGCGCACCCGTTCCTCGATCTCCTCAATCATGCTCTCGGTGAGGTGCCGGAACCGTCCCTGAAGCCCGAGGTATTCCTTGGCAGGCTTCAATTTCGGGAAGTCGATGCTCAACCGGTACTTTCCATGGTCCACTTCATAAAGGGGGAAGATCCCCGTTTCCACCGCCAGCCGGCCGAGTTTGATGGAATTCTCCGGCGCTGACCGCCAGCCTGTTGGACAGACGGAGAGAATGTGGACATAGGCCGGGCCTTCCACATCTGCCGCTTTTTTGACTTTCTGCACGAGGTCCATGGGATAGCTCGGGCATGCGGTCGCCACGTATGGAATATTATGGGCTGCGGCGATAGCGGGCATATTCTTTTTCCAGGTCACCTGTCCCATCATCACTTTTCCTGCGGGGGAGGTCGTCGTCGCCGCTCCGAAGGGAGTTGAAGAGGAGCGCTGGATTCCCGTATTCATATAGGCTTCATTGTCGGTGCAGACATAGATCATATTGTGCCCGCGCTCCAGGGCCCCGGAAAGGGCCTGCAGTCCGATATCCGCTGTCCCGCCGTCTCCGGCCATGGCCATGGTCACAATTTTTTTCCGGGGAATCCTCCCCTTTTTCATCAAGATCTTCAAGGCGGATTCAATGCCCGATGCCACGGCTGCGGTGTTTTCAAAAGCCACGTGAAACCAGGGCACCCTCCAGGAGGTATAGGGTAGCGGAGAGGAGACAATCTCCATGCATCCCGTGGCGCTGGCGATGATTACGTTTCTTCCCAGGGCTTTGGCGACCAACCGGACTGCCAGCGCCTCGGCGCACCCCTGGCAGGAGCGATGGCCGGGTGCAAAGTATTCCTTCTGGGTCAATGTCCTGACGGCAAATACATTCAATGATTCTGTCATTCTCTCACCCCATACAATTCATAGCCTTCTTGATTGCCCTCTTCAATCTCGATTTCGGCCTTCTCCACCATCTTTATAAAATCCTGGGGAGTCACATCCCGTCCCGAGATCCCGGCAACAAAGCTGTATACCGCGGGATGAGCCGCTTCTCCGTAAAGCGCGGACCTCAATTCGGAGGCCACGGGCCCCTTCGGCCCTCCCACGGAGACGGCCCGGT
>Ga0214473_10011471_pt1 | contig 10405 bp, 10 predicted proteins | sample RVTome_7_FD_203509 | JGI IMG/M metagenome (GOLD analysis project Ga0214473, IMG submission 203509) | Soil microbial communities from uranium-contaminated site in the Upper Colorado River Basin, Wyoming, United States - RVT98D197 | ecosystem: Environmental > Terrestrial > Soil > Contaminated >... | reverse complement strand
GACCCCATCCGACTCCGGCGCGTAGCCCGCGTCGCGAAGGAAACAATAGGTGTTGAAGATTCCAGGACCGGAGAGCACGCGCTCGTAGCTCACATGGCCGCGGTATTCCTGGCGAAGATACTTCAGAAGCTCGATCTCCTCGTCGGATCGCGGCGCGAAGTCGGCATGCCCACCCTCCGACGCCACCACCCGATGCCGTTCACCATCCCAGAACACCATGGCCTCGCCCAGACCGGTGCCAGCGGCGATCACCGCGATGTTCCCCTGTCGCGGGGGCTCGGCACCCCGGTTTAGCTCCGAGAGCTCATCGTTTTTCAGGTGAAGCATGCCGTAGGCGGCGGCCTCGAGGTCGTTCAGGAGTTTCGTGCGCGGGATGCCGATGACCTTGGCAATCGCCTTTTCGTCGAGCCGCCAGGGCAGGTTGGTGATCTTGCTCTTGCCGTCGACCACCGCGCCCGCGACTCCCAGGCAGGCAGACCGTAGCGGCGGACTCTCCTCCTTCTTTAGGAACGCTTCCAATATCTCGTCGAGGGAGTCGTAATCCTTGCTGGAAAAGACCGTTTCGCGCGTCTGCCTCAGTTCGTCTCCCGAATCTTCGAACAAGCTCAAGACGGTCTTGGTGCCGCCGATGTCTCCGGCGAGGATCATTTCTTCGAGCTCGCTGCCCGTCCCACGCTCTCGCGTATGCGTTCCATGGCCGCCGCGATCCCCTCCGCGGCGCCGAAGATGGCGGACCCCGCTACCAGCACGCGAGCCCCGGCGCGCACGACCTGCGGAGCGGTCGTGGCGTCGATTCCCCCGTCGACTTCCAGCTCACACTCCGGATGGATCCGGTCGATCATCTCCCGCACCCGCCCGATCTTGGGAAGCATGCCGCGGATGAACGCCTGCCCGCCGAATCCCGGGTTCACCGTCATGACCAACACTTGTTCGACGTCCGGCAGAATCTCCTCGATGGAGGCGGCCGGGGTTGCCGGGTTGATCACCACACCCGCTCCCTTCCCCAACGACTTGATGTGTCCCACCGTGCGGTGGAGATGCGTCGCTCCCTCCACGTGGACCAATAGGGAAGTCGAGCCGGCGTCGGCAAAGGCCTCCACGTACCGTTCGGGCTCCTCGATCATCAGGTGCGTCTCCAGGGGCAGCCGGGTCACCTTGCTGAGAGCCCGCACCACCAGAGGCCCGATGGTAATGTTGGGCACGAAGTGCCCGTCCATGACGTCGACATGGATCCGATCGGCGCCCGCGGCTTCCGCTTCTCGGACTTGCTCGCCGAGACGGGTGAAGTCCGCGGACAGGATGGAGGGTGCCAGCTTGATCGATTCGCTCACTGTCTTATCCTACTTTCCCTTGAATCTTACTATCTCGCCGCCGTTCCTCTACGCCGTCGGCGCCTTGAATCAAAACTGTATCCGTCATACCGAGGAAGAGACCGGTGCCCACCACGCCCGGGATGGAACGGATCTCACGCTCCAGCTCCTGCGGACTCGAGATGGGACGGGTTCCACAATCGAGAATGTAGTTACGGTTATCGGTGACAAAGGGTTCGCCGACATGCATCCTCAGCTCGGGCGTGAGACCCAGAGCGCCCAGGCACCGCCTGGCGAGAAACAGCCCGAAGGGCACGACCTCGACCGGGAGGCGGCCACGCTCTCCCAATTGCTGGACCAACTTCTCCGGCCCGATCAGGATGATCAACCGGTCGCTGCAGGCGGCCACGATCTTCTCTCGCACCAGCGCGCCCCCGTAGCCTTTGATCAGATCGAGCTGGGGATCCACCTCATCCGCTCCGTCCACCGTAACGTCGAGACCCCCGGCTTCCTCCAGGGTGACCAACGGGATCTCGAGCCGCGCCGCCAGCTCGGCGGTAGCCTGAGAGGTCGACACGCCCCTGACCCGGAGTCCCTGTTGGATGCGCTCGCCGAGGAGGCGCACGAACTCCGTCGCCGCTCGACCGGTTCCCAGACCGAGGAGAAAACCATCCTCGATCATCTCCAGAGCACGCTCCGCTGCGGTCATCTCACGCCCTAGAGCATATCCTGCACGATATGGCGCAGTCTCGTAAGGCCTGCCTTCACATCCGGACCCAGATGGACGCGCAAGGCTCGCCGCTTCCGCTCTACCAGCACTCGCAAGTCCCCCTGAGCTTGGAAGCGCTTCAAGATGCCGAAGGAGTACTTCTGGCCGGGGATCGGTACGTCCTCGGCATCTTCCGATGTAATCTGGAGAAAGACCCCGGTGTTCGCACCCCCTTTGTGCAACTGCCCGGTGGAATGAAGGAACCGTGGCCCGTAGCCGAGCGTCGTTGCCACCCGCTTGCTGTCCCGAACCGCCCGCCGAAGGGCGGCGAGCTCGTGGTCGTTCTCCCCGTTCATCTCCAGGTAGGCGTTGACCGCGAAATAGTCGCCGCCGCCGAGCCGTTCGAGATGCGCCTTCAGGTACTCCCTCACACTCTTCGACCTGGCCCGGGAAGCGATGGCGTTCTCATTGTCGGCATCGGTAAACAAGCTCAGGCCGTCTTCCTCCAGAACGGGTGTTTCCGAAGGCAGCACGCCGGTCTTCTGGTACTCGTCGGTCAGTCTACGGGTGGCGACCTTGCTGGCCTCCACGTCCGGCTGGTTGAACGGGTTGATGCCCAGAACCGAACCGGCGACCGCGGTCGCCATCTCCCAGCGAAAGAACTCTTGTCCCAAATCCATGACGTCCTCGACCGTGATCCGCACCACCGGGTGTCCCGCTTTCTGAAAGGCCTCGATGGCTTCGTCCTGCTCGCCCGCCGCTGCGGCGCGGAGTCGCAAATAGACGAAGACGCGGTCCTCTCCGTACACTTCGGGCGCCCCCAGGGGCTCGTTGTCGATGGGGACGAGCCCTTTGCCGTCTTTCCCAGTCGACTCCGCCAATAACTGCTCCAGCCAGGCACCGAGCGAGCCGATAGCGGGCGAGGCCACCAACGTCACCTTGTCCCGCCCTCGGCGGGCGAGAGTCCCCAAGACGGCGCCCAGCTCCACTCCCGGATTCACTTCCGGGGGCACTATCGAGGCACACGATTGCACCATGATCTCGGCGCGATGCAAGAACCGCGGTACATCGACCCCCAGGATGGCGGAAGGCACCATGCCGAAGTGAGACAGGGCGGAGTATCTTCCGCCGATGGTAGGCACTCCGTGAGCGATGTGCCGGAAGTGATCGGCCTTCGCCAGACGATGGAGGCTCGAGCCCGGATCGGTGATCGCCATGAAATGGGAGCCAGCCCGCTCGGCACCCACCGCTCTCTGGACTCTTTCGAAGAAATACTGCTTGAGCACGTTCGGCTCGGTGGTGCTTCCCGACTTGGAGGAGACAATAAAGAGGGTTTTAGCAGGATCCACCCGCTTGGCGAACGCTTGGACCTGAGCGGGTACGGTGGAATCGAGCACCAGGAGCTCCGGCAGGCCGTCCACCACTCCGAAGGTCCGCCGCATGACCTCCGGACAAAGACTGGAACCGCCCATACCCAGCAAGAGCGCGTGACGAAACCCCGCCGCCTTGACGTCCTCCACGATGGAGCGGATGTGCTCCGGGTGATCGATCTGGCCGCTCACGACGTGCAGCCATCCCAGCCAGCGATCCTCTTCGGCGCCCGACCAAAGCGTGGTGTCCCCTCTCCACAGCCGCCGGACCTTCCCGTTGACTCGCCAGTCGCTCAGTGTGTCTTGGACCTCCCTCTCCGCGTCGCCCAGGATATGCGTCTGTCGCGCCAGCCCGCCGCCCAACAGAGACTGCCTCTTTCGTGCCACCGCTCCTAATAGCTTGACGAGGCCGCGGCGAATATTGTCATACCAGATGCTCTGCCCGAACTTCTGGACTTCACGGATGGGATTGGACATGGTGTTTGCTCGAAGCCTTCTTTGGAACCTAACTCATTGAAGGCCGTCGATCAACAGATTAGGTGTCGGCAGGTCACGCGCTTTCTTCGGGCGCTGCGACGTGCTAACTTGGGGCTAGCACGGAGGTCAGGGAATGGCCGTTTCAGTGTCACGCCGGCGCACCGAGTCGCGTGCCGGGGCCGTTTCAACCGTCCTCCTCTCGTTCGCACTAAGCCTGGCCGCCTGCGGGGAGCAGCCGACGGCGCCCTCCTCCTCCCCGCTGTCCCTGCCGGAACTGAAGTCCATCCTTCTCGACGAGTTCGGGGAGTTCTTCTTCTGCGATCCGGATTACTACCCGGTGGGGAGAGGGGACGAAGCGGAGCTGGCGCTGGAGCGGTTCCCCGAGCTCGCCGCCGATCCCGTGGAGTTCCCGGTCCTTCTGCGACGGCTGGGTCTCGAGCCGGCCCCCACTTTCACTCCGCAGGAACAGCTTGCCATCTACCGGGAGCACAAGAAGCTGGCGGCGGTCTTCACCGAGCCGATGCCGGGAGGATATCGCTTCCAGATGCAAGTCAGGGTTGGAGCCGGGATCGACGCCCTGGAAGGCGAGATCGACCTGTTCGGCCGCGTCCGCCTCACCTCGCGCCAGCCGTCTTCGGACATGTGTCCCATCTGTCTGGCGCAAGGGACGCAGATCGACACGCCGTCAGGGCCGTTCCCGGTGGAGGCGATCCGGGTGGGCACCCTGGTGTGGAGCTTAGATGAGCGCGGAGAGCGAGTGGCAGTGCCAGTGCAGCAGGTGGGCCAGACCCCCGCCCCTCGCGGCCATCAAATGATCCATCTCGTGCTGAGCGACGGCCGCCGGCTCCTGGCCTCCCCAGGTCATCCTCTCTCCGATGGCCGGACGCTCTCGACGCTGCGAGCCGGAGACCCGGTAGCCGGATCGACGGTGCTCTTGGTCGAGTCGGTCGGCTACCCCGGGGCTTTCACCTTCGACCTGCTGCCGGGCGGCAGAACGGGATTGTACTGGGCGGACGGCGTTCTGCTCGCCAGCACACTGGCACGCTGACCCCTCCCAACTCCCGGGGAGAAATATCGTCCCGACGAGATTTTTTGCTAAGTCCCGCTACGTCCCCTCGGCTGCGGGGAGCCGCGCCACCCACGAGTTAGTCCGTCAATGCTCAAAGCAAGAAGAGTCCTGACGAGGAATCTAGCCGTCCCATCCGTTGGGTGGAGCGTGCTGATGCTGGCGGGGCTGCATGCGATGTCCGCCTCATCGGTCGTCGCCCAGGAGGAGACCCACCGCTTCTCGGTGGATGTGAACGCGGTGGCCTTGGACGTGGTGGTGACCGATCAGAAGGGTCGATTCGTGAAAGACTTGAGCCAAGACGACTTCGTGGTGATGGAAGACGGCGCTCCCCAAGAGCTGGCGTTCTTCACCTCAGGACTCACTCCCGTCACCGTGCTCCTCCTTCTGGACAGTTCCTCCAGCGTGCGCTCCCATCTGCGGGAGGTTCAAAAGGCAGCCAATCGCTTCGTCGACAAGCTGCAGCGAGGAGATCGGGCTCGCATCGGCCTCTTTCACAGTACGGTTGTCTTCGGGCCAGGCTTCACCGACGACATGAAAGAGCACATGGCCATAATCAAACAGATGCGGCCGCAGAGGAGCACGCTTCTCTACGATGCAATCCTCGCCTCTCTCCAAGAGCTCTCCCGCGTCAAGGACCGCAAGGCCCTGCTGATCTTCACCGATGGGGACGATGGGGGCAGCGAGGCGTCCATGGAAGACGCCTTGGAAGGAGCCCGTCGCTCACAAGCTACCATCTATACGGTGGGACTCATGGGATGGAGCAACGAGGAAGGTATGAACATGAACGAGAAGCTCCTCACCCAGATATCCGAGTACACCGGTGGCCGCGCCTTTTTCCCACAAGACGAAGAGGAGATGGGAAAGGCCTTCGACACGATCCAGGACGAGCTCCATCGTCAATATCGGATGGTGTACCTTCCGCAAAACCCCGAGAGTCTGCCGAGCTGGCACCAGATCGACGTGAGTCTTGCCAATCGCAGGAACCTGGTGGTACGAACTCGCCTCGGCTACTACAGCGACCCGAATCGGGCGCCTTAGCCTCCGCCAGGAAGGGTCGATGGACAAAGCCTTGTGGAACCGACCCACCGTTGCCGCCTTGCTGTTCGCCTGGTGGCTGCCTTCCCAAAGCGCTCAAGACCCCGATCGGCTCCTTCTCGCTTGGTCCGCCATCGGCCGGGAGGATGCGGTCGAGGGACTCCTCTCCGAGAACGAAGAGGTGGACATCGGTGCTCGGGACGACGATGGCTGGACGGCGTTGATGCATGCCGCCCGAGGAGGCCATCAGGGCACCGTCAAAGTACTCCTGGAGCATGGTGCCAACGTCTACTCGGAGAACAACGAGGGCGGTACCGCCCTCCACGTGGCAGCGGAGTACGGAAGGAGTGAGGTGGTCCGCCTGCTGTTGGAAGCCGGCGCCGACTACGAGGCCCTGGACGCCCTCGGTCGAACGCCCTTCTATCGGGCCTTCGAGAACAAACAGGCGGAGGTGATCGACTTGCTCCACGCCGCCGCCCGGGCAGATGCCGATCGCAGGATGGCCCAACATGGCGGCCAGAGTGAAGGGGAAACGCTTCCTCCCCAGCTCATCTACTCCCTTCGGGCTCCCTACACGCTCACCGGCTTGAAGGAGCGCATCGAGGGGACGGTCGTTCTCATAATCCTGGTCCGACGCGATGGTTCGGTGGGACCGGTCAACGTCTCGGAAAGCCTGGAAGAGACCCTGGACCGGAGCGCTGTGAGGGTCGTTCGAGGGTGGAGATTCACTCCCGCCATGCGGGGCGGGAAACCGGTCGAAGCGGTCGTCGAAGTCAAAATGGATTTCGAGATCGCCGAAAACCCCGAGCCCGAGCCGGAGGAAACCGCTCCGCCCGAGGATTCCTAGATGGTTCCTTGAACGGCTGGTGCGTGGATTGGGGAGCGGGGCTTAGTTGGACGCCGGCACGCCGGTCAGCAAGTCGAGCTTGGAGCGCGCCGACAGGTAATTCGGATCGACTTCCAGTGTCGCCTGGTACTCCTTGATGGCCCTATCGGTGTGCCCCTGCTTCAAGTAGCTCTCGGCGAGAAAGAACCGCGCCTCGGCGAGCGAGGGCTCCCGGGAGATCGCCTTCTTGAATTGATCGATGGCTTCGTCGTACTGCTTGAGCTGATAGTGCACGATGCCCAGGTGATGGAAGAAGTAGGCATTCGAGCCAGAGCTCCGGGTAGCGAGCTTGAACTCCTTCATGGCCTCCTCGATGCGCCCCTGAGCGTAATAGGCAGCCCCCAGGTTGGAATGGGCGTCGCCGAAATCGGGGTCGAGCTCGAGGGCCATCTTGTACTGCTCGATGGCCTCATCGATTCTGCCCCGATGCTTGAGAGCGACCCCGAGATTGTTGCGAGCGCGGAGAAAGGTGGGAAGGATCTCGAGGGAGAGCTTGTACATCTCTATTTCCTTCGCCAACGGGTCGAAGTCGAGCTCCTGCCCCTCCGTCTCCACGAAATAGCCATAGAGGAATCCCTGGTTGTTGTAGTAGTTGGCGATCGCCTCCAGGTCGTCGATCACCTTGAAGCCCATATACTCGCGCTCCGGCGTTCGCGTGAAATCCACGACCACTACCTGACCACCCTTCTTGTATCCGGCGGTGATGTGACCGTTGTTGACGATCACCTCGGCCTCTCTCGACACACGTTCGATCATGGTCACGTCGACGTAGACCGCCTCCATCCCCACCTCTCGCGCCATGCCCACGAAGAGATTGGAATAAGCAAGGCAATTTCCCCTGCCTTCCCGGAAGACCTCCCGCGCCGTCTTGTTGGATAGCCAGTCGTAAGCGATGGAAAGCCCGGTCAGGTCGATGATTTTGTTGATGATGGCCCGCGACTTCTCGCGATCATCCCACATATTGACGGTGATATCGCGCGCCACCTGACGGATCTCGTCGTCGATCTCGAAGGGAACGACCACCGTGTCTCGCATCTCGGCGGAGACACGCCTCTCCAGCTCGAGGTTTGCTTCTTCGGCCGTGTACATCTTGGTCGTCTGTACGGCGCAAGCGGTCATCTGCAGGGTCAGCAGAGAAAAGGCCGGAAAGAGGCGGGGGATGCGTGTGCGGGGCATTCTTACACCGATATGCCTACCGAGTAGTCATTATAGCATGGCGGAAGAGGCCGCAAGTCTTGCGCCGGCGCCGCCCGGGCCATTGACACTGAATCGGGGCTCGGGTTATCTCTGGCGGCGGGGAGATGCTTCCGCAAACATGAATCGCCGTGACTTTTTCCGGGTGAGTGTGGGCCGGCGGGCGGTGCTGGACGTCGACTGCCAGACTCTCTACCGGCACTACGTCGATTCGCGAGCGGACGGCACCTCGCAGGAGCTTCTCGCACGCCTCGGTGAGGAGCTTCGCCGGGCTTCTGCCATCCGGCTCCACCAGGCCTCCTGGGTATCACACTCAGAGCTCGGCGTTGCGGTGGCCTCCCTGCTGGAAGAGTTTCGTTCCCGAGGAGGCGTCATCGAGTATCGCTAGAAATCAGCCGCTCCCTTCGGACCCTGCGGTTGGAATCGTCTTCGGCTACTTCCCGGCGCGGCAGGCGGCACACCGACCCCATCGACGCCCTTCGCTACGAGTGACCCCTCCGGGCCACCAGCGAGGCGAGGCAACGCCGAGATCGGGGAATCTTCCCGGCCGAGGCGAGACTCTTTCCCTCTATCTCCCCGGCGGCGTATAGGAGACCGATTTCTTGACGGCCGCGTCCATCTCTTGCGGCGTGAGTAAGGCCGTCGTGCCCGACCGTGCCGCGCCGGCGGCGTTGACAGCCAGCGACACCGCCGTCACCGTCGCATTGTCGGCTGCGTCGATGATGGCGTAGACGTCGGTTTCTCCCAGCGCGAAGTAGAACGCCTCCAGCTTGGCACCGAGAGGCTTCAAGGCTTCTTCCACCGCCCGGACGCGCTTCGAGCCGCCGTCCTTGATCAAGCCCTTTGCACCTTCCGCGGTGTAGGACGCACGAATGAGGTACTTAGCCATGTGCCCTCCTTCTCTAGTTCCCCTAGAAGAGTCGGAGCATAGCATGTCGCAGCTGGATCCGAAAACTCGTGTGGTCTTCCCAGCATCCGGTGCATTTGGCCCTTAACGACGCTTGACAGTTCCCATCCCCTTGGCTATTTTCTCGACACCGTGTCACCCACTTGGTTCGGATCGACTGGGGTGCGAATCAAGCCGGGACTTCGCCACTCGGCCGCCCGTGCGACCCTCAACATGAAACCCGTCGTATTTTTTCTAACGCTTTGTCTCGTCGCGACGCCACTCGCTGCCCAGGAGCGAGAGACGACGCCGGAGATCCCGTTCCAGGTCGTCCAAAACTTTCTGAAGCTTCCCCCGGATATCTACATGGCGGAAGTGGTCGGCGTGGACGTCGATTCCAAGGGGCACATCTACGTCATCAACCGTGGGAACCACCCCCTGTTGGAGTTCGCGCCCGACGGCACCTTCGTCCGTGAGATGGCCACCGGCCTGCCCCTCTTCGAAGGCGCCCACAGCGTGCGTGTTGACCCTCAAGACAACCTCTGGTACGTCGATGCCGCTACCAACTTGGTCGTCATGTTCGATACCGAAAAGCGCCTACAGTTCGTTCTCGGCCGGCGACCGGAGCCATGGGTCTGGCTGACCCATGTGATCGAGCACGCCATTCCCGCTCCTTCGAATTTCTATCAGCCGACGGACGTGACCTGGGGATCCGACGGTAGCGTCTACGTCGCGGACGGCTACGGCAACTCCCGCATCGCCAAGTTCGACAAGAAGGGCAATCTGGTAAAACACTGGGGCGAGCGGCGTGGCCAACCCGGCAACTTCAATACTCCCCACAGCATCGTGATCGACGCCAATGACAATCTCTACGTCGCCGACCGCGGGAACGCCCGCATCCAGGTGTTCGATACCGACGGGAACCTCAAGGACGAATGGCGCATCGGTGGCGCGCCTTGGTCGATCTGCATCACGCCCGGGCCCAACCCGGTGCTCTTCGTCGGAAGCAGCGGGCGGATTTTCAAAGTCGACCTGAACGGAAAGGTCTTGGGATCCTTGGGCGAGTTCGGGCGCGTTCCCGGGACGGTCGATTGGGTCCATGCGGTGGCCTGTCCCGATGAGAACACTTTGTTCGCGGCCCAGGAGCTGGCCTGGCGCCTGGACAAGATGATTCTGGGAGCGGCGAGCTCGGAGCCGGCAACTTCCGCGGATAGCTCGGCGGGTCGCAACTGAAGTGCGGGTCGGGGTCCTGCCCCGGCGTGCTCACGTTCCTAGCCTGGCGCGCGCTCGCTCGCCGGAGCCTTGGCGAAGGCGGACTTGTCTCGACGGAGCCTCGGACGAAGGCGGGAGACTCAACGTCCGCTGTCGCCCACCAACTCCTCCTCCAAACGTTTCTGGAGCTCGCCGTAACGAACCATGACCGCACGGATGACGCCCGGGTCCGTCATGTCCACGCCGGCGCGCTTCAC
>Ga0214473_10011470_pt1 | contig 10406 bp, 7 predicted proteins | sample RVTome_7_FD_203509 | JGI IMG/M metagenome (GOLD analysis project Ga0214473, IMG submission 203509) | Soil microbial communities from uranium-contaminated site in the Upper Colorado River Basin, Wyoming, United States - RVT98D197 | ecosystem: Environmental > Terrestrial > Soil > Contaminated >... | reverse complement strand
GATTACATCGTCTACGACTTCTCCAGCCTCACCCGCGGCCCGCAATCGTTGATCCGGGAGGTCATCCGGCAACGGAAGAAGGAGCTCTGGATCGGGGCCGAATTCACGCTTCACGAGTCTCCCATGCTGGTGGGGGCCGGGTGCGCCACCCGGATCGACGTCGGCTTTCTCGGATACGGAAATTTCATCGGCCAGGCGGTCTGCGACGGGCGTGTCAAGGCGTACGAGTGGACGAACGGGGGGCTCGCCCTCCGGATCCTCGCGGGGGCCCGCGGAGTGCCGTTCCTTCCGACCCGGGACCTGCTCGGCTCCGACAACATGAAGGTCTCCGCGGCGAAGACGATCACGGATCCGTATACGGGGGATCCGGTCTGCCTCGTCCCCGCATTGAACCCCGACGTCGCGTTCCTGCACGTCCACCAGGCCGACGTGTTCGGCAACGCGAGGATCTTCGGGACGAACCTGTTCGCCCTCGAGGCGGCGCTGGCCTCCTTCCGCGTGATCGTCTCGGCCGAGGAGATCGTCGAGACCGACGAGTTCCGTAAGGATCCGATGCGGACGACGGTCCCCTATTTCCTGGTCGACGCGGTGGTCCATGCCCCCTTCGGGGCGTATCCCGGCGCGATGCCGGCGCGGTACGAGATCGATCTCGAACACGTGGACCGGCTGAACGCCATCCGCACGGACGAACAGATGGGGAAATATCTCGAGGAGAACATCTACTCGGTCGCCGACCACGAGGAGTTCCTCGACCGCCGGGTCGGTGCGAAACGGATGCGGGAGCTGCGCCGCAGCGCATCTATAGTTGAAGGATATCGTTAACGGCGAGGGGGTTGGCAGATGCCGCGTACGGTCGAGTTCACCGACACGGAGTTCATGATCGCCCAGGGTGCCCGTCTCATCGAGGACGGCAAGACGATCTTCGTCGGGTGGGGCATCCCGCAAGTGGTCGCCATGCTGGCGCAGAAGCTGTATGTCCCCAACGTGACACAGCTGTTCGAGTTCGGGGCGATCGGGCCCCAATCCGTCCTGCCCTTCGTCCGCGGAACGATGGGGGGGCCGCAGAACACGTACCGGTCGCTGCAGTGGCTCAACATGAACTGGGCCTTCTCATACTCCGCCACGGGCTACATGGATTACGGGATGCTGGGGGCGCTCCAGGTCGACCCGTACGGAAACATCAACTCGACCCACCTCGGCGGAACGTTCGCGAAGCCGGAGCGCAGGTTCGCCGGGAGCGGGGGAGGGAACCAGGTGGCCTCGCACTGCTGGAAGACGATCATCGTCATCAAGCACGAGGGGCGCCGATTCGTCCCGAAGGTCGACTTCCTCACCTCCCCCGGGTACCTCGACGGTCCCGGGGCCCGCGAGAAGGCGGGGCTGCCCCGCGGCACGGGCCCCCATCGCGTGGTCACCTCGAAGGCGCTGTTCGGGTTCGACGGGGAGACCCGGAAGATGACCCTCCTCTCGGTCCTCCGGGGACTTTCTGTGGAAGAGGTCGTGAAGGATATGGCGTTCCGCCCTCTGCTGGCGCCCGAGATTGGCGAGATCCCGCCGCCGACGGACGACGAGCTCCGCGTGCTGCGGGAGGAGATCGACCCCGCCCGGTTCATCATCCGCGGCGAAAAGATGTCGGCAACCGTCTGAGTGCCTAACCGACCGGGCGGATGTTATAATCTGGTCCCATGCGGCGAAGTGTCTTCATCAAGACGTTCGGATGCCAGATGAACGCCGTGGACTCGGCGAGGATGCTCTCGCTCCTGTCGTCGGCGGATTATCGCGCCGCCGCCACCCTCGAGGAGGCGGACCTCGTCGTCCTCAACACCTGCAGCATCCGCGAAAAAGCCGACCAGAAGATCTACAGCGATCTCGGGAGGTTGCGCCGCTGGAAGCAGCGCCGCCCGGGACGGCTCGTCGGAGTCGGGGGATGTCTCGCGCAGCAGGACGGGGAGGCACTCCGGCAGCGGGCCCCCCACGTCGACATCGTCTTCGGGACCCACAACATCGCGAACCTTCCCGAGATGGTCCGGAGGGCGGAACGCCGCCTCCCGACGCTGGCCCTCGGGATGGAAGGGGAGATCACGCACTGGGACGTCGTTCCGCACCTGCCCGCCGGCGCGGTCTCGGCGATGGTTGCCATCATGCAGGGATGCGACAACTTCTGCGCCTACTGCGTCGTCCCCCTGGTCCGGGGGCGGGAGATGAGCCGCCCGGCCGAGGATGTCCTCTCCGAGGTCCGCACTCTCGCCGGGCGCGGGGTGATGGAAGTCGTCCTGCTGGGACAGAACGTCAACTCCTACGGGAAGAAGGAAGGGGAGATCCCGTTCCCGGAGCTGCTGCGGCGGATTTCCGCGATCGAAGGGATATCACGGATCCGGTTCATCACCTCCCACCCGAGGGACCTGGATGACCGGACGATCCGGCTCTTCGAGGAGATCGAGACCCTCTGCCCTCACGTCCACCTTCCGCTGCAATCCGGCTCCGACCGCGTTCTTGCGTCCATGGGGCGCGGCTACACGCGCGGGGAGTACCTCGCGAAGATCGAAGCGCTGCGGCAAGTCCGCCCGGGCATGGCGTTCTCTTCCGACTTCATCGTAGGCTTCCCGGGGGAGACGGAGGATGATTTTCGGGAGACCCTCGTCGCCATGGGGGAGATCCGGTTCGACTCCTCGTTCTCGTTCCGCTTCTCTTCCCGTCCCGGAACCCGGGCGGCGGAGATGAAGGAGAAGATCGACCCGCAAGAGGCGGCCGCGAGGCTGCAGCGCCTGCAGAAGCTTCAGGCCGCGCACACCCGGGAACGCCTCTCGGCGCAGGTCGGTCGGAAGGTCACGGTTCTCGTCGAAGGAACGAGCGCGAGGAACCCGGGGATGCGTTGCGGTCGAACCGCCTGCAACAAGACGGTGAACTTCACTCCCGGGAGCGCCGAAGGAACGATCCGGTCCGTCCTCGTGACCGGCGCGGGGACCCACTCCCTCATCGGGGAAGAGAGGCCGTCCCATGCCTAAAGAGGTTACGGTGGCGGGCGTCACGGTTGACCCCGTGACGAAATCCCCGATCGTCGTCCTTCGGGACCTGGAGACCGGCAACGTGATCCCGATCTGGATCGGCCTGCTTGAAGCCAACGCGATCGCGCTGGCGCTCGAGGGGACGGAACTGCCGCGGCCGATGACGCATGACCTCATGAAGGCGATCCTCCATGCCACTGGAACGCGGCTTCGAAGCGTCGAGATCGTGGACATCCGCGAGAGCACGTACTTCGCCGTCCTTCACATCGAGGGGAACGGGGAGAGCGTACGTATAGATGCGCGTCCAAGCGACGCCATCGCCCTTGCCCTGCGCTGCGGCGCGCGGATCCTGGTATCCGAAACGGTCCTCGCGCAATCCTCCATCCCTGCTCCTGCGGCGTCCGAAGGCGGGGAGAGGGACAAATGGACCGAGCTGCTCGAGAAGATGGACCCCGAGCAGTTCAGCAAGTACAAGATGTAAGCCCCCCGGCAACGATGAAAACTTCCCGGATACTGATTATCGAGGAGCGGCCCTCCCCCGGCAGGGAGCTGCGTCTCAACCTCCTCGATCATGCCGTCGAGTTCGACTTCCGCGACCCCGCGAAGGAGAGCCTCGAGACGCTCGACCTCTCCTCCTACGCCGCCGTCGTCGCCCCGGTCGAGTCCGCGCGGGCCGGCCTGATCGACATCCTGTCCGACGCGAAGCGGTACGGAGGCCCCCTGTTCCTGTACCGCGGTGAACCGCCGGTGCACGAAGTTGCTCGATGGATCATCTGGGGTTCCCCCTCCCATGGCGGGCCGGATGGCCCGGTGGCCGACCGCCTCCTCGCGGAAAGCCTCGAGTACTACTCGATGGCGTCCATGTACCAGCAGTGCCTCGAGATGATGTCCACGCAGGACGAGGAGAAGCTGCTGGCCCAGGTCACGGAGACGTTCGTCAACGCCCTCGGAGCGGAGAGCTGCGTCATCTGGCTGGTTTCGCCGTCCGACCCGGACGAGATGCTGATCGCTTCCGTGCGCGGGGTGATCGGGATCGACCGGGAGGGGTCCCGTTTCTTCCTTTCTCGCTCGGACACGGCGGAGCAGGTCTGGAAGGGAGACCCGTTTGTCGTCGCGACGGGGGGAGCCGCGAGCGGGGAGAGGGGCGTCCGCGACGGGTCGAACATCATCGTCCCGCTCCTTCACCAGGGAAATCCGATCGGCCTCGTGAAGCTGGGCGAGCGGAACGACAGGAAGCATTTCGGCGAGCGGGAGCTCCATATGGCCCGGATCATCGCAGACTACGCGGCCGGTGCCCTGAACACGGTCAATCGCCTCGGGCGGATCGAGAAGGTTTCCCTGCGCGACCCGGAGACCGGCGCCTACTCCGCGGCGTTCCTCGCCGACTATTTCGAGAAGGAGCGATACAAGGCGTGCCGTTTCCACCGTTCGCTCTCCGTCGTGTTCCTCGTCGTCGAGAACTTCTCCTTCCTGATGGAGCAGACGCGCGAGAGCATCGTCGTGGGAGCGCTGACGTCGATGGTAGACGCGGTCCGCCAGGCGGTGCGGGATTCGGATCTCGTCGCGCGGGAGGAGGCGAACCGGTTCTGCGTCGTCCTTCCCGAGACCGACGCTTTCGGAGCCTTGCTCGCCGTTCGACGGCTCCGGAAGGCGGTGAAGGAAAAGTGCCGGATCCAGTTCCTCGGGACGGAGCTTTTCCTCCAGCCGTTTTTCATGTCCGCCACCTGCCCGAGGGACGGCCGCGACTTCCCCGAACTCCTGCGCGTCGCCGAGGAGAAATTCGCGCGACAGCAGAAGAGCCCGCTGCATCGCATGCGGCTCGCCGATCGACCCTTCTGGGACGCCTTCGAGATCCTTGTCGGGAAGCGGGAGCACTACGAGCTCTTCCGGAAAGGGGAGGACGTCCCGTACTTCCTGCGCTTCCGGAAGGACCTCGGACGGAACGCCCACTTCTCCGTTCCCCGCGAAACCTGGCTGCGGATCCTCGAGGCGGTGGCCCAGGACGTCGCCGTGAACCCCGAGGATCGCGGTCTCGTCATCGCCGCGGGGCCGACTCCGGAGATCTACAAGCAGATCTTCCTTTCCTTCAAGGCTTCCATCCCGCTGCACACGAATGTCTATGTCGTCGGCCAGTCGGGCAGCACCCGGTTCGACTCGAAAAACCTGATGTATGTCGCGACGGAGGATGAGCTGCTGAAAGACCGGGAGTTCGTTTTGTATCTGAAGGAGGGCAGCGCGTACGGGTTTTTCTGCTCCGCCCGGGGGAGCGAGGTCGAGGGGTTCAACACGGCCGACGAGTCGTTGGTGGAGGCGATGCTTGAGAAGGCTCAGGAGATGTACCAGCTGCAGGGGAATTTCTAAATGGCCACGACCCCGGGGACGAAGCGCGTCCTGATCGCGGACCCCTCCGACAAGTCCCGGCAGGCGCTGTCGACGTACCTTCGCGAGAAGGGGCTGGAGATCATCGAGACGGCGGACGGGAGCAAGGCGCTCGCGGAGACCCTCCTGCGAAAGCCGGATATCCTCCTGCTGGACCTTTCGGTCCCGATCCTCCCGCCCGAACGACTGGTCCAGATCCTGCGGAGCAACCCGAACACCCGGTCGATGCCGGTCTTTTTCCTCAGTGACCGTGAGCAGAGCGTGTCGGGGTTTCGCCAGGGGGTGGACGAGTTCATCCACAAACCGTTCCACGAGGAAGAGATCCTCCTGCGGATCCAGCGGGCGCTCTACCAGGATCCGCTCTCCGAGGCCCTTACCGGGGATTCCGAGATCAGCGGCAACCTGAGCCAGATCTTCCTGCCCGACCTGTGGCAGATGCTCGCGATGAACCGGAAAAACGGGATCCTGCAGGTCGAAGCGGAACACATCTCCGGGTCGGTGTACATAGAGCGGGGAGAGATCATCTCCGCCGTTACCCGGAACATCGCCGGGGAAAAGGCCCTGTTCCGCCTCATTCCCCTCAAGGAGGGAAAGTTCCGCTTCCTCCCGGGGAAGGTCGGCGTCCGACGGACCATCTTTACGCCGAGCCAGCAGGCAATTCTCGAGGGGATGCGACACGACGACGAGCTCCGAAGGCTCGGGGACATCCTTCCGCGCCTGACCGACGCCGTCGCCGTCGTCCCGGAGGTCCGTGAGATCGCCGCCGCCGGGGGAGTGAACCGCGAAATCCTTCTGCTGGCGGAGTTCTGCGCCACCGTCGAGGAGATCATCGACAACTGCGGATTCCCCGACCTCGTGGTCTACGAAGCCATGATCGCACTCCAATCCCGGGGAGTCCTGCGGTTCGGGAATTTCGACGCGCGCCCCCGAAAGAGCGAATTTCTCCCGTCCGAGGATCTGGCCCGTCTTCGGGCGCGGCTCGAGGACCACGGATCGGGAGCGGGGGAGGCGTCGGGGCAGATCGTCTTTTACCTTCCCGACCCTTCGCTCCTCGAGGGATTGCTGATGGCCCTCGGGAAATTCCGGGACTTCGAGGTGGACAACGTTTTCTTCTCGCTCCGCCGGAAAGAGGGGATCCCTGCCGGGATGTTCGGGCGCCTCCGCGTGGGGGAGAAATGCTCGATCCGTCTCTACGCCTTTCCGTACCTTCGCGTCCTTTCCCCGCTCTGGTACACTCTCGCGCCCTCTCCGTTGGGGATCGTTGTCTTCCTGAAGGACGAGATGTCGGGATCGCTCGAGAGCCTGATGGCGATATCGGACTACACCCGCGGCGTCTCCGCTCGGGTCATGCTGGCCGTCATGGGGAATTCCTTCGCGGATTTCGGCATCGGGGAGAACACCCTCCGTCTCTTCCGGAACCGGGTGGAGAGACTCGGCTGCGCGCTGAAAGTCCGCGCCATGGAACAGGTCACCGCGGAGGAGATCCGCGACTCCCTCACCGCGGTCATCCGGCAGTTCCTGGAGGGGGCCACCTGAACGTGGGACCCATCGCCTGGCCCATCTGGTATACAATGCGAAATCATCGAACGACCAAGGAGAGACCGCAGAGATGGCAGAGAAGACCGGTTTCAGCCGTCGGGACCTGAAGGGACCCGACGATTTCATTTCAACGTTCGGACGAACCGTCGCCTGGTGCAAGGAGAACCGCTCGAAAGCCGCCGCCGGGGCGATCGGCGTCGCCGCAGTCGTTGCGCTCGCGCTCGGAACCCGGGCGTACCTGCAGTGGGAGGAGAACAAGTCCGCCCGGGACCTGTGGCCGACCCTGAACCGGGCGCAGGAGCTTCTGCAGGCCCCTTTCGCGGCGGACCCTTCGCAACTGGCGGCCGTCGAGCAGTTCCTCCAGGGGCACGTCAGCAGGCATCCGAACACGCGTGCGACCGTGTACTCCTTGTACTACCTCGGAAGCATCGCGTTTTTCCGAGGGAATCACGATCTTGCGATCACGCAATTCCGGGCGGGAATCGCCACCGGAAAAGAGGCCGGGATCATGGGGTATCTCCTTCGGCAGGGAATCGCGAGTTCCCTCGAGGCGAAGGGGGACTTCGCCGCCGCGGCCGCCGCGTACCGCGACGCCGGAGCGGTCGCCGAGGCGGACATGAAGACCCAATCAAGGCTGGGCGAGGCGCGCGTCCTTGGGCTTGCCGGGAAAAAGACCGAGGCGGCGGCGCTGTACCGCCTGATCCTCAAGGAAACTCCGGAAACCCCCCTTCGGGACCTGGTCGAAATCCAGCTGGCGCAGACGGAGTAATCTTCCGCCCAGGGGCATCGCACGGATGAAACTTCGGGTCTGTTTCCTCTGGCACATGCACCAACCGTATTACAAGGACCCGGAAACGGGATCCTACATCCTTCCGTGGGTTCGGCTTCACGCGATCAAGGATTACGCGTCGCTTCCGGTGATTTTCCGCGGACACCCGGGCATACGGCACACGGTCAACCTCGTTCCGTCGCTGCTCGTCCAAGTACGGGATTACGTGGAAAACGGCGCGGAGGACTTATTCCTCTCGGTATCCCGTAAAAACGCCCTCGATCTTACGAAGGAGGAGAACGAGTTCCTCCTCCGGAACTTCTTCTCCGCCTACGCCCCGACGATGATTCTCCCGCAGCCGCGGTACGCCGACCTCTTTCGCAGGCACGAAGCGGCGCTTCGCTCCCTGGGGAGGAAAAACGGCGGACCCGGCGGGTACGGAGCCTCCGAGTACACCGATCTTGCCACCCTGTTCAATCTGACCTGGTTCCATCCGCTGTTCCGTAAGGAGGACCCTGAACTTTCCCGCCTTTGGCGCAAAGGAAGCGGGTTCACGGAGCGGGAGAAGCAATATGTGCTCGATCACCAGATCGAAGTGATGGGTCGCGTCATCGATGAGTACCGGAGGCTCTCCCTGGAAGACGGGGGCGAACTTTCCACCTCCCCGATGTACCATCCGATCCTGCCGCTCCTCATCGACAACCGATCCGCGCTTGACGCCCTCCCGGGGGCAGCGCTTCCCGGTCTTCCATTTTCCTGGCCCGAGGACGCCCGAATCCAGCTGGAGCGGGGAAGGGAAGTTTTTCATGACCTCTTCGGATCGGATCCCGCCGGGTTGTGGCCCTCGGAAGGCTCGATCAGCCCCGCAGCCCTCGAGATGGCCTCCGGGAGCGGGTTCCGGTGGGCAGCGACGGACGAAATTCTCCTTGCGCGGGCGTTCGGAAAGCCTGTAAGGAGGGATCCGGAAGGAATACCCATCGAACCGGACTGGCTTTATCGACCCTACGCGGCGGTGACAACGAGCGGATCGATTCCGGTATTTTTCCGGGACCACCGTCTGTCCGACCTGATCGGCTTCGAATATTCCCGCTGGGATGCGCACGATGCGGCGAACAATTTCGTTCATAATATCAAGAGAATATACGATCGACTATCATCCGATAAATCAGGTGTTTCCGAAAACGAGTACGTCATCCCGGTCATTCTGGACGGGGAGAACGCCTGGGAATATTATCACGATTCAGGTGTATCATTTTTAAACATATTATTGAGCAAACTTGAACAATTAAGGCCAAATATCAAATTCATTACATTGTCTGACGCCCTTGCGGAGATCGGGGAGGTCCGGGAACTTCCCTCCATTCCCACGGGATCCTGGATCGACGGGACCTTTCATATCTGGATCGGACACCCGGAAGACCACGCAGCATGGGAGATGCTCTCCCGGGCTCGCACTCTCATGGAATCGAAATCAAGGATATATGCAAAGGCAGGAAAGGAAGACCCTCCCGATCTGAAAAAGGCGCTGGACTATCTCCTTGCCGCGGAAGGCTCCGACTGGTGCTGGTGGTACGGTGACGACCATTACACGCCCCACGGTCCCGAATTCGACCGCCTGTTCCGACACAATATAAAAGCAGCGTATAAGGCAATGGGTGTTATTCCACCGGATTCGATAGATATTCCAATAATAAAATCCGACAGGATCGTCCAGGAAAAGAATGTGATCCCCGCCCCAAGATCTTACATTCAACCCCGGATCGACGGCGTGGTGACATCGTATTTTGAATGGAATTCAGCGAGAAAGGTCGTTCCGGCCCCGGGATTCGGCACGATGCATCGTGCCGGGCATGTCTTCCTGTCGTGTTTCTATTATGGGTTCAGCGTTGATGAAATCTTTTTCCGCTTCGATCTGGACAAGGTGGCCGTTGAAAATGTCCATGAGATCGAGCTTGAGATCCTGTTCCAGGAGAAATCCGTCAAGTTCAATTCGATCCTGGATCCGATCAACGGCAGTTTCACCTGTTCCTTCGTGAAAATCGGGGAATCCGGGGTGGAAACTCCGTCCGTGCAAGGCACGGCAAAGGACCCCGTGAACGTGCGCGCCGCCTTCGGAAAGGTCTTGGAGCTGGCGATTCCTTTCGAGTCGCTCGATTGCGGGGGAGATGAAAGACTCGAATTCTTCGTGACGATCCAGGTTGCGGAATCGTTCGGGGAGCGGTGGCCGATCTATGGAACGTATTCCGCCGAACTTCCCGGAACGGATTTCACGGAGAGGATGTGGCAGGCCTGAATAACGTCTTTGCCGGGAACATTGCGTCCGGTAATGTATATCCCCCGGGCATTCGCATGCGCGGGATCATAGGGGAAGCTATACGATCTGTCAAGTTTCACGTTCCGAGGCGGAAATTACCCGGAATCTGAGGGGGGACACATGACAGAAATCGGGAAGGGCGGTTGGTTGAATAATGGGTCTGGTTGGAACGAGGAGGAGGTGCTTCAAGGAACAAAGGGCAAAGAGCCAGGACAGATTCCATCAAAAACCGTTATGGTCTACTGGATGGATAAAAAGAACATGCGGAAAGAACCCATCGGGATACTCACGGAGCGACGAAAATCAGAACGAGATAATAACAACGCCATCGGCATGTTGCGCTTGGCTCGGAAAGAATTTGCCAAAACGGAGGAAGAGTCTCAAAGGATTCTCATCGGCG
>Ga0214473_10011469_pt1 | contig 10406 bp, 11 predicted proteins | sample RVTome_7_FD_203509 | JGI IMG/M metagenome (GOLD analysis project Ga0214473, IMG submission 203509) | Soil microbial communities from uranium-contaminated site in the Upper Colorado River Basin, Wyoming, United States - RVT98D197 | ecosystem: Environmental > Terrestrial > Soil > Contaminated >... | reverse complement strand
TCCGCCGAATTCACGTTGGGCGTTCTTGTGATCTGTAACGTTCTAGGTTACACTCACCGAGATGATTCGCGGGTTCAGGCACAAGGGGTTGGCCAAGTTCTTCGAGACCGGCTCCAAGGCCGGGATCCACGCGCAACACGCCGACCGGCTGCGCCTGATTCTGGGCCGCTTGAGCGCCGCCACCGCCCCACGAGACATGGCGCTCCCGGGGCTGAGCTTGCATCCGCTCAAAGGCGATCGCCAGGGCACGTGGGCCATATCCGTGAGCGGCAACTGGCGAGTGACGTTCAGGTTCGTTGGCAAGGATGCTGACACTGTGGATTACGAGGATTATCACTGAGGGGGTAGCGATGCGTATGCACAATCCGCCTCATCCCGGAGAGATCATCAAGACCCTTTGCCTTGAGCCGCTTGGCGTCACCGTTACGCAAGCCGCGGACGCTCTGGGAGTAAGCCGCAAGACCCTTTCCGCCATCTTGAATGGCCGTGCCGGGATCAGTCCTGAGATGGCAGTCCGTCTTTCCATTGCCTTCGGCACGTCCTCCGAGAGTTGGCTCAACCAGCAAACGCAGTACGACCTCTGGCACGCCGAGCGACGTCGGAAGCACCTTCGGGTTGCCAAGCTCGCGCCGGCGTAGAAGACGCCTAACAAACGGCGTCGGCGTCTTTCAGCAGCACGCCGATACGATCCTCCGGGGGCCCGAAGACGTCCGGAGGATAGTCGACATGAACGCCCTCCGGCGGTGGTCGCCCCGTCCGCGGCCCCGTCGCCGTGACGTAACCTGCCAGACTCGGACACCGGCCGGCCCAGGGGCCGATGGCACAGCGCACATTAGCGGCCTCCTCGCGGGTCGGGCCGACCGCCAGCTGGTCGAGGAACTGCACCGATTCGCTCGGGGTGAGGGCTTCGACGAGCAGCCGCTGCCCGAACTCGACTCAGAAGCGTTGGACTTCCGAGCCGCTTCCGAGTCCTTTGCGCCCATCCGCAAGCTCGGCCGTCGCGACCTGGAGACCCTCCGTCTGGTGACCGCTCATCAGGGGCGCACCGTGCCGACCGTGGGCGGGATGCTTCTCTTCGGGCGGGAGCGTGAGCGCCACTTCCCGGCTGCCTGGATCCAGGCCGGCCGGTTCCAGGGCACCGACAAGAGCAGGATCTTGGACCGCGCGGAGTTCCGCTCCTATCCCGTGCGCGCCATCGAGGAAGCCATCCGTTTCCTCAGGCATCCTCCTCGTCGAGTCCCATGCCGAGGCGCGCCAGCTCTTGGAGCGCTTTCGCCCATGGTCGGCGGCAGCAGCGCGCCGAGGGCCATCCGGATCAGGTAGTTCGCCACCCACGCGTAGACGATCACGACCCAGACGAGCTGATAGGGCGCGGCGGGCGTGGCCACCCTATACTAGCCCGGACCGCCACCCATCACTCGCCCACACTCCTTCACCGAGGAGGCCGCCATGACCTGCTGCGTCTACCCCTTCACACGCCGGCCGCCCATGTGGAGGTCGCTGTTCGCCTGGGCTGCCGCGGCGGCCGCCCGGACGGCTCCCCGGAACACGCCACCGGCCCCGGCGGTGTCCGAGGCCGGGCTCGACGCGGCCGCCAAGCTCCTCCGCGACTTCGTGGCCGTGGACGTTCACAGCCACGCCGGCGCCACCGGCATCGTGTCCCGGCAGGGTCCGAGCGGCGAGCTCGCGCGCGGAATGCGCGCGGGGCGGATCTCCGTGGTATGCCTCGCCAACGTGCCCGACAATCCCGTCCTCGCCCGGAACGCGAGCAATGTCCTGGTGGCGATGCGCCGGCCCGAGCCGGGGCAGCTCTACCGGTACCACCTCGACCGCCTCGCGTGGATGGACGAGCTCGTCGCCCACCACGGGGTCCGGCGCGCGCTGACCGTGGCCGACATCAACGCCGCGCATGCGGCGGGAGAGCCCGCGATCATCCTGGACATCGAGGGACTCGACTTCCTCGAGACGAAGCTCGAGCGCCTCGAGGAATCCCACCGCCGGGGCGTCCGGACCATGCAGCTCGTGCACTATACGCCGAACGACATCGGCGACTTCCAGACCGGCGCCGTCGTCCACCATGGCCTGACGCCGTTCGGGGCCGACGTCATCCGCGCATGCCATCGGCTGGGCGTCGTCGTCGACGTCGCCCACGCGACCGCCGACACGGTGAAGCAGGCGGTCGGCGTGGCGAGCCGGCCGCTCCTGCTGTCCCACACCGCCTTGCGCGGGTCCCGGGCCCAAGGACCGACACCGCTCGCGGAGCGGCAGATCACACCCGATCACGCCCGCGCGGTTGCCGAGACGGGAGGCTCGATCGGCATCTGGCATTTCTTTCCGAGCCCGGAGCGCTACGTGGAGGGCCTCAAGGAGATGGTCGACGTCGTGGGCGTCGACCATGTCAGCATCGGCACCGACCAGCTCTCGAACGCCGGCGTGCTGCCGTCGTACGACGAGTTCCCTCGCATCGTCGACCTCATGCTGCGCGGCGGGTTCACGGTCGGGGACACGGCCAAGATCGTCGGAGGGAACTACCTGCGGATCTTCGCCGCGGCCGTCAAGTGAGCCCGCGCGCGGACGATGGTCGGGCCTGCGCGCCGGCGCCCACGCGCGCGTCGACGGGTTGCCAATGATGGTGGCGATCGGCTATGGTAGCGCCCACGAAGGAGGAAGCGCGCGAATGGATCGGGTGGCGATCACTCTGACGGTGAACGGACAGCGCGTCGCGGCGGATGTGCCCGCGCGCAAGCTCCTGACGGACTTTCTCAAGGACGACGTCGGCCTCACGGGTGTGCGGGTCTCGTGCGAGCACGGGGTGTGCGGGGCGTGCACGATCCTCGTCGATGGCCGGACGGTGCGCGCGTGCCTCATGCTCGCCGCCCAGGCCGACGGGGCCGAGGTGCGCACGGTCGAGAGCCTCGCCGAGGACGGGCGGCTTCACCCGATCCAGCAGGCGTTCTGGACACACCACGGTCTGCAGTGCGGCTACTGCACGCCCGGCATGCTGATGACGGCCTACGAGTTCCTGCGGGAGAACCCCGAGCCGACCGAGGCGGACGTGCGCGAGGCGATCTCGGGGAATATCTGCCGGTGCACGGGTTACGTCAACATCGTGCAGTCGATCCTCGCCGCCGCCGACGCGATGCGGGCCGAGGTCGCGCGATGAGCCTCGGCGCCACCAAGTCGATCGGCCAGCGCATGGTGCGCCGGGAGGATCCCCGCTTCTTGCTCGGCCGCACGCAATACCTCGACGACATCGTGCTGCCGCGCATGGCGCATGCGGCGTTCGTCCGGAGCCCGCACGCCCACGCGCAGATCCGGGCCGTGGACACGACACGCGTGCGCGAGCGCGCCGGGGTGATCGGGGTGCTGACCTCGGAGGAGGCGACACGCCTGGCCCTGCCCATCCGGTGCGATTCGCTCTTCCCGGAGTGGAAGGGCACGGCATTTCCGATCCTGGCCTGGCCGCGCGTGCGATTCGTGGGCGAGGCGGTGGCCCTGGTGGCCGCGCGCGACCGCTACGAGGCCGAGGATGCGGCGGAGCTGATCGCCGTCGACTACGAATCGTTGCCGCCCGTGATCGATCTCGAGCGGGCCGCCGAGCCCGGCGGGCCCCTGATCCACGAGGCATGGGGCGACAATCTCTTCATCGATCGCCGCGCCGTGCTGGGGGACGTCGACGGCGCGTTCGCCGCCGCCGAGCTCGTGTGGGAGCACACCTACCGCACGCACCGGCATACCGGCTTCCCCATGGAGGGCCGCGCGTGCCTGGCCGACTACAACCCGGCCACGGAGACGCTCACCTTCTACTCCGCCACCCAGATCCCGCACCTGGTGCGCTCCGGCATCGCGGACAGCCTCGGCATGCCGGAAAGCCATGTGCGGGTCATCGCCCCCGACGTGGGCGGCGGCTTCGGGATCAAGGCTCACCTCTTCCCCGAGGAAGTCGCGGTGGCGCTCCTGTCCCGCAAGCTCGGGCGCCCGGTGAAGTGGGTCGAGGACACGCGCGAGCACCTGACCGCGTGCATCCACGCCCGCGAGCACGTCCACCACATCCGGATCGCGCTCCGGCGCGACGGCACCATCCTCGGCATCAAGGCCGACGTGATCGTCGACGCCGGCGCCTACTCGGTGTGGCCGTGGACGGCTTCGATGGACGCGGGCATGGCGGCCAACATGATCGTCGGCCCCTACCGGGTGCCCGCCTATCAGGTGCGGGCGCGCGCGGTGGCGACCAACAAGTGCCCGCTCGGCCCCTACCGCGGGGTGGGCCGGCCGTCGGCCGCCTTCACCATCGAGCGGGCCATGGAGGACATCGCCCGGCAGCTCGCGCTGGACCCGATCGAGATCCGCCTGAAGAACTATGTGCCCGACGACGCCTACCCGTACAAGACCATCACGGGGATGGTCTACGACAGCGCGAGCCTGGTGGCCGCTGCCAAGAAGGTGACGGAGGCGGTGGGGTACGGCGAATTCCGCAAGGAGCAAGCGGAGGCGCGGGCGCGCGGGCGGTACCTCGGCATCGGGTTCGGGAGCTTCATCGAGCAGACGGCCCACGCGACCAACGAGTTCATCAAGCGCGGGGTGCCGATCGTGTTCGGATACGACTCCGTGACGGTGTCCCTGGATCCGCAGGGCAAGGTCACCGTGGACTCGAGCTTGCACTCCCACGGCCAGGGGCACGAGACGACCTTCGCCCAGGTCGTGGCCGAGCGGCTCGGCGTGCCGATGGCCGATATCCGGGTCCGCTTCGGCGACACGGCGTCGGCGCCGTACGGGATGGGCACCTTCGCGAGCCGGAGCGCGGTGCTGGGAGGCGGCGCCGCGTGGAAGGCGGCCGACATCATGCGGGAGCGGGTGCTCAAGACGGCCGCCAACATGCTCGAGGTGGACGTCGCCGATCTCGTCCTCGACGAGGGCGTCATCCAGGTGAAGGGCAGCCCGGCGCACACGACCTCGGTGGCGGAGGTGGCGCGGGCGATCTTCCACCGGCCGGAGAAGCTGCCTCGGGACCTCATGCCCGGGGACTTCACCGTCACCCAGAGCTACGACGCGCCGCCGGGCTTCGGGACCTGGACGAACTCCATCCATGCCGCGGTGGTGGAGGTGGACATCCGCACCGGCTTCGTCAAGCTCCTGCGCTATGTGCTCGTCGAGGACTGCGGGCGGATGATCAATCCGCTCATCGTGGACGGCCAGGTGCAAGGGGGGACGGTCCAGGGCATCGGAGGGGCGCTGATGGAGCATCTGGTCTACGACGAGAGCGGGCAGATGCTCTCGCAGACGCTGATGGAGTACCTCCTGCCGAGCGCGATGGACGTCCCCCGGATCGAGGTGCATCACATCGAGACGCCCTCTCCCTACACGCTCGGCGGCATCAAGGGGATGGGCGAGGGCGGCGCCATCGCCCCCCTGCCCGCCCTCGCCAACGCCGTCACCGACGCGCTCGCTCCCCTGGGCGTGGCCCTGGACGCCCTGCCGCTCTCGCCCGACCGCGTGCTGGCGGCCATCGACGCCGCGGGCCGGCCGTGAAGCCGCCCGTCTTCGAGTACGAGCGCGCGCAGACGCTCGACGAAGCCCTGTCCCTGCTCGGCCGGTATGGCCCGGACGCGAAGGTGCTCGCCGGCGGGCAGAGCCTCATTCCCGTCATGAAGCTCCGGCTGGCCCGGCCCGCCGCCCTGATCGACATCAACCGGGCGCGGGAGATGGCCTATGTGCGGAAGGAGGGCGGTCACCTTGCCTTCGGGGCGCTCGCGCGCCTGAGCGACCTCGAGACGCAGGCGGTCCGCGCGCACTGCCCGATCCTGGCGGCGGCGGCCCGCCACATCGGTCATGCGGCCATACGCCACCGCGGCACCGTCTGTGGCTCGCTCGCCCACGCGGATCCAGCGGCCGAGCTCCCGGTGCTGGCGGTCGCGCTCGAAGCCGAGATGCGGGTGGCCGGACCGGCCGGCTGGCGCTCGGTCTCCGCGGCCGACTTCTTCCGGTCGTACTTCACGACGGCCATCCAGCCGGGCGAGATCCTCGCCGAGGCGCGGTTCCCGGTCCCCGGGCCCGGCACCGGCTGGAGCTTCGACGAGCTGGCCCGCCGCCACGGCGACTTCGCGCTGGTCTCGGTGGCCTGCCTCCTCGAGGCGGGGCGGGACGGCAGGATCGCGCGGGCGCGGATCGCGCTCGGCTCGGTGGCCGAGCGCCCCATCCGGGCGAGCGAGGCCGAAGCGCTGCTCGTCGGGGCGGAAGGGGGGCCCACCCGCTTCGAGTCGGCGGCGCGCGCCGCCGTCGCGTCGCTCGATCCCCCCACGGACGTGCACGGCTCGGGCGCGTACCGCCGACGCCTGGCGCAGGTCCTGGTGGAGCGCTGCGTGGCCGAGGCGTGGGGCCGGGCTCGGTCCTGAGCCGGGCCGCCCGCCGGGCGCCTGGCGGAGCAGCGGTGGGGGTCGCCGCGGCGTCGCCGGCCTGGGCCGGGCACTCGTACACCGAGCTGTACAACCCCTTCTACGAGGTCGGGGTCGGCCTCGTCGTGGTCGTCTCGTTCCTGCTCATCGCGACGTTCCTCAGGCGCGCGGCGCGAGCCGGCTGGCCCCGCTACGACGTGCTGCTCCACGTCCCCGCCGTGCAGTCCACCGCGGCGCGGCTCGGCATCCGGCTTCTGCGCGGGCTCGGCGTCGGCGCCTTCGCGCTGTTCGTCGTGGCCGGCCTCATCGGCTCGAGGATCGAGACGTGGAACATCGCCCCGACCGGCCTCTGGCTCGTCGCGTGGATCGTCCTCCCCACCCTCCAGATCCTGGTCGGTGACGTCTGGAGCGTGGTCAATCCCTGGAAGGCCGTCTTCGCGTGGTTCGGGCCGGCGGGGCGCCGCTCGCGGTATCCGGAACGGGTCGGCGTCTGGCCCGCGGTGGCGCTCTTCCTGGGGCTCGTCTGGCTGAGCGGCCTGTGGGCGGACGTGGGCAATCCCCGGATGCTCGCCCTGCTCCTCGTCGCCTACGCCGCCCTCACGTGGACGGGCATGGCGCTCTTCGGCGCGCACGTGTGGCTGCACCGCGGCGATTGCTTCACGGTGTTCTACACGCTGCTGGCGGCCATGGGCCCCCTCGAGCGGCGGGTCCCCGCCGGGGGGGCCTGCGAGCGCTGCGGTCTCGGATGTGGCAACGCCGCGGGCGAGTGCATCGACTGCGAGGAGTGCTATGCGCGCGCGCCGCGCCGGCAGCTCAACCTGCGCCCCTGGGCAGTTGGACTGCTCGCGCGCCCGACGGCGGGGCTCGACGTGACCGCCTTCGTGCTGCTCATGCTGGGCGGCGGCATGTTCGGCGGCATCCTCGACACCCGGTGGTGGGAGCGCGTCCGCGTCGGGCTGGGCTTGACGGCGGAGCGGGCATGGGGGCTCGACTCCCTGGCGCTCGCGGCCTTCATGGCGCTCACCCTCGCCGCCTACGGGCTCGCTTCCGGGCTGGCCGGCCTGAGCGCAACGACGGGCTGGTCGGCGGCCGACGTGGGCCGGGCCTTCGCCTTCTCGCTCGTGCCGCTGGCGGCGGGCTTCCACCTCACGCACGGCTTCGACCACTCGATGGAGAGCATCCAGCTTCTGGTACGGCTCGTCTCGGATCCGTTCGGGTTCGGGTGGGATCTGTTCGGCACGCGGACACGGCGCTTCGCCAGGCCGGACCCGAGGATCGTCTGGCACGCTCAGCTCGGCGTGATCGTGGGCGCCCACGTGGCGGGCATCTGGATCGCCCACGCCCAGGCGCTGACGAGCTTCGGGAGTGGCGCCGTCGCCCTGCGCAGCCAGGTGCCCATGGTGGCGGTCATGGTGCTGTTCACGATCTCCGGTCTGTGGATCCTGTCGCGGATCCCCATGGTGATGTGAATGGAGTGTCTGAGGGTCGAGGGCCTGACGCGGAGCTTCGGCGGCATCGCCGCCGTCGACGGCCTGTCCTTCTCGGTCGAGGAGGCGTCCATCACGGGGCTGATCGGACCGAATGGCTCGGGAAAGACCGTCACCTTCGATTGCCTGACGGGCTTCTACCCGCCCACGTCCGGCCGCGCTACCTTCCGCGGCAGGACGATCACCGGGTTGCGCTCCGACGCGGTGGCCCGGCTGGGCATCGCCCGGTCGTTCCAGATCACCGGGGTCTTCCGCCGGTTGACCACCGCCCAGAACCTGCGGTTCGCCGCCGCGCGAAAGACCGTCAGCGGCAATGTCGCCCGCCTCCTGCGCCCCCGCCCGGACCGGGCGACGGAGGACGCCGTCGAGTCGGCCCTCGCGTTCATCGGCCTCGAGGCCGTCCGGCACGAGCTGGCGGGGACCCTGCCCTACGGCCAGCAGCGGATGCTCGAGCTCGGCGGCCTGATCGCCATGCGCCCCCCGCCGTCGCTGTTCCTGCTCGACGAGCCGTTCGCCGGGCTGGCCGCGGGAGAGATCGGACGCTACCTCGACCTGATGCGCCAGATGCGCGGCCGAGGTACGACGTTCCTCCTCGTCGAACACAATATGCGCGTCATCATGAACACGTGCGACCGGGTCGTCGTCCTGGACCACGGGGTGAAGATCGCGGAAGGCCGGCCGGAGGAGGTTCAGGGCAATCCCCGCGTCGTGGAGGCCTATCTCGGACATGCCGCCGCTCCTCAGCATTAGCCGCCTCTCCGGGGGCTACGGCGCCGTCCCCGTGCTCCACGAGATTTCTCTCGCCGTCGAGGCGGACGAGACGGTGGCCGTGCTGGGGGCCAATGGGGCCGGCAAGTCGACGCTCGTCAACACGGTGGCGGGCGTCCTCCGCCCCGCCGGCGGCACCGTCCTGCTCGACGGCGAGGACGTCACCGGGCTCAAGCCCGAAGCGCTGGCCGGCAAGGGGCTCGCCCTCGTGCGACAGGGACGGTCCGTCTTTCCTCACATGACCGTGCAGGAGAACCTCGACATGGGCGCCTACCTGCTGCGCGACCGCCGCCGCGCCGCCGAGCGGATCACGTCCGTCTTCGCCATGTTCCCGATCCTCCAGGAGCGGCGGCACCAGCCGGCCGGCGCCATGAGCGGCGGCGAGCAGAAGATGCTCGAGATCGCGCGCGCGCTCATGAAGCCGATGAAGCTCCTCATCCTGGACGAGCCCTCGCTCGGCCTCGCCCCCATCGTGATGGAGCGGATCTTCGCCTCCATCGCCGCCTTCAACCGCGACGGGATCGCGGTCTTGCTCGTCGAGCAGAACGCGGCAAGCGCGCTCGCGGTGTCGCGCCGCGCCTACGTCCTCGAGCTCGGCCGGATCCGCCTCGAGGGGCCGAGCGCCGACCTCGCGAGCGATCCGGAGGTCCGCCGCCACTACCTCGGCGTGGCGTAGCGCGGCTCTTCAGGCCGTCGGGGCCGTCGGCCCGCGCCTCCGGCGGCGCATCCAGCGGGTGAGCGGCGGCAACACGCCTTCGGGCAGGAACAGGATGAGGACGATGAGCAGGACGCCGAAGATGAGCAGCCGGAGGGCGACGAGCCCGTGGAGGATCTCGCGCATCGCCTCCAGGATCACCACGCCGATGATGGGACCCCACAGCGTGCCCGCCCCGCCGAGCATCACGGCCACGAAGAGGTCCACGGACACGGCGAAATTGAAGAACTCGGGGTGGGCGAACTCCAGGTAGTGGACGTACAGGCTCCCGGCGAGGCCGGCCAGCGCCGAGGCCGTGACGAAGGCGAACACCTTGAAGCGGAGCGGGCTGGCGCCCAGCATGAGCGCCTTCGTCTCGTTGTCCCGCATCGCCATCAGCGCGAGCCCGATGGGCGAGCGGACGATCCGCGCCACCGTCAACTGGGCGAGGACGGCGCCGGCGAGCGCGAGGTAGTAGTAGCCCACCTTGGTCGCGAAGGGCGGGCCCGGACGGGGAATGCCTTTCAGCCCCAACCCGCCGCCGGTCATGCGATCCCAGTTGTCGAAGACCTCGCTGGCAATGAGCTGGAGCGCGACGGTCACGATGATGTAGTACACTCCGCGCGTGCGGAAGGACGGCAGGCCGGCTCCCAGCGCGACGACGGCGGCGACGCCCGCCGCCGCCGGCAGCGCGAGCCAGAACGGGACGCCGAGCTTGACGGCGAGGATGCCCGACGTGTACCCCCCGACGCCGAAGAACGCGGCGTGGGCGATGGAGACGAGGCCCGTGTAGCCCATGAGAAGATTCAGGCTCGAGGCGAGGATCGAGAAGATGCAGACGATGATGGCGATGTGGGTGAAGTAACCCTCGCCGCCGAACAGGGGGAAGGCGAGGGCGGCGGCGGCGGCGACGACGACCACCGCCCGCCCGATCACGCGCCGGCCGCCTGGTCAGCCCGTGACGTGCGTTGTCCGAAGAGCCCCGCGGGCCTGACGACGAGGACGAGGATCAGCACGCTGAAGCCGACCAACTGCTTGAACTGCGAGGTGACGTAGGTCAGGGTC
>Ga0214473_10011468_pt1 | contig 10407 bp, 2 predicted proteins | sample RVTome_7_FD_203509 | JGI IMG/M metagenome (GOLD analysis project Ga0214473, IMG submission 203509) | Soil microbial communities from uranium-contaminated site in the Upper Colorado River Basin, Wyoming, United States - RVT98D197 | ecosystem: Environmental > Terrestrial > Soil > Contaminated >... | reverse complement strand
GAACTACATAATTTTAGAAAAAGCCATACGACCGGGGCTTATCCCCATTAAAAAAGTAATTAAAAGTCCAAGAGGAAAACCCTTCTCAATGACTTATTGGATTAGATTGGGGGAAACCTCGGTTTTCCACCCGATAGATAGAACGCCCGTCGTTGTTACAGAAACTTTACCTGGTTCTACCTTGGAAGATTTGCATTTAGAAGTGGCCAAAGAAGAGATCCCTAAAAGACAGGATTTAAAAGATATTCCTTTTGTGGATTATTCTACTTTGTCTGGTTTAGATCTTCGTTACCCAGCCAACACTACTGTGGGGGGCGAATTTGTAGTAGGAGAAACAGGGCTTTTACATTTTACAAAATTTATGGCCTATCTTTATGGGCAAGCTATGAAATTAAATTTGGATGCCATAAGTAGTAGTTCAGAAGTGGCCAAGGTTTATCCCGCAATAGTCGAAGGAGATCCTGCGACCAAAGCCGGGTATTTTAGTTTTTCTGAGTGGAAACGGGAAAAATTTTTAAAGGGGGGTGAGGTTAAAAAACAGAAAGCTTACGCAAGGATAGAAAATTACTCCGAATCCATAAAAGCAAGTGGGCAAAGGGCCATAGACGCTGCTATAAGAAAAGCTGGATATTCTCACAGAGTAAAAGGGGAAAAAGCAAGCTGGGGAGACGACATCCAACAGGCATGGGCCAGTAGCAGTAGTGATAACAAAGGAGTTCAGGATTATTTAATGGAGGAAGCTTACGAGCGATTATCTGATAATGTAAAAGCGATAACTGAAAAATCGAAGGGGCAAGCAATGGTGGAAAACGAAAAGGAAATCCAAGGACTGGGAATCGGTGTGTTCATAGCTAAAATAGCTTATGATTCAATAAAAAACCGAACCCAGAAATTTTTTAAGGATTTGGGCTATAAACCCGATGACGATATTTTAGTGTTTAGGGGAAGCCGTTCTGAATTTTTTGATAGGCGCAGTAATTTTGCAAATAAAATTAATAAAGACGCAGAAACGATTATTCCTCGTGAAGATTTTACTATTAGGGCATTGTCTTCTTGGTCATTAGATCCGGGAATAGCTGCTGATTTTTCAGGTAGTGAGGGGGTTATTATAGCCACGAAGGTTAAGGTAAAAGATATATTTAGCCATTACGTTACGGGGTTTGGGTGTAAGAATGAACAAGAGGTGGTTTTACCTGCAGATGCTTTTAAAAGCGGTGTCCGTTTGGTTTTCTTAGGTGAAAGAGCAGAAAGGTTCCTGGTCGAAGTAGCTAAAGCAGTAAAGGCAGGAGATCTACCGAGTTTAGAACAAACCGATGAAGAAGCGGATTGGATTAGAATCGTAAGAGATAGAAGGTTAAAAGTAGGTTTAACTAAAAGTAGATTCGTAATTTTAGAAAAAGCCCGTCCTCATAAATACATTAAACGTGTAGGTGCTCCTGGCCACTACGAATATTTTTATCACGAAGAGGCCCAGAAGGATGCCCAAAGAGATATTGAAGTGGGCAAACCAGAAATAACTGAAGAGGATGAAAAGCTACGGGAAGTGCTTAAACCTTTATTTGTAGTGAAAGAAAGTGGTGGGGAGTGGGGACCAACAAAGGCAACCATGTTAAACAAAAAGATAAACAATCTAAAGTCTACTCAGGAAGCTTATGAATTAGGTAAAACCTTGTCCCGACAGGAAGCCACAGAAGTTTGGAAGGAATATAAACAAAGGCTTTTGGAATCTCCTTATAGAGAATTGGAAACTCTTTTGGATTCTAATGTACCGTTAACACCAGAAATCAAGCAGAAAATGCAAGCACTACAAGACCGGAGTTTTGAGACTCAAATGTATCGTGAAACGGTGGAAGGACATCTGGGTGGGGCTGGAGAATATTTAGCTTTTACTCCGGATGAAATTGAAGAACGACTCGGGACGAAATAATGCCGCGCTTAAAGCTTTCTAATATAACACAAAGCATTTCTAATATCTATCGCCACAAACTCTCCGACACAGTTGTCGAAGCCACTAAGAACCGTATTACCAATGATTCCTTAAAACTTATTACAAATATTACGGAAGATATGCGTGATCATATCGGAGAACTATTGCGTCAAGGTGAAGAAGCTGGCCGTTCTGTATCAGCAACCGCTTCTACATTATTAAAAACAGGGTTAGATGAAGGGGTATTTAAATCGGCTCGAAAGCGGGCCTATCTTATTGCAAGAACTGAGTTACACCGGGCGAGACAAGCCGCCGCAATTGATATTTTTAAGGCCAGCGGAATAAAAGTTTTGAAATGGGTTGGAATACCAGAAGATGGAAGGATTTGCGACAAATGTAAGGCTAAACATAATAAGCACTATAATATTGATAATATTACGGAAACACCACCGTTACATCCCCGTTGTCGTTGTCGGTTACTTCCTGCGGATTTTCAATTAAGCATAAAAGTAAAGAAGAACAAAAGGGACAAGGTTGTAGAAACTCAAGTCTTGCCTACCCCGAAAGACTATCTGTACGTGGTGAAATTGAAAAAGTCTGATTTGGAAAAGGCTCAAGTTTTTGTTCCAGCATCAGTTAAACATAAAGCTTATTATAGGTACGATCCAAGAGAGAGAAAAGTATTCCTTGGGAATGGATTTGTAAAAGTAAATTTAAAAACCGGGGTAACATCGCACCAACTTTCTGGTATAAAAAAAGCTGTAAGCAAATTAGAAGAACTTGGTTTAGTGATTCCAAGAAATGTGGGGGTGAACTCTGGGGTTTACGATCCAAACAAACAAGGGGGGATATTTTCTCCGGCCAAAACGGCAAAAAATCCGGAAGGAAAAGAAATAGTTTTTGAACCTTCTATTAATTTAAAAAAAGGCAGAGATACAGAATACCATTTTTATCATGAATACGGGCATTTTACAGATTGGTTTTTGGGAGGTCAAGGAAAAGTCCATTTATCAGAAATTGAATTTACAAAATGGCTTCCAGAGACTGATGAGTATTGGAAGGATAAACGTTCAAAAAGGGAACTTTTTTCTGATATGTACAGAGCCTACGTGATGACAGGAAGTTCGAGAAGAATAGGTATGCCGGATATAAAAGATATAGAAAAAAGAAATAGTTTTTATGATTGGTTCGATTCCTTAATAACGGGGTTAAATGCTCATGTTCCAGCGCAGACAGATTTAAAAAAATCCGACCAAGCAATCCAGCCATTGGTTGTGGATGGTTATAAGGTTTATACCGGCATGCCCCAGCGACAGAGGCCTGTTTGGGAGGGGAGTAAAAAGACTCCAGAAGAAGAAAGACAAGAAAAGAAATTTGAAGATGAGGCAGAAAGGATTGCAAATACCCTTTGGGCTATAATTGAGCGGAATACAGAAATTTTACAGAAGGCCCATGACTACCAATCCACTCAAGTCAATCTCCCTAAAGATTTAGCAAATAAGGTTTTAAACCTTATTAAACTAATAGATCCAAAAGATCTACATCCAACCGAAAAGCAAGACGACGATATCCACATTACGGTAAGATATGGGTTGCTTCCAGAAGTTCAACCCACAGAAGTGAAGGAAATTTTAAACAGTGTAAGAAAAGTAAAGGCTTCAATTGTGGGAGTGGACGTATTTCGACCGGAAGAGAAAGATTATGATGTTTTGATTTTACGAGCAGATAGTCCTGATCTGGCTTTGCTTAATGAAGAGTTAAAGCAATTGCCTAATGAATCAACCCATCCAGTGTATCAACCACATATTACAATCGCGTATTTGAAACGTGGGAAGGGTGAGAAGTATAGAAATTTGACCACTGGGCTTGAAGGCGAACCCTTGGAGTTTGATGTTGTAAAGTTTTCTAACCTGGAGGGAAAGAAGACAAATATCAATTTGGAAAAAGCCGATATTCCAGTAAAAAGTTTTGTCCGCACGCGCAAAGGTAAAATGGAAATAGTGAATCCGTTTACCCGGCGTCTTGCGGAATCGGGTACTAAGACTTTAGGGATAGGCATATCTCCTCAATTTGAGCAGAAGGGGTTTATTGATTTGAGGGGTAAGAAAGTTGATACTCCAGAAGACGTTGCCGCGATAGCCCAGATTTACAGAAATCCTCAATATGAAACATTGAGATACGTCTATGTTAGAAACGGAATAATTGTGGGTCATGAGGGACGGAGCAGTCGTATCCCGGGGTTGTCCCAGGCTTTTGTAAAGGATAAAGCACGGGAATTTGCCGAACTTAGGAGCAGAATTCAACGTTTAGGGGCTGATACGGTTTGGTTGGTTCATAACCACCCATCGGGAAATCCAACCCCATCTACGGAAGATGTAAGACTTACTAACGTAATGATGACAATACTTCCGCAAATTAAAGGGCATGTAATCATAAATTCTGGGGGTAAGTACGGCCTAATCCAAAGAGATAACGTGAGCACGGAGTGGGCTCCATTCTTGACAAGGGAAGAAGTGTTAAAACCAGCTTTGAACCATTCATTGTTAGGGCTTCCTGTTTTGAATAAGGAGACCGTGGCCGTGGTGGCGACTGCCTTGAAAGCACCTAAAAATTTTGTTACTTTATTGTATCGAAGCGGGGGCATAGTTAGGGCTATACAGGAGATTCCCATAAAAATGCTTTCAAGTTATACAGTAGCTCTTAACTATTTGAGGGGAAGGTTAAGGGAGTTTGGTTCTCAAGACGTGATATTTGCTTTGGAAGATAACACTGGTACGCCCGAGACAGAAAGCACAATTCGTGCCTTGGTAAGTCGTGGTCAAGTTACTGATGCGGTAATTTACAATCTCGGATCAAAAATACCTTTGAGGAGTATAACCGCACAAAAGATGCCGGCCGGAAAGCCGGTAAGAAGTACCCGGGAAAATGTAGAGTTGTTACCAGTGAGCCCATTTCAAGAATGGATGGGCCAACCTGTCAGAGCTTTTGTTACGAAATCATTGGAAAAAGCCCGATCACATAAATACATCCGAAGGGAAGGATCTCCTAAAAATTATATTTACACTTATGCGGAACCATCATCCAAAGATCATCTCGTTAGTATGGTAAGCAAAGCCATAAAAGAGAATCCAGGGAGAATGACTCACGGTTATCTTGACGAAAGCGGGAAATCCCGAGATACTGGTTGGAGTGCCTTTTTTGTTGTTGCGGATAAAATTTATCCGTATAACAAATGGCAGGAAATACCAATCGAAGATAGACGAAAGGCCGTATCATTTCATTCTCATTCCCCTTCAAATTGGACGGTAGATGAGGATTTTCCTCCGTTAAACTCAGAGGATATACATATTTGGTTTAAGATGTTTAAAGCAGGTGGGATGGGAAATAAAGACGGAATTATTATGGCTGACGGCCGAATGGAAATTCTTGAAATAACTTCAGAAACTGACCCAATTGTTTTAAAGCTTGGGGCGAAACAGTTAGAGGAAGAGTTACACAGAAACTATGAGGAGAGAGCTAAATACTACGAAGATCATAAGAACGATCCGAACTATAGCAGTTCTCAGCAATCCCGAGAATTGCTAAGGGATTTTTGTAATAAATATAGAATTAAATATCATGAAAATTTGAATTGGAAAGAGTCAGTATTAGTTAAAGCCAAATCATACGCAAGATGGAGACACGGAAAGTATGAACACGTCAAAGGTTATCCCGGAAAGCCCAGGCTATTTGACCTCACACCAAATGATAGGATTAACCGCTATTTGCTTGATCTTACCCGGCCAGAAGTTGAAAAAGCTTTGGATATTGTTAATTCTGTTTTTCTTGTACAAGGTAGGGCTTTGCTCGTTGGGGGTTGTGTAAGGGACGCTCTATTGGGGAGGTCCAGCAAAGACATTGATATTGAGGTGTATGGGGTAAAACCTGAGGAGTTATCCCAAATACTGCAGTTACGTGGCAAGGTGGACCAAGTTGGCAAGAGTTTTGGGGTGTTTAAAGTGTCTTCCCCGGGAATGGAAGAAGCTATTGATGTATCGATCCCAAGGCGTGAAAGTAAAGTTGGAAAAGGCCACAAAGGGTTTATGGTAGAAGCTGATCCTAATATGACTGAGAGAGAAGCAGCGAGCCGCAGAGATCTTACTATTAATTCATTAGCGTATGATCCAATAAAAAAGGAAATTGTTGACCCATTCGGGGGTTTGAAGGATTTACAAGAAGGAAAACTCCGGGCTACAGATCCAAATACTTTTCCAGACGATTCATTGAGGGTTTTGCGGGTAATGAGATTTGCCGCTCAGTTGGGATTTACCCCAGACGTAGAATTGGTTAAGATTTGTCGCAATATTGATCTTACCGATTTGCCCCGGGAAAGAATATTCGGGGAACTAAGCGGGATGTTGTTAAAGGCTAAGTATCCGAGTTTGGGTTTAAAGCTTACGCACCTGCTTGGTATCGATAAAATCCTACCAGAATTAGGAAGACTCCAAGGGGTTGCGCAAGAACCGGCGTGGCATCCTGAAGGCGACGCCTGGGCACATACACTAATGGTTATGGATGAAGCGGCTAAAATGCGCGGTAGAATAACTGATAAAAGGGATCAATTGGTATTTATGTTGGCTACTTTGTGCCATGATATGGGGAAACCTGAAACAACAGAAATCAAAGACGGGAAAATAGTTTCCCATGGTCATGAAGAAGCTGGGGGTAAAACAGCGTTAGATTTTCTTGCCCGCCTTACCGATGAACAATATATTTTAGATAAAGTTGAACCCTTGGTAAAACACCACATGAAACCAAGTATGTTGTATGAGGCTAATGCTTCTGATTCAGCCATTCGTAGGTTAGCAAAAAAAGTGGATATTCCGACATTGGTAATGGTTTCTGCCGCAGATAAGGCAGGCCGTGGAACCGCCCAAGATTTAACTGCCGAACGGTGGTTGATGAAAAGGTTTAAGGGACTGGGACTCGAACATCCAAGGGCTTTAGATCCTAAAGTTATGGGACGGCATTTGATACCGATTGGGATCGAACCTGGACCGGAAATGGGTAAGATTTTAGACAAGATCTATGAAGGCCAATTGGAAGGAAAATTCCAAACGGCAGAAGAAGGGATCGAATACGGTCGAAAATTGGGATTGTTAAAATCCATTCCAGTGAAGGGGTTTACCCGACGAAGAAAGGGAAAGTTGGAAGTTGTCCGGTCATTTGAAAGGGCTGGCGAAAAGAAATTTTTATCTCCATTGACAGAAGGAACATGGCGATCTTGCTTCGAGAACGCACGAAAGGAATATTGGAAAAGAAAAGAACTTGGGCAAAATGTAAAATACGCTATAGGAACTCTCGTCGGAACTACTGAGTATCCTTACAAGGCGGGGTTGAAATACGCACCAAAACTTAGAGAAGAAAGACTTAGCCATGCTTGGGTCGTTGTTGAGGATAAGTATATCGTAGACCCGACTCCGTTTAAACCTGGAAACACCGGAAATACTGCGTTAGAACCAGATATTCCGTCTAATAAGTTTTGGAAAACAAGAAAATATGAGACGGGAAGAATCGTTCCAGAATCTTTGTTAAAAGAAAAATTGGAATATTTTCCTAAAGACATAGAAACAGCCCCAGAAGGTTTACCAGAAATGGAAAGGCGCAGAGAAGAAGCTAAAAGACGTCTTGTGGAATGGCAATCTGGGCAAGATAGTTTTGGTTATGGTAACCGTCCTATGTCGAAAGAAGAAATAATTTCGGATGGATACCAATGGAGACATTGGGCCCATAGTCGTACTCACGGTCAAAATGCTTGGGATTGGGCTATGTGGGAGGAAATACAAAAGTTAGCTCAAAAGGAAGGGTATCAATATAAGGACAAACTTACTGAACAAGATTTATTAGATAACCCAATGATCCCTGATTATGAGGATGTATTAGGAAAAGAAATAGTTACAGATGAGGTTACTACTGGATGGAGAAACTATCCTGATCCAAGGGTTATGCTGAAATTTATTAATTCTCTTGAAGGGAAGGCTTGGAAAGTTAGAAGTTTAAGACAAATATGGGCAATGGTAAAAACTATATCGGAAAATGATACTATGAAAACTTTTCCTGGTTTGGTAGGTTTGCGGTCAGCTAAGAATTGGGAAGAAGCCCTTAATACCGATATCCAAGTTTACCGCGGCATTCCGGAAGAAAAGGAAAAGCCAACGGAAAGGAATTTTATTTCTTATACAACCGTACCTGCGGTGGCAGATAAATTCGCTCGGGGCTATTATTATTCTTATGATAAAGGAGAAGGAACTGGTATTGTGGTAAAGAGAACAATAAAATTTGGAGAAATTTTGGGATTTGTAAATAATGATGCCGAGAATGAAGTGTTGGTAAAGCCTCCGAAGGCAACTCATGAATTGTTTACCGAGAGAGAAAAATATAAATATTTGAAAAAAAGTGAAGAGGAAACCATAGTTCCAAGAGAAGAAATTGAAAAGTATAAGAAACAACTGGATCCGAAATTATTGAAACAAAAACATACTTGGGACTTAGTCAAAAAGTCTATAAAGTTAACTATAGATCCTCAAAAGGCCCATTCATTAATTACAAGGATCCGTAAGGCCAGAAAGCAATTCATTCCCTACAAAGATAAAAGTGGGGTTATTTGGGCTAAACCTTTTGAAAAGGGTTTTATATTAAACAGACAGGCAATTGAAGGGGATACCATTCTCTTGAAAGGAGGGTTATTGGCTAAAGTCACAGCAATGGGGAAAGATGGTTGCTCGGCTCGTGATGAATTAGGAAATAAATACAATCTTTTTTATGGGAATTTTGAAGTGGTTTCTTTGGAAAAGCAGTTTAATTAGAACAGTGGGTGAAAGGGCTTTAATGGAATTTGGTATAGTATACGTAGCGACTAATAAAGCAAATAGTAAACAATATGTCGGTTTAACGACCCTATCTTTAAAAAAGAGGTTATCTTGTCATTTAACCGGGATCGATTCCCTTTTTAAAAGGGCATTAAAGAAATACGGGGTAGATGGTTTTGAATTTGAAGTAAAACGATACCCCGTAGATCAATTAGGGGAAATGGAAAAATTTTGGATAAAGAGTTTAAATTCTAAACGCCCTTTAGGCTATAATTTGTCTGATGGAGGAATGGGAGGTTGTCATCGTAAACCTCATACGGAACAAACCAAAATTTTTTTGAGTAAATCCCGAACACAATTTTTTAAAACCCATCCAGATAAGCTTCCTGTCGGAGAAAAGAATGGAATGTTTCGTAAACATCATTCTCCAGAAACTTTAAAAAAGATGTTGAGAACAGGGTGGAATCATTCCGAAGAAACCAAGATTAAGATTGGCAACGGAAATAGAGGCAAAATTTATACGGAAGAAACTCGTAAGAAAATAAGTGATTGGCACAAAGGAAGGCCCCTTTCGGAAATTCATAAACAAGCTCTTAGAATACCACATAAACACCCAGAAAATTGCAAATGTCCAGCTCACGGAGGAAGAAATGTTTGATTGCAAGTCATGCGGCAACGAAGTTTGTAGATCTTATGGAAAAGACAAGATCAAAATTCGTACCAATATAATAATTATTGAGAACGGAAAGACAATTGTCAAATGCCTTAAGTGCAAACACGAAGTCGAAATTCCTTTGTTTTTGAAATTACCGACTGGAGAAATTGTACCTAAAAATGAAAAAAATAAAGGAAAAAAAGCGACCTAATTGTCCGGAGTGCGGAACATCTAATCCCAATAGTCATGGGCCTCATTGGGCTTGTACTAAATGTGGCCATTGGTGGAAGAAATTTTATCGAAAACGTCCCACAGCAAAAATTTATAATTTACCTTGCCCAAGTTGCGGCCTTAAAAAGGTCTGCTCTCGGGGTCTAAATTGGGTATGCGTTAATTGCGGAAGATGGTTCTTAAAAAATCCACGTATAAAAAAAGGATTTCCATCTGAATATCTAAGTTCAATATATAAATCTAAGGAGGATACTTAGAAATGATAGTCACGACTTATAGGCCAATTCAATACACAGATAAAACGACTGAATTCCTTTTAACAAAGAATCAAAAATTATTGTTAATGCCTTTGGGAGATATACATGAGGGAACCGACGGATTTCCTTGGGAAAAGTTTGAAGGCCATCTTAGGTGGGGGATAGATAGGGGTGCTACTTTTTTGGGCATGGGGGAAGCTTTCGATTTTACCTCAACTTCCCAACGTGCGATTATAAATGGTTTGAGAGAAGGGACGAAAAAGCAACTTGATGAGTTTATGATGTCAAGGATCGAAAGTTTCGTAGATCGGATTAGCTTTACTAAAGGTCATTGGATGGGGATGTTGGAAGGAGACCACTATTGGCAATTCCAAGATGGGTTTACTTCAGACCAAATTTTGTGCCAGAGATTGAAATGCCCATTTTTGGGAACTTCCGCGTCCATTCGGATTAAGTTCGGGGTTAGAGAACATTCCGAAGCAGATTGTA
>Ga0214473_10011467_pt1 | contig 10407 bp, 8 predicted proteins | sample RVTome_7_FD_203509 | JGI IMG/M metagenome (GOLD analysis project Ga0214473, IMG submission 203509) | Soil microbial communities from uranium-contaminated site in the Upper Colorado River Basin, Wyoming, United States - RVT98D197 | ecosystem: Environmental > Terrestrial > Soil > Contaminated >... | reverse complement strand
CCCATCGTTCGGGGAGCGTTACCTCTCGACGCCGCTCTACGCTCACCTCGAGGTCTGAGCCCGCCGTTCACGGAAACACCCAGCCGCCCGTCGATCGCGGGCGGAGGGTGACGGTCTGGGCCGCGCCGTCGTCTCCGATCTGCGCCCGGACCGTGAGGTCACTCCGATCGGCTCCGTGCAGATCCGCGCCGCGCACGGTCGCGAAGATCAAGATGGTGTTCCGGTCCTTGACCCTGAGGCTCAGCCGCCTGAGCCCGTTTCCCGCCTTGCCCTTCGGATCGGAGAACAGGAAGTTCGACTGCTGCCCCTGCAAGATGCCACCGGGCACCGTGACCGAGTAGAGCGGGGGCCCGACGAATCCGGCGACAGCCCAGCGCCTCACGGCACCCGGTCCGGCGGCCACGGGGCCGATGGACGCGGGCCAGACGTCGACCTTCGCGGTGTTCGCGCAGGGGGCGGGGATCGTGCCGTTCGCCCCAGCGGTGAACCGGGTGACGGTGCGCTTCCGGGACGCGGGCGGCGTCGTCCGCGGCGCCACCAGCGCGGCGATCCGCACGCGATGACGATGGGACGGGGGCCCGTCGCGGTGTCTCTCGCGGCGACATCGGCACGAGCATGACGTCCGCGGCGTGGGCGGGCGCTCATGACGCCTCTGCTCAGTGAATCTCGAAGCTCGCCACGACGCCCGCGTGGTCGGACGCCCACACGCCGGAGTCGGCCCTGGTGCCGCCCGTCACCTGGACCTCCGACACTTGCAGGTCGCCGCGGAAGAGCACGAGGTCGATGCGCCCGGCGAACTGGGGAAGCGGGTTGGCCAGGGCGTCGTCCTGACAGCACGTGAAGCCGTCGCCCGTGCCGCCCAGCACCCAGGCGTCGGCGAAGCCGGCGGCGCTCATCGTGGCGTAGGCGCTCGGCGTGGGTTGCGCGGACGAGGAGTTGAGGTCACCGACCAGGACGACAGGCAGGGGCGTCGACGCCGGCCCCGCGAGCAGCTCGCCGGCCTGGGCGACCTGGATCGCGCTGCCGCCGAGCGGCGGGATGGGCAGGCAGTCGCCGTCCAGGTGGGTGCTGATGAAGCGGAACTCCCGACCGCGGACCTTCACGTCCACCGAGACCCAGCCACGCTGTATCGTGACGAACCCGGGCCCGAGCGGCAGCGCGCAGTTGACGGTGAAGTGCCCGGTTCGCGGGTTCGAGAGCTTGAGCGCCGGGTCCCGGTCCTTCCGGGCCAGGATGATCTCCCGATCCGTATGACGGACGTCGAACCCGAGGCTCGACGGGAACTCGGGATCGAAGCCCTCGGAGATCGCGACGGGCTCGTAGGGCAGGCCGCGGGCCGCCAGCGCGTCGAGCAGGATCTGCAGGTAGTCGAGAACGACCACCTGGGCGGGGGTGCCGGGCCCGTCGGGGATCGGGTCCACGCGGATCAGGACCGCTTCCTGCACCCCGATCAGATCGGGCTGGGTCGCGGCGATCTCCTCGGCGAGGGCCTGAGCCCGCGCCGAGAAGATCCGCTTGTGATAGCCGAGGTACACGTCGGTGACCCGCGCGGACAGGTGAGCCGGGTCAGCGATGAGCGCGCCGAACTCGGCGTCGACTCCGTGGTAGACGTTGCGGGTCATGACGGTCACGACACGCTCCCGGCCGTGGTGGCCCGCCTCAGCGGCGGTGGCGGCGAGGGGCATCCATCCGAGGGCGATGACGAGACTGAGCGTCCACACCTTGATGTCCGGGGTCCAGAGCGTCCACATCTTCATGTCCTGGGTCCTCCCTGCTGTCTGGATGATGGTTTGGGGCGCCGCTTGGCGAGGTGCCGGACAGCGTCACCGTCCGGGCCATCTGGCCGATGAGAGTCCCGATCTCGCCGAGTCCACGGCACCGGCGCTTCTCGCCGGTCGCGACCCGCTCCACGACGGCGGTCCAGCCCTCGCCCTCGGCGCGGCTCAGCCGGAGGACGAAGGCCATGGTCGATCGGGGTGCCTCCACGCGGGCATCTTCGCTGGAGGCCCGTCACGGGATCGTCACGGGGCCCCGTGACGGTAGACTTGGAACCCGGCCGGGCTGGTGCTAGAGTCGGCAGCGCTCTGACGATGCTCCCCGCTCTGCGCCTGATCCTTCTCGGCGGCTTCGACCTGCGGCCCGACAATGGGACGGCGATCGCGCTGCCCCGGAAGAAGGCCCAGGCGCTCCTCGCCTACCTGGCTCTCCATCGCGCGGAGGCGCAACCCCGCGACAAGCTGGCCGCGCTCCTCTGGGGCGACCTCTCCGACGAGCGGGCTCGTCACGGCCTGCGCCAATGCCTCGTCGACCTGCGGAAGGCCCTCGCGCGCCTCGCCCCTTCCGTGCTCGTCGTCGGGACGGAATCCGTCCGGCTCGCCTCGGGGGAACTCGAGGTGGACGTGGCCGTCTTCGAGCGCCTGCTGGACGACGGCAGCGCCTCAGCGCTCGAGCGGGCGGTGACGCTCTATCGCGGTGACCTCCTGGAAGGGCTCGGCGTCCGGGAGCCGGCGCTGGAGGAGTGGCTACTCAGCGAGCGCGAGCGCCTGCGCGAGCGGGCCGTGGAGGCGCTCGGCCGCCTCCTCGCTCATCAAACGCGAAGCCGAGCGGTCGAGGCCGCCATCCAGACGGCGCTGCGCCTGCTCGCACTCGACCCGCTGCAGGAGCCGGTGCAGCGAACGCTCATGCGTCTGTACGTCGGCCAGGGCCGGCGGGGCGTCGCGCTCCGCCAGTACCAGAACTGCCTCGACGTCCTCCAGCGCGAGCTGGGGGTCGCGCCCGAGCCGGAGACGAGCCGGCTCTATCAGGAGATCCTTCAGGCCCCCTCGGCCGTCCCGGACGCCGCGAACGCCGAGCCCGGCCTCGCTCGCTCGACTCTCCGAGCGTTTCCCGCGCCGCTGGTCGGGCGGGACCAGGAGCTGGACCGGCTGCGCCAGGTTCGCGACGAGGCCTGGCGTGGCCGCGGTGGTGTGGTGCTGATCTCCGGCGAGGCCGGGATCGGAAAGACGCGCCTCGTCGAGGCGCTCGTGGTCGATACCCTCGAGCGCGGTGGCCGTGCCCTGCTCGGCCGCGCTCACGAGAGCGAGCAGATCCTGCCCTTCGGCGTGTGGACCGACGCCCTGCGCGCCGGTGGCGTCGTCGCCGAGCTGGCCGGGCAGCCCGCCGTCGAGGACGCCTGGCGCCGGGAACTCGAGCGGCTCTTCCCCGAGCTGGGGTCGGCCGAGCGGGCAGACATCGTCGCCGACGACCACGTCCGCCTCTTCGAGGCGGTGGCTCGTCTCGTGGAGCGCGTCGCCAGTTCCCGGCCAGTGCTCGTGGTTCTCGAGGATCTCCACTGGGCGGACGAGATGAGCCTGCGCCTCCTCGGCTACGTCAGCCGGCGCGCCGCCCGCTGGCCGGTCCTGCTCGTCGGCACCGCACGGCCCGAGGACATGATCGATGCTCCCGCTCTCCGTCGCATTCTCGCCGAACTGGGCCGCGCACCCGACTTCCTCGCGCTGACGCTCCCACGCCTCTCGGGGCCGGACACGGTCGTGCTGGTGGAGGCGCTCACCCGGAGCGGTACCGAGCGGGGGGCCCTCGAGCGACTCGGCGCGCAAGTCTGGGGCGCCAGCGAGGGGAATCCGTTCATGGTGGTCGAGACGATGCGCGCCCTCGGCGACCGCGGCGAGCTGGAGGAGCTACCGGCCGATCTTGCCACGCCGCCGCGCGTGCGCGAGCTGATCGAGAGCCGGCTGGAGCGGCTCAGTGACCGGGCCGCTGCGGTCGCGGCGGCGGCGGCGGGCGTGGGACGGGACTTCGACTTCGAGCTGCTCCGTTTGGCGGCTGGGATGACGGGCTCGGAGGCGGCGGCGGGCGTCGAGGAACTGGTCACGCGGCGCATCCTCGGCGTGGTGGGCGAGCGCCTCGACTTCACCCACGACCAGATCCGGAACGTGGCCTACGCACGGCTCCTGCCGCCGCGGCGCCGCCTCCTCCACGCCGCGGTGGCCGACGCCCTGGCGTCGCTGTATCCCGATGACCTGGAGGCTCACGCGCTCGCCCTCGGCTTCCACTGGCGGGAGGCGGAGCGCTGGGATCTGGCCTTCGACTGCTTCGCTCGGAGCGGGCAAGCCGCCCTCGCCCGCGCGGCCCATCGCGAGGCGCTGGCCGCCTTCGAGGCGGCGCTCGCGGTGAGCGAGCGGCTGCCCGCCACCCGCGAGCTGATCGAGCGGACGATCGATCTTCGATTCGACCTGCGCCAGGCGGCGGTGCCGCTGTTCGAGTACGGCAAGATCCTGGCCGAGCTTGGCGCCGCCGAGGCAGCCGCGCGGGCCATCGCCGATGCGTCACGACTCGGCTGGGCGCTCGCCTACCTCACGCACGCGCGCTACGTGGCTGGCGATGCCCCGGGCGCGAGGGCCGCCGGCGAGCGCGCACTCGAGATCGCCGCCGCGCTGGACGACGCGCGCCTTCGCATCGCCGCCAACGTCTACCTCGGCCAGGTCTTGCTGTGGCTCGGCGACTACCGGCGCGGCGCCGCTCTGCTTCGCGAGAACGTGGACTGGCTCGACGGTCGGCTCGCGCGCCGGGGCGCCGAACCCGTGCAACCGGTCTACTCGCGAACCTGGCTGGCGGCGTGCCTCGCGGAGCTGGGCGACTTCGAGGAGGCCGAGGCGCTCGCCGCGGAGGCCGTGCGGATCGCCGAGGCCCGGCTGAGCGCCTACGATCTGCTGCACGCGAGTTGGGCGCAGGGCCTCGTCGCGTTTCGACGAGGTGAGTATGCGCGCGCGGTGGCCCCGCTCGAACGCGGCCTCGAGGTCTGCCGGCGCCTCGAGTACCCGTTCTACGAGAGTCTGCTCGCGGCCTGCCTGGGTCACGTCTACACACGCGTCGGACGGCTGACGGAGGCGCTGCCGCTTCTGGAACGTGCCGTGGACGCGGTGACGCGGCAGACCGGGGGGTGGTCGGCGATGGGCGCGCTGCTGGCGGAGACGTACTTCCGTGCGGGCCGCGTCGCGGAGGCAATGCCGCTGGCCGAGGAGGCGGTGCGCCTCGCCGCCGAGCGCGGAGAACGGGGGTTCGAGGCGTGGGCTCACCGCCTCGTCGGCGAGATCGCGGCCGAGAACGGTGCGCTGGGAATCGAGGCGGCGGCCACTCAGTACCGGATTGCCATGTCGCTTGCCGAGGAGCTGGGCATGCGCCCCCTCACGGCACTCTGCCATCTAGGCCTCGGCTCTCTCTGGCGACTCGCCGGGCGAGCGGAGGAGGCTCGATCCACGCTCGGCACCGCCCTCGCACTCCTCGCGAACCTCGGCATGGCCTCCTGGCAACGGGAGGCCGAGGCGGAGCTGGACGCCGCTCTCTGAACCGCGGGGCGCCATAGGACGGACAAGAGCTCCCTTGGCGCCCTCGCGGCGCGGCCCGGGTAGGCGGTGCGGCCTCCCGTGCGGGCCCAGCCTGACACCCGGGAGTTCCGCGCAACTCCTGGGCGGGGGCTCTGTCTCCTGGCGCGTTCCGGGCCGCGAGCATCTCGGCCCAGACCATGAGCGTCCGCGCCTCCGGCGGCGTGGTCGGGCGCGGCGGCGGATTGACGGCGGCCGACTGAATGAGGGAGCCGACAAGCTGGTGATGCTCTGGGTCGTCTCGCCACCGGGCCTCGAGCACTTCTTCGAAGTGATCGGCCGCGCCCGAGAGACAGGGGCACCGGCGCCCGTGCCCTTCGAGCGCCCACCGGACGTCGTCGCCATCGAGCGCGGGATGGGGATGAACGACACGCGGCGGTAGGCTGCGTCCCTCCTGAGCGCACCATCCGCGGTCTCCCGAGGATGCAAGAGTCAGGCGACGACGACGTGCTCCCTCGTGATGATGAACGGGGGATCGGGCGCGATGAAGTTGGGCTCGTCGGCCCTGACGCGGGCGTACTCGGCGGTGGCCGCGGACGCGCGCATCGCCTGGGTGTCGTCGAACCACGTCACCGCGATGCCGTCGTACCGCGGCGCCCGCCCGCTCTCGTACGCCGCGCGCCGCGTGTGGCTCTGCACGTAGCGCCGCACCACGGGGATCAGCGCGGCGAGGGGGCCGTGGACGTCGCGCCAGTACGCCTGGAACGCGTCGACGGGCATCCCCGGCGCGCGGGTCACGAGCTCGACGTTCTTGACGCCTCCGGCCGGCGCCGGCCCATCCTTGATGACGTGCTCCTCGGTGATGATCAGACCCATGCTCGAGCGCTCGATGAAGTTCTCCTCGTCGGCGTGGACCGCCGCGTACGGCGCCGTCGTCGCGAGGGCGCGCAGCGCACGGCTATCGTCGAACCAGATCTCGGCGATGCCGTCGTAGGCCGGCTCTCCCTTGCGGTATCCGGACGGCAGGGTGTGCGATTGCACGTACCGGCGAATGCCCGGCATCGTGACCACGATGTCGGCGTGGGCCGCCCGCCAGTAGGCCTGGAAGGCCTCGACGGACATCCCGGACTTTCGCTTGAAGAAGGACACCGCCTTGACCATCATGCGCTCCTCGATGGGCTCCGAGAGGCGTGGCTGTCGGCCATGCCCGCTCACTCGTACCCCGCCGGCGCGACGAAGCCCTGGTACTCCCGCTCCAGCAGGCGCGCGAAGTCGATGCAGGCGCGGTCGGCGTACTGCGGGCCGACGATCTGCACGCCCACGGGCAGGCGGGCGGGCGTGAACCCGATCGGCGCCACCGTCGAGGGGAGGTAGACCATCCCCGTATAGCCCGCCCAGAAGAGCTGGTCGGTGGTCGGCACGTCTCGGCCATTGACACGGATGGTGCGCTCGTAGCGCTCCCCCTGCTGGTCGTGGAGAAAGGGCAGGCCCCACGTCGTCGGCATGCCGGCCACGTCGTAGGACTCCTTGATCGTCATCGGCACGCCGTGGAGCGGGCCCCACGCCCGGCCTTTCCGCAGCGCGGCGTCGGCGGCGCGGGCCCGCCGCCGCGCGCCGGCGAGATCGGTCGCGATGATCGCGTTGAGCCGGGGGTTGTGCTTCTCGACGCGCGCGACGTAGGCCTCGAGGAGCTCGAGACAGCCGATCTTCTTCTTGCGGAGGTCGGCGGCGAGCTGCTTCGCCGAGCGAAAGGGCAGGTCGGTCATGATCCGCCTCCTGGGGGGTCAGGGGGTGCGCGGGCGGCGCGCGCGGACGAGCTCGTCGAGCGGCCCCGAGATCCGGAGGACCTCGTTCACCGGCCACGCCCCGCCCTTGATGGCGACGACGAAGAGATCGCCGGCGATGCCCGCGCGCTCGGTCTGGGGCGTGACGGGCGCGACGGCGAGGCTCCGGGGCGCGTCGCTGTCGGTGAAGCGAAGGACGTCGACGCGCGCCCCGTCGGGCATGACGATGAACACCCGGGCGGCGTGGCGGTCGGCCACGACGAGGTGGCCGCCCGGGGTCAGGCCGATGGCCTGGGGAATGGGCCCGCGCAGCACCAGGCGCGGAACGCCCTCGGCGCTCACGTGCCAGATCTCGCCGTCCGCCTGCTGCCACGGCGCCTCGGCATTCCCGTCCGCCCCGATCCAGAGCCCGCCCGCGCCGTCCGCGAGCAGCACGCGCGGCCGCGTCACCTCGACGTAGCGCGCGGCGAGGACGCGGCCCGCCGCGTCGAGCCGCACGACCGCGCCCTGACCCCGATCGGCGACGTAGAAACCCCCCCCCGCGTCCACGGTCACGCCCTCCGGCTGCCTGAAGAGCGGCGCGGCGCCCCCGTCGGGCGTTCCGCCCGCGAAGAGCTCGGCGCGCCCGTCGACCATCCGGTAGAGCACGCCGATCTTCCTGTCGCGGTCGTAGGTGGTGACGAAGAGCTCGCGCTCACCGCGGATGGCGCCGATCATCGGATTCAAGAGCGGGGGCCCGTGGAAGTAGCGTGCCTCGGTCTTCGGGCTCAAGCTGGCGCCCCCCGCGGGGACGCGATAGATGCGCCAGATCTCCTCGACCTCGCCGCCCGCGAAGTAGCGGCGCCCCGTGCGCCCGAGATAGAGGACGCCCGCGGGATCGAACGCGAGCGTCGAGACCGCCGGGATGCCGCGGGCGCCCCGCCCCTGGCTCGAGTCGAATCCTTCCCCGGTGACGTAGACCTGGGCGCGGAAGCCGGGCGGGAGCTGGATCTCGGCCGCCGCGAGGGCGGGCAGAAGGAGCAGCGCCGCCACCAGCGGGACGCGGGCCTTCATGCTCGCCGGCCTCACCGCGCGAGCGTCATCTCGGAGACGATCAGGCGAAAGTCCGCCCGCGGCCGGAAGCCCACGCGCCTGGCCGTGCCGTAGACGACGATCTCCTGGAACAGCTCGAGCGACGGCTTCTCGTCATGGATGATCTGCGTCGCCTCGGTGTAGAGCTCCTTGCGCTTCTTCGGATCGAGGGTGTAGCGCGCCTGCTCCATCAGCTCGTGGAAGCGCTGTCCGGGCTGGCTGCCGATCCAGTACCGGCCCGTGAGCCCGTTCGGATGGAGCAGCCGCCAGAGCGAGCCATCGGCGTCCAGCAGGGTCGACTGCGGGTTGCCCAGCATGAGCGCGTTGGCCGGCACGCTGCGCTCGTTGAGCATGCGCTGGCGCGCGCCCATCTCCATCATCTGGACCTTGGCGCGGATCCCCACCTTGCCCCAGCTATCGGCGATGCTCTCGACGAGGTGCTTGTCGTTGACCATGGTGCCGGAGCCCGCGTAGAGCGTCACGTCGATGCCGCCGGCAAAGCCCGCCTCGGCGAGGAGCTGCCTGGCTCTCGCGGGATCATAGGGGTAGGGCCTGAGGGCGGGATTGTAGCCGAAGTCGGTGTCGGCGAGGCCGCCGCTGAACGGCTTGCCCTGCCCCGCGTACAGGTTCTTGATGATGGCGTTGACGTCGAGCGCGTAGTGCATCGCCTGGCGGACGCGCTTGTCGGATGCCGGTGGCTGGGTCGTATTGATCGCCAGGCTCACGATCCGCGTCGCGGGGACGCTCACCACCCGCGTCAGGCGCCCGCTCTCGATGGCCTTGATCTGGTCGGGCGGCACATTGGTGATGATGTCCGCCTCCCCCTTGTCCAGCGCGACGATGCGGGGGAAATCCTCGGGGATCGGCTTCCAGACGACCCGCTCGATGGCGGGCGGCTTGCCCTCCCAGCCCCACCACTCGCGGTTGGCCTCCATGACCAGCCGCTCGTCCTTCACCCACTCCACGAAGCGGTACGCGCCGGTGCCGATGGGCTTGCGCGCCAGGTCCTTCGCGCCGGCCTCCGTCGTGAACCGCGCGGGGAGGATCTGGGCCCCCATCTGGGCCATGCGCACCGGGATGAGCGGATCGGGCTTCCGGGTCACGATGCGGATCGTGCTCGGGTTGACCACCTGCACGGCGTCGATCGTCGCGAAGCCCGGCTGGACGACCGTTCGCCCGGGGATCAGATTGCGATCGAGCGTGGCCTTGACGTCCTCGGGGGTGAGCGGCGCGCCATCGTGGAACTTCACGCCCGGCCGGAGCGTGAACTCCCACGTGGTCTCGCTCACGTTCTTCCACGACGTGGCCAGCCCCGGCTGGAGCTTGAGCGAGGCGTCCCAGCGCGTGAGCGCGTCGTAGAGGTTGTAGAAGTAGTTGACGGTGAGGACCTGGGTGCTGCGCCCCGGGTCCATCGTCGTCGCCTCGGCGGGCTGGGCGATCGTGATCTGCGCGCCCGGCCCCTGGGCGGAGGCCGGGAGCGGGATCGTGAGCGGCGCCATCGCCGCGATCAGGAGCGCGAGACCGGTCGTCATCCTTGACATGGCGGGTCCTCCCCGGGAGCGAGTGTAGCCTGCCCCTGGTCCCCGGCGAAAGGGCTCGCCCACGAGGATCGGGCGGCCCGATTCACGGGTCTGGGTCACGTCGCGGCCGCTCGACGGCCCGGGGCGCCCCCGAGACGGAGGAGCTCGCGCGCATTGTCGACGGTGAGCCGCCGGCGCGTCGCCGCATCGAGCCCCAGCGGCTCCAGCTCGCGGACGGGGTCGCTCACGCCGAGCTTGAACGGATAGTCGCTGCCCAGCACGACCCGCTCCGCGCCGAATGTCTCGAGCGCGAACGCGAGCACTCGGGACGAGTGCGTCAGCGAGTCGATCCACACGCGGCGGACATAGTCGCTCGGGGGCCGCGGGATCGCGGCGTGGGCCTGGTCGGCGACGTGCCAGCCCTTGTCCAGCCGCGGAAGGATGTACGGGAAGGCGCCGCCGCCGTGGGCGAAGCACCAGCGGATCCGGGGCCAGCGATCGAGGACGCCGCCGAAGATCACCCGCGTCATCGCGAGCGCGGTCTCCAGGGGGAAGCCGGCTACTTGCGTCAGGTTGTTCTTGCCGAAGCGCGGGTCGCCGAGGATCGGCGCCTGCGGGTGCACGAACACCGCGACGTCGAGGGCGGCCGCCGCCTCCCACACCGGGTCGAGGCTCGGGTCGTCGAGGTCGCGCCCGTCGACGTTCGCGCCG
>Ga0214473_10011466_pt1 | contig 10408 bp, 8 predicted proteins | sample RVTome_7_FD_203509 | JGI IMG/M metagenome (GOLD analysis project Ga0214473, IMG submission 203509) | Soil microbial communities from uranium-contaminated site in the Upper Colorado River Basin, Wyoming, United States - RVT98D197 | ecosystem: Environmental > Terrestrial > Soil > Contaminated >... | reverse complement strand
CGCAGCCGGTCACGGAGCCCGCGCACGTGGGCGATGTCCTCCGCGCCAGATTCGAGCAGGATCTGGGCGGCCTTGCCGAAGCCCACGATGCCCGTGACGTTGAGCGTCCCCGATCGCATGCCGCGTTCGTGACCGCCGCCGTCCATCTCGGCCGCGAGGCGCACGCGCGGACGCGACCGGCGCACATAGAGCGCGCCCACGCCCTTGGGCCCGTACATCTTGTGCGCGCTCAGGCTCGCGAGGTCCACGTTCATGGCTTCAACGTCGAAGGGGACCTTCCCGATGCCCTGGACCGCATCGCAGTGCAGCAGCACGCCGCGCTCGCGCGTCACCGCGCCGATGCCAGCGATGTCGTGGACCGTGCCAATCTCGTTGTTGGCGAGCATGAGCGACACGAGGATGGTCCGGTCCTCGATGGCCCGGCGCACGTCGTCGGGCGAGACCCGACCCTGCGCGTCGACGTCGAGGTAGGTCACGCGGAAGCCCTCGCGCTCGAGTCGCTTGCAGGTGTCGAGGACGGCCTTGTGCTCCGTCTTGCACGTGATGATGTGGTCGCCCCGGTCCCTGCTGAAGTGCGCGACCCCCTTGATAGCCAGGTTGTCGGCCTCGGTGGCGCCCGACGTGAAGATGATCTCCTTGCCGCTCTTGGCGCCGATGAGCTTGGCGATCGTGTCGCGGGCCTGCCCGACGGCCTCCTCCGCACGCCAGCCGAAGACATGGCTGCGGCTCGCCGCGTTGCCGAAGTCGCGCGTGAAGTAGGGCAGCATGGCCTCGACGACCCGCGGATCGCACGGGGTCGTTGCGTTGTTGTCGAGGTAGATGGGGAGAGTGACGGCCATGGCTCGGTGTTCCGCTAGTGGGTGTGGAAGCCCGCGATGAGGTCGGGGGGGCTCTGTTGGTTGTGAGGGGTCTCGCACACGGGGCAGCTTGCGATCAGGCGCTGTGGATCGCAGGTATCGCAGGTCTCGAGGTAGCGCAGGCTGCGCACCAGCTCGTCCTCGAGCGCGCGCAGCTTGCAGATCTGCGCGCGGGTCTCGTCGAGCTTCTCCTGGTAGATGTCGGCGAGGCCGAGCATGGCCGATGGCGCCGAGCCGCTGTGCTCCCAGCGGCGCAGCAACTCCTGGATCTGCGTGAGCGAGAAGCCCATCTCCTGCAGCTTCGAGATCCAGCTCACCCGGATCGCCGCGTCCTCTCCATAAAGGCGGTAGCCGCCCTTGGATCGGTAGCTCGGAGCCAGCAGCCCGAGCTCCTCGTAGTGGTGCAGCGCGCGCACGGTCTTGCCCGTCGCCTTGGCGAGGCTGCCCACGCGCAGGTGCTTCCTCTTCTGTCGGATTTGAACCAGCATGGCTCGAGTCAACCCTAACCCTTACGTAAGCGTTAGAGTCTGGACACCTTTCTTCTAGGGCTTCGGCCCTAGCCTGTCAACCCGCCGCCAGGTCCGCCGGCGACCGCCACCCCTGGCCATGAGAAAGCCAAACGATTTCATGGTGCACTCGGCCGGCCAGGTAGTTGCTCTGTCGTTGTCGCCGTGACGCTCCTCAGCGTGGTCGCCGTCGCTTTCCTCGGAGGAGCGCTCCTCCGCGCCTTCGGCGTGGACCCACCCCTCGAGGGCTTGCTGAGCCTGATCGCCTTCGCCAGCGCTTCGGCCGCCCTGCTCCAACGTGGGGACATCGGGAGGACGCGGCCCCGACGGCGGCTCACCCATGCAGCCCTCGTAGGAGCGGTGGGCCTGTCCGGTTGGGTGGCCGCTGCGCCCGAGCTCGAGCCGCCGCCTCCGTCACCCGGGGTCTACCGCATCGACGGCGACGTGGTGCGCGTGCGCCGCGGCGCCCATGGGCCACGCGCCGAGGTCGAGATCCGCAGAGGTCAGCGCGTGAGGGACGACCTGCCCCTCGCGCCGGGCTTGCGCGTGGAGGTCCGCGGCGAAGGCCTTCCCGCGGGCGCGCGCGTCGTCGCCCTGCTCACGCTCCGGCCACGCACGCGCTTCCGCAACCCGAGCCCCCATGCGCCCTGGCCGGTCCCGGGACAGGCCGTGGCGGACGCACGCCTCGCCGCCGGGTCCCGCCCGCGCATCGTCGAGCGGCAACCCGTGCGCGATGTGCTCGAAGGGGCGCGGACCCACGTGCGGGCGGCCCTGTTGTGCACGCTCGATGAACGCACCGCAGGCGTGGCGCGGGCGCTCGTGCTCGGCGAGGGGGACGGGGTCACGGAAGGGGACCGAGCCGTCGTGCGCTCCGCTGGGCTCGCGCACATCCTCGCAGTCTCGGGGCTGCACGTCTCGATCGTGGCGGGCCTGCTCGTCTTCGCGTTGAGACGTGCTCTCCTGCGCGTGCCCGGCAGGTGTGGACGCCTACACTCCGCACGCATCGCCGCAGGTGCGGGCATCGCGTTCGCCCTCGCCTTCGCCGCCTTCTCAGGCGGAGCGCCGAGCGCGTGGCGCGCCGCCGTCACTGCGAGCCTGGGCTGGGCGCTGGTCGTGGTGGGGCGGCGTCCCGATCCCGTCGCCGTGGCGACGGCCGCCATGCTCCTGCTCGCCGCCGCCACGCCCGCCGAGGTGGTCCGGCCGGCGTTCCTGCTGTCGATCGTCGCCACCGCTGCGGTCCTGGGCGCCCGGCCCCCGCGGGATTCCACGGTGCGCGAGAGAGCGCTCGCGGCGCTCGGCCTGAGCGCGCGGACGGCCGTGGCCACGGCGCCGGCAGTGATCTGGTGTTTTGGCTCCATTCCCGCGCTCGGCGTGATCGCAAACGCATTCCTCGTCCCGGTCGGCTCGCTCCTACTCGTCCCGCTCGCCGTGGCCCACGCTGCGGTCGCGAGCGCCGCGCCGCCGCTCGCTGCGCTCACCGCGCCCGTGCTCGAGACCGTGACGGCTGCGTTTCTCGAGGCGTGTGGCACCTTCTCCGCCGCAGGCCTGGGCGATGCGCTGCCGCCGCCCAGCTTAGCGCAGGCGCTCCTGCTGTGTGCCGGAGCGGGCGCCATGCTCCTCCTGCGACGCTGGAGAGGCCGCGCCCTGTGCGCGGCGCTCCTCGCGCTGGGCCTCGCGGCGAGCGAGGCGCACCTGCGCGCGGTGGAGAAACCGGAGGGCCTGGTGCGGGTCACCTTCGTCGACGTCGGTCAGGGGGACGCGGCCATCGTGGATCTGCCCGACGGGACAGCGATGCTCGTCGATGGGGGCGGGGCGCCCTGGGTCGGAATCGATCCGGGAGCCCGCGCGGTCGTTCCCCTGCTCGCGGCACGCCGCCGGGATCGGCTCGGGGCGATCGTGCTGACGCATCCGCACCCCGACCACTACGAAGGCCTCGGCGCCGTGCTCGACGAACTGGGGGTGAGCGAGCTCTGGGACAGTGGTCAGGCCGCCGCGGAGGATCCCGGCGGCACCGTCGCGCGGTTGCTCGCGCGGGCGAGAGTCCGCGGCGCTCGAGTGATCGACCCAGGGGGCTTGTGCGACCGACCGCGACGCCACGGGCGCGCCCGCATTGACGTCCTCGCGCCCTGCCCGCGGTACGACCCGGGGGCAGAGCCGAACGACAACTCGCTCGTGCTCCGCGTGTCCATCGGTCGAAGGGCGGTGTTGCTCGCTGGCGACGCGGAGGCTCTCGAGGAGGGTGCGCTCGTCGCGGCCGGCGCCCGTCTCGGGGCCGACGTGCTCAAGGTGGGCCACCACGGATCGAGGACGTCGTCGACGGAGGCCTTCGTGCGCGCGGTGCATCCGCGCGTCGCGGTGGTGAGCTCGGGTCTCCACAACCGCTGGGATCACCCACACGCCGAAGCGTTGCAGCGGCTGACGTCCGCCGGGGCGCGGGTCCTGAGACTCGACCGGGAGGGCGGCACGGTGGTGACCACCGACGGTGAGACGCTCGAGATCCGCACCTGGGCCGGCACGCGGCTCGTCATTCCCTGATGGCGCGACTACTGGAGCTCGCAGCCCGCGAAGTGCAGGTCAGCGATCGCGTGGGCGGTCTCCGTGGCCCCCGAGGCCACGACCGTGCAGTCCACGAGCGCACCACCGATGCGATCGTCCATGAGGAGGTAGGCCTCCTCGATGGTGCACTCGGCGCCTGAGACGCCGACGTACTCGGCCTCGCCCACCTTGGCGCGCACTTGGCCCGTCGCAGGTCTGCCCGGCTCGTCGATGGTGACTTCGAGGCTCCGCAGGCCGAGGTCGCTGGCGTTCGGACGCCCCACACCGATGTGCAGCCGCGCGCCGCTGCCCGCCGCACCCTGCTCGATGATGCAGTGCCCGGCCATGATGTCGGGCCCGACCGCGCCGCTGTCGTCGACCAGGCGAGTCGCGTCGGGGAAATCGAAGCCGGTTCGTGTCCCGTCGGCGAGCTCCACGTTGGCCACGCCCCGCACCCGCAGGTGGTCGGAGTCGTCGCCGCAGCCGGCAGCCAGGGGAACGAGGAGCGCGAGGAGGATGATGGTTGTGCGCAAGGACATCGACTTCACGATAGGCGAGTTTCGTGCCAGTGGAAATAGCAGGGGATTCGGGTGCCGGGGCCTGCCTTCCGAGACGTGCCGTTCACACCCCTCGGGCACCCGGGGTGCACCCGGGGTCACACCGCGCGTCACCGACCTGACGCGATCGTCCCCCCCCCCTACGCCCGCCTCGCCGCCACCCCCGCCCGCGCGGCCCTCACCTGCACGCCCGACCGTTGTGGGCTCCGCGCCGAGGCGCGACAGTGCGGCCGTGATCCCGCAACGCCGGCTTCGAGTACATTCGCAACAGCATCAGCCCACGGCGTTGCACGCGAGACGGCAGCGAGACTGGGTCGCGCGGGCGCGTGGGTCCGCGCCCACGCGAGTTCGGCCCGCCGGGTGCAGCGTCCGAGACAGGCGCCGAGGCGGCACCACTCGAGGCGACGGTCCCGATCTTGGGCCCGGGATGTCCGAGCGCGGGGCGCTTCGCACCGCGCGAGTTCCCGGGCAGCGTCGCCGTCCAGCGAGACCCGACGCTGTCCTCACCGGTGAGCACGCCGGTCCGCAGACCAGGGCCGATGTCCGAGCGGGGGTGCGGACCCCGGCCCGCGCGTGACTCGCCACGCAACTGACCGCTCACTCGCCGGGCTTGAGCATCACGAGGATCAGCACGGCCGCCGCCATGAGCGGGATGGCCAGGCCGATGCCCCAGAGCGCCCCCGGCGCCAGCGTCACTTTCCCGCTCGCGCCCTTGCGCAGCCGCCCCGTCAAGACGCCGCTCAGGGCCGTGATCACGACTGCGATGGTCAGCTTGCCGTGCATCCACGGTGCGGTGGCATACGCGTCGGACCAGTGCGGCACGAGCATCGACAAACCGGCGACCCATGCGAGGACCAGACCGGGCGTGGCCACGAACAGCACCGCGCGTCGGGCCGCGCCCGCCACGGCTCGCCGCGTGTCGTCGGCGCCGAGGGCCACGACGACCGTGGCGGTCGTCATGCCACCCACCCACAAGATCACTCCGAGCACATGTAGAGCCCGCAGCGCGAGGATCACGTCAGAGCCACCCTTCCTGCCGGTACCAGGCGACCGAGCGGCGCGCGCCCTCCTCGAAGTCCACCTCGGGCTCCCAGCCGAGCTCCTCGCGGATCTCTCGGCCCGCGCACACCTGCTGCTCCTTGAGCTCGTTGACCTTGTCGCGCGTCAGCATCATCGCGCGGTTGGTCAACTTGCCCCACAGCTCGCTGCCGATCGCGGCGACGGAGACGACGCCGATGGGCACGGAGAACTTGAGCGCGCGCTTACCGAGCGCTCGCTCCACCGTCTCGGCGAATTCCTTCTGCGAATACGTCCGGCCGTCCTCGACGAAGTAGACCCGGCCCGAAGGGTGGTCCTTCGTGAGCACCGCCACGACGGCCCGGGCGCAATCGCTCACGTAGATGAGGGAGAGACGGTTGTTTGGGCTGCCCAGGAAGGTGACCACGCGCCGGTTGACGATCTGAAAGAAGGCGAACATCTCGGTATCGCGTGGACCGTAGATGGCGGGCGGCCGGATCACGGTGACGGGCAGCGCGTCCGCAGCCGCCAGCACGGCGCGCTCGGCGGCGAGCTTGCTGTGGCCGTAGTGGGTCACAGGCGCGGACTCGGCATCGACGGGGCGGGGATTGCCGTTCGTACCGAAGCCGTGCGCGGCGAGGGAGGACACGAGGACGAAGCGCCGCAGGCCTGGGCAATGCTCGCGTGCGGCCGCGAGGAGGCGCTCCGTGCCGCCGGCGTTGACGGCGTGGAACTCCTCGGGCGTGCGCGCCTTCACGATAGCAGCGCCGTGGACGACGGCGTCGACCCCCTCGAGCGCGGCCTCGAGCCCGTCGCCTGTCTCTAGGCTCGCGACGCACAGCTCGACGCCGCGGGACTCGAGGAAGTCCGTCTTGCTGCTGCGCCGCACGAGGGCCCGAACCTCGTGGCCCTGGTCGATCAGGGTCTCGGCCACGTGAGAGCCCAGGAATCCCGAGGCCCCGCTCACCAGCACTCTCATGTCTGCCTCACTGCACGAGCTCCTTCGCGTAGACGCGGTACTTCTTGTACGGCTTGCCGCCCATGGCGCGAATGCCGAGGTTCACCGGGTGATTGTCCTCGAGCGTCCAGCTCAGCTCGCACCACTCGTAGCCCTTGGCCTTGCCCCGCTTGGCGAGCTCGACGTACATGGCCATGGACAGCCCGCCGTAGCGCTTGACGCCGCGCAGCTCCTTGCGGATCCCGAGGAGCATGAGCCGCGCTGACCGCGGGCGCCCGACCTTGAGTCGCCACAGCAGCTTCGCGATGCCGAAGGGGAAGAGCTTGCCGCCGAGGTCGTGAATCGCCTCGTTGAGGTTCGGGATGCAGATGCACATCCCCACGGGCCTCTCCTCGATCTCGGCGATGAAGGCGATGTCCGGATCCAGGATCAGCTTCAGGTCCTGGACCGTCTTCTTCACCTCCTCGGGCGTCGTGGGAACGAAGCCCCAGTTCTCGCTCCAGGCGTCGTTGTAGATATCCATGACGATCCGCAGGTCGCGCTCCACGTGGGAGCGATCGACGGACCGCAGCCGTATCTCCGGCATGTCCTGCATGGCCTCCCACGCCCGGAGCCCGCGCTTGGGGACGTCGCCCACCTGGTAGCGCCAGGCGATGAGGTCCTTCTCCTTGGTGAGCCCGCACGCCTCCACCAGGCCGGGTTGGTACGGCCGGCAGTGGTTCATCATGAAGACCGGCGGCGTGTCGTAGCCCTCGATGAGAAGGCCCGTCTCCTCGTTGATGTGAAGCGACATGGGGCCGCGCATTTGCTTCATGCCCCGATCGCGGAGCCAGCCCTCGGCGGCCCCGAGGAGGGCCTGGGCGACCTCGGGGTCGTCTACCGTGTCGAAGAACCCGAAGAAGCCCGCGTCGTCTGCGTGGATCCGCAGGTGCTCGCGGTAGATCTGCGCCGAGCAGCGGCCTACGGCGCGACCGCTGTGCCAGGCGGTGAAGAGCGCAGCCTCGCCGTGATCGAAGAAGGGGTTCTTGCCGGGAGTCAGCCGATCGCGCATCTCCATCTCGAGAGGCGGAATCCAGGCCGGATCGTCCCTGAAGATGGCGTGGGGGACCTGAATGAAATCGCGGAGGTCCTCGCCAGGGCGGTGCTCGCGGATTTCGATGGTCATGGCCTTGCCGGGCGCGTGAGGTAGCACGGCGAGGACCGCAGGGGCAACCGGAGCGGTCAGCGAGCAGGCCTCGAGCTCGCCCCCTTGCGTTCAAACTCGTCCGGCCACCGGTCATGTGGGGAGCGGTAAAATCTCACATATTGACATTTTCCAAAACGAGCCCAAGCTACTGATCATGCCTCTGGCGGCGCCAGATGCTCGAAAGCTGATCCGCCGCCTGCTGGACGAAGGCAAACTCGTTTCGCCTGGCGCCGGTGGCCACGCACGCAAGGAGATGGAGAAGGACGGCCTCGGTGCCCTACGAACCGAGACAACGAGGAACGGCGGCGAGACTGAACGGACGGAGGATCTGGCGATGAGCAAGAAGTGCCGAAGCTGTGGCAAGGCCCAGATGACGAGCCGCGCCGAGACGTACCGCTACGTGGAGTCCGGCCTCCCGAACGTCGTGCTCATCGGCGTGGAGGTGCGCAGGTGTCCCGAGTGCGGCCACCACGAGCTCGTCCTGCCTCGAGTCGTGGAGCTCCATCGCAGCATCGCTCACGCGGTGATTCGCAAGCCGGCTCGGCTGAGCGGGTCCGAGGTCCGCTTTCTGCGCAAGCACCTCGGGTGGTCGGGCGGCGACTTCGCGGCCCACATCGGCGTCGATCGCTCCACCGTGTCGAGCTGGGAAAACGACCGAGATCCGATCGGTCCGACGTCGGACCGGCTCCTTCGGCTGATGGTCGCTCGCGGATCGCCCGTCGAGGAGTACCCGTTGGAGGAACTGACGAAGATCGAGAACGAGCGCGTCCCGCCGCTGGAAGTACGTCTTTCGCGGAAGGGACGGGGCTGGCAACGGGCAGCGGCTGCCTGACCACGGCCAGACGCGCTTGTTCGGGCGGAGCCGGCAACCGATCGAAGGCGAGAAACCGACTCCGCCTCCTCGCTCCTATGGCAACCTGAGGTCCTCGAGCGACACGTCGTCGCCGGTGCCCGTGGCGGAGCCGTCGACGGTGCCGTCCTCGGCGACCGCGGCGGTCCATCGGAGCCAGCCCACGTCCATCACGAAGAGCACGTGAGGCTCCGGGCCCGTGGGCATCCGAAAGTGCTCCACCCCAGACCAATCCAGGTTCTCGATGATGACGTCGTCCCGCGACGCGCCCGACGCGTCGACGACGCGAGGATTTGTGTGCCGACCGAAGAGCTCCTGCGTGTCCGCGAGCGTCGTGGCTCCCAACGGATCGACGACACGGTAGTCTCCCTCCCAGTAGTCGAAGATCAGGAACACATCGCGGTCCATCTCCAGCGGATCGCCCATTCCGCGGTAGCGGAGCTCGCCCTCGAGCGCGCCGACGAACACCTCTCCTCCCGACGCGCGGAGCTCCTCCGCGAGCTCGGGAAGGGAACGGGGGACGAGGATGATCCCGCCCGCGTTCACGCGGATGGTCCGATCCGGCCCGCAGCCGGTTCCGAGGAGCAGCACCGCCGACAGGACGAGCCACCAACGCACGGCGTTAATCCTCCCTCGGCGTGCGCACCGCGGGACGAAGCTCCGGCGCCGTGGACTCACCGGCGCGCGCGGCCCTAGGATGGGCACGAGGAGCTCCGGCTCGCCGTCCACTTCCACGGGCCCACGACCGCGGTCCCACGTCCAGATGTGTGGGATGACTGATGCTACCATGCCGGTGCTCCGGTGGCATGGAGCGGAACGACTGGTCGCGGGTCAGCCGCGGTCGGGGGCGACCATGCGTTCGGGGCGCACGGCCGCGTCGAACTGCTCGGCGGTCATGAGCCCGAGGGCCACTGCGCTCTCGCGCAGCGTGATGTTCTGCGCGTGCGCGTGCTCGGCGATGCGCGCCGCGGCGTCGTAGCCGATCGCGGGGCTGAGCGCCGTGACCAACATGAGGGAGCTCCGAAGGTGAGCGTCGATGACGTCGGGTCTCGGCTCGAGGCCCGAGGCGCAGCGCTCGTCGAAGCTCGCGCAGGCGTCGCCGAGCAGGCGAATGCTCTGGAGCAGCGCGTTCGCGATCACGGGTTTGTACACGTTGAGCTGGAAGCTTCCCAGGCCGCCTGCGAACCCGATGAGGGCGTCGTTGCCCATGACCTGGCAGCACACCATCGTGAGGGCCTCGCACTGGGTGGGGTTCACCTTGCCGGGCATGATGGAGCTGCCGGGCTCGTTCTCGGGGATGAGCAGCTCGCCGATTCCGGCGCGCGGACCCGAGGCGAGCCAGCGCACGTCGTTGGCGATCTTCGTGCACGCGGCAGCGAGCCGCTTGAGGGCCCCGCTCGTCCCGACCATCGCGTCGTGGGCCGCGATGGCCGCGAACTTGTCGGGCGCGCTCGCGAAGGCCCTGCCGGTCAGGCGACGCAGGTACTCGACGACCGCCTCGGCGTAGCGCGGGTGCGAACCGAGCCCAGTCCCGACGGCGGTCGCGCCGAGGGCGAGGTCGCGTAGATGCGGAAGCGTCGCGTCGATCGCGTCCGCGGCAGCGTCGAGCTGGGCGGCCCAGGCGCCGACCTCTTGTCCCAGCGTCAGCGGCGTCGCGTCCTGAAGATGCGTGCGGCCCACCTTGACGATGGCCTCGAAGCGATGGGCCTTCTCGCGGAGCGTGTCGCGCAGGTGCCGGACGCGCGGCAGGAGCTCGTCCTCGATGGCGGCGACCGCCGCGATGTGCATGGCCGTCGGGAAGGCGTCGTTGCTCGACTGGCCCATGTTCACGTGGTCGTTCGGGTGCACGGGGTCCTTGCTCCCGCGCTCGCCGCCCGCGAGCTCGATGGCGCGATTGGCGATGACCTCGTTGACATTCATGTTCGTGTGCGTGCCCGAGCCC
>Ga0214473_10011465_pt1 | contig 10409 bp, 8 predicted proteins | sample RVTome_7_FD_203509 | JGI IMG/M metagenome (GOLD analysis project Ga0214473, IMG submission 203509) | Soil microbial communities from uranium-contaminated site in the Upper Colorado River Basin, Wyoming, United States - RVT98D197 | ecosystem: Environmental > Terrestrial > Soil > Contaminated >... | reverse complement strand
AGACCTCCACGTGGGGGGGCCGGTGCGTGAGCCACCTGCTCACACACTCCCTGCCGACGCCGCTCGGCGGCAACTCGAGGGCGCGCCCGCCTTGCCCGTCCGGACCGCCACCTTGTGCCGCCGGGACTATCGAGTGCGGACTTGGGCAGTCGTGCCGCTGGACCTGGGGAACCCGTCTCGACCCCCGCGGATGCTCAGCCAGCCAGCACCCGAATACAGCCGCGCGCCGCGAACCATACCGGTCCGCGGGGCGCGCTGAAATGCGATCGTCGCTTACATGAAGAGCCGGATGGCGCCACGACGAAGGCGAGGGTGCGCACTCGGTGAGATGACGCCAAATTAGCCTCGTCCTCGATCTCGTAGGGGGGTGCGTGGAAGGACATCCTACGGCTCCCCCTGCACCAGCGCCCTGAGCTCCGGGTCCGATCGCAGCCTCTCGAAGGCGGGATCGAGGCGGACCCGGGCCATGACCAGCCCGCCCTGCTCCAGCCCCTCCCGGAAGAGCCCGCGGGCCCGCGCCATGTCGCCCGCGGCCGCATAGGCCACCGCCACGCCCACGAGGAGATCGCCGCCGATGAGCCGATCCTCCGTCCGGCGCACCCAGGCCACGACCCGGCCCGCCTCCCGCTTCGCCTCCTCGTGACGGCCGAGCAGGGCAAGGACCTGGGCGAGCTCCATACGCGAGATGACCGCCGACTGCGCTCCCAGGTTGCGCGCGAGGCGGGCTGCGAGCCCGTCGCGCAGGTAGAGGAGGAGATCCTCACCGGCCCATGGCGGCACCGTATGGAGGAGGATCCCGGCACCGGGCCACAGGCTCTCCCGGTCGGGATCCTCCCACTCCAGAGCGCGGAGTGTGGCGAGCAGCTCCGTGGTGGACGGCTGCCGCCCCGACCGGAGGTACTCCAGGTGCCACGCCCCATAGCGGTGCATGGGCTCGTCGCGGAGTTCCGGGGGGAAAGCAGCCAGCAACTCGGCCGCCAACTCCACGTCGCCGTGGGCGAGCACCATGCCGAGTGCCCGGATGAGGATGGGGTCCCCGTGCAACCCGAGGGCGGCGCGCATCTCCCGGCGCATGGCGGCGGAGTCCCCCAGCACCCCGTAGGTCTGGGCGAGGTCCGTGCGCAGGGCGGCGTTGACGGGATCCAGCTCCGACGCGCGCGCCAGTGTGGTCGCCGCTTCCTCGAGGCGGCCCAGGCGCCTAAGGACGTAGGCGCGCCTCAGCAGGATCTCGCTGTTCCCCGGCGCCAGGTCGGAGGCCCGGTCGAGGTGCTTCAGGGCCAGGGGATAGGCCACCTGGACGTAGTAGCTGTACGTGCCCTGGGCCCACAGGGTCTCGGCGGCGTCCGGTGCCAGCTCCAAGGTCCGGTCCAGCGCAAGGAGCGCCTCGTCGGCGGAGGTGGCCCCGCCCCAGTAGGCTGCGCTATGGAAGACGGAGAGCGCCGCCCACGCCTCGGCGAATGCCGGGTCGAGCTCCACGGCACGCTGGAGCATCACCAGCGCCCCCTCCCGGTCCTGCTGGCGCCCTTCCAGCTCCCGCGCCTCGGCCAGCGCCTGCCACGCCGCCATGCTCTGGGTCGGCACCTCACCGAAATCACCAGGGAGGGCATGTCCCAGCGTGGACTGCATCTCGGTGCTAATGCGCTCGGCAAGCTCGGCCTGGAGGGCGAAGATGCCGGCCACCGAGAGGTCCCGATCGAAGGTCTCGGCCCAGCGGTGCTCGTCGGTGCGGGCGTCGATGAGCTGGGCGTTCAGGCGGATGCGCTGCCCCACCTGCTGCACGCCCCCCTCCAGGATGTATGCCACGCCCAGTTCACGGCCGATCTGCGGGATGGGGGGCGGGTCCTCCGCGTAGCGTGCCACAGAGGTGCGCGAGATCACGGTGAGCCCCGGCACGCGCGCGAGCTGGGTGAGGAGGTCGTCGTGGAGGCCGGAGGCGAAGAACGCCACCGTCTCCCCCGAATCGCTGCGCGCCTCGAACGGCAGGACGGCGATCCCGGTCGGGCGCATGACCGCTTCCGGGGCCACCTCTGCCGCGCCCCCCCGTGACAGCCCCCGCCCCGTGATCACCAACCCTGCAGCCAGCACCCCCCAGAGCCCGAGTGCCGCCACCCCGCCCAGGAGGGCGTTCCTCCAGGTGAGGATGCCGCTGGCACCTGCGGCGGGCGGCCGGGGACGACCCTCCTCCAGGGGCCCGGCCGCCCGTGCTGCGGTGCCCTCCTGCACGAAGGCCGTGGCCAGCACCACCGGCAGTCCGATGACCAGGAGGACCAGGGCAAGCGACGGGAGCCACGGGGGGAGCCCGGCCGTGGCCGCGATCCCGCTCACCGCCTCCAGCGCCGCCCAGCCAGCCACGGCATAGATGCCCAGCACCTGCCAGAGGGAGCGGCGGTGGATCTCGTGGATCAGCCTGCGCATTCGGTCCATCAGGATTGCCGTGGGGATGAGCGGAACGGACGGCCAACAATGAATTATACTGAGCCATGGGGTCATGGTACAAGGAACGTCGGTCACCACTTCACACTACCGGGCGGCAGCCTGGATCTCGGCGGCCACGCGCTGCACGTGACCGGGCAGACGGTGGGCACCTGCAGAACGGCAACGCCGAGATCGCGGACCGGATCGACAACCTGTGGGGCAGCACGCGGCTGCACGCCGGCCCCATGATCCCGCGCGACACCGGGCACCTCTTCGCGCAGGGCTTCGCGTTCTGCTTTGCCGCACTCGACCGCGCGGCAGGCGCGCAGGTCACGGCGTGGGGCGGCGGCGCGTATGTCGGTCCGGCAGGCGCCGACCCGAGCGGAAGAGGACCGTGCTGATAGGGGCACCGATGATGGTCGATGCCGACACGTTCGTCAGGCGCCCACCGGGAAACCGCAAGCGTGACCGCCGCGTACGGCCCGAGGGGTCAGCTACACGAGCGCAGGTGGGAGGAGTCGAACATGGCGGCCATGCATTGTGCCCTCTGTGATTGCGCGGTGGAGGCACGCCGGCGTATCGGGGCCGGCACCGTCTTCTTTGCCGTGATCACGGCGGGCCTGTCCCTGCTGGCCGTGCCCTTCTACAGGAAGCGCTGCCCCATCTGCGGGAGCACCGCGTTGTCCTTCGGGCGTCCCGGGATCGGGGCGGGTTCCGCACCAGGCCGCCACGTGGCCGAGCTGGAGGGGCGGCTCGGGGCGCTGGAGGGCGAGTTGGAACGCTCGCAGGCGGAACTCGATCAGGTCCGTACAGAGCGCGAGTTCTACCGGCAATTGCTGGGTGACCCGCCGGGGGAAATCGATCGACCGGGGAGGTGATGAAGCGTCCCGCGCACCATGCGGGTCTGCGGGGCGCGCTGATGAGCGACCGTCGCTTACGTGAAGACTCCGGCCGTCAAGACCCGGCCGCCGGCAGCGTCACCGTGAACGTGGACCCGACCCCGGGCTCGCTGCCCACCGTGATGTCCCCGCCCATGGCCCGGGCCAGGTCGCGGCTGATTGCCAGGCCGAGGCCGGTCCCCTGCTGCTGGCTGGTCAGCGTGCGGCCGACCTGCGTGAACGGCTCGAAGATGGCGTCGAGTTGATCGGCCGGGATGCCGATGCCCGTGTCCTCGACCTCCAGCCGCACGACGTTGCCGTCACGCGCGCAACGGATCCGGATCGTCCCGCCGGCTTCGGTGAACTTGATGGCATTGCCGAGCAGGTTGAGCAGGATCTGACCGACTCGTGCCTGGTCGGCGGCGCAAATGACGGGCCCTTCGGCGGGCTTCCAATGGACCTCGACCTGCCGGGCGGCAGCCTGGGCCTCGATCATGATACGGACCGATTCCATGACCTCGGCCATGTCCACATCCGCGATCTCGTAGGTGAGGCGCCCGGCCTCCATCCGGCTGAAGTTCAGCAGGTCGGAGATCAGGGTCACCAGGTGCCGCTGCGCGTTGCGCACCCGTTCGATCGCCTGGCTCTGCGCGTCCGATAGCGGACCGTGGACCCCGAGGGACAGGAGGTCGATGTAGCCGCCGATCGCGTTGAGCGGCGTGCGGAGTTCGTGCGACATTGCGGCCAGGAACTGGCTCTTGGCCCGGTTCGCGGCCTCCGCCTCCGCCACGCGAAGCGCGTCCTCGATGGCCTGCTGCTGGGCCGTACGCCGCTCCGTGAGGTCCCGGGTCACCTTGGCGAAGCCCACCAGCGTTCCGGTCTCGTCACGCAGCGCCGTGATCACGACGTTCGCCCAGAAAGTTGTGCCGTCCTTCCTTATCCGCCAGCCCTCGTCCTCGAATACGCCCTCCCTGGACGCCACTTCGAGTTCGTAGGTCGGAAAGCCCGTGGCCCTGGTCTCCGCCGGATAGAAGATCGAGAAGTGCTTGCCGATGATTTCCTCGGGCAGGTAGCCCTTCAGGCGCTCGGCGCCCGCGTTCCAGGTCATCACATGGCCCGCGGCGTCGAGCGCGAAGATGGCGTAGTCGCGGACGCTGGCGACCAGCAGACGGTGGATGGCCTCCGTCTCGCTGGTCACGGTACGCGCGGGACGCGCGTCGGCGCGTCCGGCGGCCCCTGGCATAGACGCCTCTGGAGATGGGTTCCGGGATAGCTTTGAGCGGGCTCCACTCGCCGCGTAGGAAATGGCTGGCCCGCAAGGATCGGTCCTGCCGTCGGGCCCGGCAAGTGTGCTCCCCAGGAACGATCGGTTGCTCAGCCATCGTGGTTGAACGCGCCGTTACAGGCAGCCTTCGACGTACTCGATGCTCGGTCCGCCCCCATGCAGATGCACGACCCGATCCTCGGCGTCGATCTCGTAGCGAATGCCGCGCGGCTCGGCCTGTGCGGGCACCTGGCGCCACACCGTGACGTACTTTGCCGGCGTTGCGATGTCCGCGTTGCGGCTCACGGTGATCCGCGTGAGCACTCCCTCCTCGATCATGACGAGAACACCCTCGGGAGCATTGCTGGGGCGAAATTGGTCGCAGCTCTCGGGGTCGGGGCCACCCACGGTCTCGGGACTGGCATCATCACCGGCTGCCGCGATGACTTCAGCGCGGCTCATGCCAATGCGGAGCGGGCCCCAACCGTCGGCGGTCAGCAGCCGCGGTCCAGGCCGCGGGAAAGAGGCCTCCAACCCATCGAGCGCGAACCTTCCGTCCGCTGAGCCAAGGTAGGAGCGCGGGAGCTTTCAGAACAAGAAACCTCCTGGCCGCCCTGCCGGCCCTCCATTTGCACGTGCCGGCCCGGCATCGATGACGATCCTCATCAACGGCATCCGAAAAGGAGCGATCCAATGAGTGGACTGGGCGAGCCCCGGCTTGTGTCAAGAATGGTGTCCGCCGCGGAGTCCCGCGTGTCCCGCCGCGGCTTCATGGCCAGCGCCTCTCTGGCGGCGCTGGCTGGCGCCGTGGCCTGCGGGCAGGAAGGGCAGGAAGGGCAGGGCGCGCCCGCCGGAGCGCGGCGGGGTGGGCCGCTCAACAGCAACAGCCGGCTCGACACCGCGCTCATCCGCGACCCCGATGCGCACCGGCCACAGGTCACGAGCATCGACGAAGCGGCGCCCTACCGCGTCTACGACCCCACGTTGCCGGCGCTCTCGGACCAGACGACGCATCGCGTGCACTGGCGGTCGATGGAGGTGCCGGTGCGCATCAGGCCGGAGCTGGCCATGGCGGCGTGGTGCTTCGAGGGTGACGTGCCGGGGCCGATCCTGCACATCCGGGAAGGCGACACGATCGAGTTCACGCTGACCAACGAAGGCGACGTGCCGCATTCGATGGACTTCCACGCCGCGCAAATCGACCCACACGTGGCGTTCCGGTCGGTGCCGAAGGGCGAGTCCGTCACCTTCACGTTCCGGCCGCGCTACGCGGGTGCGTACATGTACCACTGCGGGACGGGGCCGGTGCTCATGCACATCGGCGCCGGGATGTACGGCGCCATCATCGTTTCACCCCGCGACCCGCTGCCGGAGGCGCGCGAATTCGTGCTCGTGCAGAGCGAGTATTATGTCGGTGAGCCGGAGAACGGCGTGCTTCCGCTCGACTATCAGAAGATGGCGGCCGGCACGCCCGACTACGTGGTCTTCAACGGCCGGCCCGACCAGTACATCCAGAACCCCATCACCGTGCAGCGCGGCGAACGCGTGCGCTTCTGGGTCGTCAGCGCGGGGCCGTCACACCAGTGCAGCTTCCACGTTGTCGGCGAGCAGTTCGACAACGTCTGGCTGGGCGCCCCGCCCGACAATCCGCTCCGCGGCGTGCAGACCTTTGCCGTGCCGCCCGGCGGCGGCATGGTCTTCGACTTCAGCGCCGATGTCCCAGGCAACTTCCCGTTCGTGAACCACGGCTTCGGCCACGGCCAGAAGGGCGCAATCGGCTTCCTGCGGGTGGAGGAGTAGCGGGTCCCCGCCCAGCGTCGCCGTGCCAGCCACGGGCGTGGCGCGGCCGCGGTGTGTCGCTGCATCTTCCATGCGGAAGCGCCGCCCGTCGGCCCGCACTCCTCGGCAGAGGATCTCCCCGTGCGTCACCCGCGCCGCCCACGATCCCCGCTCCCGTGAGCGCCGGGTCCCTCTTCGAGTACCTGGCGTCCGCCATCGGGCTGCGGCTGTTCCCGGAGTGGGTCGTGGACGCCGCCATGGCCGTCTTCCTGGCCCGCACCTGGGCGGACCCCTACTGGGCCGGCCAGACGGTTCCGGGGGACCTGCAGGCCATGCTCACGTTCGAGTTCTTCGCGATCCACTCGATGCCGGCTCTACCCGGCCCCAAGCGCACCATCGCGACAAGGCAGTGGGGGCGCTCCATGAAGCGGGCATTCAGCACAGGGGTTCAGCCCACCTCACCGGCTGACTGCAGTCTCCTTGGTTGCGGGCGTCAGCGCACGGACGCCCGAAACATGCGATCCACCTCCTCCGCTGGCACCGACGGCGCCTCGCCCAGCCACCACGCGATCAGGCCGGTGAATGCGCCGACGACGGCGTGCGCTCGGGCCGCACGCTCGGACGCAGGGACATTGCCCAGCTCCAGTTCCACCCGCTCCGCCAGCAGCCGCGTGATCCGGCGGCGAATCCGCGCGTCGCCGCTCCGCACGATAGTCGCCTCGAAGAACGCCTTCTGCTCCCAGATGTGGCGTAGCAGGGGCAGACTGAACGCGTAGCGGCCCGCGCCCTCGCCGGGGATGCCGAGCGTCAGGACCCAACGGTCGAACCCCGAGAAAAGCAGGTCCTCTTTCGAATCGTAGTGCGAATAGAACGTCGAGCGGCCCACGTCGGCACGGTCCGTCAGGTGGCTGATCGTGATGGCGTCGTAGCCGCGCTCCGCGATCAGCTCCAGCAGCGCCCCTTTCAAGCGACGCTTCGTCCGCCCCACTCGCCGGTCCTCTCGGCGCCCGTCGCGCCGATGCTCCGGCCCGTTTTCGGACATTGAACGCCCCCTTGTTCAGTACCGGACGGATGCGCCGGATTGCTCGTTGACGCCGCAACGTCCACGGGCAGTATTGCACGCCTGTCCATTCCTGAACAAGTGTCCCGAAACGAGGGAGGCGGTGTGTTCCTGATCATCCTGGCCGTGGTGCTGGTGGGCGCGGCGGCACACGTGGCGCTGCGGGGAAGGACGCGGGAGCGGGTCGGCGAGCTGGTGCTGCTGTGGACGCTGGTCGGCTACTGCGGCATCCCGATGCTGGTGGTGGCGGGGATGCTGCTGGTGCACCCGCACGAGACGGCGGAGGTGTTCGGCTTCCCGCCGGACAATCCAATCGCTGTGTTCTTCGGCTGGGCCTACCTGGGGATGGCGCTGTCGGCCGTGGTGTCGCTGCGGTACCGCGGGCCCTACCTCGTGGCCCCCGCGCTGACCTGGGCCACCTTCTTCCTGGGCGCGACGTTCGTTCACCTGGGGGAGGGCCACGGCGGCGGGACGCACGCCGGGGCGCTGGCCATCGTAGCCACCCACGGGCTGATCTCGCTGATCCTGGTCGCGGCACTGGTGGCCAGCGGTGCCTGGCGTCCGGCACCCGCGATAGGTCGCTCCGGCCCGGTCGAGTGAATCGATCGACGCGGACTTTTCCTGGCCGGGCATGGTGGCCAACGGGTCCGTCAACGCGCCCTCGTGCCAGGCCTCCCTACCCGCCGGTCGGGGGGTCCACCCGTTCGGGCGGGCCGGTCGAACGGATGCGGTAGGGTACCGGGGTGTTTCCCTCCCCGCGCACCAGCAGCAGCAGCTCCGCCGCAAACGGTACCGTGTTGACCCCCAGTACGCGGCCGCCGTAGTACGGCGTGATGGTTTCGGCGGGGGTGTGGCCGACGACGTGGAGCGTGGCGTCGAAGTGGTCCAGGACGTTGTCGAGCCGGGCACCGAGCGTGTCCGTCTGGATGTATCCTCTGAACCAGAAGACACTCTCGTCATCAAAGAAGAAGGCAGCCCGGCGCGCCACTCCGGCGGAATCCAACGGCGCCACGTAGGTGGTGTCGGACCAGTTGTAGAAGACGTCCTCCGCCATGAAATCCGCGAGCACATCGTCGTAGCTGCCCAGGGAGTGCTCCATCAGCGCAGGCGCCACGCCCCCGTGGGCCAACAGCACGGGACCGATACGCATCATGGCGGGGCGGGAGGCCAGCCAGCGGCCCAGCACTGAGCGCCGCGGGTCGTATAGCCTGTGGTAGGGAATGCCATGCCGCTCGGCCACCGCCAGTTCCTTCGGGGCCACGTAGCGGAGGTCGTTCAGGAGGGGCATGATTTCGTGGTTGCCCAGGAGCAGGTGGACGCCGCCATCCGCGTCGCGGGCCTCCTCTTCCAGGCGGTAGAGGAGCCAGAGCACGGCGGAGACATCGGCGCCCCGGTCCATGACGTCCCCGACGAAGGCCAGGTGTCTGCGGCCGCCGTTCCAGCGCCGCTCGGCGTCCAGGAGCCCCGCATTCTGCAGCACGGCCACCAGCGTATCCAGCTCGCCGTGCACATCCCCCATCACGTAGAGAGAGTCCACGGTGCCCAGGGAGACACGCGGCCGGCGAGGGGCATCCACGCGAACGCGCGTCCGGTACAATCCGCTCGTGCGGTCCGCGCCACCGTAGCGCAGGAGCAGGTCATCCCCCCCTTGGCGCGGGAATGCGGCACTGTGGGCCGTACCCGACGGGGTACGGAGATCGTGGCGGACGCGGTCGTCCCGCACGACCTGAAGGAGACCCTCGGTGGCCGACCCCGTGAGCCAGCTCACGCGCAGCGAGTCATTCTGCACGCGCACTACCAGGCCATGCTCCCCCTCCACGCGCTCCGGGTCCGGACGAGCGTGGGGCCGCAGCGCGCCGAAAAGCCCGAAATCCTCCCGTTCCACATCCCGGAGAAGATCCTCCAGGCGGTCCGCTACCTCCCGGATCTCACGGTCGCTCAGGCCGAGCTGGATGGTGCCGTCGGTGATCCGCACGCCGCGTCCGGGGTCCAGGTTGGCGCCGGGAGCCTCGGGCACGAGCCGTCCATCCTCCACCCGGTACTGCGCCAGCACGCCCAGGCGTTCGTCCAGCTCCGCGCGCGTCAATTCCCGCAGCCGCTGAATGGTGTGGGCGGGGAGCCGGTCCACGTGCAGGGACATCCAGAAGGTTCCGCGGTTGCTCTCCTGGCTACGGAATGCAACGCCGTTGTCCACGGCGAAGACCCGCGGGTTTTCATCATACTCGGAAATGAAGAAGTTGCCCTGGTTCGAGTCCGCGTGACGGATGAGATAGGTGAGGATATTCAGATTGCCAACGTGCCGGGCGTAGACCGTGTCCCGACCGGCACGCTCCTCATCCCACACCCCGTTCGGTGAAGCCTGATTGAGCCAGTACTGGAGGACCGCGAGCACGGATGTGGTGTTGCTGAATGTGGCCCGCCCGTCCGGCTCGACCTCGCGATACCACTCCAGGGGTACCACGCGCGCCACGGTGGGCGGCACCACGTACTCGGAGGGGTCCAGGAAGAGCTTCTGCAGCTCGTAGGCGGCCACCTCGTAGCGGGGCTGATTGTTGAAGGTCCCTCCTCCGCCCGGTGCGGTGGCCCACTTCACGTTGATGACCTCTCCACCGGCAAACTGGAGGGTGACGAACTTGGTGCGATCCCCCTCGAAGCGCGTGTCCTGGGAGCGCAGCACCTCCAGCGGCTCCTCCCTCAGGCGGCGCTCGACCTCCTCCACCGGGAGGTTGAAATTGGCGTCCTGCGCCGCGGCCGGGCCCGCCGCGGCCAGGAAGACCGCCGAACCCGCTACACGCCAGGCGGCAGGAAGCCGCGCCATCCAACATCGGGTCATAGACACCTCCACGAAGGCATGGGAATTCACTCTGGTAGCCGCAGGGGTAGCCAGACCTCGAACGTGGTCCCTTTGCCGGGCTGGCTCTCCACATCGAGGCGGCCGCCGTGCGTCTCCACCACCTGCCGCGCAATGAGGAGCCCCAGCCCCATACCGACGCGGGTGCCCTTGGTAGTGAAG
>Ga0214473_10011464_pt1 | contig 10409 bp, 6 predicted proteins | sample RVTome_7_FD_203509 | JGI IMG/M metagenome (GOLD analysis project Ga0214473, IMG submission 203509) | Soil microbial communities from uranium-contaminated site in the Upper Colorado River Basin, Wyoming, United States - RVT98D197 | ecosystem: Environmental > Terrestrial > Soil > Contaminated >... | reverse complement strand
GAGGGCGAATATCGGGAATATTTAACCGACGAGCAACGCAGCGAGCCGGGATGCAGCGACGGCCGAATGCCAAGAGATTTCTGGGATACTGCACTAGCCACCCAGCTTCCGCTCGATCAGCTCCTCGTACTTCCACCGGGTCTGGTCCACCATTCGCTCCAGCGAGAACTCGTTCATGATCCGCTTCGCGCCCCGGACGCCCATCTCCCTGCGCAGCCCTGGGTTTTCCAGGAGCTGGACGATCCGATCGGTGAAGGCCGTCACGTTGCCCGGCTCAACCAGGTAGCCCGTCTCGCCCTCCGCGACGAGCTCCCGGTTGCCTCCCACGTCGGTCACCACGCAGGGAAGATCGCACAGCATGGCTTCCATGATCGCGTTGGAGAGCCCCTCGTAGTGGCTCGTCATGATGAAGATGTCGAACGCGGGAAGGTACGCGCTTGCGTTCTCCCGTTGTCCCGCGAAGACCACGCGCGCCGCGACGCCCAGGTCGCTTGCGAGCGCGCGCATCTTCGCCTCCAGGGGCCCGCCGCCGATGATGATGAAGCGCACCCGGTCATACAGATCCTTGTGCTTGAGCAGCCGCTGAGCGACCTTCAGGAAGAAATAATGGTTCTTTGGCGGCGTGAGGTTCCCGATCGTCCCTACCACGAACTCGCCCGGCTCCAGCCCAAACAACGCCCGCAACTCATTCCGGTTGTTCGCGTTTTGGGGAGGCGAGAAAATCCCGTTCTGGATCGTGATGATCTCGCAGTGGAGCCGGTGCTCCCGCGAGAGGAACTGCGCGTTCGCCGCGGTGTTGCAGATGATCGCATCGGTGAAGCGGGACAGCTCGCTGTCCATGAAGCGCATCATCCGGCTCGACGGAAGGAAGTAAGATCGCTCGGAGGCGAGCACGATCGGGACGCGGCAAAGCAAGGCGGCTATCCGGCCGTACGAATTGGCGGACGAGAGATAGGTATGGACGATCATCGGACGGAAGCGCCGCATAACCAGACGCAGGCGCAGAAGCCGCGCGAGCTCCACGTTCTTCTTGCGCTCCAGCTCCACCACCTCGAAACCTTCGGCCCTGAGCGCCATCGCCCAGTAGCCGCCGCCCGAGAGACTCACGACGAGCGGCTCGTACTCGTTGCGGTCCAAACCCCGCACGAGGTAGTAGAGCTGTTTCTCCGCGCCGCCGATACCGAGCTGCCCGATCACGTACATCACGCGCTTGCGGGCGGGGACGAATTCCTCGTACACCGCCTCGGTCCGCGCGACCATCTTCTGGACGTTGAACTCCCGGACGACGTGCGCGTGCCCCTGCTCCCCCATGCTCCGCGCCAGCAAGGGATCGTTCACCAGTCGCGTCACGGCCTCGTGGAGCGCCCCGGCGTCACCCACCGGGACGATGAACCCCGTCTTGCCGTGCACGACGGACTCGGGATTCCCACCCACGTCCGTGGCCACGACGGGCTTCCCCGCCGCCATCGCCTCGAGGATCGTGAGCGGGTGCGCTTCCGAGAAGGAGGAGAGCACGAAGACGTTCATGATCGAGAGAAGCTCGGGGATGTCGCGCCGCGCGCCCGTGAAGATCACCTTCTCCGCGAGGCCGTACTCTCGGGCGAGCTGCTCGAGGGACTCCCGCAGGGTTCCCTGACCCACGATGAGGAACCGGACGTCCGGCCGGGTGGGGGTGACCATGCGCGCCATCTGAAGGAACACCTGATGGCCCTTGAGAGGAATGAGGCTGCCGATGATGCCGATCACGGGCGTGCCCTCCGGGAGGTTGAGCTCCCGGCGCAGCGCGGTCGTGTCCCCCGGTTTCTCGTACGCCGCCACGTCCACGCCGTTGTAGATCGTCGTGTACTTCCGGCGCGAGAGCGGGTCCATCTCCACGTGGGTTTCCAGGACGCGGTTGGAGCAGGCAAGGATCTTGCGGTTGAAGAGTCCGAGGATCGAGTTCAGGAGCACGTAGAACCGCCGGTCGCGCCGGAACAGGCCGTGCTCGGTTCGGATGATGGTGCGGACCCCGGAAAGGAGGGCGGCCGGAACGCCCCAGTTGTTGGCCAGCGGGGTGTGCACGTGCACAATCTTGGCGCGCTCTTTGCGCATGATCCGGGCCAGCTTGAGGATCACGCGCGGGTCGAATCCCAGGCGCTTGCTCAGGATATAATAGCGGACGCCCGCTTGCCGGAGGTCCTCCTCGAGCGGGCCGCCCTTGGTCAGCGCGACGACGACCGCCTCGTACACGTCGCGGTTGTGGTGCAGGGCATAATTCGTCACCACACGCTCGGCGCCGCCCAGCTCGAGCGAATAGACCACGTGAATGACCTTGATACGCTTCATCGCATCCGCCGTTCGGGCGTCCCGCGGCTTCCGGCGCCCACGCGGCCCCGCGTCACGCCCGGGCCTGATCGATGAGTTCGCGGTAGAACGCCAGCGTCTGTTCCGCGATCTGGTTGATGTCATACCGGGCCTCGGCCGTCTTGCGCGCCTCGGCGCCCATCATCTCCCGCAGCCTCGAATTGTCCGCCAGCGCCGAGAGCGCTTCAAGGAGCGGCTCCGCCTCTCCCGGCGGGACGAGGATCCCGTTGCGCCCGTCCTCGATCGCGTCCTCCGAGCCCGAGACGCGGGTGGCGATCACCGGGAGCCCCGCCGCCATCGCTTCCAGCAGCACGTTCGGGAAGCCCTCGTAGCGCGACGGCAGGACGAAGAAGTCGGCCGCGGCGTAGTGCGGACCCACGTCGCGGCGCAGCCCGCGGAAATCGACCGTTCCCGCGATCCCGAGCTCCTCCGCCCGCCGCCGGAGCCCGGCCTCGTCGGGCCCCTCCCCCAGCACGAGCAGCCTCGCCGGCGGGCGCCGCTTCACGAAGCGCACCCAGGCGTCGAGCAAGATGTCGGCCCCCTTCTGCCGGGAGAGCCGTCCCACGAAGAGGACCAGGGGATCCCCCTCCACCGCGAGCGTGTGGCGCGCCTGCGCCCGCGGCGGCAACTCCTCCGCCATCGCGACGAGATCGATTCCGTTGGGGATCCGGCCCACGCGGCGCCAACCGCCTTCCTCAGCAGCGCGGGCGATGCGGTCCGAAATCGCCACCACGCCGTCCACCGCGCGCGCCGCCGCTTCGATCGACCAGCGCCGGAGCCCGCGCTCCGGGACGTCCACCCAGATCCCCCGTCCGGGGGAAAGGTTCGCGAACTTGAGCACCACGGGGATGCGCCGGATCCGGGCGGCGAGGACCGCCGTGATCAGCATCGGCCCAGGGATGTGAACGTGGATCAGGTCGTCGCGTGCGCCGAGGAGATCGGCCGTCACGCGGAACAGGAGCACACCCGCGCCGATCCCGGCGATCCGCGGATAGGGGATCCGGCGCACCGCGATCCCGTCGACCCGGTCCTCCTCGGGAAGGGCCCCATCCTCCCGCGGCGTGAGCACGCGCACCTGGGCGCCGTGGCGCACGAGCGCCCGCGCCAGGCGCTGCGCCTGCCGCTCGGCCCCCCCCACGCGGGGCGCGAAGCCCGTGATCATCACAACATGCGGATCACCCATGCATCACCGGGGGACGGACCTCGGGCCGCGTCCGCGGCCGCCAGGGCGTTGGAACCGGTTGTCGCACGACGGATCGCATGGGGATCTTCGCGTAGGCGCGCGAGACGAGCGCCGCCGTCATCCAGAGGAATGAGCTCACGTCCCCCGTGATGAATTCGGTATTGAGGGCGTTCGCGATGACCTTGGCGACCATACTAGCTAGGAGGAAGAGGCCGTACATGCGCTCCTCCTCCCCCGCCCCCGAATCGTACAGCCGCTTCCCGCTCATCGCGAGCGTGCCCAGGAGCCAGAGCAGGCTGGCGAGGGCAAGGATCCCCCCTTCCACGGTGAATACGAGGAACGTGCTGTGGGCGGCGCGGGTAATATCCGGAGACCCCGGCGGCAGATATTTGGGCGAACGGTAGTAGAAACCGCCGAGGCCGTGGCCGATGATCGGGCTCTCGACGAACAGCTTTGCGCCCGCCACGTTCTGCACCAGACGGTTGGCCGCCGATCCCTCGAGCTTCCCCGCCACCCCCTCGTAGCTCGACCCCTGGAAGGTGCTTTCGTAGCGCTCAAGGATCCCCTTCGGGATAATCACCGACGCGAGGGGCACGGCGAGGGCTATTGCGAAGACCAGCCCCAGAAAGGTCCACCGCGAACGGTACCAGGCGAAGACTAGCCCGGCCGCCCCCAGGCATATCAGTGCCGCGCGGGAGGCCGAAAGGACCACGCCGACGATGCAGAGCAGGAAGGATCCAACGTAGAAGGTGCGCCGCAGGGCCGATCGGTGGAGGCCGGCGAGCACGAGCGGAAGGAGTCCGTAGCTGGCCAGAAAGATGCCGTTGGCGTTCGCCTGCGAGAACAGGCCCCCCGTTCGTCCCGAGGAGATGAGGTACGTGCTCGGGAAGAACACCTCGTAGATGTTGTAAGCCGCCGCGATCAGGACCCCGGCGAACATCCAGTGAAAGCCCGTGCGCTCCGGGATCCGGTCGGACCACCCGAAGTAGTAGGCGAAGTAAAGAAGCGTGTAGAGCACCCAGCGCTCTATGTTCACGAACCAGCGCCATGTCGCGAAGTTGTAGGGGTGGCCGTGGAAATTGAGATAGCCGACCAGCCAGGAAAGCAGCGTCAGCCCGAAGAACGTGACGAGCGGCAGTGTGGCGGGAGGCCAGGGACCCGGCCGCCCTATACGTCGCAGGAGCCCCATGGAGAACGCGGTGTAGATCAGCAGATTGTTCAGGTTGAGGCCCGTGATTGGCGTGCGGTAGGTGTACATCGCCATCGGCACCATCGGGATCAAGAGCACCAGCCCCCACTCGAGGCGGACCACGAGCATGACGAGGGTGAACACCGCGTAGACGCTGACCACCACGTGGAGGATCTGGGTCACGGCGCCTCCCCGGTCATCCCCGCGTCGAGATAGCGTCGGTGCCACAGCTCGAAGAGCAGGAGGAGCCAGACCGTGTAGGCGTGGGCGCGCCGGCGTGCCGGGTCGCGCAACAGGGAGGCGACCCAGGTCCGATCGAAGTAGGGACGCTCCACGGCCCGGTGGTCGAACAGGATCTCATCGACGAAGGGGGCAAGGGAGCCGCATACCCAGCCGAGCACGGGGACGCTGAAGCCGTGCTTGGGGCGCTGCATCACTTCGCGCGGCACGCGGGGGGCGACGGCGCTGCGGAAGATGGCCTTTCCCTCGCTCCCCACGAGTTTGAGCCGCGCGGGGATCCGCATCGCCAGCTCCACGAACTCGTGATCGAGCAGCGGCACGCGCGCCTCCAGCGACGTGGCCATGCTCATCCGGTCCACCTTCGTGAGGATGTCGCCCGCGAGGTAGGTCTTGATGTCGAGGTACATGAGGCGGTCGAGGGCGTCGCCAGGCCGATTTTCCCAGTGGACGAGGAACCGCTCCCGCGGCGGCTCGGCCCCGCGCTCGCGCAGGAGATCCGGAGCGTACAGCCGCCCGCGGTCGGAGACGTGCAGGCTCGTACCGCTCGCGAGGTACCGCTCGATCCGCCCCTGGGCGAGCCGATCGAGAAGCCGCCCGCCGCGCAGGCCCGCGGGCCAGGCCCGGGCCAGCGTGCCGAAGACGCTCCGGCGGATCGAAAGTGGGAGCACGTCGAGCCGCGCGAAGTCGCGGTCCACCCGGTAGCGTTCGTAGCCGGCGAAGAGCTCGTCCCCGCCGTCGCCCGAGAGCACCACGGTCACGCGCTCACGCGCGAGCCGCGAAAGGAGATAGGTCGGGACGCTCGATATGTCGCCGAAGGGCTCGTCGAAGAACCCGACGATCCGGTCGAGCGTCTCGAAGTCGGCCGATCCCACGACGCGCTCGTAGTGATCCGTGCTGTAGCGCTTCGACGTGATCCGCGCGTAGCCGACCTCGTCGAATCCCTCCTCCTCGAATCCGATCGAGAAGGTCTTCACGGGCTCCTTCATCGCCCGCGCCATGGACGCGACCACGCTGCTCGAATCGATCCCGCCCGACAGGAAAGCGCCGAGGGGCACGTCCGAGATCAGGCGCATCCGCACCGACTCGTCGAGCAGCGCGAGGAGCCGTTCGGGGAGATCGGCGGCGTTCGCCGTCTCCTCGTCCGGAAGCGGGACATCCCAGTAGGCCCGCTCCTCGATCTTCCCGTCCCGCGCCTCGAGCACGTGGCCCGCCGGGAGCTTGCGGATGCCGCGGAAGATCGTGATCGGATCGGGGATGTAGCGGTAGGTGAAGAAGTAGTCCAGGGCTTCGAGGTCGATCTCGGGGGAAACCTTCGGGTGGCAAAGGATCGACTTGATCTCGGACCCGAATAGCAGCGCGTTCCCCTGCGCGAAGTAGTGGAGCGGCTTGATCCCGAGCCTGTCGCGGGCGAGGAGCAGCGTGCGCGCCCGGCTGTCCCAGAGAGCGAAGGCGAACATGCCGCGAAAGCGCCGCACGCAGTCCGCACCGTCCTCCTCCCAGGCGTGCACGATCACCTCGGAGTCGGTCCTTGTGCGAAAACGGTGGCCGCGTGCCTCGAGGTCGTCCCTGATTTCCCGGAAGTTGTAAATCTCACCATTGTACACAGCGTGGACGGTGCCGTCCTCGTTCACGACGGGCTGCCTCCCCGTGGCGAGATCGATGATCGAGAGCCGCCGCATGCCGAGCGCTAGGTCCGGGGCCTCGAAAAATCCGTCCTCGTCGGGACCGCGGTGGCGGACCACGCCCGTCATCCGGCGGATCACGTCGCCGGAGACGCCCAGGCTGTGGTGGGGATCGTAGATCCCCGCGATTCCGCACATAGGTCCTTCCTAGGCCCGCGCCTTGCGCAGGACGAAGCCGTAGGAGTAGGCGAAGGTCCGCATGAGGCCTCCTTCGCCGTAGCGCTTCACCATTCTCACGAGCTGCCCCTGCACCGCCCGGTCGGCCCCGTCGGAGATCATCTCGAGGAGGCAGGTGGGGGCGATCCGCGTGGCGAAGGCGCGCTCGACGATGAGCCCCTCCCGCTCGAAGAGTCCCTTCCAGCGTCCGTATCGGTGAGCGCGCAACTCCTCGGAGGAGGAGCGGTACAGGCCGTGGGGGCGCGGGAAAGGGAACGTCGGGTGATACACCCGGAAGAACTTCCGGAACTTCTCGCGCATCCCCTCGGGCCGGTGCGCGTCCGCGGAGACGCCGATCGGCCTGCCCGATCGGGGCGTCCCCGCTGCCGGCGTCGATCGCCGGGCGATCCCGAGCCGCTGGGCGGCGAAGCGCGCCGCCCCCCGCCCGATCCCCCAGGCCATCGACGGGTAGTACTGGAAGGGGGCGTACACCCGCTCCATCCAGGCGGGGACGAGCGCCACGATCAGCGCGTCCCCGCGCGCCACCCGCTTCATCTCCCGGATCGCCTCCGGCCGGTCCCCCACGTGCTCGAGCACGTAGCTCGAGATCACCAGGTCGAAGCTCTCGTCGGCGAAGGCGAGCGCCTCGGCGCTGCAGCCGAGGAAGTGCAGGCCCGGAATCCCGAGCGCCTGCCGCAGCCGGATCGGCGCCTGCATCCCGCGCGAGTGCGTCGTGTCGTCGGGGGCCGCCATGTCGACCCCAACCGCCCCCTTCCCTTCTCGCGCCAGGAGCGCCGTGAGCAGCCCGCCGCCGCACCCCACTTCGAGCGATCGCCCGGCGGGGATCGGCACGTGGTGGAAGAGGATCTCGAACTCCGACCGCCGCTGCGTGAAGGCGCGGGCGTCGAGCCCCTTCTCACCCGCGACGCGGCAAAGATCCTCGAAGGTCGATTCCCACACGGACACGCCCACCCTCAGCCGGCGCGGACGCCGTGACCGCGCCACGCGCTGACGGTCCGCCGCGAGACCCGCACGTCGATGAACCCGGCTTCGCGGTACCATCCCTCGATCTCGGCCCTCGTGTGGAAGGTGGTCACCGGCGGTCCGAGCCGATCGAAGAAGCTGCGCGAGATCGCCACCACCGGCTCCCGTCCCTGATGGAGGAAGGGAAAGCGCTCGGCAGCACCGCCCAGTCCGGGCACGCGGGCGATCGCCGACAGTGGCCCGCAGACGCCGTACTTCATCACGAACGCGAGGCCCTCGCACACCTTCCTCGTCGCCGACAGGGGGATCCGGGTCGTCAGGGCCCGGAGCGTCCGCATGTGAGACAGGCGATACACCAGGGGCATCTCGTCCAGACCGTAGAGCATCGTGAAGAAGACGCCACCAGGCTTCACCGAAGCGGCGATGATGTCGAAACCCCGGCGGGCGTCCGGCGTGTGATGCAGCACGCCGAAGCACAGCGCGAAGTCGACCAGGTCCCGCTTGAACGGGAACTCGAAGATTGAGCCCTGGACCAGTTGAACGCCTTCCAAGTGCCCCAGGAGCGTCTGGGCCCGGTCGACGGCAAAGCTGGGCTCCAGACCGATCATCACGGCCCTGCGCTTGTGCGCGCCGTACACGTGCCGGCCCATGTTGCATCCGACGTCCAGGCCGACCTTGCCCGAGAAGAAGGCGTCGTCTGCCGGCGCGACGTTGTCGTTGAAGACGCCCCGATCCTCGTACTCGTAGAGGTTCTCGCGCGGGGGTAGTCTCCCCGAGACGCGCCGGAGCACGCTCGGCGGCGCGGTGATGTTGTACCCGAACGCATCGAAGATGGCCTTGTTGAGACGCTCGACCCGATCGGCAGGTTCCGACTGCGGGATCCGCACGTCGTAGCGCCGGAAGAAGTCCGGAAATCTCGCGACGATCGCACCGTTCAGGTACGAGGGGAAGATGCGCGGCACCCCGGCGATGATCGGGGCAGGCCGGCCGCATCCGAAACACACCAGCAGGCCTTCCTCCACGCCGCGATCGCCCGCGGCGAACACTTTCACCTGGAAATCCCCGCCGCAGAACGGACAACGCAGGCAGGAAACGAATGCCGTGTTCACCGATCGCCCTCTCTCTCATTCCTTCGCGGGGGGCATCTCCTCCGCGCTTCACGAATCGCCCGCGCCAGGATTTCGCTCACCGTGGTCGACCCCTCCAGGAGCGGGATCACCTCCACCTTGCCGCCGTGGCGCTCCACGGTCTCGTGCCCGACGATCTCCTCCGGCGCGACGGTGTCTCCCTTGGCCAGCACGTCGGGGCGGACCCGCTCGATGAGGCGCCGCGGCGTGGATTCGTCGAAGACGATCACGTAGTCGACGAAATCGAGCGCCGCGAGCACCTGGGCGCGCTCCGTCGCGGGCAGGAGCGGGCGCCCCTCTCCCTTGAGCCGGCGTACCGACGCGTCGCCGTTCAACCCGAGGATCAGGAGATCGCCGAAGCGGCGCGCCTCGCGCAGCAGGTGGATGTGCCCGGCGTGCAGGAGATCGAAGCAGCCGTTCGTGAAGACGATCCGCTGCCCGGCCCGGCGCGCCTCCTCCACGCGCGCCAGCAGCGCCGGAAGGTCGAGGATTTTCCCGGCGCCCGGAGCACGCAGCGCGAGCGCGTGCGCCAGCTCCTCGGGCATGACCGTGCCGGCGCCGACCTTCCCCACGGCGATCCCCGCGGCGAAGTTCGCCAGGCGCGCGGACGCTTCCATGTCGGCGCCTGCCGCCCGGGCGAGCGCGAGCGTCGCCAGGAACGTGTCGCCGGCCCCCGTGACGTCGAAGACCTCCGCGGGCTCCGCGGGGACGGTGACGGTTCGCGACGGGGGCTCGAAGAGGAACGCCCCCTTCCCGCCCCGCGTGATCACGACCGCCCGGCAGCCGGCGGCGGCCGCGATGCGCTCCGCGGCGCGGCGCAGCCCACCGGCCTCCCGCGTGTCGACGCCGGTGGCCGCCTGCGCCTCGGACTGGTTCGCCACGAGGGCCGTGGCGCCCCGGTACTTCGTGAAGTTGGCCCCCTTGGGTCCCACCAGCACCGGAACGTTTGCCCGCGCCGCCGCGTCGATCACCACGCGCAGCACGCGGTCGGTGAGGACCCCTTTCGCGTAGTCGGAGAGCACGACGGCGTCCGCGCGCGCGGCGAGCCGCGCCGCATGCCGCCCCACGCGCGCCTCGATCCGTCCCTCGATCGGTCGCGTTTCCTCGCGGTCGATCCGCAGAAGTTGCTGGCGCTCGGCCACGATCCGCGTCTTGAGCGTCGTGGGACGCGACGGATCGATCACGACGCCCGCCGCCGAGACCTCCAGGCGCGCGAACTCCGCTTTCGCGCGTGTCCCCGCGTCGTCGCGCCCGAGGACCCCGACGCACTGCACGCGCGCCCCCAGGCGCGCGAGGTTGTGCGCCACGTTGGCGGCCCCGCCGAGAACGAAGTGTTCATCCGCGCGGGCGAGCACGGGGACGGGCGCCTCCGGGGAAATTCGATGGATGTCCCCCCGCACGTAGCGGTCGACCATGAGATCGCCCACGACGAGCACGCGCCGGCCGCGCAGGCGCGCGATCCAGCCGGCCGGGCCGGCCGCAGGCCCGCGGCCGGCGGAGGCTTT
>Ga0214473_10011463_pt1 | contig 10409 bp, 6 predicted proteins | sample RVTome_7_FD_203509 | JGI IMG/M metagenome (GOLD analysis project Ga0214473, IMG submission 203509) | Soil microbial communities from uranium-contaminated site in the Upper Colorado River Basin, Wyoming, United States - RVT98D197 | ecosystem: Environmental > Terrestrial > Soil > Contaminated >... | reverse complement strand
GCGAGCTGCGCTTCGAGAACGACGCCAACTGCTTCGCCCTCTCGGAGGCGATCGACGGCGCGGCCCGCGGCCAGCGGCTGGTGTTCGGCGCGATCCTCGGCACCGGCACAGGCGGCGGCATCGTGCTCGAGGGCCGCATCCTCGGCGGCGCCAACGCAATCGGCGGCGAATGGGGCCACAACCCCCTGCCCTGGATGACGCCGGACGAATACCCCGGACCGGGATGCTACTGCGGCCGCAGCGGCTGCATCGAGCGCTTCGTCTCCGGCCCGGCGCTCGCCGCGGATCATGCGAGTGCCACCGGGCAGCATCTCGAGCCGGCCGCGATCGCCGCGCGCAGCGGGGATGGCGAGCGGGATTGCGCGCAGACGTTGCGGCGTTACGAGCGCCGCCTGGCGCGCGCGCTCGCGCACGTCATCAACCTGCTCGATCCCGACGTGATCGTGCTCGGCGGCGGATTATCGCGAATCCCCAGCCTCTACGCCAACGTACCGCGGCTCTGGGCCGAGTACGTCTACACAGACTTCGTGGATACGTCGCTGGTCCGCGCCGCGCACGGCGACGCCAGCGGAGTGCGCGGCGCCGCCTGGCTCTGGGGCCGCTGAAGGAACCTTCAGCCGACCAGCACGATATGCACGCGGTAAGGCCCGTGCGCGCCGAGCACGATAGTCTGCTCGATGTCGGCGGTGCGCGAGGGCCCGGAGATGAAATTCACCGCGCGCGGCAGGCTCCCCTGCTCCGCGCGCAACAGGTCCCAACCGTCCTCCATGTGCGGCACGATGCGCGCCACCGGCACCACCGCGATGTGCGTCTCGGGCAGGAGGCTCGCGCTCGCCGGCGTATCCGCGCCCGAGCACATCATCAGCGTCCCGGTTTCCGCGAGCGCGCAGAAGACGCCCGTCACGCCCACCAGGTCTTCGCCTTTCGCGGCGCGCGGTTCGAGCGCAAGGCCCGCGCCCTGCCATTCGAGGTGCGCGAGCGCCGGCGAGACGCAGCCGGTTTTCGGCAGCTGGTGCGCTTCCAGGTAGCGCGCGACCGCCGCCGGAACCTCGCGCTCGCTCGCGACGCGCTCAGTGGTGCTCGACGCCACCTCTGCTTTGCTTCGGAAGCGCGCGATGAGATCGCCCCCGATTGCGGGCAACGGGCCGCGCGGGTGACGCCTGAGATACGTTTCCAGCTGTTCGCTCTCGGCGGGCGAAGGCGCATTGCCGCCTCGCCCCTGCAGCCGGCGGATCTTCGCGAGGATGGTCTCGCGCGCAGCCATCAATCCAGCGATTTCAGGATGTCTTCGACCACTTTCTTGGCGTCGCCGAACACCATCATGGTCTTGTCCATGTAGAACAGCGGATTGTCGAGGCCGGCATAGCCCGCCGCCATGGAGCGCTTGTTGACCAGCACCGTGCGCGCCTTGTGCACGTCGATGATCGGCATGCCGTAGATCGGCGAGCCCTTCTCGTAGGCGAGCGGGTTGACGACGTCGTTCGCGCCCAGCACCAGCGCCACGTCGGTGGTGCCCATCTCGCCGTTGATGTCGTCCATCTCGAACACTTGGTCGTAGGGCACCTCGGCCTCGGCCAGCAGCACGTTCATGTGCCCGGGCATGCGGCCGGCGACCGGGTGGATGGCGAAGCGCACCTTGACGCCCTTCTCGATCAGCATGTCGGCCATCTCGGCGACCGCGTGTTGCGCGCGCGCCACCGCCAGGCCGTAGCCCGGCACGATGACCACCGATTCGGCGTTCTGCATCAGGAAGCTCGCGTCCTCGGCCGAGCCCGAGCGCACCGTCTTCTGCCCGGCGTCGGCCGCGGCCGTGCCCTCCGCGGCGCCGAAGCCGCCCAGGATGACACTGAAGAACGAGCGGTTCATCGCCTTGCACATGATGTACGACAGGATCGCGCCCGAGGAGCCGACCAGCGACCCGGCCACGATCAGCATCGAGTTGTTGAGCGAAAAGCCGATGCCCGCCGCCGCCCAGCCCGAGTAGCTGTTCAGCATCGAGATCACCACCGGCATGTCGGCGCCGCCGATCGGGATGATGATCAGCACGCCGAGCAGGAACGCGAGCCCGGCCATGACGCCGAACCACAGCCAGGCCTTGTCGGGGGCGAGGAAGAACAGCGTGCCGCTGGCGAGCATCACGATGGCGAGCGCGAGGTTGAGCAGGTGCTGCCCCGGGTACACCACCGGGGCGCTGGAGAACAGGCGGAACTTCTTGCCCAGCCCGGCGAGCTTGCCGAAGGCGATCACCGAGCCCGAGAAGGTGATCGCCCCTACGAAAGTGCCGATGAAAAGCTCGAGCTTGTTGCCCATGGGCATCGGGTCGGCGACGCCGAACGAAACCGGATTGTTGACCGCCGCGACTGCGATCAGCACCGCCGCCATGCCCACCAGCGAATGCATCGCGGCGACCAGCTCGGGCATCTGCGTCATCTGCACGCGCCGCGCCACCAGAGCACCGAGCGCGCCGCCGGCGAGCATCGCGATCAGGATCAGGTCGATGCGGCCGCGCGCCACCACCGCGATCGTGGTGATGACCGCGATCGCCATGCCGATCATGCCGAACAGGTTGCCGCGGCGCGCCGTGGTGGGCGAGGAAAGCCCTTTCAGCGCGAGGATGAACAGCACGCTCGCGACCAGGTACCAGAGCGTGAGCTGGTTGGCGCTCATTTCGGCTCCCCCTTGGGAGCCTTCTTCTTGAACATCTCGAGCATCCTCTGGGTGACGAGGAAGCCGCCGGCGACGTTTACCGCTGCGAGCGCCACCGCGATCACGCCCAGCACCGAGCCGAAATCGGTTTCCTGCGGCGCGGCGGCGAGGATGGCGCCGACGATGATCACCGAGGAGATGGCGTTGGTGACGCTCATCAGCGGCGTGTGCAGCGCCGGGGTCACGTTCCAGATCACGTGATAGCCGACGAACACCGCCAGCACGAACACCACCAGGTTGATGACGGTCGGATCTACGGCTCCACCCATGGCTATCCCTTCTTCACGACCTCGCCGCCGGCGCACACCAGGGTGCCGGCGACGATCTCGTCCTCGCGGTCGATCTTGAACTCGCCCGTCTTCGCATCCAGCATCAGGGCGAGGAAGTTGTACAGGTTCCTCGCATACAGCGCCGAGGCGTCGGTCGCCACCGTCGCCGGCAGATTGGCGAGGCCGACGATCTTGACGCCGTGGCGGCTGACGATCCTGCCGGGCTCCGAGCCCTCGACGTTGCCGCCCTGCTCCACCGCCAGGTCCACGATCACCGAGCCGGGCTTCATCTGGCGCACGGTGTCGTCCTTGATCAGCTTGGGCGCGGGACGGCCGGGGATCAGCGCGGTGGTGATCACGATGTCGGCCTGCAGCGCGCGTTGGTGCACCGCCTCGGCCTGGCGCCGCATCCAGTCAGCGGGCATGGGGCGCGCGTAGCCGCCCACGCCCTTGGCGATCTCGCGTTCCTCGTCGGTGAGGAACGGCACGTCGAGGAACTTGGCGCCGAGCGATTCGATCTGCTCCTTCACTGCCGGGCGCACGTCGGAAGCCTCGATCACCGCGCCCAGGCGCTTGGCGGTGGCGATCGCCTGCAGGCCCGCGACGCCTGCGCCCAGGATCAGCACGCGCGCCGCCTTCACCGTGCCGGCGGCGGTCATCAGCATCGGAATGAAGCGGCCGTACTCGGCAGCAGCCAGCATCATCGCCTTGTAGCCGGCGATGTTGGCCTGCGAGGAGAGCACGTCCATCGGCTGCGCGCGCGAGATACGCGGCATCGCTTCCATGGCGAAGGCAGTCACGCCGCGCTTGGCGAGCGCCTCGATGGCGGCGGCGTTGAACGGCTCGAGCAGCCCGATCAGGGTCGCGCCGGACTTGAGCGAGGCGAGCTCGTTTTCCTGCGGCGCGCGCACCTTGAGCACGATGTCGGCGTCGAACGCCTCCGCCGCGGAAGCGACCAGCTTGGCGCCCGCTGCCTCGAAATCGCGGTCCGGAAGGTTGGCGCCTGCGCCGGCGCCCTGCTGGATGCGGACTTCGTTTTTCGCCGCGAGCTTCTTGACCGTCTCGGGGGTGGCGGCGACGCGCGTTTCGCCGGCCCGGGTCTCGGCCGGCACGCCGATTCTCATTCGCAAAGCTCCCTGGTGGATTGCGGCGCCGATTCTACCGCACCGGCGCAGCTCGGGGAGGCGGCGGCGCCGAGTGTAAAGTCACGCTTTACACTTTGCCCCCCTGCGGCCCGCTCAGTGTCCCGCCAGCGCGCGCTCGGCGAGCTCGAACCCGGCGTGCACCACGAGCGCCAGCGCCGCCGCCGGCAGCGCGCCGGCGAGCAGCATGGTGTGGTCGTTCAGCGCCAGCCCCTGCGCGATGCGCTCGCCGAAGCCGCCGGCACCGATGAATGCGGCGATGGTCGCGGTGCCGACGTTGATCACCGCCGAGGTCTTTACGCCGGCGAGAATGGTGGGCGCGGCGAGCGGCAGCTCGATGCGGCCGAGGATCTGCGCGCGCCGCAGCCCCAGCGCCAGCCCCGCTTGGCGCAGCCCGCGCGGCACCTGCGTGACACCGGCGTGGGTGTTGCGCACGATCGGCAACAGCGCATACAGGAACAGCGCGATCATCGCCGGCCACAGGCCGATGGTGCCGGTGATCGGAATGAGGAAGGCGAGCAGCGCGAGCGACGGGATGGTCTGCAGCAGGCCCGCCGCCGCGAGCACCGGCTGCGCCAGCAGCGCGACCTTGGCCGCCAGCAGGCCGAGCGGCACGCCCACCGCGACCGCCACCACCAGCGAGCCGAACACCAGCCACAGGTGCTCCCACAGCAGGCGCCAGAAATCCGTCGCGAACAACGCGCTCATGAGCGTGCGCGGCGCCCTCGCCGATGCGCCCAGGTGCTCGCGCGCCACCTGCTCGAAGGGCAGCTTGTCGATCTCGGCGCGCGCGTTGAGCCTGACCATGCGCGCCGCGTCGATCGAGCGCTCGAGCCTGGCGAACGCCGCCGCGGCGGCGGGCTGGCGCCGGGCGAAATCGGCGCGGTGCAGCAGCACGGCGTCGTACGCCGGGAAGAAGCCCCGGTCATCGGCCAGCACCGCAATGTCGAAGCGCGCGATCTTGGCGTCGGTCGAGTAGACGTCCATGACGTCGATTTCCTTGGCCGCCAGCGCTTCGTAGGCGAGGCCGTGGTCCAGGCCGCGCGGCGTCGGCTGCGGCAGGCCGTACTTTTCCTTCAGCCCCGGCCAGCCGTCACGGCGGCCGAGAAACTCGTGCGAGAAGCCGAGCCTGAGATCGCGGTGCCGCGCCAGGTCGGAGACCGCCTTGACGCCGCGGCGCTCGGCCTCGGCGCGGCGCATCCCCAGGGCGTAGGTATTGTCGAAGCCGAGCGGCACGCTCGCCGCCAGGCCGAGCGGCGCCAGGCGCGCATTGAGCGCCGCCGGCTCGAGCCGCTCCTCGGTCTTGAGGATCTCGCGCGCGATCGTGCCCGTGTACTCGGGATAGACGTCGATCGAGCCGCCCTTCAAGGCCTCGTACAGGATCGCAGTGTTGCCCAGGCCCGGCTTGTGCTCGGCGCGCACGCCGGCGCGCTGCGCCGATTGCACCAGGATCTCGCCGAGGATGTAGGACTCGGTGAAGCGCTTGGAGCCGACGCGCAGCGCGTCCTGCGCCGCGACGCTGCCGCCCAGCGCTGCAAGCAGTAACACAGCGAGCATGCGGGCGAGCCCGATCGGTAGCTCAGGAAGCATTCGGGTGCGCCCGATACCTCTATGCCGCCCTCTCCCAGCGCACCTCGCCCTGCCCGCCGAGGAACTGCAGCGCGGCGAGATTGGCATACAGCCCGCCCTGCTTCATGAGCTCGGCATGCGTGCCCTGCGCCACGATCGCGCCGCGGTCCAGCACCACGATGCGGTCGGCGTGCTGCACCGTGGCGAGGCGGTGCGCGATCACCAGCGTGGTGCGGCCGCGCTCGAGCGCCTCCAGCGCCTGCTGCACCATACGCTCGCTCGCCGCATCGAGCGAGCTGGTGGCCTCGTCCAGCAGCAGCACCGGGCGGTCGGCGAGCAGCGCGCGCGCGATCGACAGGCGCTGGCGCTGGCCGCCGGAGAGCGTGACGCCGCGCTCGCCCAGCTGGGTGTCGAAGCGCTGCGGCAGACGGTCGATGAATTCGAGCGCGAAGGCGCGCTCGCAGGCGCGCTCGACCTCGGCGTCGGGCGCCCCGGGCCGGCCATAGCGCACGTTCTCGGCCACGCTGGCGGCGAAGATCACCGGATCCTGGGGCACCACCGCGACCAGGCGCCGCAACTCGAGCGGATCGAGCTCGCGCAGATCCACGCCGTCGAAGCGCAGCGCGCCGGACTGCGGGTCGTAGAAGCGCAGCAGCAGCGCGAGCACGGTGGATTTGCCCGCGCCCGACGGCCCGACCAGCGCCACGCGCTCGCCCTGCACCAGGCGCAGCGAAAAGCGCTCCAGCGCGCGCATGCCGGGCCGCGCCGGGTAAGCGAAGGTCACGGCGTCAAATTCCACCGTGCGCACCGTGCGCGGCGCGGCCACCGGGTGCGCGGGGGCGACGATTGCCGGCGCCGTCTCCAGCAGCTCGAACAGGCGCTCGGTGGCGCCGGCGGCGCGCTGCAGATCGCCCCACACCTCGGAGATCGCCGCCACGCCAGCCGCCGCGACCGCGCAGTAGAAGACGAATGCCGACAGGTCGCCGGCCGAGAGTGCGCCGGCAAGAATGTCGCGGCCGCCGATCCACAGCACCAGCGCGACGCCGCCGTACATGACCAGCATCACGAAGCCGAGCAGCAGCGCCTTGATGCCGATGCGCTGCACGCCGGAGGCGTAGGCGGCCTCGGCGCGCGCGCCGAACTCGCGGCGCGAGGTCTCCTCGTGAACGTAGGCCTGCACGGTGCGGATCTCGTGCAGCGCCTCGTCCACGTACACGCTCAGGTCGGCGACCCGGTCCTGGCTGTCGCGCGAGTAGCGGCGCACTTTGCGGCCGACGAGCCACATCGCCAGCCACAGCAGCGGCGCGAACGCCAGCACGATCAGCGTCAGCTTGAGATTGGTCCACAGCAGCAGCCCGAGCGCGCCCGCGAGCAGGATGGCGTTGCGCACCGCCATCGAGAAGCCGTAGCCGATCACCGCCTGCAGCAGGGTGGTGTCGTTGGTCAGGCGCGAGATCACCTCGCCGGTGCGCGTGCTCTCGAAGTAGCTGGGCGCGAAGCGCAGGATGTGGTCGAACACGGCGCGCCGGATGTCGGCGATCACGCGCTCGCCGGTGCTCATCATCAGGTAGAAGCGCGCGTAGGTCGCCGCCGCGAGCAGCAGCGCCAGCGCGAGCACCGCGCCGAGCGCGTTGTCGAGCACGCGCGCGTCGGCCGAGGCGAAGCCGGCGTCAACGACGTAGCGCAATCCCTGGCCGAGCGCGAGCACGCAGGCAGCCGCCGCGAGCAGCGCCACGATCGCCGCCGCCACCCGCTGACGGTAGGGCGCGAGGAAGCGCGCCAGGCGCACGAACTGCGACCAGTCGCGGCTTCCAGGGCGGTCGGGCAGATGGTCGTGGAACATGAGGTGACGCCAACTATACAGCGCGCCACTTGCAAGGCGGGGATGGGGGTGCGGGGGAAGGGCCTGCCTCCCTTCCCCTGCATCCCGCTTGCACGGTTTTACAGCCGCTCAGCGGCTGTAAAACCGGTAATTGTTGGCGCCTAGCTGCTTGGCGCGGTACATCGCGACGTCGGCGTTCCTGAGCAGCGCCTCGCCGTCCGTGGCGTCGGCCGGGAACAGCGAAACGCCGATGCTGGCGCCGATCGAGAATTCCTGGCCGTCGACGCGGAACGGCGCCTCGAGCGCGCGCAGGATCTTCTCCGCCACCACCTGGCAGTCGGATTCCAGCTGCAGGTCGGAGAACACCACCACGAACTCGTCGCCGCCGTGGCGCGCCAGCGTGTCGGCCTTGCGCACGCAGCCCGTCAGGCGGTGCGCCACCTCGCGCAGCACTGAATCGCCGGCGCGGTGGCCGAGGGCGTCGTTCACCTGCTTGAAGCGGTCGAGGTCCACCATCATCACCGCGACGCGGGCGTCGCGCCGCTGCGCCGCGAACAGCGCCTGGCGCAGCCGGTCATCCAGCAGCCGCCGGTTGGGCAGCCCGGTGAGCGTGTCGTGGTAGGCGAGGAAGCGCGCCTCCTCCTCCTTGCTCTTGCGCTCGGTGATGTCCTGCGAGACGCCGATCACGCGCCGCATCTGCCCGGAGCCGTCAGCGAGCGCCTTGCCGCGCGCCGCGAACCAGCGCTGCTGCCCGTCCTCGTCCTCGATGCGGAACTCCGCCGCCAGCGGCTCGCCCCACTCGAGCGCGGCGCGCGCCGCGGCGACGAAGCGCTCGCGGTCCTCCGGATGCACCCGGTTGAGATACTCCGACCACTTGATGCGCGTGCCGCCCGGTGCGCCTGGAGCCTGCGCCGGCGTGTGCCCGAGGAACATGGTTTCGCTCACGGAATCCCATTCCCAGTAGTGCAGGTCGGCGGCCTCGGCGCCCAGGCGCAGTCGCTCGACGCCCTCGTGCAGCGCCGCGGCGGCGCGTTTCTGCTCCGAGATGTCGTGCGCCGTGCCGGTAGCGCCTGTGATCGCGCCCGCCGCATCGCGCAGCGGGATGGCGTTGAAGGCGAGGTCCACGTGTGCGCCGTCGCGCCGCAGGTGGCGGGTCTCGTAGTTGAACACCGATTCGCCCGCCAGGATGCGGCGGAAAACGGCCAGGTCGCGTTCGCGCACTTCTTGCGCGATCTGCTCCCGGTACTCGCGCCCGATCAGCTCTGCCGCCGGGCAGCCGTAGATGCGCTCGGCGGCCGCCGGGTTGAGGTAGCTCCAGCGGCCCGCGGCATCGATGGACCAGATGAGGTCGTTGGAAGTCTCGACCAGGCTGCGGTACATGGCCTCGCTCTTGCGCAGCGCGCGCTCCGCGGCCAGGCGCTCGGAGGCGTCGGTGAAGGTGTAGATCGCGCCCTCTTCCGGCCGCCCGGCGTCGAGCGCGCGCCCCAGGCTGCGCGACCACATCGGCATGCCGTCCTTGCGCGCCAGCGGCGCGTCCCACTCGGCGATGCCGCCGCCGCGCAGCCGTTCCTGCAGCTCCTCGCCGATCGCCTTCCACTGCGCGTCCGAGGCGTACAGCGCGCGGCTCGACTTGCCGTCGAGCTCGCCGTGGGCGTAACCGAGCATCTGCTCCAGGCGCCGGTTGCAGCGCAGGATTACGCCGTGGCCGACGAAGGCGACCCCCGCTGGCAGGGTGTCGAGCATCAGGTTGCGCTCGGCCAGCACCTTCTCGTAGGCGTCCTGCACCCCGCGCAGCTCGCTGACGTCGGTGAACACGCTCACGATGCCGCTGCGGCTGCGCACGAAGCGGCCGAGCAGCGAGCGCCCGTCGTGAGTGCGGTACTGGCGCACGTCGCCGCTGCCGGCGCGGCGGCGCTCGATGCGCTCATCGATCCAGGCCTCGCGCCGCTCGAGGTATTCCGGCGCCACGACCTCGGCCTCGAAGGCGTTCTCCGCGATGCGCGCGTAGGGCGTGCCGGCAAGCTCGGCCGCGCTCACGCCGGCGCCGTAGACCTTGGCGTAGGCGGCGTTGCAGACCGCGAGCCGGTCCTCGACGTCGTAAACGGCAATGCCGTCGGGGTAGCTCTCGATCGCGTCGCGCAGTTGCGCTTCGCTCGCCGAGAGCCGCTCGAGCAGGGTCTGGTTCTCGATCTGCGCGCGCAGCGTGCGGATGACGTTGCCGTGGATGTCCCGGTAGACGCGCACGATCACGCCGCCGAACACCAGCACCATCAGGGCGAGCAGCTGGTAGGTGCGGCCGGTCTGCATCGCCAGCTGCAGCATCACGGCGAGAAACGGCAGCGTGCAGAAGCCGTAGAACGCGGTGACGCTCGGCGCGTACACGCCGGCGGCGCCGATGATGCTGCCGCCGACCACGAACACCACCGCCATCTGCCGCAGGGCGTCGATTTCGGAGAAGAACACCGCCGGCGGAAACGCCCACACCGCGCCCGCCGCCAGCGCGCCGATCGCGAACCGGCGCTCCCACAGCTCGGGCTTGCCCGCGCCCGCGGCGCGCTGGTACTGGCGCTGGATCGCGATGCGCGCCAGAGTCATTGCGGCGAGCACCGCGAACCAGGCGACCAGCACCGGTGCCGGAATCGGCTCCCACAGCGCAACCAGCAGGATGCCCGCGTTCGCCAGCGTCGCGACGTACGCCGGCCGCGCCACCTCGAACAGCGTCGCCACGCGCGCCGCCTGCAGCCGCCCGCCGTTGCCTTCGAGAATCGAGGCCATCATCCCAGTAACGCACGCGCCTGCGCGGGTGGGCGGGAACTCGGGCACATGGTTTGCGGTTTCTTGCAGTCCCCGGGGACGAATGGCGCGCGCGCCTGGACCGGCGGCGCAGCTCAGCCTGCCGCG
>Ga0214473_10011462_pt1 | contig 10409 bp, 8 predicted proteins | sample RVTome_7_FD_203509 | JGI IMG/M metagenome (GOLD analysis project Ga0214473, IMG submission 203509) | Soil microbial communities from uranium-contaminated site in the Upper Colorado River Basin, Wyoming, United States - RVT98D197 | ecosystem: Environmental > Terrestrial > Soil > Contaminated >... | reverse complement strand
CGAATTGAGAACAGCAAGAAGGGGATTGTCCTCTTGCTCGTTATCGTCGTTGTTGTGATCCTTGTGTCCTTCTACGTTTTCTACCAGCTACACGTGGACGATGCAAGTCTCTCTGCAACACTACGCTACAGGTACATTCCCGGAACTGCGTCGAGCAACCCGTCTGTGCACATCTGGGGAGATGTCCACAATTGGGGTGATAGCGAGGGCAATGGTAAGCTCACAATTGTGATCACGGACGACGAGGGACACAGATTCAGTGACACCTTTAGGGTAGGCCCCGTCCCACCTAAAGGGGGCGTTCCTGTCGACAAGACTTACCAGTGGAACTACGTCTACGACCCTATCGAACATCCTGTCGCGCCAGTCGAGGTTTCCTTCAGCATCTGAGCACCGGAAATCGGCCGAATTCAGTTGTCCTGCTGGTTCGCGGGCGTTGTCCTGTGCCTCTGCCCCTCACAAACCTCTCATACGGCGAAAGGAAGCCCATTGGAACCGCAGGGATTCTTGCGTGGCTTGTTGCTCTCAGAACCTGCGTCGCTTCATCATGCCCCAGAGCGCCCAGCCGCCACCGTTGACGATCCCGACCACGAGCAATGACAGGATGAATACAGCGAGGTTCTGGTAACCGTTGTAGTCTCCTGCATAGAAGAACAGCCAGACTATGAGGAATACCAGCCATCCGATGCCGGACGCAACGGATATGATGGTCATCAGGATCGGCCGGCCAAAATGCATGGGCTGCACTGCGCCCGAGTTCTTTGCCATTCTCATACCCCACGGCGCCCACATTGCGCCGAGTATGCCGACGCCGACAAGCACGGACACGATCACGATCGCCAGGTTCTGAAAAATGTCGAAATCACCAGCGAAGAAAAACAGCCATAGGATCAGGAAGCTAAGCCAGCCAATGGCTATCAATATCGAGACTGCTACTCTCCATCCGAAACCCGGGGTCGTCCAATGATCGGGGTGAGAATGTTCCGACCAACCCCCTTGTTGAGGTGATTCCTTTGGTTGCTCCATGCAAACGTACCCAACGTTGGCGAAAGACATCTACATATTTAACTCGAATCACGAATTCTTGTTGTGTCGACTCTTGCCTCGCAGGAGGGTCACTGCTCCGCGATCAACTCTGTGGAGGCGGTGGAGCCCCTTTCTCGAGATTCTCACTACCCATACCTGCGGTCTTCTTTCGAAGGCTGAAGTACATGACAGACATGACAACCGCCAAGACCGCAAACACTGCGAAGAGTGCCATGAGCAAGAGGTTCTGAGATCTCATGCCCTCAAGGTCGCTCTGAGCTGAATTCAGCTCATCCTTGGTTGCGTCAAGATCGTCCTGAGTAGCATTCAGCTCATCCCTGAGGCTGGGAACAGTATTGAGATAGGTCACCGTCCTGGAGATACTCACTGAGTTGCCTCCCGCATCAGCAGCATTTGCCAGAATCGTGTTGGATCCCTCCACCAGGGCAAGCTCACAGGAAAAGGAGCCATCGGATCCTACCGCCACCAATAACCCGTTTATCTTCAGGGTCACACCCGGTTCCGTTATGCCCGACACCGTGACGACCGGAGTCTCCGTCGTCGAACCCTGAGAAGGACTCGTCAGTGACAATGAAGGAGGCGCGGTGTCCGGCATGACATATCGGTTTGACAAGGTGTTGACGAAGTAGCCATCGGACTGAACCCAAATAGCGATCGCATTGCCCGCACGGTCAGCTGACACTTGAGAGGAGAAGGCATCTCGTGAATTGTCGGTTTCGACGAGCTGCGCAGACCCCCAGCCCGTACCTAGAACATACCGGTTCGACCAGATGTTGTATCGAGTGCCATCAGATTGAAACCACACAGCGATCGCGTTGCCCGCACTGTCAACTGATACTTGTGGATTGTAGGCAGCTCCTATATTGTCGGTTTCGATCAGCTGCGCGGTCCCCCAACCGGTCCCGACAACATATCGGTTTGACCAGATATTGTTGCGAACGCCATCAGACTGATACCACGCAGCGATCGCATTGCCCGCACTGTCTAATGACACTTGTGGATCGTAGGCACCTCCCGAATTGTCGGTTTCGATGAGCAGCGCGGTCCCCCAACCGGTCCCGACGACATATCGGTTTGACCACACGTTCCAGCGAACGCCATCAAGCTGATGCCACACAGCGATCGCGTTGCCCGCAGCGTCGACTGACACTTGTGAATTGCTGGCACTTCCAGTATTGTCGGATTCGATGAGTTGCGCAATCCCCCAGCCAGTCCCGACGACATATCGGTTTGACAAGATGTTGTCGCGAGCGCCATCAGACTGATACCACACTGCGGTCGCATTGCCCGCACTGTCAACTGATACTTGTGGATTGTAGGCAGCTCCTATATTGTCGGTTTCGATGAGCTGCGCGGTTCCCCAACCCGTCCCGACAACATATCGGCTCGACCACACGTTGTATCGAACTCCATCCCATTGTGCCCACACAGCGATCGCATCGCCCGCAGCGTCGACTGACACTTGCGGATTGTTGGCACCTCCAGTATTGTCGGATTCGATGAGCTGCGCAATCCCCCAACCAGTCCCAACAACGTATCGGTTTGACCAGATGTTGTTGCGAACGCCATCAGACTGTTCCCACACAGCGATTGCATTGCCCGCACTGTCGACTGACACTTGAGGATTAGAGACATCTCCCGAATTGTAGGTTTCAATGAGCTGCGCGGTCCCCCAACCCATGCCAGAAGCCCCCTCGGCCGAAAACACAGATGGTACCAGCCCCAGAGCAATCATAACTGCAAATGCGTGCACTATCAACCCTCTATTCATGACCGATTCCTCATCGATTGGATTGTTGTTCTCGTAATTCATCCTTTCCATGATTGACAGAGCTATTAATCGCACCTGGCATTCAGGTCACCTGCGAAATGCCGAGTGGACAGAGCCGGTTTCAACTCTCAGTAGGGCTTCGGGCGTCTCAAGACCGCGGCCGCTAAGAATGCAGGTCTGAACTTCAAGTGGAAGGGCTTTAGATCCACGGGAGGGCAGATAGCCATCGACAGCGGCGCATCCATCGAGCAGGTATCTCGTAGCATGAGGCCCGCATCTGTTGTGACAACGGAGCGGTACTATTGCCGCGCCAGAGCTGATCGTGCATATGCTCGTGTCAATGACGCATACAACGGCGTTTTTGCGCACGAGCCAGCTATCGCGGAGAAATCAGTTTGAATTGAAATCCGAGAATAATTGTCTGGCTGCGAGGTGAGGTGGGCCCAACCGGATTTGAACCGGTGATCTGCGCTGTGTGAGAGCGCCGTCATAACCGCTAGACCATGGGCCCTATCGGAGCAGGCCGATGAATGCCCCGTTGGTTTAATATTCTTTTGCAGGTGTGTTGACCCCATTCTTTTATCAACCCATCCCCATTCATGGGGTCGATCAAGGATGCTTGTAAGGACAGCCAAAGGAAAGAGCGACATCAGAGCTCTCTGGATGGAGAAGGGCGTCGTGAAGGCTATAGACCAACGTCTCCTCCCGGGCCAGCTCAAAATCGTCACGATAAGGACTGTCGCTGAGATGGCGCATGCGATTTCCGACATGACCATCAGGGGCGCCCCGTCGATCGGCGCGGCTGGCGCTTACGGCATGGCGCTCGCGTGGTTGAGAAAGGAGAACCTGACCAAGGCCTCGATCACCCTTGTCAAGACGCGTCCGACCGCACACGACCTCTCCTACGGTGTCAACCTGATGCTGTCGAAATGCGACGAGGATCTGGCGGAGGCTGCAGAATCATACGCCGATGACATCGTGGAGATGTGCCGCAAGATCGGCGAGAACGGCGCCAAGCTGATCAAGGACGGTTACAGGATACTCACGCACTGCAATGCGGGCGCGCTCGCAACCGTTGATTTTGGAACCGCCCTGGCTCCCATGAGGGTGGCGCATAGGCAGGGAAAGAGCATCTTCGTGTATGTGGACGAGACGAGACCCAGGCTCCAGGGAGCGAAACTCACTGCCTGGGAACTCGGGAACGAGGGCATAGACCACGCAATCATTCCGGACAACGCTGCCGGGCATTTTATGAAGAGCTCTGTGGATCTCGTCATTGTCGGCGCCGACAGGATCGCCAGGAACGGCGACTTCGCGAACAAGATAGGGACATACAGCATGGCCGTGCTAGCGAAGGAGAACTGGGTTCCCTTCTATGTTGCTGCTCCCATTAGCACATTCGATCCCAAGATCAGAACTGGGAAAGAGATCGTGATAGAGGAGCGGCCACAGGACGAAGTGTTGCATGTTGGCGGAATCAGGATAGCCCCGAAAGGCTCAAGGGCTTTGAATCCGGCGTTCGATGTGACGCCGGCTCGATATGTCAAGGGGTTCATCACGGAGAAAGGAATACTGAGGCCAGGTGAATTCTCCGAGCTCCGAAGCAGACCATGACGACGTGCTTGGACTCGCCATGCTCCGTTCGAGTCACGGTCGGTTGCCGCTTCCAGTGTCAGGAACCAGAATCCTCCGTCTCATTCTCAGGCCCAAGCCAAGCAGCACTAGTCCCGCCACGCCAAGCAGTACTGCCATAGAGCCGATGATTGGATACCAGGCATAAGGATGCACTTCGACATTGTTGGGAACGAGGTTGAATAGGAGAGGGCTCGCACCCCATGTGTTCTCTAGGCTTAGGCCCGGATGCTCGGACCAGTTCCCCCATCCCTGCAGATAGTCGTTGCTCCACGCGTACAGCTGGTATGGGTAGACAAGGTTCTGGTATGGGAGGTCCAGATAGTGAATCCGCTGGCACTCGTCCACTGCCGCTTTGCGGTCCTGGTAAGACATTGAGGAAACGGACCCGTTGTAGTTCTCGTCATACTGTGCTGAGGAGTATCCCGTATCGGACCAGCCATTAACGGCTCTCTTCGACTGGGTGAAAAGGATTTCGTTCGGATCGAGCGAGCAGGACCGCGTGATAAGCCCTACGTCTTCCGCGTAGGGACACAGGGGCAGCGTTGACGGATCAATAATGACGATATTCAGATCTACTCCCACGCGGGCCCATTCCGCATCGATGTACTGGGCGATGTCCTTGCTTCCTAGAGTGTCGTCCTTGGGCACGGCCATGGAGAAGCTGAGTTCCGTGCCCTCAGGGACAAGTTTACACTGAATTGCGATGCTTCCGTTTGTGCATTCCCTGACGCCGTCGTCATCTGTGTCAGTGTACCCTGCATCCTCCAGTACCTTCTTGGCTCCTTCTATGTTGTAGGGAATGAGCTCATCTTGGGTTGGCTCATAGTGCCACTGCCTATTGATGGGGGATGTGATAGTTGTGGCCTCTTCCGCGAAACCATTGAAAAACTCCTCAACAATGTAGCTCCTGTTCGTCGCCATCGCAAGAGCCGTCCTTATCTCCGGATCGAGTCTTGCGCGATTCGGGCCATCGCCGCCCCAGAAAGAAGTGCCCATCAACCAGGAGAGATAAACGAGATCCTGCGCGGGTCCGAGCCCTTGGAAGGTTGTCACATACTTCAAGCGCCCCGCCAGGCTGTCATTGAGTATTGTCGAGAACACCTCATGAGGAAATCGTGCGACGTCCACTTGGTTGTTCAGCAGTGCTAACCTCATCGCTACGGGATCGTCGTAGACGCATATTTGGATCTTTTCGATTCTTGCTTTAAACCCACGGTCCTCCTCGGCGTGGTAATTCGGGTTCCTCACGAGCGTTATGCGGTCTCCCGACATCCACTCGTCGCGTATGTCCCGGTTCGCCATGAACGGTCCGGTCCCGACGATTGGCATATCGCTCTCCGGGAAGACTCCACTCCAGTTGAAGCTGATATCAAAGGCATTCATGCCCCCCATCATGTGTTTCGGAAGCATCGGCATTGATATCATGTACGCGTACGAGACTGGCATCGGGGTTCCCGTCGCTCTGTCATAGAAGTGCACCCTCACCGTTGAGGCATCGATCTTCACGGCATCCTTCATGAAGTAAGAGAACTGCTGATTGTCCCACATCACTTCGTAGTTGAGCGCGTTGAAATTTATGTTCCAGACAACGTCGTCCGCGGTGAACGGTTCTCCGTCGCTCCATTGAGCATTGGTAGTCAAGTTGTACTGCCAGACGGAGCCATACGGAGCTCCGGAGGCCTGCATCTCAGAATCTGTCGTCGGCACCGGGTAACAGCCAACTGCAAGATTCGGAACTGCTTCCAAGTTCTCGTTCAACGACTGAAGACCATCATAGACCAGCGAATAGAACAAGTGGGATGCCTTCGTGAGGCCTATGAACGGACTGAGGCTGTCAACATGTTCGAGCACGCCGATTCTCAGAACTGTGTTCTGCGACGCGTGCCGATCGTCTCGCATAGACATCACGGCCGCTGTAGGAATGATTATCGCAAGCGCAATCAAGACCGTTCCCGTGATGATGAGAGCGGTTGCGACTCTGTCCGAAGGTTTCATCTGGCCTCCATTCCCCACAAGATTTCGTTACGTTCGGCCGCATACTTAAGGTCATTCTCTTCATCTCACTCCGGCAGCCTTTTTACCAGCGTCCTGAATACAGTCCGCAATGATACTAATCACCAAATGGTTCGGTTCGTTCCTTTGCGATGAGGGGAAGGTAAGGAAGGCAGCTCTGTTCCCCAAGGATCCGAAGGAAATCGCTCTCAGGCTCGAGAGGATCAGGAACGGCGAAATCCTTGATGAAGAACTGAACCTTGCATCATCCGCCAAGCAGGTCTCAGACCGAAGGCTCTCGGAGTACGGCAAGAAGGTCAAGTTCGATTCATCGTTCATCAAACCCGAAGACTACGGCTTCTCTCTGGACATCTATCGGGAGGCCACTATCGCCCTCGCGAGGCAGGTCGTGAGAACCAGCGTCGGACCAGACGTCCACCTTGGTCAGGCGGTCCGTGCGTATGGCGACCTCGTGTTCGCCAACAACATGCTGTCCGAGAGGCTGCACGAGTGGTACGGGCTCCACTTCCCGGAACTCGAGAATGTCGTGACGGGAGAGGCATACACGAAGGCCATCTCCGAGCACGGTTCTAGGGACGCAGTACTGTCCGCGCTCAACCTCAAGATGGATTCGATCGGTTCCGAGGTCGCACAAGAAGACCTCGATTCCATCAGGTTGCTCGCTCATGCGCTGAAGGAATCGCAGGCCACCAGGGACAAGATAGAGAGATATGTCGAGAGGCGGATGAGCGAGGTCGCGCCGAACGTCAGCAGCCTTGTCGGCCCGATAATAGGTGCCAGGCTGATCATGCATGTTGGGAGCCTGCGGCGACTTGCATCCATGCCCTCAGGGACCATCCAGCTCCTTGGAGCTGAGAAGGCGATGTTCAGGCACCTTAAGGAGGGTAGCCGACCGCCCAAGCACGGCATCCTGTTCACACATCCGATGGTGAGGAACGCTCCTGGTTGGCAGAGGGGCGCGATCGCGCGAGCGCTTGCCGGGAAGATATGTTTGGCCGCCCGTGCGGACGAATACTCGCATAATGACATCTCAGGGTTGCTCAAACAGCAGATTGAGAAGCGCGTGGCCGAGATCAAGAGGCAGCGTCCCGTCCCCCCGAAGAGGATGCCGAAGAGGCAGCAGAAACACAGGGATTCCTCGAGAAGGGACCGATAGGGAGCATTCTAAGAGAAGTCACTTCGCCCGCGCGAGTTCGAGCACCGCTGAGCAGTGAATCCTCGCGGCTGTACCTAGCTGTGAGATACTTATCGCCTCTTCTGGCTGATGATACCTCGCGAGTGCGCCCTTCTCCCCTGGCCCGACGCAGACGACAGGGATTCCGACCTCCTTGGCAATGGTATTGTCATCGGCCTCCGAGAGCCCGCAGACGAGCGAAGGTTCTTTTCCAGTGTAATGCGCATTCCATTTTCGCGTCACCTTGACGAGCTCGCTCTTTGCTGGCGTCATGTGGGGAAGGTACGGGTCGCCAGACCCCACTTTGAGTCGGACTTCAACTTTGCTATTGAGTTTGAGTTTCTTGATGGTCGCTTCGATTTCTCTGCAGATGTCATATGGTTTTCCCGGAACCGTGGCCCTCATCATACGGATGTGACACTTCTCAGGAACGCTGTAGCTTGTACTATTGCCAGATACTCCAAGAACCAGTTGGCTCTCCCTCAGCGGAGAGCTATTGTCAGCCATGACGCCATGTGCAGATCGCATCCCCATCTTATCGACCGCGGTGACGATCTTCGCCGCGTCGGAAATCGCATTCACGCCAAGTCGAGGCGTTGATCCGTGCGCGGACTTTCCGCTGACCCAGATGTCGTAGTATGACCCGCCTCGCCTTCCTATTGTGACCACATCAAGGCTGCCAATCCCTTCTCCGACGATGACCGCCTTCGCATTCCGGAACCTGCCCGCGCTGATTAGCGCCCTGGTCCCTGCGCTGTTGTCCTCCTCTCCCGACACCGCTTGGAATACGATGCTACAATCAAGCCTCCGATTTGAGTGAGCGATAGTCCTGAAAGCAAGCATGAGAGATGCGAGCCCACATTTCATGTCCAAAGAGCCAAGTCCGTAGAGCATGCCTTTCTCGACCTTTGCTCCGAACGGATCATGCTTCCAGCCTTCTTTGACCTCGACCGTGTCCATGTGGCCGTTCAAGACTATTGCAGGCCTGTTCTCAGGACCTATCCTCGCCACCACGGAAGGTCCGTACCCTTCTACAGGCACCAACTCCGGCGTCAGTTTCCACTTGTCGAGACGAGAGGCGATGAACTTGGCGATCCTTTTCTCCTCTCTGTACACGCTCGGAATCCGTATGAGCTCCCTGCAGAGTTCTAGCAGTTCCCTCTCGTCAATCGACTCTGCAATGTCGACGTACTCGTTTGAAGGTCCTTTCACGGCCATGATTTCTTCATGTAGATGGCACAGCCCGTCTAAAGAACCTTCAGCGCCCTTTCCCCATTCGGTAAGGTATTTAAGCGCCCATACTTTATCGATGGAATCGAAGTGAATGCCATGGGTACGGAACAGGTCGAAGTCAGGGAGCTTAAGGAAGGCCGGTACATGGTCATCGACGATGAGCCGTGCAAGATCTCGAGCATATCGACTTCCAAACCTGGGAAGCATGGAGAGGCCAAGGCCAGGATCGAGGCTATCGGGATATTCGACGGGAACAAGAAGAGCGTCGTATACCCTGTGAAGCACAAAGTACAGGTGCCCATAATCGACAAGCGCACGGCCCAGATCGTGTCGATCATGGGGACCGAGGTCCAACTCATGGACCTTGAGACATACGAGATGTTCCACCTGCCGATCACTGACGATGTGAAGGACGACCTGAAGCCGGGCAGTGAGATACTGTACCTCATCACCATGGACAGGAAGAAGATCACAAGGGTGTGATGATGCCGATCCGCGGCATGCTGAGGTATGCGGACGCTGTCTCTTCGCCCGAGGACGCGGAATTCGTGATAGTTGGAGTGCCCTTCGATAAGACCACGACATATAGGAGCGGCACGAGGTTCGCGCCTACGGTTGTAAGGGAGACCTCACAGACCTTCGAGAAAGAGAACTTCGAGCACGGCATCACCTTTGACGATATCCTCGTCCACGACGCCGGCGACATGTACGAGGAAGGCCATGTGGACGATATGGTCCGGTCCGTCGAGGCGGAGGCCAGGAGTATCGTCTCGGCCGGGAAATTCCCGCTGTTCATTGGTGGCGAGCACTCGATCTCCCCTCCCGTGGTCAAGGCCTTCGGTGAGATATCGGTCATCACGATAGACGCTCATCTTGACTTCAGGGATGAGTACCAGGGTCTGAAGAACAGCCATGCATGCGCGCACAGGCGTATTGTCGATCATGTGGGCAAGGGGAACGCATTCGCGTTCGGGGTCCGTTCCATCTCCGCGGACGAGAAATTGGATGAGGCGCTCTACGCCGATGCCTTCAGGATCCACAAGGAGGGCACTGAGAAGGTGTTCGAGGAGATGTTATCAAAGTTGAAGCGAAAGCCCATCTACCTATCGTTGGACATCGACGGCATCGACCCTGCATACGCTCCTGGGACAGGCACTCCCGAGCCGTTCGGGCTAACGCCATGGGATGTCAGGTACATCATCAACAGGATCGGCGATCGGCTGGTCGGATTCGATGTGGTCGAGATATGCCCGCCCTACGACAACGGCAACACCTCGATTCTGGGCGCGAGGATGATGCGCGAGGTAATGGCCGTCAAGTGGAAGGCCATGCACAAGAAGTAGAGACTAGCCTCTGACGATCTTCTCCACTCGCTTCTTGAACTCGTCAGCCAGCTGCTCTGATCTATCCTCGCTCTTCGATTCCGAATAGATCCTGAATATCTGCTCTGTCCCAGAGGGCCTGAGCAGGACCCATCCGTCCTTGAAGAACACCTTCAGCCCATCGGTGGTATCGATCCTTTCGCCCTTGGAGGAT
>Ga0214473_10011461_pt1 | contig 10410 bp, 8 predicted proteins | sample RVTome_7_FD_203509 | JGI IMG/M metagenome (GOLD analysis project Ga0214473, IMG submission 203509) | Soil microbial communities from uranium-contaminated site in the Upper Colorado River Basin, Wyoming, United States - RVT98D197 | ecosystem: Environmental > Terrestrial > Soil > Contaminated >... | reverse complement strand
AGGCTTGAGGAAACCTGTCGCCAGGAAAAACGGCCGGTCCTTGACGTCGTTGAGGACCTCGATCGCGCGGTCGGCCGTCGCGCCGTCGGGCAGGGCGTTGTCCGCGCACTCGGGCGCGTCCACCGGCACGCCGCGCGGGCGCTGGTTCTTGCTCTTGCCGTCCCAGCCGGCCGCGAACGCCGCCTTGCGCTGCTCGGCCATGATCTGCTTCGCGCGCGCGCTGACGGCCTCGGGCCGCCCCGGCGTCCAGTGCGGCGCGCTCCACGACGCTTTGTCGTCTAGCCCGCCGTGATAGATCTTGCTCAGGCCCTGCGTGTGCCAGCCGTGGCGCATGAACTGCTGTGGGAGCGTGACGACGTCCGGTATCGTCTTGCGGAAATGCGTCTCGAGGTCATAGACGCGCGTCGTGTCGGGCCGGCGGCCCGTCAGCAGCGACGTGCGCGAGGGCGAGCAGACCGCCTGCTGGCAGTACGCGCGCTCGAACAGCGTGCCGCGCGCCGCCAGGGCGTCCATGTGCGGCGACTGCATCCGGCGGTTGCCATAGCAGCCCATCGACGGCCGCAGGTCGTCGACCGCAATGAAGAGAACATTCATCTTGCGCGTGGAATCGGCCGCGCCGGCCCGGCCGGGCCAAAGCGCCGCGCCGGCCAGTCCCGTCAGGCCCGCGCGCAGAAAGTCGCGTCGTGTAAGCCGTGGCATGCGTCCGCTCCTTGGAGAGTATGCAGAGCCGAACTCGATTAGAAGCGAACGCGCGCGATCGTCAAGTGTTATTGAGTTTTTGCGCCGCAGGCGCCTTGGAGTTTTTCGCGCCGCAGGCGCCTTGGAGTTTTTCGCGCCGCAGGCGCCTTGGAGTTTTTCGCGCCGCAGGCGCCTTGGAGTTTTTCGCGCCGCAGGCGCCTTGGACTGCGCAAGCCATGCTTGCGCCTTTCTTCCGACGAGCCATGCTCGTCGGCCGCTCAGCCACGCTTCCTAGGCCGGCCGCTCCAGGCGCCCCGCACGCCGAGGTCCTCAAGCGCCTTCAGCCACGTCCTATAAAAGATACACACGAGGCCGGAAAAAACGAGCAAGCTCGGCCAATGCAGTGTCTCTTGCTCGAGCATGAGCCCGCTGGCAAAAACGGCTGCCATCTCGTAGGCCACTCTTGCATACTCATGCACCTTGTCCGGCGGTTGATCGTCAAGCAGCAGCCAGAAAATGCGAAATTCGAAGAAGAGCGCGATGTATAGGCTGGCCACCAATAGCCACTCGGGTGCACCGGCTTTTTGAAACCGGACAAGCACCATCATCGTCATTATTGTGACTGCCATGAAGACAGCGAAAACCTCCACTCCCGTCAGCGGCCGGCCGGGAACGGAGATTCTCTCCGCCGCCGAATCGGCCCGATTCGAGTCCGCTGGCGCCGGCGCGCTGGGAGCATCGGCTCCGTGTCCCATCCCTCTCCGCCTCCGTTGTGGTCGCCTGCACTATTCTATACACATAGTGTGCTGTCAACCGGAACATTTCCTTGGACACTGCTCAAGCGCCGTACGCGCCTGAATTCGCAAGCCTTTGTTCGAGCAGGAGCGGCCGGAAGCATGGCTTCCAAAAACCAAGGCGCAAGCATGGCTTGCGCACTCCAAGGCCTTCGGCTCGCCCGTTGGAGGCTTACAGGCCAACCGCGGGTTTTTGCGCCGCAGGCGCCTCCCGTAGCGCGCGCCAGACCAGATAGATGATCAGGACGTCGAACGCAAGGCACGCGACCAGCGCGATCAGCGCGACCACGTCCGTCGGCGGCGCGCCCGTGATGGCCCGCGCGGCGGCGTGGATCGCGGCATAAAGCACAGCGTCCAAGAGCAGCAGCGGAAACAACAGCACGTCGAACACGGCCAGCGGCAAACCGTACAACCGCCCGCCGGAGTTGCGGATTTGCGAGATCGACACAAGCCCCAGCACCGTCGTGCCGAAGGGCGCCGAGAGGCCCGCACCGGCCATACCGATCATGAGCAGGATCTGCCACCACTGCGGGCCCGGCGGCGGGGGCGGCGGCGCACCCTGGACGCTGACGTGCACCGTCGCGAACATGTAGAGGAAGCCGTTCAGGAAAAAGAGCGGCGCCCAGAGCGCGCCGTAAAGGGCCGGGCGCGAGAGGCGCGGCTCGATCGGCTCGGGCGCGCGCGGCCCGGCCGCCGCCGGCCGGCCTTCCGCGACCGCTTCCTCATACGCATCGGGCGGATCCAGTCGCGCAAGCACCGCCTCGGCGTCGGCCACGGTCGGCGTCGCGCCGGCCTGGGCGGCAAGCATCTCATGGATCTGCCCCTCGAGATCGTCGAGGATGTCGCGCCGTTCGCGCAGCGGCATGCCGGCCGCCGTCAAGGCGCGGTCCACGGCACCGAGATGCGCGTCGATTCGCCGGGCGACCTCGGGTCCGAACACTTCGGCTTTGGCATTCATCTCGCAACTCCTTCGCGTGTAGTAGCGCCGGCTGCCAGCCGGTGAAGGACGTTTTCTCCGCGGTTCTTTGCGTCCTTTGCGGTCTCTGCGTCCAAATTGGGCTGTTCTCTGCGGTTCTCTGCGTTCTCCGCGCCTCTGCGTCTAAACTCTTCGGCTGCGCTCTGCGGTTCTTCGCGCTCTTTGCGGGCTCTGCGTCTAAGATTTTCTCAGCGCTTCTCCTGCCTCCTCACGAACGCTTCGCCCCCCGACGCCGGCTATCGCCAGCCGCCAGGTCATCGACCGCGGCCGTGAGCGCCTTCCAGTACTCGGCCATCTCGCGCAGACGCTGCCGGCCGGCCGGCGTCAGGCGGTAGTAGCGGCGCGGCGGGCCGGCGGGCGACGGCGCCGTGCGCACGCTGACGAGCGCCTCGCGCGCCAGGCGGGCCAGGATCGGATACACCGTGCTTTCCGTCACGGCCAGCGCCTCGATCGCGCCCAGGCGCTGCAGGATCTCGTAGCCGTAGGCCTCGTCGTCGGCCAGAACGCCCATGACGCAGAACTCGATGAGGCCCTTGCGCAGCTGTGCCACCCAGGCGCGCATGACGGGGCGCCTCCTTCGCTATACCTGATCACGCTATAGCGCATAGCATAGTAGCATGTCAACAAAAAAAACTGCCCGCAAGGAGTGCCGAAGGCCTTGTCGTTATGTCCATCCTGTGCATTGTGTCCATCCTGTCCATATCGTCCACTTTTTCGCTCTCCTCACGATCCACTCTTTTCGCGTTGCGCTCGCCGCACGATCGCCTCATCGATCAGACGCCGCATCTCGCCGATGACGCGCTCCCACGACCGCTCGCGCGCCAGCGCCAGTCCCCGCTCGCGGCGTTCGGCCGGGAAATCCGCCAGCGCCGCTTCGCACGCCGCGACGAACGCCTCGCGCGTCTCGCCGAAATAGATCACGTCGCTGTAGTGCTTGACCATGTCCGGGATCGGCGTCGAGACCACCGGCTTGCCCGACGCGAAGTACTCCAGCGCCTTCGTCGGGTTGATGTGGCGCGTCATCTCGCTGATCGCAAACGGCATCAGGCAGACCTTCCAGAACGCCAGAAACTTCGGCAGATCCGCGTACGGCTTCTGGTCCGTGAAGACCACGTTGGGCGCCGCGAACACCCGGAACGCCGGGTTGATCGGTCCGATCAGCACGAGATCCCAGTCCGGGCGCCGCTCGGCCATGTAGCGCAGCAGATCGCTGTCCACGCGCTCGTCAATGGCGCCGAAGTAGCCCAGCTGAACCGCATTGCGCAGCGTATGCAGGTCGCGCGGCTTGTCGCGGTTGTATGCATTATGAAAGAGGTCGAAGTCCACGCCGCAGCCGAAGAAATGAATGCCCCCGCGCGCCATCGGCCGCTTGCGCTCGTACAGCGCGTCCGTGCCGGCGAACACCACGTCGGCCTCCGCCAGCAGTTGCCGCTCGCGCTCGGCCGTGTCGCGCGGCGCCCACAGGAACTGGCTATACTCGTCCTGGATGTCGTACACGACGGCGCGCTCGCCCAGCCGCCCCGTCAGCCACCGGTGCGAGGGGAAGTAGTACCAGAGCACGACCGGCCCGAACCCCAGCCGCCGCATGTGGAACTTGATGCGCGCTTCGAGCAGGAAGCGGTTCAGCCGCTGGAACACCGGCGAGACCATCTCGAACGGCAGGACGAACATCTCGCATTGCCAGATATTCGCGGCCACGCGCTTGAAGCGCAACTTGTGCCGCGGCGTGTGCTTCGTGTACGTGTCCAGCCGGATCGTGTTGATGTACAGGACCTTCGACCGCTTGGCCAGGTGCGACATCGTGTGGTGGTTGCGCTGCCAGACGTGGCGCCAGTTCACGTGGCTGAGGCACACCACGTCCCAGCGGTCGGGGTCGTCGGCCGGCGCGGCCGGCGGTCGCCAGCGGCGCACCCACAGCCACATCAGACCGGCCTTGAGCAGGACGTACAGCGCCAGCGGCGGCAGGAGCAGCGTCATCTTGAGCGCCTGCCAGGGCGTGAAGCGCAGTCGATTGTCGTCAGCCATGACGTATGTCCATACTGTCCATACCGTCCATACCGTCCATACCGTCCATACCGTCCATACCGTCCATACCGTCCATACCGTCCATACCGTCCATACCGTCCATACCGTCCCTACCCGGCACTTTGCTCTTACAATATAATCGCCCGATTCTCGATCGATCCCACCACGCGGCCCGCCGTATAGCAGGCCGAACGGAGAATGTCGTAGCCGGCAAAGCGGCGCTCCCAGACAGGCGCCCGCAGCGGCCATGGCTGGCAGAACCGCCCGATCGCCAGGAGCCATTGCCCATAGTGAGGCCAATCGAAATGCACCCAGCGGATCCCGCAGCGATGGCGGTGCTTCTTGAGCAGGTAGGCCGACTCGCGCCCGTAGCGGAACATCCAGCGGCAAAGCGCCCGGAGCGTGCCGCGGTGGCGGTGCCACACGACCGCCTCGGGCGCGAAGCCGAATCCATAGCCCAGGTCGCCGATCCGCCAGCACAGATCGGCATCCTCGCTGTTGGTCGCGAAAGCCGTGTCGAACCCGCCGACCTCAACGATCAGCCGCCGGACCAGCAACGCGTTGGCCGTGATGAGGAACGGCGCATAGCCGCGCTCGCCCCCGAGCGCGCGCTCCTGCGAGAGGAGCCGGCGGTCGGGAATGTAGTACTGCACCGGCGTCCGGGGGTCATAGCCGGGCAGGTGACCGCCGACGCCGGCCAGCTGCACGTGCGCGTCGAAATGCGCCACGAGCGCCGCCAGCCACGTCGGCTCGGCCAGGCAGTCGGCGTCCGTGAACGCCACCAGTTCGCCGCGCGCGGCCTCCACGCCCCGGTTGCGCGCGAACGCCACGCCCAGGCGCGGCTCCTCGACCACCCGCACGGGGAAGCCCTCAACGAGAGCCCCCGTGCGGTCGGTCGAGCCGTTGTTGACAACAACGATCTCGTATTGGTCATGCGGGAAGGTCTGACCCAGGACGGACACGAGACAATCGCCGATCACGCGTTCGCCCTGGAACACGGGGACCACTACGGAGACTCGTGGCGTGGAACCAGTCATGCGGATATCGCGGCACACCCGCCGCGGCGCGCCCTCGCGCGCCGACGAGCGCCTTCCGGGCATTGGGGCCTACGGCTTGCCCGCCTGGCCATTCGGCACGGCCACCGGCTTGGGCTGGGCCGGCCGCCCCTCGGGCGACCGCGCCTCGGCCGGACGCCCCTCGGCCGGACGCCCCTCGGCGCCCGCCTGCCGCGCCTGCTGGCGCCGCACCGCCTCCGGGTCCGACATGATGCACTTGCCGTCCAGCCGCGCCCCGCCCTCGATGATCAGCGCCCCGGCCGAAGTCTGCACGTCGCCGTGCACCTCGCTCGTGGGCTGCAGCTCCAGCCGCTCGAACGCCACGATGTTGCCGAACACCTTGCCGCTGACGGCCACGTGCCGCGCCGCCAGATTGGCCCGCACGCAGCCCGTCGGGCCGATGATGATCCGATCCTCGGCCACGATCTCGCCCTCGACCTGGCCGTCAATGCGCAACGTGCCCTTCGAGACGATCTTGCCGCCCTGGAAAATGGTGTCCTCGCCGATCACGGTCCCGCCGAGATCATTCACCCGACGCGCGACGGCCTCGCCGCGCGCCGGCGTTGCAGGTCGTTCCGACACAGCTCTGTCCTCCATTTGTGGCGCCGTTTTTTCGGGCGTGGGCCCGCCGGGCATGACTTTATCCGGTATTTTGCGCCCAAAAACCGACATGTTCAATTACCCCCTGCATGCTCCGCCTGGCAAACACCAGACCCCTTTGCGCAACGCCTGCACGCGCAAGGTTTCGCTCGGGCCTCATGGCTTCAATGGTCGCGATGCTGCGTACCCCACGCGCCCCTGTCAACGGAGAAAGCCCAAAAAAATAAACCCCTCCCCTTTGCCCCCTCCGCGCCTTCGCGTGAGGACCTCTTCGCTTTTTTCTTTCCTTCTGTAGTCTAGGCCCTCGTGGCCGTCGCCCTTTCTCCCCACCCGCCTCCCTTCGTCCAATCCCGCTCCTTCCTCTGCGCTCTCTGCATCTCTGCGTGAGGGACTCTTCGGTTCTTCCCTTGCCAACCTTTGCGCCTCTGCGCCCTCCGCGTGAGGAACTCTTCGGTTTTTCAAACGAGGAAAATCCAAATTTCTCTTTACCTCACCGCTCCCTCCCTATACCAAAGCCTCTGCGACCCCCGGCGCCCGCTTGCTTCGCCGCCCGTCGCGCACCCGACGCCTTCCCGGACCCGCGAGCCATGATCGGCAAAGTCCACAGCCACGCCGTCCTGGGCATCGACGCCTGCGAGGTCGAAGTCGAGGCCGACATCAGCGGCGGCCCGCACTTCTTCGCCATCGTCGGCCTGCCCGACGCCGCCGTCAAGGAAAGCAAGGAACGCGTCAAGTCCGCCCTCGTCAACAGCGGCTTCTTCCTCAGCGGCGAGCGCCGCATCATCGTCAATCTCGCCCCCGCCGACCTGCGCAAGGAAGGCGCCGCGCTCGACCTGCCCATCGCCGCCGCGCTGCTCGCCGCCCAGGGCGTCGTCGACGTCGGCCGCCTGGCCGACTTCGCCATCGTCGGCGAACTCAGCCTCGACGGCCGCGTCAAGGCCGTCCCCGGCGCCCTCTGCGTCGCCGACGGCGCCCGCCGCGCCGGCCGGCGCGGCCTCCTCCTGCCGGCCGACAACGCCGCCGAGGCCGCCGTCGTCGCCGGCATCGACATCCTCGCCGTCGAAACCCTCGCCGACGCCATCGCCTTCCTCAACGGCCGCCTCGACATCGCCCCCTGCCGCATCGACCTGCCGGCCGTCTTCCACCAGGCCGCCCACTACGTCGAAGACTTCGCCGACGTCAAAGGACAGCAGCACGCCAAGCGCGCCCTCGAGATCGCCGCCGCCGGCGGCCACAACGTCCTCATGATCGGCTCGCCCGGCAGCGGCAAGACCATGCTCGCCCGCCGCCTGCCGACCATCCTCCCCGACCTCACCATCCACGAAAGCATCGAAACCACCAAGATCCACAGCGTCGCCGGTCTCGTCCGCGCCCGCCAGGCGCTGGTCGCCACGCGCCCCTTCCGCTCGCCCCACCACACCGTCAGCAACGTCGCCCTGACCGGCGGCGGCTCGATCCCGCGCCCCGGCGAAGTCTCCCTCGCCCACTACGGCGTCCTCTTCCTCGACGAAATGCCCGAATTCCAGCGCGCCGCCCTCGAGGCCCTCCGCCAGCCCCTCGAGGACGGCGTCATCACCGTCTCGCGCGCCAGCATGTCGGCCACCTTCCCCGCCCGCTTCCTCCTCGTCGGCGCCATGAACCCCTGCCCCTGCGGCTACATGGGCGACCCCGTCCGCGCCTGCTCCTGCACCCCCACCGCCATCCAGCGCTACCGCTCGCGCCTCTCCGGGCCGCTGCTGGACCGTATCGACATCCACGTCTCCGTCCCGCCCGTCCACATCCAGGAACTCTCGCGCGGCCGGCCCGGCGAACCCTCCCAAACCATCCGCGACCGCGTCAACGCCGCCCGCCAGACCCAGATCGACCGCTTCCGCGACGCCAACGGTCTCTTCTGCAACGCCCACATGGGTGCCCGCGAAATCAAACGCCACGCCCGCCTCAGCGACGGCGTTCGCAACGCCCTCGAGGACGCCATGGCCCGCCTGGGCCTCTCCGCCCGCGCCTTCAACCGCATCATCAAGGTCGCCCGCACCATCGCCGACCTCGCCGCCTCCGAATCCATCGAACAACCCCACATCGCCGAAGCCATCAACTACCGCACCCTCGACCGCAGCGCCTGAGGCTTTGTATCGATCCATCCCGCCTTCATCCCACCCACACCCAATTCTGCAATCTCCACCACAACCCTCCACTTGTCCATGCGGTCCATAAAGTCCATGGAGTCCTCACAGTCCATCCCGCCACCCCATCCTCCCACCACACGCCGCCCCGACTCTCGCCTTTCCTTCGCGGGCGCATCTTGAAACTGCTACCACAACCGGCTCTGGCCGGTTGTATTTTGGCCGGCAGCGTGCTTGGTTTGGCCACCCCGAAGGGGTGATCTGATCTAGCCCAGGGCAATGCCCTGGGAACGCCGCGCCACCCCTTCCGTCAAGCCCTGAAAGGGCGCCCTATGAGTGTGGGACCGGCGCCCTCGCCGGTCATTTGGTCCCAGACAGCCGAGGGCGGCTGTCCCACACTCCCCTTCCGTCAAGCCCTGAAAGGGCACCCTATGAGTGTGGGACCGGCGCCCTCGCCGGTCGCCCTATGAGTGTGGGACCGGCGCCCTCGCCGGTCATTTGGTCCCAGACAGCCGAGGGCGGCTGTCCCACACTCGTGGAACGCCCTTTCAGGGCTTGACGGTCTTCCGGTGACTTTTCCCAGGGCGTTGCCCTGGGCTAGATTAGATCACCCTTTCGGGGTGGCAGGGAAGAGTAATCAGATGCGCCTTTCCTTCGCCCGGCCGCCTCTTTCCCCTTGACAACTCCCGCCCCCAACCCCATTCTCTTGTTATCACTCCTCACCAAGTCAGTACGCGCGGAGTGCGCCGTACGCCGTATCGGTACCCTCAAACCCCGCCCGCTTCCAAGGAGGGACACGATGTCAGCCGTACCCAAAAAAGTCGCCGACCGCCTCCAAACCCACGTCAGCAACTTCCAGAAAATCCTCCGCAACGCCAAGGACCGCGACGTCAACGAATCCGACACCGTCCGCATCGTCACTGACATCCTCGCCGACGTTCTCGGCTACGACAAGTACTCCGAAATCACCAGCGAGCAGGCCATCCGCGGCACCTTCTGTGACCTCGCCGTCCGCGTCGACGACCAGATCAAATTCCTCATCGAGGTCAAAGCCGTCGGCATCGCCCTCAAGGAAAATCACCTGCGCCAGGCCGTCGATTACGCCGCCCGCGGCGGCATCCAATGGGCCGTCCTCACCAACGGCGTCGACTGGCAAATCCACCGCATCCGGTTCGACCGCCCCGTCACCGCCGACCTCATCTGTATGTTCAATTTCCTCGACCTCAATCCGCGCAAGATCGAGGACCAGGACGTCCTCTTCCTCCTCTGCAAGGAAGGCCTCAACAAGGCTGCCATCGAGGAATTTCACCAGCACATTCAGAACGTCAACCGCTTCATCCTCGGCGCCCTCGTCCTGACCGATCCCGTCCTCGACGTCCTGCGCCGCGAACTCAAACGCCTGGCCCCCGACACCCGCGTCGAAAAGGACGAGATCAAAACCATCCTGCGCGACGACGTCCTCAAACGCGAGGTCGTCGAAGGCGAACCCGCCAACGAGGCCTCCGCCCGCGTCCGAAAAGCCGCCGGCCGGCCGCTCAGGACACGGACGCCCGGCGAGAAGGATTCCGAGGAGATTCCTCTTGCGGATCAGGAGAGTGGTCGATTATCCACCGAGCCGCCGCAACCCGGAACGGCCTCGGGCGCATAGAAGGGGACAGCGGCACCTATACCGGATATTAGAAGGATATAATATGGCCGAGAACATCCCATGGGCGGATTGGCTGAGCAACGAGGTTGATGCCTTCTGCAGACTTTGGAAGTATCGCCGATGGCTTGCCGTCGTCGCAATCTTGCTTTTACTTGCTTTCCTCTTCTATACTATATATGGATGGCACAAGCGAGGCCAGGAGATTGCCGTACTTCAGTCGGACAATAGAGAGCTAAAGAGAGACGTTCGACAACTCGAGGCCGAGAACGAGGGATTGCGAGAAACCGTTGCTCCCTTAATAGCACGAGCAGCGAAGGAATTCCCCGGAGAAGAAATAAACATTTCACTCAAGAAGATCATTGACCGACTTGAAAAACAGAATCCTCTGGCTCAGCCCATTGCATCTGCCGCAGCGAACGTCGTTTTGAGAGTCAGATCCTCCGAGAAAGTTGATACAGTGTACATGGACCGAGGCGGCTACGCGGCGCTTGCCCGTGGCAGCACGAGTCTGCTA
>Ga0214473_10011460_pt1 | contig 10411 bp, 8 predicted proteins | sample RVTome_7_FD_203509 | JGI IMG/M metagenome (GOLD analysis project Ga0214473, IMG submission 203509) | Soil microbial communities from uranium-contaminated site in the Upper Colorado River Basin, Wyoming, United States - RVT98D197 | ecosystem: Environmental > Terrestrial > Soil > Contaminated >... | reverse complement strand
GAATCGGGGATTCTCCAACGCAATTTTTGCGCCGCCAGCCCGATAACTCAAGGGTCTGGGCGGCTCGGGTGGCTCGCAGACCCGGAACTCAGCAGCGCCTGAAAACGCGGATCGCGCTGCAAGTCCTGTGTCCATTCCGCTTTAAGGAGTTGTGCGGCGGAGGTCGCACCGGATTCCAACGCGGTCTTGAGCAACGTGAGCGCGCGATCGATCTCGCCGGCCCGCGCCGCCAGCTCGGCGCGCGCGTGGCTGACGCGCCCATCACCCGGGTGCTGCTCCAGGTACGCGTCGAGCACCTCCGCCGCCTGGGGCGCTCGATTCGTCTCTTTGAGAACCCAGGCATAGGCGAGTTCGGTGCCGCCGTGGCCCGGTTCCAGGCGTCGCGCCTCAAGCAGATTCTCCTCCGCGACGTCCCGCAACTGAACACGCAGCGCCTCGTCGGCTCGCGCGCGGCGTGCCGCGGCGACCTCGCCCACACTCGCGCCCTCGCGCGGCGTGATGAACGGCGGCGGCAGCCGGTCGATCTCCGCCAGCAGTCCCGCAAGCTGTCCGGACGGCGGTACGCCCCGTAGCTGGTTGCGCAAGTAGGCGTTCACCGTCAGCAGCGCGCGGAAAACGGCCAGATTCGACGGGTCGTGCCGGTACCCATCCAGCAACGTGCGCAATGCCGCGAGGTGATCCCCACGTTCGCCGGCGGCGGCGGCGCGCAAGATCGCCTGGCGCGCCGCGACCACTCCGCCGACTTCGCTGACCAGCGCCGGCGGCAGCGGTTCGCCGGAATGGGTGCGGAGGAAGGTATCGATCGGCTGCTGGAGTTCAACGAACGCCTGAGTGAGCTCGCGCTCCTGCCCGCGGTAGAGGTAGCGCGGCGCGGAGAATTCCAACAGCGCGTTGTCGTCGGTGTGGACGGGTACGTGGGCGACCCAGGCCCGCAGGGCGGCGCCGCCCACGATGTAGCGGCCCAGGAGGTGTGCGGGGCGATACAAACCCACGCGGTAGAGGTCGAGCGCCACGGCGGGTTGCTCGCAGCGGCTGACGAAGTCCTCCAGCTCGATCGTGCGAGGCCGGCGTGACGCCAGCATCAGGCAATCGGCTTCGAAAAGCTGCCATAGCTCAACGTAATCAAAAACCTCCAACAGCGTCCGCGCGACCATCTGAAAATCGCGCACGGAGACCATGTAGACTTGCAGCCAGACGCCGAGTACGCCGTCATCAGTCAGGCGCTGCCGGCACAGGCTGAAGAACTCGCGGGTGAAGAGGTTGGCGACGCCGGCCATCCACGGATTCGAGGGCGCCGAGACGATGAGATCGTAGCGCTGCTCGGACAGCAGTAGGTGGTTGCGGCCGTCGGCGCGGATGAGCCACACGCGCGGGTCATCCGTCAACACACGGTAGTTGTAGGGGGCAAAGTACGCCGCGGCGCGGATGACTTCATCGCTGATCTCGATGCAGTCCAGGCGGGTGAAATGCCCGTAGCGCGCCAGCCCGCTGAGCGTCGTGCCGGAACCGAGGCCGATCACGCAGGCGGCCGGCCCCGCCGGCCCGACCAGCGCCGGCAGATGGCCGAGCAGCAGTTGGTGCGTCATGTCCTCGGGCTTGGTCGAAGCGTCCGGCTTGCCGTTGACGCTGAGGGCCATGAGCCCCGGGTCGTCGGCGGCGCGGATGACGGCGGCGGTGACGTCGACCCCTTCGCCGAGGTAGACCACTTGCCGCTGGTCGAGTGGCACCGGAACACGCTTGGGATTGAGGTACGGGGCGGAGGTCAATACGCGTGGATCCCAGCGCCCGGCCCCGAGTCCCACCGCCGGGATCAGCACCAGTACCGCGATGGGAACCAGCCGGCGCGCGATCGGCCGACCCGCCGACTGCGGCTGCGTAAGCCAAAGCAACACCACCCCGACGACGCCGTTGAGCACGCTGGCAAGAACGATTGAGTTCTGCACGCCGAGCACGTCGCTGCGAATCAGGACGAACCCAGCGAGGAATGATCCCGCGATGGTTCCCAGCGTGTTGACGAGGTAAGCGCGGCCGGTCGCCGCACCGGCCTCGTCATCGCGGGCGGCCAGGGCGCGGGTGGCCAGCGGGAAGATCGCGCCCATGAGCACGGTGGGCACGAACGTGATGGCGATGATGAGCAGGAACTCCCACACGAGCAGTGCGGTGTAGTTCTGGTGATGGCTCGTGATCAGCCCCTGCGCGATGAGCGGGACGCGCCCGTGAATCGGTACGATCACAACCGCGATAAGGCCGACGAGCAGTTCCAGGACGCCGAACACGCGGGCCGGGCTGCGCCAGCGATCCACGCGGCGCGCGACGGCCAGGCTGCCCAGGGCCAGGCCGAGAATGAAGGCGGCCAGGATGCACGTGAACGAGTACGTGCTCGACCCCAGCGACATGACCAGCGCGCGCGTCCAGGTGATCTGGTAGACCATGGCGGCGAAGCCAGAGACGGCAAAACCCACGAGTACGGCGCGGCGGACCGCCGGAGGCGGCGCGGTCGTGACCGGCGCGGCGCTGGCGCGAACTGAACGTGCCGGGCGCTTCGGCGCGGGCGCGGCGGCCGGCTGCACGCGGCCACGAAAGACGAGCAGCGCTGCGGCGCCGACGAGAACACTTACGGTGGCCGCCGACCAGGTCGTGTGCGTCAGCCCCAAAGTCGGCAAAAGCCAGAAGCCGGCGGCGAGTACGCCGAAAACCGCCCCGAACGTGTTGATGCCGTACAGGTGCCCCACCGAACGTCCCAGCGCGCCGCCGGCCAGCGTCACGTGCCGCACCAGCACCGGCAGCGTCGCGCCCATGCACGTGGTGGGCACGAGCAGGATCAGCGCGCTCAGCCCGAACCGGGCCAGCGGCAGCACCCACGGCAGCGCCGCGCCCTGGGCGTACAGCGCTCGGTACGCCGGTTCCGCGAGCCCGAAGAGCTGTGGCACGAGCAACGCGTAAGCGCCGATGAGGATCTCCAGCAAACCGTACACCTGCGCGGGACGGTGCAGACGACGGCACCATCGGCCGGCGACGTAGCACCCCAGCCCGAGTCCACCCATGAAGGCGACGAGTACGGTCGTGATGGCGTACGTGGTGCCCCCGAAAATGAAGATCAGCTCGCGCACCCAGACCAGTTCGTAGATCAGCCCGGCAGCGCCCGAGAGGAAGAAGAGCGTATAGATCAACGCGCTGCGCATGCACCCTGCTCCGCGGAGCAAACGGCCATTACACCGCGGGCGCCGATGACCGTCAAACGAGGCGGAGCCGATGCGGACGGCGCGCGCAGGAAAACGAAGTGTCTGATGTTGTCGGGCGGTGTCGAATAACTCGCCCGCGCGCGCGAATCCCCGCCTGTAAAGACGAGCGTCGTTTATAATGGCGGGCGTGCCTCCCTTGCGCTTACCGTCAACGGGCGCCGGCGGCGCCTGGGCAGCGCTGCCATAGGTGCGCGTGGCAGACGGTGAGGATTCGACCTTGGCCGAGCTCGCGGAGATCGTCGAACGCCGTACGGTGGGCGTGCGCGACATTCCCCTCGTGCTGGTCTCCCCACGCCGTCTGTTCGCGCGCGTGGAAGACGTGCATGCCTGGGGCTGGCCGCTGGTGATCCTGCTCACGACGGTCACGCTGATCGGCTACGCGACTGTGCAGACAGGCCTCATCGACGCGGAGGTCGATCGCGGGGTCATGGCGAAGATCGATGTCATCGAACGCCAGCAGCGCGACGTCGTGGAGCGCTCGCAACTGCGCGAGCTATATCAGCAGGAGTACAAGCTGGGCGAGTTCCTGAAACTCCTGGCGCGCATCCAGGTCATCGTCGCGGCACCGGCTAAAGCGCTGGCCGCGATCCTGTTGATCGCCGCCGTGCTGTACGGCACCGTGGCGCTGACGGGCCGCAAGCCGGAATGGAACACGCTGCTGACGATCTGCGTGTTCGCCGGCTTCATCGAGGTCCTCCGCCTGCTGGCGACCCTGGCGCTGCTGCTGCACTACCGCGCGCTGGAGGTGGATACGTCGCTGGCGCTGTTGGCCGGGCTGGTGGCGCGGATCAAGGGTATTGACCCCACCTGGGTGCGCGCGTCCGCCGGGCTGCTCAGCGCCGCGGACCCGTTTCGCCTGTGGTACTGGGGCGTAGTGGCGCTCGGGCTGTCGGTGACGGCGCAACTGCCCGGCTGGCGGGCGTGGGTCGTGTGTACGCTGGGCTGGCTCGTGGCGGCCGGCGTGCAGACGGGGTTGCAGGTGGCCGCGGGGGCGATGAGCGGCGCGGATCCCGGCGCCGGATGACGCGCAGGACCGGGTGATGCGGAGCGAGCGATGAAAACGGTGATCGGAATCGTGGTGCTCGGCGCGGTCGTCGGCGGCCTGTACTTCCTGAACGAGCGCGTGCGCGGCAAGGACGGCAAGAGCGTGCTCCACGTGGCCCGCGAGCCCGAAATCCGCGTCGAAGCTGCCCGCGCCGAAGAGCGCGACATTGTGCGCACCGTCCAGGCACCCGGGCAGGTCGAGGCGTTCGCCGAGGTGGACATCAGCTCGGAGATCGTGGCAAAGATTCTGGAGATGCCCGTCGAAGAGGGCGACGCGGTGCGGAAGGGCGACATGTTGTGCCGGCTCGACGATGCGGACTACCGGGCCCGCGTGCTGTCGGGCGAGGCCAACGTCGCGCGGCTCAAGGCCCAGATCGTGCAGTTCGAGGCCGACTTGGAAAAAGCCCAGATGGACTACGACGAGCAGATGCGGCTCATCGAGGTCGGTGCCACGTCGCACGAGGCCGCGATGCGCTACCGCGCGACGCTCATCGGAGCCCGCTCGGCGCTGGAAATGCGCCGGCACGAGCTGGTCGCCAGCGAAGCCTCGCTGCAATCGGCCAAGGAGGACCTCGACAAGACGGTCATCACCGCGCCGCTCAGCGGCGTCGTGGCCCAGCGGTTCGCCAAGCAGGGCGAGGTCGTCGTCACCGGCACGATGAACAACCTCGGGACACGGATCATGGTCATCACGGACCTGTCGAAGATGCAGGTGCGCTGCCGCGTGGATGAAGCCGACGCGCCGCTGGTCGCCCCGGGTCCGACAGCCCGCATTTTTCTCCAGTCGGACACGCGGCGCAGCATCCCCGGCCGTGTGCTGCGGGTCGGCACCAAGGGCACCAAGCCCGTCGGCCGCGACGTCGTGACGTTCGAGACGCTCGTGCTCATCACCGGCGACGACCCGCGCGTCAAGCCGGGCATGACCGCCAACGTGGAGATCGAAGTGGCGCGGCGCGACAAGGCGGTCACGATCCCGGTCCAGGCGGTGGTCTACCGCAAGCGCCGTGATTTGCCGGAGGAGCTAGCCAAAGAGTACGATCGCCGGCAGGCGGAGCAGGACCCGGGCGCGCGGCAAAACATCGCGGAGTACATCAAGCTCGTGTTCTGCGTCGCCGAGGGCAAAGCCGCTCCGCGGCTGGTCGAGACCGGCATCAACGACGCGACGAACGTCGAGGTTCTCCAGGGCGTCGCGCTCGACGACACGGTCGTGACCGGCCCGTATCGCAGCCTCGACCAGCTCAAGGAGGGCTCGCTGGTGAAAATCGAGGAGAAGTCCAAGGCCAAGCTGGAGTCTGAGGACAAGGAGAAGGCGGCCGCGCAGGACCAGCAGACGCCGACGACCCAGAGCGCCAGCGACGAGAGCGAGCCGCGTAAGGATGGGAAAGGATGATCGCTCATAGCCCCGTCACGCCGCCGGCCCCGGTCATCGAGCTGCTGGATCTGCACAAGGTCTACCGCGTCGGCACCGAGCTGGTACACGCGCTGCGCGGCATGACGCTGACGATTCGCGAGAACGAGTATGTGGCGATCATGGGCGCGTCCGGCTCGGGCAAGAGCACGCTGCTGAACATTCTGGGCTGCCTGGACGTGCCCACGGGCGGCGTGTACCGCCTCAAGGGTCAGGATGTTTCCAAGCTCTCGCAATCGAAGCTGGCGCGCATTCGCGGCCGCATGATCGGCTTCGTGTTTCAGTCGTTCGAGCTGCTGCCGCGCACCACCGCGCTCAAGAACGTCGAGCTGCCGCTGTCATACACGCGGGCGCGCCAGCGCCGTCAGCGGGCCATCGAAGCTCTGCGCCGCGTCAGCCTGCTCGACCGGGCCCATCACCGTCCCAACCAGCTTTCCGGCGGCCAGAAGCAGCGCGTCGCCATCGCCCGGGCGCTGGCCCAGCAGCCGGCGATCATTCTGGCCGACGAGCCAACCGGGAACCTCGATAGTGCGACCGGCGAAGAGATCATGGACATCCTGGACCGCCTGCACGCCGAGGGACAGACCATCATCATCGTCACGCACGAGACCGATGTCGCCCGGCGCTGCCGGCGCATCGTGCGCCTGCGCGATGGGCAGGTGGTCTCGGACAACGGCGACGGCGCGCGTCTGGGCGCCGCGGCACCGCCGACCCACGTGGAACAGAGTCAACAGGTCCCCGCGCCCGTATGAGAGCCCTGCGGCTGGTCATCGCGGTGTTGTTGTACGTCCCGGATCGCGTCACCGCGATGCTGGGCAACGTGTGGACGGCGCTGGTCCAGATCTGGGCCAACAAGATCCGCTCGCTGCTGACCGTCCTGGGCATCATCATCGCCGTCACATCGATCATCACGGTCGTGTCGCTGGTGGAAGGCTTCGGCAACTACGTCACGAACTTCCTGCGCGGCCTGGGTACCAACATGATGGTGGTCTTCCCGCAGGTCGTGCGGGGGCCGCGCGGCGAGGTCCTCCGGCGGGCCGAGATGACCATCGAGGACATCCAGTCCGTGGACCGCTTCGCCGCCGCCATCCGCCGCACGTCGCCGCTGATCTTCGGGTCCGCGACGATCGAGTACGGCCGGCAGCAGGTCACGGGCGTGACGCTGCGCGGGACGAACGAGTTCTTCCAGCCGATCCGCAACTTCTACGTGGACGCCGGACGCTTTTTCGGCGCCGTGGACGTGGAGGCCGGCGCCCCGGTGTGCGTGCTGGGGCGCGAGGTGCTGCGCAAGCTGGAGTGCGACGAGTCGATCGTCAGCGACTACGTGCACCTCGACAACCAGCGCTTTCAGGTCGTCGGGCTGCTGGAGTCCAAGGGCAGCTTCATGGGCGAAAATCAGGACGAGATGGTCATCATCCCCTGGACCGCCGGCCTGAAGATGTACCCGAACTACCGCAAGTATCTGGCATTCTATGTGGAGTCCATGAGCGAGAAGGACATCCCCGAGGCGGAGGGGCAGCTCGTCCGCATCCTGCGGGCCCGGCACGGCCTGAAGACCGGCGACGTCAACGACTTCGGCATCTTCAAGCAGGACCAGATTCTCCAGGAGTTCAACAAGATCCGGCTCATCGCCACCAGCGTGCTGGCGGGCATCGTGAGCATCTCGCTGCTGGTCGGCGGCATCGGCATCATGAACGTGATGCTCGTCTCGGTAACGGAGCGCACGCGCGAGATCGGGCTGCGCAAAAGCGTCGGGGCGCACCGCCGCGATATCCTGCTGCAATTCCTCACCGAAGCCGTCGTGCTCAGCACGGTGGGAGGGGCGATCGGGATCGCGCTGGGCTATGGGCTGATTACGATGGCCGCGATGCACCCCAACATGGTCGAGGCCAAGGTCCCGCTGTGGTCTGTGGCATTGGCACTAGGCTTCAGCGCCGGCGTCGGCATCTTCTTCGGCATCATCCCGGCCTTCAAGGCGGCGATCATTCACCCCATCGACGCGCTGCGCCACGAGTAGCGTGCCTTCGCAGAACCCGCGCGCGACCGCCGACGTAGCGGCCGGTCTCCGTGCCGGCCGTCCCGTAGCAGCCGGCGCCCCTGCGCGGCCGTCCCGTAGCGGCCGGTCTCCGTGCCGGCCGTCCCGTAGTGCCCGGCGCCCCCGCCGGGCGCAGACGTGCGCATCGTTCACGCCCAGACGGTCCAGGTTCGTGGCGGTCGGGGTTACGCCGGGTTTGACGGGCGGGGTCGACGGCGCCCTGGACAACTTCGATATTGATCCGTTCGTCGTGCTCCTGACGCCCTGATCCGAGCCCGGAGCGCGAGCGACGGGTCTTGCGCCGAGCCGCGACCGTGAGGGAGCGGTCCTAATCCGAGCCGCGAGCGCGAGCGACCGGTTGCCCCCGCTGGCGGACGGGCCGCCGACTCCGCCCGCGCCGCGCCGTCGATTGACGCGAGCGCTGCGCGTTGCTATCTCACGCGCCATGGCCCGGCAAGCTGCGAGCCGCAAGCGCAGCAAGTCCGCCGCAGCACCGACGCCAGCGGCTTCCGTCGCCCGGCCGTCGGCGCTGGTGGACATGCGCATCATCCACTGCGGCGACTGCCTGGACCAACTCTCCTCCGAGCCGCGCCCGTCCGGAAGCGGTTTCCCCCTTTTCTTCGAGGACCGCCACGGGTCCACGCAGGCGTACATCGACTACATGCGCCCGCGCTGCGTCGAGCTTTCTCGCGTGCTCAAGAAGACCGGCAGCCTCTACTACCACTGCGACTGGCACGCCGCTGCGCCGGCCTTCGACCGGGCCGCACGTTATCCATCGTGGTATACTCGCTGAGGCTTGGAGGCAGCCACAAATGCTGACAAGACACTCGGTTCACCTGGCCGACGCCCGCGACCTGTCCTTCATCCGGTCCGAAAGCGCCCACCTGGTGGTCACGTCCCCGCCGTACGGTGCGCTCATCCATTACTCGGACGGCCCCAACCAACTCGGCAACATCCAGTCCTACGAGTTGTTTCTGGAAGAGCTCGACAAGGTCTGGGCCGAATGCCTGCGCATCCTTGTCCCGGGCGGGCGCGTCGCGTGCGTGGTCGGCGACGTCTGCATGTCCCGTAAGCGGTCCGGACGCCATCATGTCCTCCCGCTCTCCGCGGACATACAGGTGCGCGCCCGCCGAATCGGCTTCGACAACCTCACGCCCATCCGCTGGATGAAGGTCGCCAACATCCGGCTCGAGGCCTCCTCCTCCAGCCGCTTCCTGGGCAAGCCGAACCTGCCCAACGGCGTCGTCAAGAACGATCTGGAGCACATCCTCTTCCTCCGCAAGCCCGGCGGGTACCGCCAGCCGACGGCGCAACAAGAGCGGCTGAGCCACATCTCCACCGACGACTACGCCAAGTGGTTCTGTGGATTGTGGACCGACGTCACCGGCCAGATTCGACGCGACCATCCGGCGCCCTTCCCGGTGGAGATTCCCCGACGTCTGGTCCGCATGTTCAGCTTCGTCGGCGACACCGTGGTCGATCCATTCGCCGGCACAGGCACCACCGCGCTGGCCGCCATGGAGTGCGGACGCAACTCGATATCCGTCGAAATCGAGCCGCGGTATATCCAGCTTATTCGCCAGCGGCTCGCGCAGCCCCCGTTCGGCGCGAGCGTCGAGATACTGGGCGAACCTGCCTCGAATCCGCACCTGACCGCCAGGAGAGCGTGATTGACGTTCCGCCTGCTGGACGCCTTCCGCGGCCTGTTCGACGGCACGAAGTACGAGCACCGCCGGTCGAACCTGGGCGACTACGTGGCTTCGTTTCTGTACGAAGACCTCTTCGCGCTGGGCCGCTCGCCGAAGCTGCTTGAGCGGGTCAACGCCGCCCGTGCGGTCGTGAATGTGGCGAACTTGACCGTCGGCCGACAGGCGCGCCGGGGCGACGGCACGTTCGGCGACGCGGTGCCGGGTGTTGCCGCGCTCGTGGTCCCTGACTTCCTCGTGCGGCGCGGCCGCATCGCGTCCATCGAGATCGGCGCCGAGACCAAGATTCTGGCCAAGGCGATGATCAAGCAGATTGACCGCGTCATCAACGACCTGACAACGCAGGTCACGCACTTCCGGAGCAGCAACGCGCGGGCGATCTGCGTCGCGCTAGTCGGCATCAACCGCGCCCCGCAGTACTTGTCCTTCGAGGGCCAGCGTGAGTTTCCAACCGACGGCAAGAAGTACAAACACCCGATCCAGGAGGCCGAGGACGCCGAGGATCGCCTGGTCCGCCGGGCGCTCCCGGCGTTCGACGAGTTCGTTCTGCTGCGCTTCCGGGCAACGAATATGCCGCCATACCCCTTCGAGTGGGTGAACGAAGGGGAAACACTGGTGCAATACGCCGCCGCCCTGGCCAGAATCTCCCGCGAGTACGAGGTGCGCTTCTGATCCTAAAAGCGGCGCCGAATCCGGCGAGCTGGAGTTCATGCACCACTGGTACCCGATCCAGGTCAAGCAGAAGGACCGCGTCGGCAGGCCACCCGCCCACGGTGAGTCGGGTCTACTTCAGTATCCTGCTCACTTCGATCGGAATCTCGATCGAGCCAACCCAGACTTTTCGTGGCGGCGGATCGCTCGCCTGGTAGTCATCGAATTCGCTCGTCGCCGCGAGCTCCGGCACACTTGTCAGCCGTGCCGACCATTTCGACTCGCCGGCGCCGAACACCGCATCCGGCCGCAACCACTCAATCGA
>Ga0214473_10011458_pt1 | contig 10411 bp, 5 predicted proteins | sample RVTome_7_FD_203509 | JGI IMG/M metagenome (GOLD analysis project Ga0214473, IMG submission 203509) | Soil microbial communities from uranium-contaminated site in the Upper Colorado River Basin, Wyoming, United States - RVT98D197 | ecosystem: Environmental > Terrestrial > Soil > Contaminated >... | reverse complement strand
GCTCGCATGTAGGTTCAAGCGGTGCAGGCCCGGGATTAGCGAGTACGCCTTGTCCAGATCGGCCCGCAACTCCTCCACACTGCGCGCGCGGCCGGGGTAACTCCCGGTGACCATGATCCCTCCACCGGAGAGCGCCGCCTGCGGCGACTCGAACCCCGCAATGTCATCGCCCTGCCAGCAGTGCAGCGAGAGCGTCACCTTGTCCAGCCGCACCAGCGCAGCCTCTGCGTCCACGCCCATCTGTGCGTAGCGCTCCCGCGCCTGTTCGTAGGCCTGCTCCACTGTCATCGTGTCCATGGTTTCATCCCCCGTAAGCACACTGTGCCGCCATCTCGCGGAACCGCCGGTACGCGCTCTCCCAGCCTTCCCGCTTACGCGGCTGGTATTGCTCTATCGCGAAGCTCTGCGCCACTACTCGCCGCATCTCGACCATTGACTTGACCGCTCCCGCCGCCATTCCCTGCGTCAACAGGTTGCCAATCGCCGTCGCCTCCACCGGCCCGGCCAGTACCGGCAGGCCGGTGGCGTCGGCCGCGAACTGGCACAAAGTCCGGTTCCGCGCGCCGCCCCCGATAAGATGCAGACGGTTGATGGGCTGCGCGCTCACCCGCTGCAACTCCTCCAGCACCATGCGATAGCGCATGGCCAGGCTCTCCAGGATCGCGCGCGTGTACTCCGCGGGTGAGGTCGGCGGCCTCTCTCCGTTTCGGTGGCAGAACGCCGTGATCGCCTCGGTCATGCTGGGCGGATTCAAGAACCCCGGCGAGTCGGGGTAGACCAGTGTCCGAAACGGCGCCATCTGTTCCGCCGCCGCGATCAGCTCCCCGTAGTCCGCTCCCCACTCCTTGCGGCACTGCTGCAGCAGCCACAGGCCCATGATGTTCTTCAACACCCGGAACGTGCCGCCCACCCCTCCCTCGTTGGTCAGGTTCAAGGCCAGCGTCTGCTCCGAGATGAGTGGCGCGTGGCACTCGATGCCCATTAGCGACCATGTGCCTGAGCTGATGTAGGCCCACTCCACCCCTTCCGCCGGGACCGCGGCCACCGCCGAGGCGGTGTCGTGGCTCCCCACCGTCACCACCGGAATCTGCGCGCCGACCTCCTGCGCTACCGTGCCGAGCAGCGGCCCCACTGTCGTCCCGGGCGAGACGATGGTCTGCATCAGGCCGCGCTTGATTCCCAGGGCCTCTAGCAGTTCCGGCTCCCAGTCGCCCGCGCGTGGGTTGAAGAGCTGCGAAGTGGTGGCGATGGTGAACTCTGCCTGCTTCCTGCCCGTCAATACATAGGTCAGCAGGTCCGGCATCATCAGCAGCGCCTCCGCGCGCCCCATCTCTGCCGGGCGGTCACGGGTCATCGCGTACAACTGATAGAGCGTGTTGATCTGCATCACCTGGATGCCGGTCAGCTCGTACACCCGTTCCCGCGGTACCAGGCGGAAGAATTGCTCCGGCGCTCCGTCGGTGCGATGATCGCGGTAGCAGTATGGCTGGCTCACCAGCTCCCCGTCGCGGTCCAGCAGGCCGAAGTCCACCCCCCAGGTGTCAAGCCCCAAGCTCGCTGGCCGCGCGCCACGCTCCACCGCTCGCCGTAGCCCTGTCTTGACCTCCGCAAGGAGCTGCGCGATGTCCCAGTGGAGGGTCCCTTCCACCTCCACCGGCCCATTAGGGAAGCGGTGCAGCTCCTCGAGCTCGAGCCGCGTCCCCTCCAGGCGGCCGAGCATCGCGCGCCCGCTCTCCGCGCCGAGATCGAAGGCTAGATACGAACTCGCGCCCATGCTCGCGGTTGTTCTGCCCCGAAGAGGAGTCTCCCTCCCAACCGCCAAGAGCGTAGCATCGAGAGGAGTTGCCATGACTGCACGCCTTGCCCCCGTCGTTCTCGCGATTCTCCTGCTCGCCACCCTCGGGCTGGCCGCGGAGGCGCCTGATATCACCGGCCTCTGGTCCGGCGATATCGACGCCCCGGACGGGTCTTTCCACGCCACCATCTTCGTGGAGGTGGTCAGGAACCCGGACGGCACGCTTGCCGCCACCGTCCGGATGAATGACCCGACTGCCTCCGGCGACAAGGCGGACACCGCCACCTTCACCAACCGCGTGCTGTGCCTGGAGATGAAGGTTCGGAATGCGGTGATCGAGGGAGAACTCAGCGCTGACGGGAAGGTCATTGAGGGTCGGGCCGCGCAGGGAGAATACTCCCTTCCTCTCACCCTCACGCGCGTGGACAGACCGCGCCCCCCGGCGCGGCGCGCGGCCCAAGAGGAGGTTAACGTGGGCGGAAGCTCTTTCCACAAGAACGACATCACCTATTCCACCGAGATTGAGACGCCCCACGTGAAGTGGGCGACGAAGCTCCCCGGCGGCCCTATCAAGGGGTTCTTCCTCCCGTCGGTCCAGTACGGCCGGGACATGGTCGAGCTAATGCAGCGCCTCGACCTCGACCCCACCACCGTCTCTATTGACCGCGAGTGGGACATCAACTGCTGGGGCATCGGCGATTACTACGGCCATGCCGAACGCGGCGATCGCGACGACTTCAAGCTCGTGTACAGCTACGTCGAGAAGGACCTGACCGGCCCGGGCCACTTCGAGGTCATGGTGATCCCCGGCCTCAACGGCTGGTCCCGCATGACCCGTGCCACCCGAGATGCAATTCTGCGCCGCGTCGAGGCAGGCGCCGGCCTCGTTCTCATCCATCCCTTCGTCGGCGATGTGAAAGGTCATCCGTTTGAGGGCGATGAGACGGAGGGTGATGCCCGTCTGTGGGACATCTCGCCACTGGTGGATTGCGCCGATGACATGGTCAAGGACGACGGCTACTGGGACCCCAACCTGAACGCCATCGCCTCCGGCAAATGGGAGCGCGCGCAGCCTCACTTCATCACCAACGGGATCCCACTCGATCTGCTGCCCGAGGGAGTGGTAGGAGGACGCTTTTACAGGTACCGGGCCGCCGGCGACGTGCTGGTGAAGTCCGGCGGCTATCCCATCCTCGCCGTCAAGCAGTACGGCCAGGGCCGCGTCGTCGCCCTCGCCTATGCCGAGCAGGGCTTCATGCCCGAGCCTGTGGAGGCGGCTGCGACGCGGATCTATTGGGACTACTGGGAGTACCAGTACGCGTTGCTCGCGCGCTGCGTTCTGTGGGCGGCGCACCGGGAGAGCGACGTCAGCATTGACGCCTTGCAACCCGAGGTAGACCGCGCCAAGCTCACGCTCACCACTCCCGTCGCAAGATCGGTTGCGTTGAGTGTGACCTGCGGGAGTGCATTCGACACCTGGCGTGGGCCGATGACGGCCGACTTCCCTGGCACGGTGCGACCGTTGTCCCCTGGGGCCAACTCCCTCGAACTCCAGATTCGGGCCTCGTCGTTCGGCCGGAACGTCGCCAACCTCATCGTCCGCGACGCGGAGACTGGCGCCACCCTCGACTTCGCCGCTGCCACCTTCGACGTTCCCAAGCGCGCCACACTCTCGGACCTGCGGGTTGATGAGCCGGTCTACCAGCGCGGCCAGGTCCTCACCGCCTCCGTTCGGGCGGCCGGTGACCGGTCGGGGCTGATGCTGCGCTTCAGCGTCAGCGATGATCTGGACCGCGTCATCTCCACCCACCTTCAGCCGGCCGCGGCAACGGCGACTTTCGCCTGTCCCCTCGCCGACTTCCTGGGCCGCTACGCCTCCGTGACCGTCGAGCTGGTGGACGGAACAGGGACGGTCGTGGACCAACTCCGCGCCGTGCCGGTCTATGTCGCTCCGGCCCAACGTCGCGGCAAGGAGTACCGCGCCAGCCTCGGCTTCGCCAGCATCCGCCCCTACTTCAGCGAGTTGCGGCTGAAGCTGATGAACGCCGCGGGCGTGCAGGCCGGCACCACCTGGACCGAGGGGGTGGACAACGGGCTCGACATCGGGCGCAACCACTTCGGCGTCTACTGGTACCGCCGCGGCCCCACCACCCCGGAAGCTTTGGAGAAGGCCATCGCCGACTATCAACGCACCGGCGACTTCGCCGCGCTGGCCTACAACACCAAGCGCGAGCTCTATGGCCGCACCAAGGACAAGAAGTTCCTGGAGCGCACCCCGTGCCTCGACGACCCCGCGGTACTCAGGGATCTCTACGACCGGTGCTACCAGTCGGCCCGATCCAAGGCGCCCTTCAACATGGACTACTACTTCGTCGGAGATGAGGGGTCGCTCACCTCCTACGGTGACGAGTACGACTACTGCTGGGGCCCGCACACCCTCGCCGGATTCCGCGACTGGCTCAAGCAGGAATACGGCTCACTTGGCGCACTCAATCGCGAGTGGAAGACCGCGTTCCAGGACTGGGACTCGGTGGTGCCGCTCACCACCGACGAGGCCGTCAAGTCCGGCAGCTTCGCCCCTTGGGCCGATCATCGCACCTATATGGAGATCGTCTTCGCCCGCGCCTATCAGACCTGCCGCGACGCGGTGGTGGCGGCTGACCCGGACGGCCACATCGCCGTCTCCGGCACCCAGGGCACCACGGCCTACAACGGCTGCGACTGGTACCGGCTCGACCAGATCATTGACGACTTCCTCTCCTACGGCGGCGGCAACCAGTGGGACCTGCACCGCTCCTTCGCCAAGCCCGGCGCCATGATCGGCTTCTGGACCGGCTACGGCTCCTCCGGCCTCGGGGTGCAGAACGCGATCTGGAACGCGGCCATCCACAACGTCCTCTACCCCAACATCTTCTGGGTCTACTCCTACTTCGACCCCGACTTCACCTACTCAGAGTCGGCCCGCGACATGGGCGAGGCCTTCAAGGCACTGCGCTTCGAGGGCATCGGCCGCCTCTTCGCGGAGTCCGAGCGACTGCACGACGGAATCGCCCTCCACTTCTCCATGCCCTCCGTCCACGCGGCCACCATCTACGCGAAGTCTCACCCGGAGCGAGAGGATTTGCGGTCGCTGTCCGGCGCGCGGGGCGGCTGGGTGCAGATGATCACCGACCTCGGGATGCAGTTCAGCTTTGTCTCCTACGACCAACTCGAGAAGGACGCCCTCGCCCAGGGCAAGTACCGCGCCTTTCTTTTGCCGCTCTCGGTCGCGCTTTCCCCTGAGGAAGTGCAGCGGATCAGAACCTTCGCGGAGAATGGCGGCATCGTCATCGCCGACGCCGGCGTGGGGACGATGGACGATCACTGCGCCTGGAGTGAGAGCGGTCTGCTCAATGACTTCTTCGGGATCCAGACCGCGCCCCAGGACCAGCGCCTCTTCACTCGCCTCCCCGGCCCGGTCACTGTCACGGCCGAGGGCCAGACCTGGGGCCTCAAGGCCGACGCCCTCCAGAACCTGGACGCGGTCGAGCCCGTCACCGCCACCACCGGCACCGCTCTGCTGAAGATTGGCGACACCGACGCCGCCATCGTGCGCAGAGTCGGCAAGGGGTGGACCGTCTACCTCAACGCCTGTCTCGATCGCTACGGCCGAGGCGGCCGCCGCCGGCGCGGCGCGCCGGAGGGCCCGCCCCCGGTGGATACCGGCCCCGCCCACCGCGCGTTGGTGAGCACGCTGCTAGGGCATCTCGAGATCCGCCCCGCCGTCCAGGCGCTGGACGCCGATGGCCAGCCGCTCACTCGCGCGCAACTCGTGCGCTATCGCTTCGGCGACTCCGAGGCCCTTGCCTTGCTCACCGAGAACGTGGGGGCGAAAGCCGTCGAGGGCCGGGACGGCGTCACCATCTACCATGACGACAAGCTCGGCGATGTCGCGCGCCAGGAGGTCACTCTCCGCCTGCCGCGGGCCTACCACGTCGCCAACGCCCGCACCGGAGAGCAACTCGGCTACACCGACACCGTGCGCACCTCCGTCATCGTCGGGGGCGCGCTGGTGCTCGGGCTGCGGCCTGGGCCGGAGGCAGGCCCCCCACCAACGATCTCCCTGACCGGCCCCGCGGCCGCGGCTCCGGGGGAGCATCCGCAGTTCGCCGTGAAGACCTCAGGGTTCGGCCGGGCGCTCGTCCGCTGCCACGTCTATGGCCCCGACGGGACCTTCCTGTGCCTCTACGCTCAGAACGTCGTCCTGGATCAGGGCGCCGGAACCTTCACCCTCCCCACCGCCCTCAACGACCCGGCGGGTGAGTACACGATCAAGGCCACGGAAGTGATCACCGGAGCGAGCGCGGAGGCAAAGGTGAGCCTCAAGTAGGGTAGTCCCAAACGTTGGGCAGTAGCTTGCCTCCTGCCCCTGTAAGGCGGGGACACCGATCCCCGCCACCTGGGTCGAGCAGGGAGCCCCGGTCGCCGTAGCCGGGGGCGCAGCAGACTTGCCTCCTGCCCCAGGCCAGCTACCCGAACAGCTCCCGCCGCCGGTAGAGCACCACGATGACGAAGAGGAACACCGCGCCCCAGACCAGCGCGGTGACCGGCTGCTGCGCGAGTGACAGCACTGCCATCAAGAGTCCGAACCCCGCCCCGATCATGGCCAGCCAGAACCCCCAATCGCAGAAGGTGTAGACGCCCCACAACACCGCCGCGGGGAGGATGGCGCCGATCACGCTGCCCGCGGACAGGGACACCAGCACATCCAGCGCCAGCAGGCCCAGCACCACCGCGAACAACGGGTCCTGTTTGACGATGAATTTCAGGTAACCCCAGCTCCCCGGCGCCTCCTGGCCTGGCGCCCGTTCCACGGGCCCGATCTTGTTCAGCCGCTCGCGCTCCTCCGCGGGAGACCACCGTTGGCTCGGTGCCGGGGGCGGAGGTGGTGGTGACGGCGGCCCGCCCAGGGGCGTCAACTCGTCGGTGCGGGTGAGCGTGCCGCAGTGCGGACAGCGGGCCTCCTCCGCTGGCAGCAGTTGCCGGCAGCGCGGGCACTCGCTGGTCGGACCAGGTTGGTCGGGCATAGGACCGCCTCCCACTCCTTGTTTCGGGGTGGAAGGAAAGCTCCCTCCCCGGCCATGTGCCCGGGAGCTACTCCGCCAACCCGATTTCCACATTCCCCATGGACACCGAGACCTCGATCAGGCCCGGCGGGTCGCCGGCGGTGACCTCGGCCGGCAGTGAATTGTGGACGCTCCCCAAACTGGTGTGCGCGCGCACGCGGCAGCGCGCGTCCCTGGGCGCGACCACGCTGACGTTGCCGGCGCTGGACTCGGCCGTGAGTCTGCCGGCAAATCGCCCCGGGAGGTGGATCTCCACATTCCCGGCCGAGGTGACGGCCTCGATGGTATCACCTCGGATCTCATCCATCGAGATGTTCCCCGCAGTGCTTCTCGCCTTCGCGCGACCGCGGATATCGCGGAACGAGATCTCACCCGCGGATGACGACACCGTCGCGTCGTTGCGCACCGACTTGACGTCGGTGTTGCCCGCGGCATTCGTGATCGTCACCGGGCCGCGACACCCTTCCACTCGCACATTGCCGGCGCTACTCTTGACTGACACCGCGGCCTCCATTCCGGAGACGGACACGTCGCCGAGGTCGTGCCGGACCTCGAGCGCGGCGCCCTTAGGGACCCGCACCGTCAGATCCGTCTTGGCGCGCAGCCCGTGCCGGGAGGTGCTGACCATGATCCTGAACGCGTCGCCCCCCAACTGGGTGCCGGAAATGGACACCGGCTTCGCCTTCTGACGCGCCTCCGCAGCCGTCTCGGCACTCACATACGAGACGGCCTCCACCCTGATCTCACCGTCGCCCGGGAGGACCGTGACACCGCCGCGTTCGTTCTCGAGAATGACTCGCCTACCAGTGGGGACCGTGAATGACTTGGTCTGACGACCCACCTCCTGCCACGGCTTTCCCTCGGCCTCGATCTCGGCGACCGCCATCTTCACCCATTTCCGGCCTTGGTACGCCGCCCATGCCACCAACCCATAGGTGAGCACCAGGACAATGGCAAATGCAATCAGCAGCTTGCGGTACATGCGCGTACCTCCTCGACCCGCGGGCCGGGCTTCAGTCTCCCCTACGAGTTCGAGCGCGGAAAGGTTTCACAAGTATGTAGCGGCAGCCCGACCCGGCCTGGGGCGTGTCCCGGTGAGCCGTCGCGCTTACCGCACACGCGGTAAGCCAAAGCCGTTTTCACCAGATGAAACAACCGCCTTCACATTTCCCGGGTTTCCTGCCGCAATCGCGTCCAGACTGTGGAACAAGTGGGATACGCCGAGGAAGGCGGCGGTCGTGCCAACTGAATACCGGATCCCGATAAAGGCAAAACGGTCGAAAGGCCGCGACGCAAAGCTCTGGGTCTAAGGCTGGTTCAGCCCTGCTGAACGGCGACGATTGCCAAGCTGCCGAAGGAGGCGCAACCCCGCGTTCGCACCTCAGGTGCGGACCCGCCGGGAGCGTCCCAGGCAGCTCTTACTTTTGGCCTGGGCCGCCGCGGACGGGCGGGTAGAAAGCGACTTTATGACTGGGACCGCCTAAGACAACCGAAGAGCTCCGGCCTTGCTCGTGACGCCTCCAGCGCCGCGAACCCTGCTGAGCCTGAGACGGTGCAACTATTGTTGCTGGGAGCGCGCCGCGGCGCGGCCGAAGCTCGCACCTTGTCCCGGTAGCTGCCCAGTCAAGGCCCCCGCCTCGCCCCCTCACCACACCTGGGAGTCCCGAAAGGGACTCCCAGGCGCGTTTGGCAGGGAATGCCAAGCGCCACTTGGTAATACCGGGGGTGAGTATTCGCCTGGGGAGGATGGCATGACGACCGGTAAAGCACACCGCCCCACCTCGGCGGAGGTGGTGGCCCACCTTCGGCGGGTGCAACAGCAGCACCCCGGGTGGGTGAGGGTGAGACGGATGGCGGTCACACCGGAAGGTCGGCCCCTCCACGCCGTCACCATCACCGATCCGGGTGTCCCCGGTGGCGACAAGCAGCACGTGCTGATCACCGCCGGACACCACGGCAACGAGGACAGCGGCCGACTCATCGCGCTGACGCTTCTCGACTGGCTGCTCTCGGAGGCGGCCGCAGAGACACGCCGCCGGCAGAAGATCGTGATTCTGCCGAATCAAAGCCCGGATGCCGCGGAACGCGACCTCTACTTCGTGGAGGGCGGCGTGAACCCGCTGCTGGACCACGGCGAGGACGGGCCGACTACTCCGCAGGGCGCGGCTCTCCAGCGCGTCGCACGGGCCCTGTCGCCGGAATTGTACGTTGACCTGCACTCCCGCGGCTATGCGGGGTGCAGTTACGACATGGTGTTGTGGGCCGAACCGAAGCCGTATCTAGAGGACGACAACCTGCTCCATCGGATGGCTGAGGAAATGGGTCGGGCCGGAGAACGCACCGGGATCCCTCATCTCACCCACCCGCTGACCTGGCCGGGGTTCATCAGCGTGAGTCCGGACACCAGCAGCGCCTGCGCCTTCGCCTATCGCGAGTTCAAGTCCCTCTCCTTTCTTACCGAGACCTCCGAGGACAACGCCTATGCCTATCCCACGCGCGCCCGCGCCCGCGCCGGCCTGGCGCGGCTGAAGACGCTGCTGGCCTGGGGCAACCGCCGCTATCCCAAGCTTCCCGATCCGGGCTATCCGTGCGCTCTCGTGGGTGGGATGTTCGCGCTCGGCCTGGTCGCGGTGGGCACCACCGCCGCGGCGCGGCGGAGCAGTCGCCTCGCGGCCTGGCGGAACCGGCCCCACTTTGACCGGTACACCGCGGTGGGGCCGGAACAGCCGGACCGGAGGGTGCTGCGATTCGCCTACTCCGGCGCGCCGCTCCTCCACGGGCTCGGCTTCCAGGTTGCTCTCCGCGCTACGCGCGCGGTAGCGCGGGTCACGGTCAACGGCCGGATGCTCCGGGCCTCGGATACGCACGGGTACTCCACCTGGCGGCACGGTACCATGACCTTCGTCATGATCGCCCTGCCAAAGGTCGCGCCCGGCAGCTACGAGATCGAAGTCCACTGCCAGTAGCGCCGATAGCTTGCCTGATCTGTAGGTCAGGAAACGAGCACAGCGATGTGCCAGGGGGCCGACGTGAACCCCGGAATCGCGGTTGCGGATTGGTGAGGAGACGAGTACAAGATAGACGTCTGATTTGACTTCCTCGCCACGAGCGTGGAGATGGCGATACGGATTGTTATTGCCGAGGACAACTGGCTCACTCCCGCGGTGCTGCGTGCGGAACTCGAATCCCACGACTACCAGGTGGTCGGAATCGCCCGGACCGGAACCGAGACGTTGGAGCTATGTCGGCGCGAGCGGCCCGAGGTAGTACTGATGGACATTCGTATGCCCGGGATAGACGGGGTGGAGGTTACGCGCCTGCTCATGGAGGAGTCCCCCACGTGCGTCGTGATGGTCACCGGGGACGCAAGCCTGAACCAGACCTCCGACGACGCCGGCGCGATGGGTTACCTGGTCAAACCGTTTCTACCGCATGAGATCGTCAGCGCAGTGGGAGGCGCGCTCCGGCGCTTCGCGTGGTTTCAGCGCGTTCGCGCGGAAGCGGGGAGCGC
>Ga0214473_10011456_pt1 | contig 10411 bp, 9 predicted proteins | sample RVTome_7_FD_203509 | JGI IMG/M metagenome (GOLD analysis project Ga0214473, IMG submission 203509) | Soil microbial communities from uranium-contaminated site in the Upper Colorado River Basin, Wyoming, United States - RVT98D197 | ecosystem: Environmental > Terrestrial > Soil > Contaminated >... | reverse complement strand
CGTAACAGGCGTCCAGTGTGGAAACAAATTCGTGAAGCACCGGGTAGCGGTGTCCGTGCTGTGCTGTCCCCTGTTTGCAGAGATCGCGACAGGCCCCAGTTTGCAGCTTCTGCCGCCAAGGGGTGCCAGGGCGGCGACAATTGCCCGGGCTCCACCCCCACAGCCCGACCACTGACCACGAATCATATGTCTTTGTCATACCGGTCTTCCCGTCACGCCGAACGCCGCGGCTCAGGCGTGGGCGCTCGCCGCCGTCGCCTGGAGCCGATGGTTCGGCACCGCCAAGCCCGGAGACTCAACTCGGCCGACTCGGCCCTAGCTCCCGGATTCATCCCAAGTCCTCAACATCGAAAGACCTGCCGCATAGTCTGCAAACAAAATACGCGACACCGAAGCCCATGACCCGCATATTCTTCGTATGACGGTGGCAGTGCGGGCATGTCAGCCCTTCTCGCTGAAGAATTCCGGCAAGCTTCTCCGCCGGAGCGTTGAGCTTCTTGAGCCTTTCGGCAAGCGACGCATTTTCCTCAGCTTGCTCCCTCGCAATCTCCTCCTGAAGCTGTTGAAATTGCTCGATGGTTACAGCGTACCTTCGGTCGAATGCTTGTCTCACCCCCGACCAGTTGTTGATCCCCGAAGTTCCAACCCCTGGCTTTAATGGGCGCTCCGCGAGCCATCGGCGCAACTCAGACATTTCCCCGGAGCGATCGGCTTCTTGCACCACCCTCCCATTCTCGATGATCAGTTCATGAACTTTCCGATATTTCCATCCCGGGTGAAACCCCATGTGGACATAGAGATCCTCGATGAAGCCCGTCCCTAACAGCAATCCACCCGTGAAGGGCATGATCTGACCGATATCCTCATACACGAGAAACTTCGCGGTCGGGTCTGTCGGCAGAACACCGAAAACCCTTGGCGCTTCTTGTGCGCTCGCCACAATGAGGGTCTCCAGCCGTAGCCATTGGCCGCGAATTTCATAAGTGCAACGGTACCCACGCCAACAGGCCGTTGTCAGCGCGACAGGTCTGAGCCCGTGTTGGTCCGGTTCGAAGAGTCCTTCTCCGTTGATCCCTACCAACGCATATTCTTCGTCGCGGTAGACGACCGTATCGTGGGCTTGGGCAGTCATGAATGCTTCGTGTCAGTAAATTTGGTCACGAGCGTTCTGGAGACTCTCCTTTCATTGTGTTCAAGTCTCGCCTATTTCAGAGCCGCCGAACGCCGTAGCTGAGCCGCGGCGGCGAATTGGAACAGACCATCGGCCGGAGTACGGCGGCGCGAATGGCCAGACCACCGCCGTCGGCTCGAGCGCCTCGTTCGGCCATTCTCATGGCTGACTTGTGTCCGATTCGCCCTTACGTCCCGGAACTTACCCCCGCGCTTGCGAGGTACGCCGTTGTCTCGGATCGCGTCCCCCCGATTCGCCCGCGACGCAGCCTCCACATCCCGTAGCAGGCGAGGAGCGCGACCGTGAGCAGCGATGCCCCCGTACCCAGCGCCGGCGCGGCGCGTGTGTCAAAGAACACCCCTTCGCCAATGACCTCAGGGAAAAAGCGCAGCTCCTGGAGGTCCCCCTGAGCGTCCATCCACTCGATGTCACAGTCGACCGGAAACGACGAACCAAGGTCCTCGACGCCCGATGTGATGCTCTCGGTGTGGAAGTGGTACGACTTACCGCCCATGTCGGAACCATTGTTGACGTCCAAGAAGTAACCGGTGCGGCATCCCGATACCGCGCTGCAGGGGACGAGACCCGTATCGGTGGCTGCCGGCATCTCCCCCGTCCGACCCGACTGAGCGTCCGTGATCTGGGCTGCTTCCTGCGCCGTGGTGGCGACGTACGTGTACCAGACGGGGTCGCCACGAAGCGCCGTTGTCTGCTGCTGAACGCCGGAGGTCACGTCGTCCTCGATGTAGATGTTGAAGTAGGGTTGCGCGGTGCCATTGCCGCTGCCACGGGAGCGCAAGAGAACTGACTTGCCGGTGACCATGTCGAGGATGAGATACTCCACTGCTCCGTACCGAAACCGTCCGCCTCCTCGGCGCCCGGTCGTGTACTGGTAGCTGCTACGCGTGACCTGATAGTTCATGAACGTGCCGCTCGAGTTCACGATCTGGACGTTGTGCGGCTTCAGTCGGTCCCCGGTTCCCAGGTCATCAACGAAAAACTTGTGCGCCCACGTGTTGTTCACTATCCACTGCTGACCGTTCCAGACCATCGCCCCATTCGCGTTTGTGGCTGCCGGGGTCGTCTTGGTGATGATACCGGATCCTTCTGTCTCAACGAGCAACGCTTTGGCGGGCAGCGGCGCGGCAGGGACGCATAGCGCGACGAGGAACAGCCCCCATGCGGATGCGACGCACCACACACGGGCTCTGGCCCGCGTCGGGAGCGTGCCATGGTGACGATTCGTCAAGCCGGCCATGTCAGTCGTCATACCCATCTCTGGCTCCTCCTTCTTGTGTCAGCAGCCGAACGCCTTGGCGATGAGCCGCGCGTTCTTTTCGCGTCGGTCTCCATCGGCTTGTTCGGCCCTCGCTCTATCGTCACTTCGATGCGTCTCTCGGTGGGCACGCTTGTCACGGCTCTGTCATCGTGGACTCGGAACAACAGGCTCACAGTGGGTGTTGGCGAGGTGGACCCGGCTTCTTCCGTTCAGCATCAGTCTAACCTTCCCGCATGATAGTTCCGCTTCGCTTCAGCTATTGCCTGTCCTTTTGTTCCAGCGACCGCGCTCGCCCTCCCCCTTTTCCCTTCCACCACAGCCTTCCAGGGCTTCCGATCTCCCCCGCCCGCGATCTCCATAATGAGATCCGGTCGATGCTCCACGCTCACCACTTGTGGATTGTCGGGCATATCTTTTCGCCTCCTTTCTGCATCTTGCGGCGGACGTTACTCCAGCCGGCTCCGTCTCCAAAAGTGTTGCCTACGCGCAAGAGCACCTTCCTCATCCCTGTAGGTTTCCGCCACCCGAGCATCAACCGCGCGCGTCCTCCAGCGCGCCGCGTGGCTGCTCATTTTCGGCCCGCCAAAGGGCAGCGACACGCTACCAGTAAGCCAGGCTCCAAATCGATTCATTGACCCCTTGGGAGCACCAGTTTGAAGATGCCGTTGCCAGCCGTACCAACATAGATCACGCGTGAGTTTCCCGGGCTGAGGGTCACAGCGGTGATGTCGCGATTAATCAACACAGGATCATCGATCGAACGCCAGGTGGCACCGCCGTTGCGGCTCTGAAACAGTCCGTTATCGCCCGTGGGATAGAACTGGCTTCCCGCATAGACCGTAAGCGGGTCGTTGGGATCAATGGTGAGGGCAGATATGTGGCGCTTGCCGAGCCCACTACCCGAAGGACGCCAGCTATCGCCGCTGTCGGTACTCTTGAACACGCCACTTGCGTACGTGCCGGCGTACACGACTCCGCGGTTCACCGGATCGACGGCAAGCGCGCTGACGCTCTGGTCGGTGAGCCCTCCATTCATAGACATCCACGTTAGCCCCCCATCCCTGGTGCGGAACACGCCTCGAAAGCGCTCGCCGACATAGAGGATCTGGGGATCGGAGGGATCGATTGCCAATGCATCCACCGCAAATCCCTGTCCGGGGTCTGGTGGAGCGAGTATCTGCCGCCAGCTGTCCGCGCTGTCCGTGCTCTTGAATAGCCCGAACCCAGGCGTCCCCGCGTAGACGGTTGACGGAACCCGAGGATCGATGACGATGTTGCCCACTCCGGCGTCGAGTTCGGTCCCCGTAATGACCGCGGACCATGTGTCGGCGGCGTCGCTGGTACGGAAGATACCGACCTGGGTGTAACGATAATTTGCCCCCGCGTAGACGACAGTTGGATTCAAAGGGTTGATGGCGACAGACCCCACGCCGGGCTCGGAAATCCCGCGATTGGCAAAGCTCCAGTGCAATCCGCCATCGACGCTCTTGAACATTCCCCCGGCACCGCAGCCGCACTCTTCGCAGGTGTCGGCGGCGGCAGCATAGAGCGTGGCCGGGCTTCGTGGATCGATCGCGACGGCACCGATGGAGTGAGCAACGAGACCGGTGTTCACGGCTCTCCAAGACGCGCCACCATCTCCCGTATAGTAGACTCCACCTCCCGCTAGGAACCCTCCAGCATAGACCGAGTTTGGGTTTGTCGGGTGAATCAGGAGAGCAGCAATTTCCTGGCTCGCGAGGCCGTCGCTCGCCAGCAGCCATGTTTCTCCCCCGTCCGTGCTCTTGAAGACACCTCGGCGGTAGGCAGATGCATAGAGCACATTGGGGTCGATCCGCGAGATCGCCAGGGCTGTCACTCTCTCGGGGCTGGCGCGAATCAAGGACCAATTCACCCCACCGTCAACGCTCTTTCTGATACCCTCCCATGTGCCAGCATAGAGAATCTGACTATTCGTGGGATGAAGCGCTAGCGATCCACTGACACTGAGCAATCCGAAGGTGCGTCCACCATCGGCGCTCCTCAGAAGGATCCCCTCGTATGAATTGATCACATAAAGGATTCGGGTATCGGCCGGATGAATGATGATTTGGTCAGGACACGCGTCGCCACTATTGATGTTGACCCGGTTCCAGGTGCGCCCAGCATCCTGGCTCGTAAAGAACTTACCGCAGCCGGCCCCGTAGAGAACACCGCTGCGTAAAGGGTCGGTCGTTATCGTCGACAGCCCCGGGTCGGTTGGCAAAGCCCCCCACTGTTTGCCGCCGTTTGTCGTCACGAAAACGCCGTCGCAAGCCGCTGTCGCGTAGACGGTGTCGGAGTTGGAGGGATCGATTGCCAAACGGGCGACGGTACGGTAGCCACCACCGGCAAGGCCGGCAGGGCGCCAGATCGTTGCGGCGTCCGTGCTTATGAACACGCCGCCTTCGACCGTCCCGGCGTAGAGGATGCTTGGGTTCGACGAGTATACAGCGAGAGCCGTGACTCCGCCTCCTTCTGGGCCAACAGAGCATGCAAGAGCAGGCGAGGCTGCGATGAGATATGGCTCGTCGGCTACGCGTTGCGAATCGTCGAAGAGGATTGGGTTAGCTTCAGGATTCCCTAAGTTTCCGCTTATGAGCACGAGGGACCCCAACAGCCCAATATCGGGGTCTGTCCTCGTCGCCTCACTGGCAGCGGCGAGGTCAACTCCGCCCGCCATGAGGGTCAACGCCTTCTCCGCCATTCCCCTCGCTAGGAACTCGTTCACGATTGCGTCGAAGCCGACGTGCGCGCCGGCGCCCAACGCAAAGAGTTCCCGCGAAAGGGACATTTCACCCTGGTCGTATTTCGCTGATTCGCAGGCGGTCATGAACACGAACGCCCCGCGAAAGTCCCGTGCACCCGTCAGCTGCAGCCAGGGGACCGAGATGCCAAAATGATCAGCTCCTTTGACCCTAAACGCTGTGAGCTTTCGCCGTTGCTCGTCCGACAGCGAACGAGCGGTTGGCGAGAATGGCAGCCCGCCTCCATAGCGTTCTCCGGTCAGCAGGGTCGTGGTTGGGGTGCCGTCGAGAGTGAGCGCATCCGCAGCACCGTGCGTCTCTATGTACACGATGTCGTATTGCTGCAGGTAATCACCGCGAAAGCGAGCGAGATCCGCGGCGGCATCCTTGAAGCTCGTCACCTCGTATCCTGCGGCAGAAAGGATCCCCTCGATGACATCAACATTGTCGCCCAAACCCTGAGAGCTAAACGGCGCAAGGATCAGTGCGCGGGTCCCGCTTGGCATCTGCGCGGAACGACAGGGCCATGGGTCGTCACTGCTCGTTGCTACCGCCAGCAGACTCGGCTCCGCCCGTGTGAGGGGCGCCGGTGATGCGAGCTGGTCGGTAAACAGACGCGGATCTCCCATGTCGGCCACAAGGACGTTGAAGAAGAGGCCGGCGCGAGTCTGCACGACGATTGCCGCGCCGCTGGGTGTAGCTGCTGCGGAGGCGACATTGGTCGTTGTGGCGAGTCCATGAGCCAACGCGGAGGTGTCTACGAATCCGCCGCTGCGGTGCGCGGTCTCCACGGCGGATTCTACAGCCGGCGCGATTTGCTCGGCGACGGTGCTCGCCTCCTGCAATCCCTCTTCAAAAGCTTGCAATGGCGGCGATGAGCCGAAGATCGCGGCGATTGTTGCACTGACTACTGCAGGATCACGGCCCCCGTTGATCAACAGCGCGGTCATATCTGCGGCCGATACGCGGCCGTCGCCGTTAACGTCCGCTGTACTGCCGCTTGCCTGTGAAGTACTGGCCAGAAACGCAAGGACACAGGTCCCGATCACGCGCGGCCACCGAGACGCGTCGCCACGGAATTTACCAAGTGCCTCGGTGGTCATGGTCCCCTAAGTTTTCGGGCCATGGATTCCATTGTCCAGCCTCGACCCTCAAAAGAGCCTGGCTACTTCTTGCGTCCGCCGAATATCCCTTTCAGCCGATCTACCGCCTTTTCAATTTCTTGGGCCGGCTTGACGGGCGCTGCCGAACCACCTCGCTGACCAGCGTCCAGCTGACCCCATTCGGCCACAGTAAAGTCGACCGATTTGGCAGGATTCCCATCGACCGATATCCCAAGGCTCCACTGTCCAGGCATCAGGATGTTGTTCGGCCGGAACGTAGAACTCACGTACTGCCTTTGCCCAGCTCGCCCTTGGAGCGTGTTTGTACTCTTCACCTGAATGATGCCGTCGGGACGCATCCATGCGAACTCCACAACCTGCCCGCCGCGGCAGCGACCAACCTCCAGGTAGCCCACTACCTCGCGCACAGAAACAGGGAATTGAGTCTTGATGCCAACGGCGCCCTTGCTGGGATCAACTCCTTCGGCGGTCACGGCGCGCAGAATCTCGATTGGCGGCTCAGACGGCTCAGAAGGTTTGACCGGTTTGCGCTCGGGACCCGCGACGCGGAAGACCCAGAGAGGCGTCGAGACGTCGCCGGCACTCGGACGGCTACTGAACGCCAACGAATGGCTTATGGCATACACACCTGGCGAGAGGTTTTCCTGGGGCCGGATCCGGAACATATCGGGCCGGTTGGGGACCGGACCGACCTGCACTGGATACGTCCCCACAATCGTCCACATCCCGAACGGTACCAATCGTACTCGATCGTATCGCGCCCCGCACGCGTCATCTACGAAGACATCGGGTCCGCTCTTCGCCATGGGATTAAAGTCGACATCCCGAAGCTCCTTGAAAAACCAAAGTCGGATGAGTTCCAACTTCTTCATGTCAACGCCTTGTTGAAAGACCAAGAGGCTCGGCCTTTGGTCGTTCGTGGCGATCTCTGAGACGGAGTTGAGACCCTCTATTCCTGCAGACGCACACACGCCGCCAAATGGGTGCACCCACTGTGTCTTTGCCGGTGGGATCTCCACCCAGGCGCCGTCCTTTTGAAGGTAGTGCCCGTAGAAGTCCGGCGGGTTCTCGCTTGCAAGCGCAGGGCCGCAGATCGATAAAACGAACGCGACCACTGTGACTGGCCAGAAACGCTGTGTGAATGTCCCTCCTGCGAAGCGTACCAAAGCATCTACTATTTTCTTCGTCATGGTCGCTGCCCTCCACGAAGCCATTTTTCTCCTGCGCCGCTCCCGAATCCGGTCCTTCTTACGCCCCCGCCTCTCCGGGGCAAAAGAAACATTGCGATCGCGATCATCGCAAACGCACCGTCACGCCGAACGTAAGAGGGTTTTTCCGCTATCCGGCCGCACGAATGGATGGCGATGAAGTCGGAAGGTCATCGGCCGAATGGCGGAAAGGCCCCGTTGAACTGAACCGCTGAGCACCGATGCCCCCTATGGCTATGGGGTTTTATCGAAGATCGGTGGCAGATGGCAAGCAGGGAAGGTACGGTTGCGAAGCCGGGAGGCGGGGCAAGGGGCGGCGAGGACCATGGAGTTATAGCGTTGCAGCCGACGCGTATGGGCGTGGGGCCGGGGCTGGCTGCAAGAATTGGCTCGTAGGGCGGACCTTCCCTGTTCGGTCAGGATCCGGCCGTGGTAATTCACTTGGGTATCTGGTCCAAAACCGGCACGCGGGTTCATGAGGTGTCGTAGGCGAGCGGGGTAGGCGGGATAATTTCGATCACGCGCATGGGAGCGCCGCAGGCGGGGCAGCGGCGGCTAGCCAACTGAGCGGATTCGGTTTCGGCGGTGGGGGTTTCCCACTCGATCGGATGGCGCTCGGGTCGGGGTGCCGGCGATGATTGGCCGAGGAGCTCTCGTGAGCGTGCAAGTTTTTCTTTTCGCCCGCAGTTGGCCGTGATCCCGTAGTGTCGGATGCGCATGAAACCTTTGGGGAGGACGTGTTGCAGGAAGCGGCGCAAGAACTCGGCGGCCGCTAGGGTCAGCTCTTTGCGTTTGTTGTAATCGCCGTAGTCGCGGTACTCCAAGCGCACCATGCCATCGCCCACGAACAGGATGCGCCGGTTGGAGATCGCCACCCGGTGCGTGTAGCCTGAGAGGTACTTGAGCACTTGCTCGGGGCCGCCGAAGGGCGGCTTGGAGTAAACGACCCAGTCCTTTTCGCCGAGCTCCTCGGTCAGCATCTTCCAGGCTGCGGCCTCCACGAGCGCCGCACTCTGGCCCACATAGTTGAGCTTGCCGTTGCGGCGGGCACGCCCGAGCGCGGCAACGAACTTGGTGCGGAAGGCGCGCGAGAGGGCGCGTACGGGGAAGAGAAACGGTTTACGACGTTTCTTTTTCCCCGCGGGCAGCGAAACCCAGGTGCGGCCGTCGGCAGAGAGCCCACCGCCCGAGATCACGCAGTGGATGTGGTAGTGCTCATCGAGGGTCTGTCCCCAGCTGTGGAGCACCATGGTGATGGCGGGCTCGGCGCCGAGATGGTGGGGATCGAGCGCGAAGGTGCGCAGGGTGCGGGCAGCGAGGCGAAAGAGAAGCCCCAGCACAAGAGTGCGGTTGGCGCGGATGAGGGGGTTGAGCGCATGTGGCAGCGTGAACACGACGTGGAAGTACCCAACGGGCAAGAGCATTGCATGCTCGGCCGCCATCCACTTCGCCCGCTCCTTGCCCTGGCACTTGGGACAGTGACGGTTGCGACAGGAGTTGTAGGCGATGCGGTGATGCCCACAGCCGTCACAGGCCTCGACGTGACCGCCTAGCACCGCAGTGCGACAGCTGGCGATGGCGCGCAAGACGCGGCGTTGCTGTGCCGAGCTCGGGTGTGTGCGCACGAACTGCGCGCCGTAAGCGCGCACCACGTCCGCCACCTCGTATGCTACACGCTCGTTGGCCTCCTGCGCCGCCTCTGAAGGCGACGGCAGCATGACGCGGACTTAGACGGGCGCTGGAAGCTGCGTGAACAGCAGTCGGTCGAGCGGCGAGATCTGTGCCGAGACGCGCTTGGTGGTGGTGTGCAGGTAGCGCATGGTCGTGGTTACGCTGGTGTGCCCCAGCATGCGCCCCAAGGTGGGCAGATCCACACCGGCTTCCAGGCTGTGGGTGGCAAAGGCGTGGCGCATCGCGTGGATGCCGCCGACCTTCTCGATACCCGCGCGGCGCTTGGCAGTGGTGTAGATCTTTTGTGCCGAGGATGCGTCCATGTGCCGCGTCGCATCGGCGCGCTGCGGGAACACCCAATGCTCGGGGAAACCGTACACCCGGTAGTACTGGTGCAGCTCGCGCACCAGCCGCTCGGCCAGCACGCTGTAACGGTCCTTGTTGCCTTTGCCTTGCTCGACGCGAATCACACCCCGCTCGGCATCGAGGTCTGTGGGGCGCAACGCCACCACCTCACTGACACGCAGGCCCCCGCCGTAGGTTGCCATCAACAACACGCGCTCGCGCAGTGTGCGCGTGGCGGCCACGATCCGTTCCACCTCCTCGCGACTCAGGATCTCCGGCAGCTTCTGCGCCTGGCGCATCGGGGGTACCGTCAGCGACGGCTGCGGCCGGCGCACCGTCACTTCATAAAAGAACTTCAATGCACAGCGGATCTGGTTGCAACTACTGCTCGACAGCTGACGTTCCTCGCGTAGGTGGAGCAGGTAGCGCTGCACTTCATCGTCGCTGAGCTGATCCGGCGACCGCCTGTAGTACTTCGCCAGACCCTTGACGCCCGCCACGTAGGCCTCCACCGTGCGTCCCGAGAAGTTGCGCACGTCCATGTCGCGGACCATCCGATCACGTAGTTCGCCCATGATGACCTCCTTTCGCGGCCATGACCGGGCCGGTCACGGTCGCGGTGTGTGATGGAGGTCATTGTTTACCGCCGGTGCGGCAAACTCACACCCGTAGTGACGGCCGAGGCAAGCTGCGAAATCAGAGGACTGCTGCGCAAGACACGCCCACCGCGCAGCGGTTTAGTTCAACGTAAGAGGGTTTTTCCGCTATCCGGCCGCATGACGTGTGCGGCGTGCACAACCGTTCGCGGCCGGATGGCGGAAAGGCCCCGTTGAACTGAACCGCGTCGT
>Ga0214473_10011455_pt1 | contig 10411 bp, 6 predicted proteins | sample RVTome_7_FD_203509 | JGI IMG/M metagenome (GOLD analysis project Ga0214473, IMG submission 203509) | Soil microbial communities from uranium-contaminated site in the Upper Colorado River Basin, Wyoming, United States - RVT98D197 | ecosystem: Environmental > Terrestrial > Soil > Contaminated >... | reverse complement strand
CGCGGGATGCGCGCCTTGTGCGGGATGGCGAGCCAGATCTCGGCCGGCGCCTGCGTGCCGATCCCGTGAACGCGCAGGGCGGAGAGGAGGCAGACGACGCTCTTGGGCGCGCGCGCGCACGCCATCGCCAGCGAGTAGTGCTCGGTCGGCGCGGCGCCGGCCAGGCGGTAGAGGCCGCGACCGATCCGCTCGACCTTCCCCGAGCGGACGAGGGCGCGGAGCTGGTCGCGCGTCAGGCCTGCGCCTGCCATCTGGCTCGGGCGGAAGAAGGCGCCGAGCTTGGCTCTGAGAAGCTGCTCGGCGGGCTCCGGAGAGCTGGACGAGCGACGCGAACTGTCGGCACGGATGCCAGTCATGCCGGCATTATGCGCCGTCGGGAGGACAGCCTCAACACAGAATGTCGGCATCTTGCGTTTCCATGCCGACTTTTTGCGTCAAGCAGGAGTCGACCCCGTGACCTCCGCGAGCATCCGGACGATGTCGCCCTCGATGGCGCGGATGTCGGCCTCGATCGCCGAGAGCTCCCGCGGCGGCGTGTAGCGGTAGAAGTAGCGGTTGATGTTGATCTCGTAGCCGACGAGGCCGACCCGGCCGTCCTTCGGGTCGCGTTTGCTGGTGTCGATCCAGGCGTCGGGAACGTGGGGCCGCACCTCGAGGTCGAAGAACGCGCGGACACTCACCGGCATGCCTTGGCTGTCTGCGGGATCCTCGCCGGCGACAAGCGGGACGCTTTCGGAGTCCCGCAGCTCGGGATCGGGCTCCGTGTTGCCGTCCTTGCTGCGGCAGATAGTGGCGGTCTCGTCGCGCTCGGAGAGGGCAGAAAGAATCGCCTTGCTGACGGGGGCGGGGAGCTTCACACCCGCCCTCCTCGCGGCGACTTCAAGCACGCGCTCGAACTCATCCCTGTCCTTGAACTGTCTGTCCGGGAGCGTGCGGACGAGCTTGCGGACTGTCTCCTGCTGAGAGCGCCCTTCGGCCTGCTCCTTCGCGCCCGCGGCGCCCTTCTTCTTCGACTGCGCGAGGGCCTGGAATCCCCGCTCCTCTTCGACGCGCCCGATGCGCTCGGGGCTGGCCTGGAAGTTCAGCCGGAGCGGTCGCTCGACGGTGATCTTGCGGAAGCCGAAGTGCGTCGTGGCAAAGATCCTGCTGACGACGATCTCTTCTTCCTTGCCGTCCTTCGCGACCGTGCGCGTGTCGCCGTCCTTGAAGTCGGCGAGGACCTTCAGGATGTCCTGGGCGCGGTCGAGGGGAATCTCCCGGCGCTTGTCGCCAAGGCTCTTGCGCATCGGAGCCCAGAACGACGTCGCGTCGATGAGCTGCACCTTGCCGCGCCGCACAGGTGCCTTACGGTTGGTGACAACCCATACGTAAGTTGCGATGCCGGTGTTGTAGAAGAGCTGCTCGGGCAGCGCGATCAGTGCCTCGAGCAGATCGTTCTCGAGGATGAAGCGGCGGATCTCGCTCTCCCCGCTGCCGGCGTCGCCCGTGAACAGGGGGGAGCCGTTCATGATGATGGCGATGCGCGAGCCGCCTTCCTTCGGATCCTTCGCGTGCGCCAGCATGTGGAGCAGGAAGAGGATCTGCCCGTCGCTGATGCGCGGGAGCCCGGGTGCGAACCGGCCCGCCGCGCCGCGTTCGTGCTCCGCGCGCACGGCGTCCTCGTCGCGCTTCCAGTCCTTGCCGTAGGGTGGATTCGCGATTAGGTAGTCGAAGCTCTTGCCGGCGTGCCGGTCGTTCGAGAGCGTGCTTCCGTAGGCGATGTTGTCCGCGTCGCGACCCGTCGGGTCCTTCATGAAAAGGTCGGACTTCGAGACCGCCCACGTCTCGGGGTTGACCTCCTGGCCGAAGAGGTGGATCTCCGCTTCGGGGTTGATCGGCGGACGGAGGATCTCTCCGTTATTTCGGAGGCCCACCGTGATGTGCTCCTTCGTGATCATGAGCATCCCGCCGGAACCGCAGCACGGGTCGTAGACGGTCCGGACCACGCCCTTCGAGCGGATGCGGGATTCGTCGCCCGCCAGCATCAGGTCGACCATCAGGTGCACGACGTCGCGCGGCGTGAAGTGCTCGCCGGGGTTCTCGTTCAAGGCTTCGTTGAACTTGCGGATCAGCTCCTCGAAGATCGTCCCCATCGTGGGGTTATCGATCTTCTCCGGGTGCAGGTCGACGTTCTTGAAGCGCTCGAGTACTTGGAAAAGGAGACCCGCTTCATCGAGCTTGCTGATCGTGTTGTCGAAGTCGAACTTCTCCAGCACCTCGCGCATGTTCACGCTGAAGCCCGCGAGGTAGTTCCGCAGATTCGCCGCCAGGTGCGGCGCATCGGCGAGGAGCTTCTCGAAGTTGTAGCGGGAAGTATTGAAGAAGGCGTACCCAGAAGCCTTACGCAGCGGGGCATCGAGTTCCTGCAGCCCCCTGCCCCGCAGCTCGGTCTTCCTGCCGAGCACCTTCTCCTTGGTGGGGGCCAGCACGCAATCGAGCCGCCGCAGAACCGTGAGCGGAAGAATCACGTCCTGGTACTTGCCCCGCTTGAAGGTATCGCGTATGAGGTCCGCGACGCCCCAGAGGAAGCTGACGATTTCGCTATGATTCACTGATTTCGCTCGCCGTAAACGTGCGCGTCGGCTGCGTCGTCATCGGGGCTGTCAAGGCCGCCGCTGACCTGCGGGCGGCGAAGCCGGCCGACAGGTACAGCGGCGGGTTCGGCGGCCTCATGCGCGCTGCCCTTCCTTCCAACCTCTGTACGCGTGAAGTTCTTGCTCGGCCATAGCGAGGCACACGGCAACGACAGCAACATCATCGAGATATCCAACGATCGGGATAACATCGGGAATGATGTCGAGAGGGTTTAGCACATAGAGCAACGCGAAAGCGACCGCCGCAATTGCCCAGAAAAGAATCTGTCTGTAACGACCGGACCAGTAGTCCCGGACCATCGGCAAGAGGATCTCGACGTCGTCAATGAAGCGGCCAATGGGACCTTCCCGAGCAAACGTTTGTTTGATCGCGTCGGCATTGTCGGTCACCTTCTTGATGTCGGCATCGGTGATTGTGTTGGCGCCCTGCTGAACGAATCTCCTGTCGATACCTATCAGCTCAGGCGGCCGCCGTCGATCGCGGGTGGCGTTGCGACGTGAGACGCCAGGCCGAAGGCGTGGCCGTCCGCGGTTGCGCGAGTGCCCTTCTCGTCTCTTCTTTGGCATCACACGCACCCCCTTGAAAAGCGCCGATGGCTTCTGTCCGCCGAATTGGAATCATGCTGAACTGTATAAATCCCGGACACCGCAACGCCGGACAGCATCACGCCTGCGGCAGAATGTTGCGGCCTGGACGGATTTGATTGCGGCTGAGTGAGATACGGATGGGCTGTTGGAAATGTTTTTGTCTGTCCGGCTACTCGGGCACACTCCTAGGAAGTCCGACCATCCCGACAAGGAGATCCTCAAACACACTCGCGAAGCGTCCGGAACATCTCCCGGACCTCGTCATCCGTGACGACCTGATGGGGGACGGTCGTCCGGTTCCGTGAGAACCCGCTGCCTTCCTTAAGGTCCCGCGGTCGCGCCTCGCGCTCGGCGATGTCCTCGCCGAGGCGGCCAATCACATACTCAAATTCGAGACCGTAATTCTTACCGAGCTTGTCGAGCGACTCCCGCATCGCCATCAGCTCGTCCAGACTGGTGCACTCGTCGCGCTCGTCATCGATACCGCGCTGTTCATAATGTCGAAGCCCGGCACTTAGGCGGGCTTCATCGGTTTCGCTCCATTCCAGCGCCGTCCCCGGGAAGGTAAGAAGGTCGAGCCAGTCGTCCGCCCGAGCGAACGCGAGCCCGTCCAGAACTCCATTCAGGAGCCTTCGGTAGACGTCACGGCCCGCATGGGTCAGAAACCACGCATTGTCCGAGATCGCAGCAAGGAGCCGGAGCACGGGCCCAAAATCAACCACATGGTGCCCCCAGCGGGCAACGAGGGCGTCGACCGCCTGGCTTGCCATCGCAGACAGCGGCGCCGACTTGTGGAACGCGGCCGCTTGCACCAGGAAGCCAATCCTCGCCTCGTAGCCCATATCGATCGGGTATCCCCTCTGGGTTCCGTCCCGCATCCTCTCCCAACGGGAACATGGCCCGTGCAGCAGCCGCGACAACGATTGGCAAAGCAGGCCCTGATTGGCCATAAGAAATTTCCCGAGTTCGCTGTCCGGCCGGGCCGCGGAGAGCTGCCAGAGATTGGCGACTTGCTTGAAGCGGATGGCAGAGGTTTGGAGATCCTCCGCTGTCTCGCGCTCGTCGAATACGACTGAGCCGACGAATTCACGGACCGCCGGGTTGAGAAAGCTCACGTGCCCCGCGCCATACGACAGAAAAGCACCATCTAGCTCCTGAAGGGCAGCACGAAAGTCTCCGGCTGCGATCCGGTGATTGTATTTCGTGGCGCTATGCCGATGGAACGCTATGAATGCCGGCTCGAGGTCAACCACGTCAATCCATGAGTCGAGTGTGTAAAGGCAAAGCAGCACGTGGCGCGCGGCGCCCGAGATCTGTTCCCTGAATGCATGCGCCCAGATGATCTCCGGCGATTCCAGCAACGTCGCGATGTGCGCTCTGTAAGCCGCTGATGGGATCTGTCGCACGCGCGTGTAGGCCGCCAGCCACTCAACAAGTCTGGGATTGAAGTGCTGGTGCTTGATGATCTCGAGGAAGAAATCATTCTTCAGCACCTCGTCCTTGTACGCCTGCGGCAGGTCGCTAAAGTAGAGGTGGTTGTAGAGAATACGAGCCCTTTGGCCGTACGAGTAGTCACCCAGTTCGAGGATGCACTGGTGTTGGAGTATCGAGCTGTGGGCAAGCCGCTCCGACACTTGCAGCGCGCCGCTCAGAATGTGCTCGCGCGTCGTCAGGATGAAGCGGGAATGGGGCGACTGCCGGACCATTTCCATGAAATCCACCATCGCGGCGTCCTGGTTTCTGCCAAGGTATTCCCGGCGATCGCCTAGGAACGTCTGTCCGAGGAAATCGTCGTAGTAGAAAACTTGCTTGAGGGCGCGCTTGAAGAGTTGCTTCGCCTCGGCAATCTCCGACTTGATCACGACCGGTTCGTACCCGTCTTCCAGATGCGCGTAGAGCAGCATCTCGGCCAGAGTGGTCTTGCCGATCCCCGGCGTACCAGAAATGACCACGATGCGGGTCTGGTCAAGGATATCTGTCGCGCGCGGATAGGCGTCGTTCTTGACGAACACCGGCAACTTGCGGCGAAGGCGCTCAACCTCGAAGTCCGTCTGGCACACTGCCGCGTTGTGGAGCACTCGGTCGAGAACGCTCGTGCTGGTGAGCCATAGCTTGAAATTCGCGCGCTCCACGCCCGGGTGGCGGCTCAGTAGGCCCTCAATATCGTCCGCGCCCAGGACATCCTGAACACCTAGGACGAAGGGGCGTAACACTTCGACGATCTCGGCTTTGTTGCCCGGGGTGAGGCTAACCGAGGTCGCTACGATATAGCGGGTCGGGCCCAGTCGGGCGATCTTCGGACGCTCGCCGTCGCGCAGGCCCGCCAACAGCTTGGCAAAACCCGAGGACGCGTAGTGCTTGCACTGGATGACGGTCGCGCCGCCATCGGTGGGCGCGTATCGCAGGTCGATCCCGCGATCGCGACCGGTCCGGAACGCTTCGAGGGCGACGTTCCACTCGGCCTGGAGGAGATCGCGAATCAGGTCCTCGAAGTCCTGGCTGGAAAGCGATTTGAAGTCGTATCGCGGCATCCGCTCCCTTTGATTTGGCGTGCCGATTCGGACCACTTGCCGTCGGAACCAGCTCTCCGAAGGAATCTCACGATGGCCTAACCACAAAACAACACCCGATGAAACTGGGGGCGGCTAGCCCGCGCCAGTCAGTTCGAGTGTGCGCCCGACCTTGCCCTGAAGCTCGATGTCGCTGATCTGCTCGGTAGCAGCATTGTGGCCTTCACCGTGGTGATACCTCTTCGTGTACTCGTTCAGGTCTTCGAGGTCGTCACACAGCGGGAAGAGCTGATGGCCGGCGCCGGCGGTGCGGAGCTTGCCCACCATAACGCCGAGGGTATCATTGTCCGCGAACAGTCCGCCGCCGAGCAGCTTGCAGTAGGTCTCGAGGATCGGGCGGATCTTCTGAACGACGTCGCGCGGATCGCCCTTGTTGTCGTGGTAGTAGTCCAGCAGCACCTTCTGATGTGCCTTGTGGAGGGCCTGCGTCGCCTGCTCGATGTCCAGCGGAATGATCTTGGTGTCGCGTTGCCCGACCCGCTCCAGCTTGAGGCATTTCCGGTCGGGTGGCGGCAGGCGGTCCCAGATCCTCTTGAGAAAATCCTGGTCGTGCGAGAGCACGATGACTTGGGTGCAGGCCGCCCCGTACCGCTTGATCTGCTGGATGGTGCAGTCCTTGCGAAAGCCGTCCTGGCTGTTGAAGGGATCGTCGAAGACGACGATCCTCGCCGCCTTGTCAGGGTCGTGTTCGAGCTGGGCAAGGAAGAATGCGAGGGCGAGTGTACTCTTGTCGCCGGAGCTGAGCGTATTCCGGAAGCTCGGCATGTCGAGAGCGGTGGCGGCGTCACCGAGATCGACGGCCGTCTCGTTGATGAGAATTCTGTAAGTTGAGCTGACAACGCCGCCCGCGTAGTTCTGGGTCGTACCGGTGATGCGGAACCCGGCCCGGAACTCCGTCAAAAGGCCGTTCATGGTCTTCTCGTACTGCACCATGACCTTGCCCGCATACTCGTCGAGCTTCCTCCTGACCTCCACCTTCTCGCTCTCAATTGCATCCTTCTCCGCCATGGCGGTGACCAGACCGAGACAGGCCCCGACGCCGGTGGGCTCGTGGCGCGCCTTCACGCCCTGGAGGCAGGTCAGCGCTGTCTGGGCGGCCCGGATGTCGGCCGCGCCGGTCGCCGCCTTCTTTGCCTCGATCACGAGATTCACCGCCGCGACGGCCGCGTTGTAGACCGCGACGGCATCCTGAACACCGGCCATGGCGGCCTGGACCGCGGTGAATACCTGATCCGGGGCGACGGGTTCTAGGGGCGAAGCAGCCTTGCGGTTCAGAAGCGCGAGCGCTGCCTCGCGCAGCGTCCGGATCACGTCTCCTGGACCGGCACCCGTCAGCGTGGGAGCCGGGAAGTCGCAGTAAGCGGACCAGAACTCGGTGGCGGCGGTGTTTTGGTCGATCAGTCTCTCGACGGCGGCGATCGCCCGGTCGCTGAGGGTGGTTTCGACCCGGCCGCGAAGGTCTACGATCTCCGCCCGCAGCGCGTTGTAGGCCTCGCTGAAATACGCTCGATACGCTGCGATGAGCGCAAGCCCCTCGAGGCGTTGTCCGCAGAACGGGCAGGCATCGCCCAGGACATAGCCGAGGCCCTCGAACAGCCAGCCCCGTCCCCGGCCATGCATCGCGTGGGCCTCGACCTGCGCGGTAACACGGCGCTCGGCGTCGGCGGCGACACTCGCAAGCGTCTCGGCCAGTAGCACCGTGACACCGGCCGGCGGTTCTGGAACCGTCAGCATGGAGAGCGGGGCGCGGGTCCTGATCTGGTCTGCCTGCCTGACGGCGGCCAGCTCTCTCTCCTGCGCGGCGATCTTCTGGTCGATCGCCGGGTCGGCCGACAGGGCCAGAAACTCCTCCGCAGTCAGGCCGAGCGCCAGGGCCTCGACAGCGGCGCGCTTTTCCCGTATCTCCGGGTTCTTGTCACGGCTGGCGCCGTCGAACTGTTCGATCCTGCGGGCCATGTCCGCCCCGGCCTTGCCGACGATGACGCTGTGGAGGCTGCGCTTGTGGTCCAGTTCGACGGCGTCCCCGGAATAGACATTCTCGGAGACGAACGTTGAGTCGAAGACCGCGATGTTCGGGACGGTGGCTGACCAGGCACCGTTAGCGAAATCGGCCGTCGAGGCGTCGGCCAGTAAGATCTTGATCTCGGCGGGATTAGCGGCCCCGAGCGTGGTGCGGCCCTTCACCGGGGCAGGATCGCCGGTCTCGAGCGAGCGGAGGATCGCGCAAAGGGTAGTCTTGCCGCGCCCGTTCTCGGCAAGGATCAGGTTAGAGCGCCTGAAATCAATGTCCCCGCTGGCACTGTAGTTCAAGAAGCGGCCGACGTTCTTGATCGAAATAAGCTTCCGCAACATCGATCGTCGCCTCCGGGCGGCCCCCCTTGTGTTTCGTGCTCCTTGCCCGCCGTAATTCGACACGGAAGTGAAGGCACGGGCTCCTTAGACTCGCATTTTTGAGTTGACCTCGTATTTCTCCCGCGTCATCACAGAGCCGAGGTAATCGTCATCGAGTAGCTTCAGAATGCGCCATCGCCCCTCCCGACTCGTGTCGAACACCAGCTTCTCCTGCCCATCTTCTATAGTGATCGCAATCGGGAGATCGAACTCGGCAATAGTTCGCTTCACGTCATCCATCCTGACTCGCTTTAGATAGGGCTTCTTCGCGATCGCCGATAGTTTCGCCGCCATGAGCGAGCTTGCCTTACATGTCTCTCGGAAGACATCAAGATTGCTGATAGGAATGCACCTAGCTACTTGCTGGAGCGTCTCATCGGCCCGCGCTCGCAGTTGATCGAAGTATTGGAAGATACGTTGGAACTGCACAACGTTGTTTACGTATAGAACCCCATCCCAAGCGAAGCAGTCGACCGATTCGTCGAACAGGAACACTTTGCTTCCAATATGGTTGTACGTACCCGCGCGCATCATGAGTGCGAAACCGCCTCGTCGGGAAAGCTCCTTCTTCGGGCTGTAGGACCGGAGGAAGATGGCGCGCCTTCCCCCAGTCCCGACGACAACGGCGTAGAATCGGAGACTGTCGATGACATCATCAGCAGCCTGAAAAAGCTCGATACTGTCGACGCCAGAGATGTCGTCGATAACCTGCGCGATCTCAGGTATCTCACCCAGTGAGATGGTGCAGATCTCATGCGGCTCCGGCTTGTACCCCGGATCGTAGGGTTTCATCAAAGTGGTGCCAGTGTCCACAACCCCTTCCTTGACTGTTCGCAAGAAATCGCTGGCAACGTCCTGGTGTAAATTCAATCTTTGGATCGTCAGGGTGTCCTCATCGTTACTGTCGGCCGCCACTACCACTGTGACGTTCTGGGCTCGCTCGAGGAACCTAGTCAGTGCGGGCAACGGCTGCGGGCTCATCGGGGTTTCTCCAGGGCTACAGAGTTCGCAAGCGAGACGATGCAGATCTCCGTCCGTGGAGGGATGTAGCCTCTTCTCGTGATGAGGATCGTCCGCTTCCCATCTTCACTCTCGATCTCGAATATGCGAAATCCAACGAGGTTGAGCATTGGGTTCATGTGGATGAGGTTCGATCCAACGTAGAGGACGGCAAGCATCGCCAAGAAGATTCCGAGCGAGACCCGGTCGGCCAGGCTTTGCGAATCTAGACCCAGGAAGGGCAAGAGGTAGGTGACGATGTAGCTCATGGCTTCGCTGTCGCGTGAGCTAGCGTTGACTACCTGGACGGAGTGGCTCGCCAGTCGCCGAACGAGTCCCAGGTATGTGAAGAGTGCTGTCACCGAAACCAAGGCCGCCCAGAGCATGGCCCGAGAGAGGCAGGAATTCCCGAATGCATCGCGCACCCAGAGGATGACCAGAAGCGGGGCGTACGAGCTCATGAATAACAGAATCCTTGTCACGAGATTCGGCAACGAGGGCCCTCCTGGACAACTCCGTTTCCCACGGGCTGAGCAGCTCTGCGGGGTTCTCGGATGCAGTCCGATCGCAGCGATCGTACGGCGGGGCCAGGCTCAGAAGACCCTCGCTGAGACCGTCCGCCTGAACTGGCCACGGTCTGGCTATGACTTCCTTGGCGGATGATCGCCTCCCGTGCCTCTCATAGCAAAAAGCGCCCGAGCGTCTAATCTCGAGAGCCTTCGGCTACTTACATGTTCGCCACGATGCGCTCGGAACCACTGCAGCGCCTGCCGGCATCATGCGTCTGCGTGCCCGCGTCACAAGGCTCCCGGCCGCCCCCCCTTGTAAGATCGTCTGAGGCGTGAATGACTCGAAGTTTACACCTGGAGGGCGAGGGGATTCAATCGCGGGTATGCTACGATCCGTTTGAAGTGCTCGCCTTCCGCTCGCCTGAGCCGCGGGTGGCGATCGTCAACGCCTTCGCCAGCCCGTTCAGCAACGCCGTCGCCACGGCGCGCACCTGCTACTCCGCCAAGGGGATCGTCAGGGCGGAGGAGGTCGAGGGGGCGGGCGTCTCGGCGGAGGAGGAGCGCCGGCGCAAGATGGAGCGGCGCGACGCGCTCGCCCGCGACCTCTACCAGGCCGGGCACCACACCACCCTCCAGCACGCCCACTTCCAGTTCACGCTCGAGAACGTCTCGCGCCAGTTCATCTGGTCGTTCCTGCACTCGCACCCGTTCTACAACTCCG
>Ga0214473_10011454_pt1 | contig 10411 bp, 9 predicted proteins | sample RVTome_7_FD_203509 | JGI IMG/M metagenome (GOLD analysis project Ga0214473, IMG submission 203509) | Soil microbial communities from uranium-contaminated site in the Upper Colorado River Basin, Wyoming, United States - RVT98D197 | ecosystem: Environmental > Terrestrial > Soil > Contaminated >... | reverse complement strand
GCGTGCCCCGGGGGAATTCTACCAGCGCACAGTCCCCCTGTCCGATATCGAGGAAGGTCACCTGCATGCCCTTGTCCGCGTAGCCCTTGATACCCCAATAGGAGAGGTCGAACGCCGCGACCACGATGATCATGGTCAGGGCTGCCTTTTTTATGCGCGGCCCCTTGAGCCAGAGCAGCGAGGCGATAAAACCGTAGAAGATGATCATCTCCAACGTCGTGGGGCCCGGCAGATAGAAGGTGGCAAAGGGGAGAGAGGCGATCATCTCCATGACCCTGATCCCCCACATGGATAGCAGGGCAGCAGCCTTGGCCAGGAGGGCGGCGCCGGCCGGGAACAAGGGGATAAGGGGCAGAGAAAGAAGTCCCAAGGGGAGGATGCCGAAGCCCACTAAGGGGATGATGATGGCATTGGAGGCGAGCGCTATGGTTGAGAAGCGATGAAAGTGAAAGGCCACCACCGGCGAGGTAACAACCACGGCAGCGAAGGAGGCGATGAGGGATAAGATGATCCCCTGCTTAATCCTCCCTTCCTTCAGGCGGGTCAAGAGGCTCAAGGGGTCATGGGGGTAGAGGAGACGGTAGAGGGGAGGAGTGAGCACGATGATTCCCAAGACGGATAAAAAGGAGAGTTGAAATGATATGTCCCAAAGGGCCGTGGGGGAGACCAGGAGGATGATGAAGGCGGCGAGGGAAAGGGTATTGAGGGGGGTTCTGTATCTATCTAAAAGGATGGAAACCAGAAAACAAGTGGCCATGATACCAGACCGGATCGTGGCGATGGGCAATCCCGTAATGAGGATATAGGCGAGCATCGGCGGGAAGGTAACGAGGGCAGCGACCTTGCGGGTATCATACCGCAGCAGGGCGCGCTCCGATCGCATCAGGAGCCCCTGGACGGAAAAGAAAATAAGGGTGACGATGATGGAGAGGTGCGAACCGGAGATGGAAAGGATGTGGACCGCGCCGGCGGCGACAAAGGCCTCGTTGACTTCGTCGGATATCTCCCCCCGCTCGCCGACGAGCACGGCCTTAAGAAACCCCCTGCCCGGCAGGGAGGTGTGCGCATCGAGAAAGGCCTCGATCCCCTGCCGCCGGCGATCGAACCATCGCAAGAGGGGATTTCCCCCTGCCGTGCTCAGGACTTCAACCGGGTCCCCCTCGCGCACATAGCCGGTAACCAGGACGCCGAGGCGCCTCAGGTATCCTGCATAGTCAAAGGAGCCTGGGTTGCGAAAATTGCGGGGATGGTAGAGTTTGGCCTGAAGCCGTACGCGATAGCCGTACCTCAGGGGCACGGCTGGATCTCTGATGGTGATCCTCACTCTGCCGGTGGCGGGAACAACGGTATCGCCTTGGGAGATCCCCTCGGCCATAAGGTAGAGAACGGTCTCTCTCTCATACCTCTGGGGAGGGAGGTAGATGGTGCCTGTCAGCTGCACGCGGTGCCTGTCGGGGATATGCGCGATGTGGTGCGCAGGGATGGCGGGGTAGAGGCTGAGACGGATAAGGAAGGCACCCAAGGCGAACACGGCAGCCAGGGCGAAAAGCTGTGCTATCAATAATTTCCGGCGCCAGAGGAGGAGGCAGAGGGGGAATAGCAGACACAGCGCTATCAGGGAGCAGATGACGGGGATATGCCCCCCGATCAGGATCCCTGCGATAAGGGCGAGGGTGAGAGGGAGGAACGGGGATCGGAGTTCCTTCCACCCCGAGGCGCTCATTACCGGACGCGGAAGAAGAGGGGGTTTTTGCGGTAGTGGAAGTGCGCCGAGACCACCGGGGGAACCTGCTCTTTGTCTGTTTGCCGGAGCACGAAGTGATCGAATTCGGCAAACTGGGAGAGCCGTATCGTACTCGTCGTGGCGAGGTCTAAAAAACTCTGATCGACGATAAACTCTTGCGCAGAGTTCTTCTGAAAAAAATCCTCCTCCTTCAACTCCAGGAGGATAAAGGTCAAGGTGATGAGGGCATCGACGGAGAGGGTTCCTTTCTCCCTGTCCACAGGTCCCAGGTGGGTGTAGAAGATGGCATTGCCCAGGGCAGAGGCCATAAACTCACGCAGCCGGTGGCACACGATCTTGCCCTCCGTCTTAGCCTTGCCCCGTACCTTGTGAAGCTTGCGTACGGTGACCTCTCGAAAAGGAAGGATCAGATCGCCCCGATAGGGGGAGACCACCGAATGGAAATTCACCTCATAGAGATGCATTGCTTAGTTCCCCTCCTTCCTGCGGAGCTCATCGAGGACACTCAGTATCCCTCATGATCTCCTCTCTTAGACCTTTCTCAAAAGGTCCCTGGCGATGATCACCCGTTGGACCTGATTGCTCCCCTCAAAGATCTGGGTGACCTTGGCGTCCCGCATCATCCTCTCCACCGGGTAATCCTTTAGGTATCCGTAGCCTCCGAGTACCTGAACGGCATCGGCGGTCACCTGTATGGCCACGTCAGAGGCAAAACACTTGGCCATGGCCGAGAATTTGTCCACGCCGAGGGCGGACATAGTATCTCTCTCGTAGACCTTTTGATCAAGGAGGGCCGCGGCCTTATAGACCAGGGCCCGCGCGGCCTCGATCTGCATCGCCATGTCGGCCAGGATAAACTGTACCCCCTGAAAATCAGCCAGCGTCTGTCCGAATTGTACCCGTTTGGTCGTATAATCCAGGGCGAAGTCCAGCGCCCCCTGGGCAATGCCCAAGGCCAGGGCGCCGATGGCAGGGCGGGAGAGATTAAGGGTCATCATGGCGATTTCCCATCCACCCCCTTCCTCTCCCAGGAGGTTCTCTTTTGGCACCGCGGCGTTCTCAAAGATGAGGTCGGTGGTATCGGAACCGTGCATGCCCATCTTTTCTTCCCTCTTGCCGATGGTGAGTCCGGCGGTTTCCTTTTCCACCATGAAGACGGAGATCCCCTTGGTCCTCTCACCTGGTCTGGTGGTGACAAAGACGGCGTAGAGGTCAGCCGCCCCGCCGTTGGTCACCATACACTTTCTCCCGTTCAAGAGGTAGTAATCACCCGTGAGCTCCGCCGTAGTCTTGAGCGAGGCAGCGTCGGAGCCGGCCTCCGGCTCCGTCAGCGCAAAGGCGGCCAGGGCCCGATCCTTTGCTACGCGATGGTAGAACCTCTGCTTCTGTTCGCTCGTACCGGCCACCATCAGGGGGATCAGGCCGACGGAGTGGGCAAGCATCGTGAGTGCGCTCGACCCGCAGACATAGGCAATCTCCTCGGCGATGATGCAGAAGGCGGAGATATCCCCATCCATCCCCCCGAGGCTTTCCGGCAGCATTATCGAGAGGAACCCCTGCTGGCCAAAGAGCTCCACCATGTCCCACGGGAAGACGCCGGCCTGATCTATCTCCGCCGCCCTCTTGGCCACCCTGGTGAAGGCGATCCGCTTCACCGATTCCCTGAGGAGGCGATTGCGCTCCTCCTTCATCTCCACGCTCATCTCCGCCATCTGCCGGGCCTTCGTATAATCGTCTTGTTATTGGGAGAGGTAAGTAATAGCATGAAATATCCGCCTGAGGCAAGGGGTTTTCCCCGGCAAAAACCCCTTGCATTTTTGGGGGACGAGCATAATAATTGGGCTGGATTTGCCCGCATCCATTATAAAAAACGTGCATATTCGCGTCGGCAGTTTCGGTGAGCAGGCCCCATCAAAAAGCGGCAAGGGATATAAGAGCACACATGAGGCGCACAGGTCTGCGGTAACGTCTCGGTTTATGATACAATCTACGGTATGCGGATCTTAGTCGTTGAGGACGAGAAGAAGGTGGCCAGCTTTCTCAAGAAGGGGCTGGAGGAGGAGTATTATGCCGTCGACTGTGCCTACGACGGGGAGGAAGCCCTTTTTATGGTAGAGGCCAACGACTATGACCTCATACTCCTCGATATCATGCTCCCCAAGATAAATGGCCTGGAGGTTTTAAAGGGGGTGCGACAGAGGGGCTTAGCCATCCCGGTCCTCATGTTGACTGCCAAGGATTCTGTGGAGGATGTCGTTAAGGGGCTCGACGCCGGGGGCGACGATTATCTGACGAAGCCCTTTGCCTTTGCCGAGCTGCTTGCCAGGGTGCGGGCCCTGCTGAGGAGGAAAGAGCGGGGGCCTGCAGGGGAGTTGCGGGTGGCTGATCTGGTTTTAGATCCCGTTACCCACATGGTAAGGAGGGGGGGGCAGGAGATCGATCTCACGGCCAAGGAGTACGCCCTGCTCGAATACCTGATGCGTCATGCCAATCGGGTCGTGACGCGGACCATGATATCGGAGCATGTGTGGGACTACCATTTTGACCCCATGACCAACGTCATCGATGTCTATGTCAATCACCTGCGCAGAAAGATCTATCTCGACTCCTCACAGCAATTGATCCACACCGTCAGAGGGGTGGGGTATATGCTACAGGATAGGGGATGATGCTGTTTAAAACCATAAAATTCAAGATGACGCTCTGGTATGTGGTGATCCTGGGGATCATCCTCTCTTGTTTTAGTCTCTTCCTCTACGTGACGCTGGCGGACAGCCTCTATAAGGGGGTGGATAACAAGATACGGACCATGGCGGAGATCGTCGTTTCCTCGACGCGCAGCCCCTTGGGAGCGGGTACCAGCATGGCCGATCTCGACCAGGTCATGACGGAGCACTTCGGGATCAGGCCCCTGGGGAGGTTTATCCAGATACTGGATGAATCCGGCAGAATCGGAGACAGGTCGACCAACCTGAGGGATGTGCAGATCCCCATCAGCGTCCAGACCATGAAGGCGGCGTCCAAGGGTATCATCACCTTTGAAACCGTTCAGGTCATGGGGAAGTATTCATTGCGGGTAGTGACCATGCCGATCATAGAGAATGAAAAGATGATTGGGATCGTCCAGGTGGGCAGTTCCCTGGAGGGGGTAGAAGAGGCCCTGCAGCAACTCCTCCTCATCTTGCTCATTGCCGTCCCTGCCCTTCTCTTGGTTGCCAGCGCGGGAGGGCTCTTTTTGGCCAACAAGGCCTTAAAGCCGGTGGATGCGATTACACAGATCGCCCGTAGAATCGGCTCCGGCGACCTCAGCCAGAGGATACGGATCAAGCGGGTGAATGATGAGCTCGGGAGGCTCGCCTCGACCTTCAATGAGATGATCGCCAAGCTGGAAAAATCTTTCCGCCAGGTAAAGCGCTTTACCGCCGATGCCTCACATGAACTCAAGACCCCCTTGACCATCCTTCGGGGAGAGGTGGAGGTGGGGCTCAAGAAGAAGAGGGGCGTGAAGGAATACCAGCAGATATTGGCCAGCAACCTGGAAGAGATAAACCGCATGTCGCGCATCGTCGAGGATCTGCTCACCCTCTCCCGTGCCGACATGGGGGAGCTGACGATGGAGCGCGAGGAGATAGAGTTGTCCGCGCTCGCCCGGGAGGTGTGGCGAGACCTTCGGCTGCTGGCCAAAAAGAAGAGGATTCAGCTCAAGTTCATGGACAACGGCTTCACGGGGGTGGAGGGAGATCCCCTGTTTCTCAGGCAGCTCATCTTGAATTTGACGGAGAATGGGCTCAAGTATACTCGGGCCGGAGGAGAAGTGGCGGTGCGGGTGAAGGGAGACCGAGATCAAGGGGTAGTGAGGCTCCTGGTCACTGATACGGGTGTCGGGATACCCCAGAAGGATCTCAAGAGGATCTTCGATCGTTTCTATCGGGTGGACGGGGCGAGGTCTCGCGAGACAGGGGGAACGGGACTCGGGTTGAGCATCTGCCAGTGGATTGTGCAGGCCCACGAGGGCCGGATTGCGGTGGAGAGCAAGGTGGGGAAGGGGAGCACCTTTACGGTGACCCTGCCCATGAAAGATTAAAAAGATTTAATCTTTCTTTAATCGGCCTTTAATCTTCCTCGGTTATACTGGCGGCAACAAAAAAATCGAGGAAGCAGATGTATTTCAAGCTGGTGATGGAAGGAGGTCATATCGGTGCGGGGAAGGGCTACGACATGGTGCGGTATTTTGAAGGTGACGACATCTTCTGTGTCCTGGCCAGATCCCTCCATACCCCCCGCTTGAAGAAGAAGGAGTTCGGTGGTGGCATCAAGCTTATCAAGGAGATCTCTTGGCGAGAGTATGCGCATGGCAAGGGGCGCGAGAGGAGGAATCCTTACCTCAACCGTAATTGATCTTCCCCCTCCTGTTTTTTATTTTCTTCACCGCAGCGAACAAAATTTCTATACAAAGGAGAATAGAAGATGAAGTTTATTGGCAAGATCATGCTCGTGGTGTCTCTCGTCTGTTCCCTGGCAATCCTTTTTTCCTTGCACGCTCCCGCTGTCGCGGCGCAAGCAGCCGCCGAATTCCCCTCCCTGACCGGGCTGGTCAAGGAGCTGAAACCCACCGTGGTCAACATCAGCACCACCAAGCTGGTGCGCAGCCCGATGGATGATCTCTTTAGGGGGCGGGACTTCCCCGACTTCTTCGGGGACGATTTTTTCAAGAGGTTCTTCGGAGATCAGCATCCGAGGGAGTTCAGGCAGAAGAGCCTGGGGTCGGGCTTTATCATCGACAAGGAGGGCTATATCATCACCAACAACCACGTGGTCGAGAAGGCCCAGCAGATCAAGGTCAGGCTCTCGGATAAGAAGGAATACGACGCCCAGGTCATCGGGACAGACCCCAAGACCGATCTGGCCCTGATCAAGATCAAGGCCGCCGGCAGTCTCCCGGTGGTCCGCCTGGGAGATTCGGACAAACTGGAGGTGGGGGAGTGGGTCGTTGCCATCGGGAACCCCTTTGGTCTCGAGCAGACGGTGACAACGGGGATCATCAGCGCCAAGGGGCGGGTGATCGGGGCCGGCCCCTATGACGACTTTCTCCAGACCGATGCCTCCATCAACCCAGGCAACAGCGGGGGTCCCCTCTTTAACCTCAAGGGAGAGGTGGTGGGTATCAACACCGCCATTGTCGCGGGAGGGCAGGGGATCGGATTTGCCATCCCCGTCAATATGGCCAAGGCAGTGTTGACTCAGCTCAAAAAGGGCAAGGTGGTCTACGGCTATCTCGGGGTCTATATCCAGGACATCACCCCGGAACTGGCAACTTCCTTCGGCCTCAAGGAAGCCAAGGGGGTGCTGGTCTCCGACGTCACGCCGAACTCCCCGGCACAGAAGGGTGGGGTGACCAAGGGGGATGTCATACTGGAGTACGATGGGAAACAGGTGGAGGAAAAGGGCCAGCTCACCAAGATGGTGGGGAGAACCGCCATCGGTAAAAAAGCTAAGCTCGTCGTTCTGCGCGACAAGGAGCAAAAGACCTTATGGGTCACCATCGGCGAGCTTTCCGAGAAGCAGGTCACTTCCGCCGCATCGAAGCCAGAGGAGACGGATCGCTGGGGCGCCAAGGTCCAGGATGTCACCCGGGATATGGCTGCCCACTTTGGTTTGCCTGACGATGCAGGGGTGATCATTACCGATGTGGAACCGGGGTCTCCTGCCGAGGACGAAAACCTGCAACCGGGGGACGTGATCATCGAGGTGGAACACAACCCGATCAAGGACCTGGCCGACTTCCGGAAATATATCGAGTCTTACAAAAAACAAAAGACCCTCTTGCTCACGGTGCGCATGAAGGCCAGTGACTATCACAACTTCTTTGTGGTCTTGAAGAAGAAGGGCTAAATGACCTTATTGAGGGGGTACTCGATGATCCCCACTGCCCCCTTTTTGATCAACTGGGGGATGAGTTCCCTCGCCTCCAGCTCCGACATGACCGTCTCCACCGAGACCCACGCCTGATTGTACAGATCGGCCACGGTGGGGGCGGTGATGCTCGGCAGAACCTTCATCACGTCCTCAAATTTATCTTTGGGCACGTTCATCTTGAGGCCGACCATCCCCTCGGCATCCAGGGCGCCCTTGAGGAGCCTCGCGATCTGCTCTATCTTTTCCCGCTTCCAGGCGTCCTTCCATGCTTTCTTATTCGCGATGAGCTGGGGAGCGGTGGTCATCAATTCTTCGACGATCCTCAGGCCGTTGGCCCTGATGGTGCTGCCGGTCTCCGTCACCTCCACAATGGCGTCGGCCAGTCCCTCCACGACCTTGGCCTCGGTTGCCCCCCAGGAGAACTCCACATCGACCTCTATCCCCTTTTTGGCAAAGTAGCCGCGGGTGAAGTTCACCAGCTCGGTAAAGACCTTCTTACCTTTAAGGTCTTCAACACGCTTGACCGGCGAGCTTTCCGTCACCACCAGCACCCAGCGGGCAGGCTGCTGGGTGGCCTTGGAGTAGACCAGATCCTGCGCCACGACCACATCCGATTCATTCTCGAGGATCCAGTCCTTGCCGGTCAGCCCCACGTCGAGGGCCCCCATCTCCACAAAGCGCGACATCTCCTGGGCCCGCACCAGGGTGCAGCGGATCTCAGGGTCATCTATGGAGGGGAAATAGCTCCGGGAGTCCAGGGTGATCTTCCAGCCCGAACGACGGAAGAGCTCGATGGTGGCCTTCTCCAGGCTCCCCTTGGGTATGCCGAGCTTCAAGAGCTTCACCGGTACACCTCCTTCGGATCAAAGACCTGTTCTCCTACTTTCTTCAGCTCTTTCCCTTCCAGCCGGCGATAGAAACAGCAGCGGTAACCCGTGTGGCAGGCGCCTCCCTTTTGGATAACCTTGAGCAGGATGGTGTCCTCGTCGCAGTCCACATAGATCTCCTTTACCTCCTGCCGGTTCCCCGAGGTCTCCCCCTTTACCCAGAGCTCGTTCTTGGACCTGCTCCAGTAGGTGGCCTGGCGGGTTTTGAGGGTCTGCTCCCAGGCCTGGCGGTTCATATAGGCGAGCATCAGGACTTCACCAGTTGTATAGTCCTGCACCACCACCGGGACCAGACCGTTTAATTTATCAAAATTGAGATCAACCCCTGTCATCACCTATCTCCTCCACCCTTGTTTACCATATTGTGTACATTATATCAATAACCACCGCATTCTTGATAACTTACCTCACTTGCCCTATACTGCAGGGCGATATTCCCCAAGGCAAAGATTGAAGATGCGTGAGAGCAAACTGCTGATCATCGGCGGAGGCTTGGCCGGTAGCGAGGCTGCCTGGCAGGCAGCTCAGAGGGGTATAGCGGTGACCCTTTTCGAGATGAAGCCCCGGCGCTTTTCCGCTGCGCACCGCTCTCCCCTGCTGGGGGAGCTGGTATGCAGCAATTCCCTTAAGTCGGAGTCGCTGGAGACCGCGCCGGGCCTGCTCAAGGAGGAGCTCAGGCGCCTGGGCTCCCTCATCATCCAGGCAGCTGACCAGAGCCGGGTGCCGGCAGGCAGCGCCCTGGCTGTGGATCGGGAGGTCTTCGCTTGCCTCATCACCGAGGCCCTGGAGGGCAGAAAGGAGATCGAGATCACGAGGGAGGAGGTCGTCTCCATCCCCGAGCAGGGGATGGTCATCATTGCCACCGGCCCCCTGACCTCCGACGCCCTGGCCGAGGCCATCATGGCAATGACCCATCGCCGCTCGCTGGCCTTTTACGACGCCATCTCCCCCATCGTGGCGGCGGAATCCATCGACTTTGCCATCGCCTTTAAGCAATCGAGATACGGCAAGGGGGGGGCGGACTACGTCAACTGCCCGATGAACAAGGAGGAATACTATCGCTTTGTCCAGGCCGTGCACGAGGGGGAGAAGGTCCCCTTACGTGAGTTCGAAAGCGCCATGCCCTTTGAGGGGTGTCTCCCCATCGAGGACCTGGCTGAGCGGGGGAGAGACACGCTGGCCTTCGGCCCGATGAAGCCGGTGGGGCTGATAGACCCGCGCACGGGAGAGCAGCCCTTTGCCGTAGTGCAGCTTCGCCTGGAGAACAAAGAGGGGACCCTCTACAACATCGTGGGGTTTCAGACCAAGCTGACCTATCCCGAGCAGGAGCGGATATTCCGCCTCATACCCGGGTTAGGGCAGGCGGAGTTCGTGCGGCACGGGAGCCTGCACCGCAATACCTTCATCGATGCCCCCAGGCTCCTCAGGGGGACCTTGCAGCTCAAGGCAGATCCCCGCATCTTCGTTGCCGGCCAGCTCACCGGCATCGAGGGCTACATGGAATCGGCAGCCATGGGGTTTTTGGCCGGGGTCAATGCAGCTAGACTTCTGACGGGCAAGGAGATCATCATGCCGCCGCGCACGACGGCCATGGGCGCCCTGGTCGGCCACGTCACCAATGTATTTGCCAGCGACTTTCAGCCGATGAACGTCAATTTCGGCCTCTTCCCGCCGCTCGGCAGCCGGGGAGGACGGAGGGAGAATCGCCAGCGCCTGGCAGAGCGAGCCTTGCAAGAGCTTGAGCCCTGGAAAGAGGCTATCGGAGGATAGAATGACATTGCCTTGCCCTTGGCGAAGCGGCATATTTCGGTTAGAAGGAAAAATTAAAGGGACGTAGGTCCGTTAGGTCCGGTATTTGACATGT
>Ga0214473_10011453_pt1 | contig 10412 bp, 6 predicted proteins | sample RVTome_7_FD_203509 | JGI IMG/M metagenome (GOLD analysis project Ga0214473, IMG submission 203509) | Soil microbial communities from uranium-contaminated site in the Upper Colorado River Basin, Wyoming, United States - RVT98D197 | ecosystem: Environmental > Terrestrial > Soil > Contaminated >... | reverse complement strand
AGGCGCATATACACAAACTAAAACTACTGACCCGACATTAGGCAGTAAAAATAAGCCTGCAAGGTATATGCACTGGCAATTATTTGTTGATACTGACACTGCTTATGCTATTAGCTTTAATGGCAGCAACGAATCAATGAACATAGTAACACCAACGGATTTGGGAATTTCTAATGGAGATTATACTATACAATGGTGGATGGATTGGAGCAGTTCACAGCAATTTAGTGGACACGGATTATTTGGTAATTGTGGACAAGATGATGTGAACCCTCCCGTAACGCATTATGGATATTTTATCGAGGGTACTGCGAAAGATGGTATTTATACTGTTGGTTACTTGCAATTTAATTTTAGAGATAGCACCGGGATCCAGAAGTCTATTGATTGGCATTTTCCTTATATAGCTAATCGAGGTATGCAATATTTCTGTATTACTTTAGATTATCCTGGCAGACAAGCTAAACTTTATATGGATGGAGTGCAAATAGAGGGCACAAAGGTGATCCCAAATGTAACAAGACCAATAGAAATTGTTTTCCCCACGGCATATCAGTTTTTTCAAGAGTGGAGCGGTTCCAATAAAACCGATGGTATATTAGGTGAATTCCAAGTATTAAAAGGTAAAGTTCTTAGTCAAGCAGAAATGGCTCAGGAATATTTTAATAGCAGATTTGGACTTGGTTTTAGTAGTGATGTAAATGCTACTATGCATTTGAAGTTTGAAGGTAATACGAATACACAAATTTTTAATGATTTAAGTTCTACAAATACCTTAACAAGAGTTAATATTGATTCACTTGATTTGGTCACTTATCTCGAAGGATATGATTTTGAAATCGAAATAGATGATTCTGTAAGTGGTATATCTAAAATATTACAAAATCCTATTCAGGGACAGGTTTATCGCTTTCGTCAGACAGTTAAATATACATCTAAAACAGGTGTAGTATTTTGGAAAGCTGCTGATTGGGATACAGTGGCAATTCCTCTTGAAGACATCCAGATAAATGCTGAAATAATTAATCAGGATTCTGTTTTAATACAATGGCAGCCAAATCAATATGCCTTAAATTGTATAATATATCGTTCTGTCGGGGACACAGATAATTTTGCTGTTGTTGATACAGTTACTTATTCTGACCTCCAATTTATTGATGCTGATTTAGCAGAAAGCAATACATATTATTATAAACTCAGGGCATATTCATTTGCTGATATTTTCTCAGACTTTAGCGAGATTCGTGGAGTAGAAGTAGACATAACTCAGGATGAATTTATAAATATAGTATTCAATATTAATCCGATTGATTTTGGGACTAATACTCAAGATGCTGATACTATAACATCGGGTAGTGAATATGCAGGGATATTTGTGACTGATGCTGAAACAGGAGATGCTTCACAGTTATCAGGAATAAATGTTGAAGGAAGTAATACACTAACTGTCTCAACAGATGCTGCAAATAATGGTGCTTATGGATTTGTAGCCACCTTTGATGGCACAAATGATCAAATAGATGGTTATGAATCTTTATCTGATTTGACAACAGTATATGCCAGAGTTTATGTTTATGTGCCTACTGGTATAACTCTTGGTACAACTAATAATCAGTGTTACTTCTTCACCCTATATGATGGTGTGACGGCTTTAATCAGGGTAGGGCTTGGGTTTGGCACACCTGCTACTAATTGGACAAGCTGGAATGTGCGTGGAGACCAGATTACCAACGTCAGCAACACCGCTATCCCCCGCACAACTGACACTTGGTATAGGGTCGATATAGAATGGATTGCAGGCAGCGGGGCTGATGGTACATCAAGAGTATGGGTTGATGGTACTTTAATAGAAGAAGAAACTAATAATGCTACTGATACCAGACTTGCAGATAAAATTTCAATAGGCGGTTATAATGGCGCAGCGGGATTAGCTGCCAGTAATTATTTGTATCTTGATGATTTTGTTGCTGATAATGATACTGTACCTGGAGTTTATTCTGGTGGTTCAGGAGATACTTTACTTGCTGAAATTAGTACTAATGCAAGCGTAACAAATGTATCCGGACAATTTGTAATACCAGCACAGCTTATTTCAATTACTGGTTTAACCGCTCCGTTCTCTATTGATACAACTGACCATAGTTATGTTGCTGTTGGTGACACGGAATTAGTTCCTATTACTATGCAAACAGATACAGCAGTTGGGACTTATACTAACAATACTTTATGGAATTTTGAGACTGGTGAAAGTTATCCTTTAGCAATACGGGGAGTTATTAAAACAACAGTCCCTGATCAGGTTACAGGATTAGACACGACTGACGTAACTCAAACAACAGCTACGGTAAGTTATAACAACGTCTCTGGTGAGACAGGATATAAGATACAATTTAAGCCGACTGCTGGTACTGCTTACAGTCAAGCTACTGTTGGTGCGGATGTATTATCGTACCAGATAATTGGGTTGCTTGCTAATACTGATTATACTTGTAAAGTAATTGCTTTTAATGATGCTGGTGATGGGACGGCGAGTGATACATTGGTATTCCATACAGACTCAGCACCAAGCGTACCTGCACAAGTCACAGGTCTTGACACTGTATTTGTTGATGGTCAAGCAGCAGGTGTGATTCATAACAGCACTCCTAATACTATTACTTATGAATATCAGCTTAAATTAGCTTCACAGGGAGTTGGTTCTTACACAACGATAGGAACTAATCTTGCTAACGATACTACTTTCACATTTGATAATTTAACAGAAGGAGAATCTTATACTTTTAGAATAAGAGCTGTTAATAGTGTTGGTGCTGGGGATTATTCTGTTGAGGGTTCATTTACTACTGATGAAGAACTTACTATCATCGGTGCTACATTTGTCTATAATGCAACAGGTAGTGATATTGATGACCCTGCTATTTGGGTTCATCCGTGGTATGTAAGGAATTCAAGGGTCATCGGTTCTGACAAGGGCGTGGACAGACTTCACGTTTTTGATTTACAAGGAAATTTACTCCAATCAATAGCATTAGGCTGGACTCCGGGAAATGTTGATATAGTTTATGAGTTTCTGCTTGATGGTGATATTGTGGATTTAATAGCCATCAACAGACGTGATAATGGTTCTGCAAGTGATGAAAGTGTTTATTTCTATACTTGGAGTGATACTTCGACTAATAATACTTTAACATTTGTTGGGAGTTTTACTGTTGATGAAGATTTAGGTCAAGAGGTTTATGGGTTGTGTACTTATAGAAGTCCTTACGATTCGACTTGGTATGTATTCATCTCAGATTATAATGGCACTATGGCTCAATATGAATTAGAAGATAATGCCGGTTCTGTTACTAATGCAACGGGGACTTATTTAAGAATATGGGAGACCGGTAGTATAGTAGAGGGACAAGTAACTGATTGGCAAACCGGTAAATTGTATGTTGGCAGAGAAGATGTAAGGATAGAAAAATATGCAGCAGAGCCAGATTCAGCTACGACATTACAGGAATCTTTCGCAAACGTAGGGACAAATGGAATAGTTGCTGATATAGAAGGAGTAACAATATATTATAAACCAAATGGAGAAGGATATGTTATTCTTTCTAATCAAGGAGCAAGTAATTATAAAATATTTTCAAGAGAAACACCAAGGCAATTTGTTGGGACATTCTCGGTTCAAGGGTCAATCGATGGTGATGGTGTTGATATAACTAATATGGCTTTAACTCCATATTTCCCGAATGGAATGTTCATAGCTCATAACGGTACTAATGGATTAATAGCAATAGATGCTGCCGATTTACCGATAGTATTAAATATACCTTATTGGAATCCGAGACTTGGTATCTCACCGCCTCCATTTCAAAGCGATAGTCTTCTTACGTTCAGCTATCCATTTCAGATGGCTTCCGTTGACTCAGGAAGTGGAGCAACAACTCAGAACTGGACTATCACAAATAATTCAGGCACTGATATTATATTTGATTTATCAGGATTGGGTAATAATTTTTCAACTACATTTACCGGGACAACTTTAACTGATGGACAATCAACCCAGATACCTATTACATTCCCAAGAAATGTAAATCCTAATAATTATTCAGACGCATTTCAGGTAGTAGGTTTAAAGACTCAAAATGCTTTAGTGCAGATTACCGTTAACGCAATACCACCTCCAGGTGGAGGAGCGGTTCTACGAGATGCTGATTATTATGTAGATGGTGTAGGTGGGAATAACTCTAACAATGGTCTTACTCCTCAAACTGCTAAACAAAGTATTTCAGGAATATTAGCACTTGGTTCTGCAATATCAGGCAGAACAATAGCATTTAGAGACAGTATAACTTATAGAAATACAAGCACCGCTCAGGTCTTCAGAATAAACTCTTATTCAAATGTAACGCTTACAAATTATTGGGAAGGTGGTTCTGACCTTCTACCAAGATTTACAGGAAGTGCACAAATATCTACGTGGACAAATTATAGTGGTAATGTATGGCAGGCTTCTTCAAGTGCAGCAAGTTCGATCTGGCTTAGCTATGGCACAGGCAGAGATAGTATGGTATTAGCTTGGAATGAAACAGGCGGTATAGGTTCATTAAACACAGAAGGTGAATATTACATTTCAGGTGGGACTATATATCTTTATGCACCTTCAGATCCGGATACTTATTATGAATCAGTAAGCAGGAACGACAGAACTGATGTGGTATGGGTGAATAACGCAACAGGTGTAACGGTAGAATATTTAGAGGTATATGGTGCGACCAACTTTGGTATTTTCTTTAATGAAGGTTCTAACAATGGAAAAATAAGTCATTGTAAAGTTCATCATCTTGGAACTTTGAGCAGCTATTTATCAAGTTCACATACTGGTCATTGTATAAGCGTTAGAGGAGATAATATACTTATTGAATATTCTGATATACATCACGGAGGTAATCATGGTATTCATATTTATCCTATGACCGACCCGCTTGTTAATCTTACCATAGACCATTGCTGGGTTTGGAACAATGGGCACACAGGAATTGATTTTAATAGTCCGAGCACTACAGCTTCAAACTCGGTAGTAAGCAATACTTACATTTATGAAACACTTTACGATAGAGTATGGACTTATTCAGGAGTTACCGTTGGCAATAGCAGGCAGGTAGGTTGCTGGCAGCAAGGTTCTATGGTTAGCAACATTACATATTCTTATTGCATAACGATAAATAATAAGAGACAGAGCTTTGCATTAAATGGTACAAATAATAAGGTATATAACTGCACTGCGATACAAATGATTCCTTACACAAGTGCGATTAATAGTACCGTAATCTATTCAAGCAGTGGTTCGATAATAAGAAATAACATAGTAATTTATATCGCTGGCACTGCGATAAGCGGTACAACAACCTCAAACAATATTTCTTATAATATAAGCAACGGGAGTGGTACTAATCCACGTTTAGTAAGCGTTGCATTAGGTATGGAATGGGATGATATTGATGCTCATCTGCAATCAATAAGTCCTGCTATTAATGCTGGCTTTAACTTAGGTTATACTGTAGATTTTGAAGGCAACCCGATTGTAGGAGTACCAGATTGTGGAGCTTTTGAATATCAACCTTAAAAAAATATATAGGTGGATTTTAATAGTTATGATTTTCTTTTTAGCAGGATGTTCTAATTATTGTTGTGAACGTTCTAACCCTGCATTGCACAATTTTGGGTGCTGCCAATGATTAAAAAATTATTTGAAAAACACGCATCTGTAAAAGTTGAAGGATTCGATACCTTGATGAGAAAAGACGACTTCGAGCAGGCAGTTGATGAAGTTATTTCGATAGGCAAGCTCATAAAAATATTTTCAGTCATTTTTATTATATGGATAATTTGCCTGGTGTTCAGATGGTAATAACAATTATTGAAATTATCGTTCTTGCCTGGGTTGTAATATGGATTTTATTGCGGATTGATAACAAAAGAAATACCGGGAGCTATGGATAAAGTTATTTACAAAATAAAATTAGGCAGAGAAATTATAAATCAAACAGGGCATCTTCTTTTTGGTGCTGCAATTAGTTTCGGTCTCAATGATTTATTGTTTATGACTTATGTTAATTTCTTCTTCGGTTCTTTAAGAGAGCTTCTACAGGATAGAAGAAATAAAATACAACCATTTTATATACAGATGCTTGATATCTGGACGTTCCCGATGGGAGGATTATTCTGGTGGGGAATAAAAAGTTATTTTAATCTAAATGTGGATTTATGGTAAGCTGGATCTTAACAAAAATAAAAGAAGAACGCTGGATATTGTTGTTTTTGGCATTGTTAGGAATTATCCGGGCTTACTGGCATGTATCGTGGTTCAGACCAAATTGGACATGGCTGCCAATATGGGATTACCCGTTTGGGATTAAGAGTCCGCCTTTTGATACTTTTCATACTGTAGGTGGATTTTTCGCATTAACGTTGATTGCCGGGCTGAGAATGAATTTAAGAACAATTCCCAAAGGCAGGACAATAATTAACCGAAAAAATAATCAAGGTGATTATATTGGAATTACTGAGATCGATACCGGGATAACAGTGATCAGAAATAAATGGTGGGAAAATTGTTTGATAATAGGATTTGAGTTTATATGGTTTTTCTGGTTTTTTACGATGTTTTACCATGTAATATTTATGACTGCAGAGCATCAGGAATGGAGTAAAGCAATCTTTTTCTTAAAATATTTTGGATTATAATTATGCCTGAAGGAACCAAAGTTCATGATACATACGAAGCCTTATTGAGAAAGGGTTACGATAAAGGTAAATCAGCGAGAATTGCACAGGCACAGACCGGGCAATCGCTGCAAACCGGTAAACGGCTGAAAAAGAAGAAATATAACAGCAATGGAACAAATTTTAACCAGATATTCAAATAAGATAATCCGGTATCTGTTTTTAACAGTTATAATTCTGGTAATTATAATTGTTGTATTATATTCCAGGATAGAGTCTATGGAAATTGAACTTAAAATGATGGAATACGACACACAGGAAATCTTTGTATTTTCGGAGGGAAAATGAATGAACGAGTAGGAACGATACTCGGCAGAGTAAGAAGGAAGCTGAAAACCTTTAAGCAGGACAATCTTGAAGATCCTGATTTGCTGGATGCAGGCAATGAAATTCAGGATGATATATTTAACCGGGCTGATATTGAGAGAAAGTTTGATATTGCATTAGTTGGCGGACAGGAAAGCTATGATCTGGCAGATGAAGAAACATTTGAGTATTTGAATTTAATGTTAAGCTGGGAAGGACAATGGGAGTTTGTTCCTAATAGTGAATGGGAAAAATACAAGCTGGTAGAAGGATTAGAAGTGCCTTATTACTTCACGATATTCGGAAGGAAATTATATATAGCACCAATTCCTACAGCTTCGTGGGTAGCAAGCGATACACCGGTAATTGAAGTATGGGGAAGACAGAAAAAAACATTGGTCCCGATGGATGAGAATACTGATCCGGAATTACCGTCAATTTTCGATAATGCAATAACGCTGGGTATATGCAAGGAATATGATAAAGTTTTCTTGGGTGAATATCTGATGGTAGTAGAAGATACTATTTCAACTTACAACAATAAAAAGCTGGGGATTTTAACCCCGGATGCTGATTGGTAAAGGAGTAAACCGATGGCTACACCAAAATTTGACAGAATATTACAGGAGTTCAGCAGAAGGATAGGCGACAGGCTGGTAAGTGCTTTTACACCGGGAGGTGGTGTATATCCGGAAGGAACATCATTGGCAGCTGTGGATGCAATAGCTTACGTTAATAAGGCATTGCATAGTTTTCATGGTGATATATGGATGCAGCAGGCAGGAAGTAAAGAAGGATTTATTAACGTATTCCCGGAACTTGCATCTGCACCGAGATCAATAACATTTACAGGCGGTGTTTATACAATTGCTAATCCGAACTTGGATTTCTTAACTATTTATTCTGCTTACTTATCAGGAATTCCTATAGCGCCGGTAAGAATAGCGAAAGAAGAAGATTTGCCGATATTATTAGCCGACAAATATCCATTGCACGGACCAACGGCAGATAAACCGATATTATGCCCTGCAGGAAACAAACTGTATATTTTCCCATCAGCAATTACTACTGTTCAATGCCAGTTTATTTTACAGCCGTTAGACCCAACCACAGGAGCTTTCCTGACACAGAACGGCAGTTATGATTCACCTTATTACGATAACAGAAATTCTCAGATTGCAACAATAGCAGAGCAGCATTACTGGGCTGAAAAAGAGCCTAAACCTTAAAAGAAAGGATTTATTAAATGGCACTCAGCAAACAATATACATTAAAAACAGTCAGAGGGTTAGTAATACTCTGGCAGCAGCAATTAAATATTTCCACACTAGATCCTGATCTGGTTGAGGATTTTGTTAATCTGGCAGTAAGTGATACATTCAAAGAGCAGGCTGATCAGATAATGGAAGATTATGCAAGAACACAAATACTTGCAGATGCGAGTGCTGCTTTCAATGCTGCTACAATAATCGGGACAGCTTTTACGCATTCAACTAAAAACATTGAAGAAACTGCACACGGATTAACTTCTGCAGATATTGGGAAAAGAATAATATTTGGTCAGGTTGAAACGGCTACAGGCGTGATAACTTACATCACAATAGCGACAATCGTATCGATAATTGATGCAAATAATTTTATAGTAAGTCATTCACCGGGGGCTAATTTACCACAGGGAGGACCACCAAAGAATTTCTTTTACGCTGTGCTTCCTTCTCATTCATCTGCTATTCTGGATGTATCAGGATTACAGATATACAGGATCCGCAAATTAGTTGACAGCATAAGTGGTGAAGTAATTGAAGTTAAAGATGCACGTGAATTTGAAAATCTGAGCAGATACCCGCAGAAGCAGAATAAGATTTATTTCTTTCAAAACGGTGAAACAATACATTTATTCAAAGGTTCAAATATATCAGCATTTGGAACATTGACACTTTATTACTTTGGATATCCGGCAAAACCAGCAACTGAAAATGATTACCTGGATATTAAGGATTTCCATATTCCTATAGTAATTCAGAAGACACAGAATTATATTATTGCACATTTAAGCAATCAATCAATTAATGCTTTCGATCCCAATTCTGCAGGAAAATCAGGAAAGAGCAGAGAAGTAGAGGCAAGTTCAACAAGTAAATTACAAGTAAAGAAATAAATGCCTGAATTAGAGATAAATGAATTTAAGGGAATAGTTTCGATGGCGAAACCACCGAAGAATGGTGCTTCGGTGATAAGGAATTTTGATTTAAGAGGCACAAGCGGTGTTTTGGAACAAAGATATGGATATAGTAAGCCATTCGATAATAAACCTTCAGGAGTTTCTTTAAGTGCAATAACATATTTATCTGCTGAAAATTTCTATATTCCGGAAGTTGGCAGCGGGCAAGAGATTACGACTCAGGTAGGAGTTGGGACAATAACCAGCGAAGCATTGTATCTTTCACAATATACAGATATAATTTCTTTGATATGGGCCAGTCACGAATGGAATGGTTCTGCATGGGTATCAAAAACAAGCGGGGGTAATAACTGGAACTGGCTGAATGAAACAGTATGCACAAAATTATATGCAGTTGATCCTACAGTAGCGGGAAATTTGCATTGGATTACTGTGGATATTGAAAATGACGGCAGATTTGCTTCAAAATATTTCAATGGCTGGTATGTAGTTAATAAAACGGATAACCGGTCTTATCGGATTGTAGATTCGTTTATTTGGAATGACGGAACGAATGATTTGATCAGCTTCAAATTAGATGGACAGGCTATTTACTGGGATCCTGTATTGCAGGACAGATTGTATCTGATGAAGAATTTTATTCCTATCCCAAGTTTAGAAGCGATGGGTGCTGCAGTAAGAAACGATGTAACATTTTTGAAGATAAGGGATGAAATAAGAATATCATTTGGTGCGAAAGTGAACCGGATTGCACTGGCAATCAGCTATCAGAAAAGTTTTCTAAACATTAAAGAATTTGCTGTGGAAGCATATTCAGCAGCTTTAATCGATGCTTATTGTAAAGTGGATGGATTGGTTATAACGCCATATTCATTATTGACTGAACAAATTAGAGGAATAATAGTTCCTCAAGGTTCCGGTTCATTACCAGCTGATACTTATTATTGTCGAATTACTGGTGTAATGATGTCAGGTGATGAATTATTAATTTTGGATACGATTAAACTCAAAATTACTTCCATACAAAATGTTGCGATTAATGCTGCGATATTATCTGCATCAATTAATAAAAAATTAAAAAGCCTTAAATTTTATTATTCAAGCGATACATTATTAGAAGTTTTCTATTTATTCAGTGAAACAAATCTTT